>Ga0302279_10000422_pt1 | contig 61454 bp, 51 predicted proteins | sample III_Bog_N3_3_FD_194541 | JGI IMG/M metagenome (GOLD analysis project Ga0302279, IMG submission 194541) | Peat permafrost microbial communities from Stordalen Mire near Abisko, Sweden - III_Bog_N3_3 | ecosystem: Environmental > Terrestrial > Soil > Wetlands > Peat | place: Sweden: Abisko... | reverse complement strand
CGGGGTCTAGACCTATCGACCGCGGGTCTACATCTATCGACCCGGGGTCTATATCCATCGACGCGGCATCGATAGCTATCGATGCCAGGTCGATAGGTGTCGATGCGGGGTCGATAGCCATCCATGGGGCTCACTGGGGGTCCAAGAACAGCCGCCGGGGGAGAGCACCCCCATTCCAGGTGTAGGCGTCCGTTAATTCTCCGAGCAAATCCAGTCGCTTGGGCGCGGCATGGTGGGTGCAGCTCGGACAAAAGACCCATGCGAGCCTTCCCGCTTCTCGTTGCCCCTGCGCCGCTCGTCGTCCTCCTCCTCGTCGGTTGCGCCGGCGCGCACCCGCCGGCCGCGACGACCGCGGCCGCGGTGCCCGTCCCGACGCCTGCACCCGTGGTCGAGGCGCCGGCCGAGGCTCCTCCCGTGGCGATCTCCGACGAGCCGCGCGCTCCCACGTGCGCGAGCGCGTTCGAGCGGGAGGGCTGCATCCCCGACGCCGACACCAGCGAGTCGATCTGCAGCGCGAGCGACCCGAAGACCGCGATCGGCATGTTCCACGCGGGGACGCCGTGGGTGCGCGCCTACGTCACGCGCAACCTCGAGTCGTGGGACCCGTCCCATCGCTCGCGCGCACGCCGCAGCCAGCTCGCGCTCGACGAGGAGGTGATCGTCATGCGCCCCTACAAGCCGGCAGGCGGCGTCATGCTCCTCGGCTCGACGACGCCGAACGGCTGGACGAGCGTGGACGTCCTGCGCACCGACGGCTCGTGCGTCTCGCTCATGGCCGACGAGATCGCGATGAAGCGTCCCCCCGCGCCGACCCACGCGCCGATCGCGTGGGAAAAGGTGAGCGACCGGACCCGGGACGAGCTCCTGGCAGCGCCGGCGCTGAGGAAGAAGGCCGACCTCATGGCCAAGGCGTGCGCAAACGTCACCGACAAGCGCTGCATCCAGGCCAGGGTTCAGCTGTCGGACGCGCTCGTGGCTTCGAGCGCACCGGCGCAGGCCCGCGCGATCCTCGCGCCGCCCGTGCTTCGGCACGCGGCAAGGCCGTCCGAGGCCCCCACGGCCAGCAACGCCCCGATCGGCGCGCCGTGAGCGACGCGCAGGTCACGGCGCGGCGTGGGGAACCCGGGTCTCGAACCACTTGTGGGCGTCGAAGAGGATCACGCTCGTCTTGCCGGAGTTGAACGAGAAGCCGAGCGACGTCGGGCCTGCGTCGAGGAGCAGGCCTCCATTCAGCCGCTCGCCGCGCTTCTTGAGCGCTCCACGGAGACGCGACGTGGCTCCCTGCACGTCGAGCGCGTCGAGGTCGAAGGAGCCACTCGACGCGGCCAGGCGAAAGGCGCCGTGCAGGTTCGCCGTCATCGACTCGATCAGCGCATCTGGCACCACCGCCACGGCGGTCCGGGCGATGGGCGACGAAGTGTGGACCCGCGTATAGAGCGACACGAACGGGCGGCCGTCCCGCGCGGTGGTGGACGCCGCGAGGGTCACCGAGGGCGGCTCCACGCGAACGCGGGCGGAGGCGACCTTCACGTGGCCCCACCACCCCGCAAGCGCCGGGTCACTCAGGGTCAGCTCCGTCCCCGAAAGATCGAGGGTGCGCGCCGCGAAGTCTGCCTGGAGCGGGACCTTTCCCACGACGCCCGACGAGACGTGAGCCCCCAGACCTCCATCATGAGCCGGGAATCCACGGCGACCTCGGCGCTCGCGCCGAGCAGCGAGCCATGCCCGCGCGTGCTCATCGTCGCGGTCCCGCGCTCGATGTGAAAGGGAGCATCCTTCGGGATGGTCTCGTCGACGGCATGCAGGTCGAGGATCTCGACCTTCGCAGCGTCCCACGAGTATGCGAGCTCCCCCACCGCACTTCCAGGATCGGCAAGGTCGAGCTGCGGCGCCTGTGCGTGCGCCGCGAGCGCGGCACAACGCACGGCGGGGCCCTTGGCGTTCGGCGCGGTGAAGACGACGTCCGAGAGGCCGATATCGAGCTGGCTCCGCGTCGCCTTCTCCGTGCTCTCGTCGGTAATTCTCACGTCGATCCGGGTGGACCCCTCGAGCCTTCGACCGCCGAAGACGACCGCCGCCGGCCCGAGCTCGAGGTGCGACGAAGTCCCGCTCTGCACGATCCCGTGGCTCACGCTCACTTCGCTGCGGAAGGTTCCGCTGCCGCCCTCGAGCGCGACCGAGTCGTCCGTGCGAAAGTGCTTCACGAAGCCGACTCCGCCCATTTTTCCGTGCAGCGTGGAGTGCATCGTGAGGTAGCGAAGGACGCTGACGCCCTTGACCACGCCCAGGTCCACGGCGTCCATCTGCGCGTCGAGGTCGCCGGCCACCTCCGTCGCGATGGGGTCCTCGCCGGTCGTCAGCGCCGCGTTGACCTCAGCCCTCGCCGGGCCGAGCTCGAAGACCCCGGAGCCAAGGGTGAAGCGGCCCGTCGCGTGGACGAGCCCGGCAAGACGGTAGGCGTCGATCCACACCTCGCGGACCCCCTGCGCGTCGACCTGCTCGAGATCGATGAGCCACGGCGTCGCCTTCCCGCCGCCCGTGCCGGACGGCGCGCCGACGAAGCTAACGGCCCCGAACCCCGCGATGGGCGGCATCCGGGCCACGCGGTCGTCGTTCACCGCGCCCGGCTCGAGGCGAAAGCGCGCGCGAAACGTCACCCCGCTCGCCACGACCTTCGTGACCCGAAAGTGGTGCCCAAGCAGCGCGAGGAGCGAGATGTCCGCGTCTGCCGCGTCGATGTGGAGCTGCCACTCCATGCTCGCCTCGCGGCCCCGAAGGTCGAACCCCTCGAGGTGCACCCGCCCGGGCCAGAAGGTCCTCGCCGTCCCGTACTCGAGCAAGAGCTTCTCGGGATGTTTGCTGAGGAGGTGCGCGATCGTGCCGGTCGACAGCAGCAGGTTGGCGCCTCCTTCGTAGATCACCACGAACAGCGCGAGCACGACGGCCGCGGAGCGCCCGACCTTCCGCCAGCTCGGGCGACGCAGCTTCGTCATGTCTCGGGTCTGCCGTTACTGTAATCACTCGGAGGCTCCTGCGCTCCGTCTCGCCATGGGTGGGCTCACCGTCAGCCCACGAGCCGCTCGTGCCGGCCCATGGGCATGGCGATGCGCATGGGAGGCTGCGAGGGCGACGAGAAGTCGTTGCGCGTGGGGACGCCGTCGACCACGAGCGCCATCGTGTGCGGCGACCCGTGGTGCAGCCACGCCACAGAGCACGGGAGCACGTATTCAAGACCGCTCACCGCATCCGCCGCGCGCACGATGACGCGCGCGCCGGACGGCATCGTGCCCGCGGAGACGACGACGAGCGCGGCCGCAGAGATGCCGCGCACTTCGACGGCGAGAATGGTCCCGTCTCCGATGAGCTGGGCGGGCAGGGCGTCCCGGGGATGGGCGATCGGCCCCGCCTTCGGGATCCGGAGATCGCTCGTGACGAGCTGCATCAACGACAGGAGCTCGACCTGCTCACGCGCGGAGAGGGGCTGGCCGAGGGTCGCGTGCCGTGCGCGCAGCTCCCAGAAGCGGACGAGAAAATCGAGCTTGTCGATCACCGGGGTATCCTCTTGAACTACGGACGGTTGCCGGGGTTACAGTGGCGAGAGCTGCCTCTCGCCCGCCCTGGCGACACGTCGCGTGCTCGGTTTGGGTCGCAGCAAAGGGGTGCAGCGCGCGTGCCATGGCGCCGCATGGAAGTACGGGGCACCGCGCGGCAAGTTCTGAGCAGATGCGGCCCCTCGAGGGCCCGCGCCCTACGCAACCGGGCGGACCGCATGACCCGGCTGCCATGCTTCGCCCCGTACGCAGTCCGCCCGTGGCGCCTCAGCGAGGTATTCGCGGGGGACGCGGTCGGATACCCTCAAAGCGCATGATTCACGACGATGTGCTCGGCGCGATTGGCCGCACCCCTACGGTGAGGCTCAGGCGTGTCATCCCGCCGGACCACGCGGAGGTCGTCGCGAAGCTCGAGTACTTCGCGCCGGGTGGGAGCGTGAAGGATCGCGCCGCGCTCTCGATGATCGTCGAGGCGGAGGCGCGCGGAGCGCTCGCGGCGGGCGCCACGATCGTCGAGGCGAGCGCGGGGAATACGGGCGTCGGGCTCGCGGTTGTCTGCGCGGTCCGCGGCTACCGGTGCGTCATCGTGCTGCCGGAGACGACGTCGAACGACAAGCGCGCCGTCCTCGCGGCGCTCGGCGCGGAGATCGTGCTCGCGCGATCCGACGTCGAGCCGAGCGCGCCCGAGGGCTACATCGGCAAAGCCGAGCTGCTCGCGAAGGAGCTCGGCGCCTTCGCGCCCGATCAGTTCGAGAACCCGGCCAACCCTGACGCGCACTACACGCAGACCGGGCCGGAGCTGTTCGCCGACTGCGACGGCAAGATCGACGCCTTCGTCGCGTGCGTCGGCTCGGGCGGCACCCTTGGCGGCGTGTCGCGGTTCTTGCGCGAGCGGCTCCCGCACGTGCGAATCGTAGGCGCCGCGCCCGACCGCGCGTTCTGCGCCGGGCGGCACGGCAACACGCTGGTGGAGGGGATCGTGGAAGATCTCGGGCCGTGCGCCTGCCAGGGCGTCTCGCCCGACCTGATCGTGAAGGTCGCGGACCACGACGCCGTCCGGATGACCCTGCGGCTCGCCCGTGAGGAGGCGATCCTGGCCGGAGGCTCGGCCGGCGTCGCCATCCACGCGGCGGTCCAGGTCGCCCGGGACCTCGGCCCGGGAAAGCGCGTGGCTGCGATCATCCCGGACACGGGGCGCAACTACCTTTCGACCTACTTCAGCGAGGCGTGGCGCAAGGGCCACGGCCTGTGACAAAAGACCGGAGCATGCGCGCCAAGGTGTCTACCCGTTCGCTCGCGCTCGCGGCCCTGCTCACGACCCTGCCCCTCGCGCTCGGGTGCCGGGAGCCGAAGGTATCGCTGGGGACAGGCACGCGCGAGTACGTCGCCAGCGACTACCCGCAGGTGCTCAAGCACTGGACGCGGGCGGAGAACCTCGTCGCCATCGGCGAGCTGAACGACCTCCTGAGCGTGACGGCCACCTTCGAGTCGTGGGACTTTCGCTGGGCCTACGTCGTCCGCTACGCGCAGGACTACCGCCTGACGGTGGAGCAGCGGCGGACGCTGCTCGAGCGGACCTTGAACGAGACGCAGACGCGCCACCAGTTCTTCGTGGCCCTCTACGGCAACAACCGGCGCTGGGACGACCTGACCCGCCCGAACAGCGCGTGGATCGTGCGCCTCATCGACGACGAGGGGAACGAGACCGCGCCGTCGACGATCGAGCTCATCGTGAAGCCCGGGGCCCTCGAGCGGACGTACTTCCCGTACACGACGGTGTGGCGCCAGGCCTTCCGCATCCAGTTTCCGACCGTCACGGCCGAGGGACGGCAGACCATCGCGTCGGACGCGAAGTGGTTCGGGCTGCGCTTCGCGGGCGCCGAGGGAAACCAGGAGCTCCACTGGGATCTGGAGTCCGCGGAGGGAAAGCGGGCCGCGTTCGGGTACCCGGCGCCGCGGTCACCCGCTGCTGAGCAGCTCGAGTAGAAGCGGCTGCGTGACGACGAGCTCCTGCGTCGTCGATCGATCGGCGTGAAGGACGAGCGCCCCCGCCTTGCCGGCGCGGGCCGTGCTCGGAGCCCGGCCCATCGAGAGCGTCTCGGTGGGAAAGACGAAGGAGCCAGCGTCGAGGAACGTCGACCCGCCCTGCACGCCGGACAGCTCCACGTCCCCGCCCGCGACGACGAACAGCCCGTGCACGGGCTCGGCCTCGCGCACGATGGGCTCGCCCGCCGCGAGCGCGCGCAGCGTGAGCCGCTCGGCGAGCAGCGCCCGGACCTGCTCGTACGCGGGCTGGCCCAGCGGGCCGAGCGAGAGCCCCGCGAGCGCCTGCACGTGATCGCCTGCGGCGCACAGGTCCTCGTCCACCCACGGGCAAGGTCCGAAGGCGCTCGTCACGTCACCGTCGTCCCAGGTCAGGACCGTGGCGCGCTCCGAGGAGCAGACGACGCGAAGGGGGATGCGCGTCGCGAGCGTCCCACGGGAGCGGAGCACCGTGCCGGAGGGGAGCCGCAGCGCGGCGGCGTCGACCCCGACGGCGAGCACATTTGCCGTTCCATCGGTGACGAGGGCAATGGCGAAGCTCGTGATCTCCTCGCCGCGCGCGAGCTTGCGGACGGCCGCGGCGAGCGCAAAGGTGTGCCGCACGTCATCGGGTAGATCGGCAAAGGCCTCGACGGCGGACAGGTCCGGAAGCTCGCGCGCGGCGGGGAAGCGCTCGCTCTCGGGGTAGTGGTCGCCCGGCGCGCTCAGGTCCGTCAACGTCGGCGGGGCCGGGGGAATGGAGGCCGGATCCGAGGACGGGGCCTGCGGCACCGGCGGCGGAGGTGGAGACGCAGGCGGCGGCGCAGGAGGCAGAGGATGGTGAGCGTCCGGACGACGCGACGGCAGGGCCGCGGCCTGACGGGGCGCGACCGGCTTGGCGCTCGTGACAACCTCGTCGTCGTCGAACTCGATGCGCTTCACGAGCCCCTGCGGTCGCGTGGAGATGCGGGCCGAGCTCTTCGGTCCGTCCTCGGCCCAGGGATCGAGCATGCCCGCGTGGGATTCGGCGGCCGTGAGGACACGCGGCGCCGACGGCGCGGCGAGAGGTGGCTCGATGAGGGCCTTGGGTGCGACGGATTTCGCGATGCCGGCGGTGGCGAGCTTGCCCGGGGGACGCGGGGGAGCGGGGGACGGGGCACGAGGGGCGGCGGGCGCGGGGGGCGGAGCGGGGGCGGGGGGCGGAGCGGGAGCGGCGGGTGGAGCGGGAGCCGGAACGGGGGCGGCGGCGGGGACGGCAGCGGGGGCGGGAGGAGGAGGCGTCCGGGGAGCGAGCGACGGAGGAGGGGGCGTGGGAGCCGGGGGGGCGGGCGGCGGGGGAGCGGGCTCGGCGGGAGGGGGCGCGGAGACCATCGACTCGGTGAGCTCGGCTGCGCCGCGGGCGAGGGCCAGGGCGCGATCGTCGTCGTTCGCCTCACCTGCTGCCTGCGCCGCGCGCCGCAGCCAGACGAGCGCATCACCGCGCTCGTTGCGCTTCCATAGGGCATCGGCCGTCTGGAGTGCCCAGACGACATCCTCGACGTCGGTATCCAGAGCCGGCGGAATCCCGTCCATCGGTCCGTCGTTTTTACCTGATCCGCACGGTCGCAGCCATCCTCACGGTCGCCCCGACCCGAACGAGGCGATCTACGGCCCCAGCGCGTAGACCTTTCCGTCGTCCGAGGCGACGATGAGCGTCCCGTCCGACAGGAGCGTGGCCGGGGCGTCGGCGTCGTCCCCCACCGGAAAGCGCCACAGGGTCTCCCCGGTCAGGCCCACCGCGTAGAAGGCGTCGTCCTGGGCGCCGAAATAGAGCGTCCCGTCATCGTCCTCGAGGGGGCCCCCGTGGACGCCGAACTCGCGGGCGCCAGTCCCCTGCACCGCGAACGAGCCGCGCACGCGGCCGTCCGCCCCGACCCGCACGACGCGTGGCGAAGGGCCGTAAACGCCGGCCACCACGTCGCCGTTGCGGGCGATCGAGAGCGATCCGCGCACGTAACCTCCCACGTCGGTGCGCCACACGACGGAGCCCTTGGCGTCGAGCCGCACGATCTCCTGCCCGTCGGTGCCGACGAAGATGCCGCCGTCGTCCCCGATGGCAGGGGAGCCGTCCACGTCCGCGCCGAGATCGGCCCACCACGCGAGCGCGCCACCGGGCGAGAGAGCGTAGACGTGGTCGTCCTGGGACCCGAAGACGACGAGGCCGCCGTCGGCCAGAGCGGGGGCCGTGAAGACCTTTCCTTTCGCGGTGAAGCGCCAGGCGAGATCTCCCCCGGGGCGGACCGCAAAGACGCTCTTGCCCGCGGCGAAGACGACGGCGCCGTCCGCCCCGACGAACGCTCCCGTGTCCGCGTCCCCGTCGGTCTCGATCTTCCACTTCACGCGCCCCTCGGCGGTGACGGCGTAGAGCTTGTGGGCGTCGCTGCCGGCGTAGATGGTCCCGTCGTCGGCGACGCAGGGGGTCGCGTAGGCGCGGCCTTCGAGGGGCACGCTCCAGCGTCTGGTCCCGTCGCGCCCGAGCGCGAGGAGCGTACCGGCGAGCGTCGCCACGTAGAGCGTCTGCTCGTCGGGGGACGTCGTGACCTGGGCCTCGATGGGGCCGTCGGCCTCGTACGACCAGGCGAGCCTGGCGGTCCGAGGGCCATGCCCACGGGCGCGGTGCGTGCGCCTCGCGTCGCCATGAAGCGCCCGCGGTGCGTGCTCAACCCGCCGCGCCGCGACCTGCGGGAGCGACCCGGCGAGCGAGGCGGTGCCGGGGGACCCGGACGCGGCACGCGCGCCGGCTCCGTGGCGCCCGGAGACGCTCGGGTCCGGTGCAATCGAGGCCGGCCGCAGGACGCGGCCCGCCATCGCGACGGCGGCGATCGCGACCAGTGCCGCCAGTGGAGCGGCGCGTGCCCCCGCTCCGGGCATGATGCGCGGTCAGCGGCCCTTGCGCCGCGAGGCCTTCAGCATGCGCTCCGACTGCCGCGCCTCCTCGACCCCGATGTCGTGGGCGAGCTCGCCTGGCATCCGGCGCGCCAGCCACCCGATCAGCTCGAGACCAGCGGACCGCGCGCTCTCGGGAATCTCCGGCTCGCGGATGACTTTCGTGATGTCGCCGATAAGTCTCGTACGGTCGCTCTCGTCTGCCACCAGGAATCCTCCGCGATCCGCTCGCTCACTCGACTCACTCGACATAGCTAAGTTCGAACGCGCCACGCGCTTCCCCTTCCTTCGGCCTGCACGGCCATCACGACCAAAGCCCCGCACGATGACCTCGGGCTGGGACGAGCCCATACCTACGGAGCGAAGTCTACTCTTTTCCGTTGTCAAGTCGAATTCCGCTACAGCTGGCCGGCGGGCGGGGTTACCGAGGACGAGCTACAGGCACGAACGTGCTGGATTAGCAGAGTCTGGAGCCTCTGCCATAGATACGGCTCAAGGGAAGCGAATTAGCCCTCCTCCAGGGGCAAATAAGCAGCCTACATGGTGGAGATGAGGACCTCCCGGTCCTTGGCCCCGTTGGCAGGCCCGACGATACCGCGTCGTTCCATCGTCTCGACGATCCTCGCCGCCCGGTTGTACCCGAGGGCGAGCTTTCTCTGGAGCCACGAGGTCGAGCAGCGGCGCGTATCCGCGACGAGGCGCACGGCCTCGTCGTACATCGAGTCCTGCTCGGCGTCGTCGTCGTCGGCCTTCTCCTCGTCGTCGTCGCGCGGCTTGAGGATGTTCTCGTCGTAGACCGGCGTGCCCTGGGCGCGGAGGAAGTCGCACATGGCCTGGACCTCCTCCTCGCTCACCATCGGGCACTGGACGCGCTTGGTCTCGTTGGTGCCGTTCAGCTTGATGAGCATGTCGCCGCGCCCGAGCAGGTGCTCGGCCCCCTGCTCGTCGAGGATGGTGCGCGAGTCGACCTTCTGCGCCACCCGGTAGGCGATGCGCGTCGGGAAGTTCGCCTTGATCATGCCCGTGATGACGTCGACGCTGGGCCGCTGCGTCGCGAGGATGACGTGCATGCCGGCCGCGCGGGCCTTCTGCGCGAGGCGGGCCACGGCGGACTCCACCTCCTTGCCCTGCTGCATCATGAGGTCGGCGAACTCGTCGACGACGATGACGATGAGGGGGAGCTTCTCGGGGAGCGGCGCCACGCCGTTCTCGTCGCCCTCGGGCCGGATGGCCTCGAGGCAGCCGTTGTGGTCCTTGGCGATGACGATCTTCGCCATCGGGTTCTTGATCTCGCCCCGACCCACCCTGGCGACCCAGTTGTTGTAGGTGCCGATGTTCTTCGTGCCGGCGTCCGCGAAGAGCTGGTAGCGGCGCTCCATCTCGTCGACCGCCCACTTGAGGGCCGTCGACGCCTGCTTCATGTCGGTCACGACCGGAAGGAGCATGTGCGGGATGCCGTCGAAAGGCGCGAGCTCGACGACCTTGGGGTCGATCATGAGGAGCCGCAGGTCCTCGGGCGTCCTCCGGTAGAGGAGCGACGCGAGCATCACGTTGAGCCCGACGCTCTTGCCGGCCCCGGTGGCGCCGGCGACGATCACGTGGGGCATGCTGGCGAGATCGGCGTAGACGGGGTTGCCGAGGATGTCCCGGCCGAGGACGACGGGCAGCGGTGCGTCGAGCGTCTGGAAGCGGCGATCCTCGACGAGATCGCGCAGGCTGACCGGGACGCGGCGCTCGTTCGGCAGCTCGAAGCCGATCCGGTTCTTGCCCGGGATGGGCGCCACGATGCGGACCTTCTTCGCGAGCGCCAGCGCGAGATCGTCGGCGAGGGAGGCGACCTTGGAGACCTTGGTGCCGGCCTGGGGGGAGACCTCGAAGGTCGTGACGGTCGGTCCAGGAAGGATGTCCTCCACCTTGCCGCTGACGCCGTAGTCGGCGAGTGTCTTGACGAGGAGCTCGGCGTTCCGGAAGAGCGCCTCCTTGTCGATGACGAGCGTGGGGTCGACCTTGGCGGCGACGAGCAGCTCGATGGGGGGCAGGTTGAACGGCGATTTACTCTCCTTCTCGATCTTCTCGAGCTTGAGGGGGGCGGCCTCCTTCGCGAGCGCGGCCGACGTATCCACGATGACCGGCTCGCGCGGCTCCTTGGCGCGGGGGCGCTTGGCCTTCGCTGCCTCGACCGGCACGGGCTCGGGCTCGGGAGGGGCGACCTTGGCGACGACCTCCGGCTCGGGCTCGTCCGCAGGCTCCTCGGCGGGCTCCTCCTCCGGGGGCGAAACGTCGAGGAACGGCACGGGCTCCGCGAGCGGATCGGGGGGTGGCGGGTCGTCGCCGGCGGGCAGGGCGCGCTTCGAGGCGGGGCTCGTGCCGTCCTTGTCCTTCTTGCGCGAACGCTTCTTGGGCGTGGGCTCGGCGCTCGGCGGCTCCCGGGGGAGGTCCAGCGCTTCCATGGGCTCGGGCTCGCCGTCGCTTACCTCCTCGGGGAGGATCGAGATGAGGGCCTCGTCGACCGGATCGAGGGTAATTCGCGGCTGCGACGCGATCCGCTCGGCCTGTGCGCGCTCGCGCTCGAGGGTCCTCGCGGTGACCCATGCCTCGGCGACCGTCTTGGCGCCGCTGGCGGTCCCGATGGCTCCGCGGGCGCTGTAGCGGCCGATGGCGCGCATGAGCGCGATGAAGGAGAAGGCGGCGCGGGCGATGAGGATGAGACCGAGGCTCGCGAAACCGACGAGGAAGGAGCCGATCGTGGAGAAGAGCGAGCGGGCGAGCTCGCCGAAGAGCTCGCCCACGAGGCCGCTCGCCGTGTGGAGCCCGAAGGCGTGCCGGAGGGGCCAGCCAACCTGGACGAGGGCGGCCGCGATCACGACGATGAGAACGTCGCCCGCGAGGCGGGACGGGGTGACCAGGCTCGGCTTTTCGCGCAGGAGCGGGATCCCGATGAGGACCATCTCGAGCGGCAAAGCCCAGGCGATGACACCCACGAGCATGACCAGCGCCCGGGCGCACGACTCGCCAACGGGGCCGACCCAGTTCTCTCCCTGGGGGATCGGGATGGGAGGGTCCGCGCCGTCCAGCGCCGGAGCACCGGCGTAGGAGGCGAGTGCGAGCGTGATGAAGAGCGCGGCCGTCCACAGAACCAGCGCGGCGCCCTCTCGTGCACGCCCGTATGAGGGGGCCCCGACCCTCACGTTGGTGGGGGTCGCGGCGCCGCCCGGCATGTCGGGCGACGAGTCCCTGGGTCGGGGAGGTCTTGGAGCGAAGAGGGGGAAAGCCATGTCTACCTTATCCCACCTGACGCTACGGCCTGGCCCCGGGCGGGGGCAACTTTCGGAACCTCCCTTGATCCGGAAGGCCCGAAGCCCCCCCTCCCGGACAGCCCCTTCCTCCTCAGCTGCTTCAAAGTCTTGGGGGTTGCGCTAGAGGGGGGGTAGCATCACGGCCGACTGACCTGACCCGGGAGCCTGACGAACCGATGCGCGAGACGCCGACCCAGACGCGAACGTTGGTCGACACCTTGAGGAGGGGTGGCGCGATGGTCGCCATCGCCCTCGGCACCCTCGCGAGCGCTTCCTTGACGACAGGCTGCCGCGTCGACGTGGACGACGTCCACCGGTGGGAGGCGACGGAGCGTGGTCCCGACAAGCTCGTGGCCGTCCTCGAGCACGACAAGTACGCGTGGCCGCTGAGGATCGAGGCAGGGCTCTCCCTCGTCCGGATGCGGCCGCGGGCGGGCCGGCGCATCGGAATCGAGCTGCTCACGAACTCCCTGGCCGACCTCTCGGTCGAGGCACGCAAGAAGATCGTGGACGGCATGACGCCGGAGCTCGTCAAGCAGATGCAGGCCCCGGCGCCCGTGAAGAACGCGGACGGAACGGTGCCCCCGGATCCGAGCGTTCCCTACAAGGACACGGCCTTCGCGCTGCTCTCGCACGAGCCCGCGCTCGTGAGCGACGACAACGACAAGACGCAGCTCGTGGCCGCACTCACGCAATGGGCGCAGACCGACTTCGAGGTCCGCCTCGAGAACCCGGCCCAGCAGTACGGCATCGAGCAGATGATGCGGTTCCTCGGGGCGCCGGCCGTCCGCGGCCTGCCTGCGCTCGTCACGGAGAGCTCGACGAAGATCGACCGCATCGCCGGGCTCATTGCCGACCTCGGCGACGCGGACACGAAGGAGCGCGCCTCGGGGGCGATGGTCGTGCTCGCGAAGAAGATCGACTCGCCGGAGTGGATCGCCAAGCAGACTCCCCTCGTCGAGGACGCCGACAAGCGCGCCGGACAGAAGGTCACGCCGGACCAGCTGAGCACGCAGGTGAAGAAGTTCCAGGACCAGGAGCTCACCAAGGTCTTCGCCTCGATGAAGCGTCTGGGCGGCAAATCCTCGGTCGAGTACCTGCTCGCCTTCGCCGCCGAGCCGAAGAACTCGGCAGACAGGCGAAAGACCGCGCTGGCGGCCCTCGAAGGGCGGGTCGACAAGAACATCGCGGCCGACGTCGATCGCCTCTTCAGCATCGCCAAGGACGACAACACCCCCGACGACGTGCGGGACATCGCCTTCCAGCGGCTCGGCGAGCTGCCGAAGGAGCAGATCCTCCCGAAGCTCTACTCGCTCTTCGTGGGCCACAAGTGGAAGGTTCGGTGGGTGGCCGCCTCGCTCGTCCTGAAGACCATCGGGACCAAGAGCCTGGGCGATTTCATGAGCCGCTTGCCGGCGACGGGCGCCCAGAAGATGGGCATCAACGAGCCCCTCTCCTACGGCGGGGCCATCGCCAAGATGGACCCCCCGGCGGGCGAGCCCAAGCCCCGCGACGCCCTCATGCCGTACCTGTCGTCCTCGGCGCTGGGCCCGAAGCTGACGGCGCTCGGCTACTTCTACCAGGGCAAGAAGGCGGACCTGGCGATCGTCAAGGCGCACGACGAGGACCGGGAGGCCATGCCCAAGTGCGATCCGGCCGACGACTGCGGCTGGCAGTGCGACATCCCGAAGCCAGGGGCGACCGACAAGAACGAGAAAGAATCGAAGGCAGTGCTTACCGTTGGCGAATTTGCGAAGTTTTGCGTCGAGCCCTCGATGGAGGCGCCCTAGCGACAAAACCCCTGCGCCGGCCGTGCCCGGCGAGCGCCTGGAGGGGGCCTGGTGGGGCTGGGGAGGGCCTGGTAGAAGACGGCGGGGTAGACCTTCGGAAACGCTTACTGTGCATTTGCTCAAAGCGGCGGTAATTTCACAATGACGACTCGCCCTGCAACACGTGACGAGATGAGCGCCGACCCGAACAAGAAAAGCGCACGAAACTTCCAGTGCCGAGATGTGCTCTGGGAGACCTTCGAGCAGATGGCGCGCGAGCTCGAGTGCAGCGTCGACTACCTCATCAACGAGGCGATGAAGCAGTACGCGCGGCAGCGGAGCTACGGCACGCGCACGCCCTTCCCTGGCCGCCAGGAAGCGGTCGCGCCGCCGCGCGAGCCGCAGAGCCAGAACAATAACCAGGCCCCGTCGGGTGGCTACGCACCGCCCCCGCCCAACCCCGGGATGCGCCCCCCGCTCGGTGCACCGCCAGGTCCCAACTCGGCCCGCGTGCCGCCGCCCCCGATGCGCCAGCCGAGCCTGGCGCCGCCTCAGCCGCGCCAGCAGTTCTCCCAGCCGCCTCCTCCGCAGCAGCAGCCGCCGCAGCGCCAGATGGCCTCGCAGGGGGGGCTCCCCGCGCCTCCGGGTCGGTCGGTGCCGCCGCCGCCGGCGCGCAACCAGATGCCGCCGCCCATTCCCCCGCGCGCCCCCACGCCGGTTCCTCCTCCGATGCCGGGCGGCATGGGCATGCAGAACGGCGGGGGCTTCCCCTCACCGATGGCCCACGCCTCGCAGCTCAGCGTCATCTACCAGGGCGAGAAGCTCGCCGTGACGAAGGACCGCTTCGTCATCGGCCGCGGCAAGCAGTCGAGCGATCTCACGCTCAAGGATCCGAACGTCTCGCGGCAGCACGCGATGGTCGAGTTCCAGAACGGCGTCTACTTCATGGTCGACATGGGCTCGACCAACGGCGTCGAGTACAACGGCCAGCGCATCGCGCGAAAGCAGATCGGCGAAGGCGACGTCTACAAGATCTGCGACCACGAGATGCGCTTCACCTACCGCTGACGCTGGAGCACCTGGGCGCAGCGCCAGGCGAGAGCATCCGATGCATGTTGCAATCGTGGGGGCGGGGGCGCTTGGACGCGTCTACGGCGTGAGGCTTGCGGTGTCGGGGGTCACCGTCACGTTCGTCGTGCGACCCGCGCGGCAGGCCGAGCAAACGCCGTTCAAGCTGGTGCGCATCGACGGCGACCGGCGGGAGGACACGCTCGCTTCGCCGACGCGGTCGGCGACGCTGCCGCCGAGCGCGGACTGCGTGGTCGTGTGCGTGAGGGCGGACCAGCTCGATGCTCCCCTCCACGCCGAGCTGGCGGGCCTGCCGAACGTACCCGTGGTGATGCTCACCCCGATGCTGCCGGCCGAGTATGCCGCGCTCGAGCGCGCCCTCGGGGGCAAGCGGCTCTTCGCCGCGATGCCCGGCGTGGTCGCCTACGTGAACGAGCTGGACGTCACCCGCTACTGGGTCCCGCGCATCGCCCCTACCCTCGTAGACGAGCCCCGGCCCCCGGATCCAGCGGTGACGGCCCTCGTCGACGCCCTCGTGGCGAGCGGCCTGCCCGCACGGCTCGAGCTCGGAGTCCACGAGACGAACCCGGCCACCACGGTGGCCTTCATCCCGCTGTTCATGGGGATCGACGCGGCCGGCGGGATCGACGCGCTGCTCGGCGACGATGCGCTCCTCGGGATGACGCTCGACGCCGGGAAGGATGGGCTCGCGCTCTCGCGCCGCCTCGGCAAGGCCGCGCCCTGGGCGGGCTTGCTGACCCGGTTCGCCGGCCGGCGGACGCTCCGGATAGGGCTCGCGATCGCCCGCCGGCGCTCGAAGGAGGCGGTCGCGTACGTGGAGGAGCACTTCGGGCACAAGCTGCACACCCAGAACGTTGCAATGGCCGAGGCCATGGTGCGCCTCGCGACGGAGAAGGGGACCCCCAACGTCGCCTTGCGCGCCCTGCTCGAGCGCCTGAAGGAGCCTGACCACGCCGAGACGGCGGCCCCGAGACCGCGATGAAACGACCCTCCCAGCGTCCGATGAAGAACCTGCCGATGCTCGAGGCCCACCGGGACACGCTCGAGAAGTGCGTGTTCTGCCCGAAGCTGTGCCGGAGCGCCTGCCCCGTCTCGAACGCCGAGCCCCGCGAGACCATCACGCCGTGGGGGAAGATGTCGATGGCGTACTTCGCGGCGCACGGCGACGTGCCCATGGAGCGGTCGTTCGCGAGCCCGGCGTGGGCCTGCACGGGCTGCCACGCCTGCCGGGAGAGCTGCGACCACAAGAACATGGTGGCGCCGACGCTCATGGCAACACGGACGGGGCTCGTGGATGCCGGGATCGCGCCTCCGGCGGCGACCCGCGCGATCGGGCGCTTTCCCGCGCACGCCCGCGCCACGCGCCAGGCCGTGCGCGAGCTCGCGGCCCACCCCTGCGTGCGCCAGGAATCGAGCCACGCGCTCCTGCTCGGCTGCGCGTACGCGCGCGCTCTCCCGTCCGAGTCGAACCACGCGATCGACGCGGCGAGCGGGCTCGTGCGGGGGTCCGTCTCGCTCGTGGAGGCCTGCTGCGGGCTCCCGCTCCTGCACGCGGGGGACGGCGCGGGCTTCGCGCGCCAGGCCGCGCTCTTCGCCGAGGAGACGGCCCACAAGCGAACGGTCCTCGTCGCCGACGCAGGCTGCGCGATGGCCCTGCGCGTCTCCTACCCGCGCGCAGGGACTACGCTGGTCCCCGCGGTGGAGCTGCTCGTCGAGCGGGCTGCGAGGGATCTCGGCCGCCTGACCACGGCGGGCGCGGGAGCCGAGCCCGTTCGCTACCACGACAGCTGCCAGCTCGGGCGCGGCCTCGGGCTCTACGACGAGCCGCGGGCCGTGCTCGCTCGCGCCATGGGTCGCCCGCCCGAGGAGTTCCAGGCGCGCCGCGAGCACGCAGGCTGCTCCGGGGCGGGAGGGCTCTTGCCCGCGACCATGCCCGAGGTGTCGCGCGCCATCACCGAGGGAAGGCTCGCCGAGCACGCGAGGGACGGCGGCGGGCGCGTGGTCACGTCGTGCGCGTCGAGCCTGCTCGCGTTCCGCAGGAACGGGGCCAAGGCCGACGATCTCGTCACCTGGATAGCCCGGGCCACGCCGCCGTGGCGTCCATGAGCCGTCCGTGAGCTCGAACGCCCCGGCGCACCTGGCGGGCGCCGTCGGCGCGCGCCGGACCGTCGCGCGGCGCGTCCTCGCGTCCTTCGCGATCACCGTGATCGCGTTCGCCATCACCGTGGGCTGGAGCGTCGTGGCGCAGCGGCGCGCCGCCGAGGACAGCGAGGAGCTGGCGAAGGGCTACGTGCCCGTGGCGCTCCAGCTCGGCCAGCTCCGGGCCACGCAGGCGACCCTCTCCACGCTGGTCGACGGCATCCCGGACGAGCGCAACCCGCTGTCGACCAAGATCCTGCTCGAGACGCTGACGAGCGTGCGGCGGGCGAAGTTCGACGAGACGCGGGCGGCGATGGAGAACGGGCTCCAGCTCGTCGGGAGCGACTCCACCCGCGAGCTCGCCGTGCGCCTCACCCACGAGCTCGACGCGACCGAGGCCACCGTCACCGACGACAAGGCCGCCTTCGATCGGCTCTTCGCGGCGATCGCCGCGGGCGACAAGGACACGGTGAACCGCGTGCTCGTCTCGCTCGGGGCGCTCGAGCACGAGGCCGACCACCGCCTGCACTCGCTGTCGGACCGGGTGACCAACTCGATGGACGAGCTGACGCGGCTCGCCCACGCGCGGGAGAGGATCTCCATCTTCGCGCTCTTGACGCTGTCCGCTCTCACGCTGGGCGTCGGCCTCGCGGTCTCCATCTACACGCGGCGCGTGCTCGCGCCGCTCGGGCGGGTGACCGAGCGCGCCCAGGCCGTCGCGCGCGGCGACCACACCCCGCGCGAGGTCGGGCCCACGGACGACGAGATCGGGGAGCTCGCGGCGGCCTTCGAGAGGATGGTGGCCGCCGTCGCGCGAGCGCAGAGCCGGGCCGTGTCCAACGAGCGGCTCGCCGCGATCGGCAAGATGGCCGCGCACGTGACCCACGAGATCCGAAACCCCCTCTCCTCCATCGGCCTCAACATCGAGCTCCTCGAGGAGGAGCTCGCCAAGGCGGGGACCGCGGGCGAGTCGCGCGCGCTCCTCCAGGCGATCACGCGCGAGGTGGAGCGGCTCGGCCACCTGTCCGAGGAGTACCTCCGCGTGGCGCGCTTGCCCTCGCCGCGCATGGAGGCCGAGGACGTCGCCGCGGCGGTGCGCGAGATCGTGACCTTCGCGAAGCCCGAGATCGAGCGCGCGGGCTGCACGGTGGTCCTCCATCTCGCCGGGTCGCTTCCCCCTGCCCTGTTCGACGAGGCGCAGCTCCGGCAGGCGCTCCTGAACCTCCTGCGCAACGCGCGCGAGGCGATGACCAGCGGAGGCCCCATCGAGGTCGGCGTCGACGCCGAGGGGATGAGCGTCGTCGTGAGCGTCGAGGACCGCGGCGGCGGCATCCCGGACGACATCCGGGCGCGGGTGTTCGACCCGTTCTTCTCGACCAAGGGCGAGGGTACGGGCCTCGGCCTCGCCATCACCCGGCAGATCGTCGAGGCGCACGGCGGGACCATCACCTGCGTGGCCCGCGACGGAGGAGGCACGCGCTTTCGCATCGCGCTGCCCATCGCTCCGTCGCGGACGGCCGATCGCGGCGCCAAGACCACGGGCGCCGGCGCGCGGTAGTAGGCGGCCTCAAGCGCGTGCGCGCCAGGATGGGGACGCCCAATCGGTAGGGTGCTGCTATAACCCGCCACCATGAGCTCCTCGGACAAGCGCACCCGCCCGGATGGTCGAACCCTCGACGCGCTTCGCCCGGTCGAGATGACGACGGGATTTCACAGGAACGCGGAGGGCTCCGTCCTGTACCGGGCGGGCTCCACCGTCGTCCTGTGCACGGCCTCGGTGGACGACAAGGTCCCTCCGTTCCTCGAAGGAAAGGGCAAGGGCTGGATCACCGCCGAGTACCAGATGCACCCGCGGGCGAGCCCGGCCCGGCGTGAGTCGCGCGACGGCAGGGGCAAGGCGCCCAGCGGGCGGACGCTCGAGATCCAGCGGCTCGCAGGCCGCGCGCTGCGGGCGGCCGTCGCGCTCGAGCACCTCGGCGAGCGGACCATCACGGTCGACTGCGACGTGCTCGAGGCCGACGGGGGGACGCGCACGGCGTCGGTCACGGGCGGCTTCGTCGCCCTCGCCCTCGCGCTCGCCAAGCTCCACGCCTCCGGCAAGCTCACGCGCCCCGTGCTGCGTGAGCCCATCGCGGCGACGAGCGTGGGCTACTTCGACGACGGCGCCCTCGCGCTCGACCTCATGTACCTGGAAGACTCGACCGCAGGCGTGGACCTGAACGTGGTCGCCACCGCGTCCGGGGCCATCGTCGAGGTGCAGGGGACGGCGGAGGGCGCGCCGGTCGCCCGCGCGACCATCGATCGGATGATGGACCTCGCGCTCGTGGGCATCGCGAGGCTCGGGGAGCTCCAGGTCGCCGCGCTCGCGCGCGCCGGCGTGGACCTGAAGTCGCTCCGCATCCCGGCCGAGAAGGCGCTGCCTTGATCCACACGCTCATCCTCGGGACCACCAACCGGGGCAAGCTGGAGGAGTTCCGCGGTCTCCTGGCCGGGCTGCCCGTGCAGCTCCTCACGGTCGCCGACGTGACGCGGCAGCCGCTCACGATCGTGGAGGACGGCAAGACCTTCGCCGAGAACGCCGTGAAGAAGGCGCGCGCCGTCGCCGAGGCCACGATGACGTTGACCCTCGCCGACGACTCCGGGCTCGAGGTCGACGCCCTGGAGGGTAGGCCCGGCGTCCGCTCGGCGCGCTTCGCCCACGAGCGCGCGACCGACGCCGAGAACAACGCCGCGCTGACCGCCGCCCTCGACGATCTCGGCGACAGCAACCGCACGCCCGATCGGTTCAACGCGCGCTTCCGGTGCGCGCTCGCCCTGGTCGATCCGTACGCGAACGACGGCGAGCCGATCGTCGTCGAGGGCACGTGCGAGGGGGTGATCACCCGGACGCCGCGCGGCTCGGGGGGCTTCGGCTACGACCCGCTCTTCGTGGTCGCCGGCAAGGACCGCACGATGGCCGAGCTCGGCGAGGCCGAGAAGAACGCCGTGAGCCACCGCGCTCGAGCGACCGAGGCCCTCATCCCCATCCTGAAGCGTGCGCTCGAGGCGCGGGAGCGGGACGTCGAGCGCATCCTGAGGGGCTGAGCTCGTTCGGAAGAGCGCGGCCTCACGCTGCTGTTGCGTTCTCGCGGCACCTTCGCTCTCATGGGAGATCCCGTGGAAGACAAGCGACGAGGCAAGCCGGCGCCCCCGAACGACGCGGAGCAGAAGCGCCCGCGCGAGGAGATGCCGACCTTGCCGTTCGACCTCAGTCAGTACGCGCGCGAGGCGACGGGTGAGGGGCGGGTGGACGCGTCACCGGAGTCGCTGGCCGCCGCCGCCGCGGCCCGGCACGACGCCTCCGACTTCGACCCGAGCCGGGTGCCCCGGCTGACGGTCGCGCCGGAGGACCTCGTGAAGCTGAAGCTCGACCACCGGGCGGGCTTTCTCGTGTCGCTCCTCGACGGCGTCTCGACCATCGAGATGATCGTCGACGTCGCGGGCATGCCGCAGCAGGAGGCGCTCTCGGCGCTCCAGGCGCTCTACCTGCGGGGCATCATTCGCCTCGCGTAGGTGCGGGTGCGATGGCCTCGCCCTGAGGGTCAACAGACGAGGTGAAGAGGAGAACGTCCTGCGATCAGGCACTTCTCCTCTTCTGCTCGCGTGTTCAATCCCTCAGGCGAGCCTTCCGTCATCGCAGGTGGCCTTGCGATGGTGACAGGCGCCCTTGCGAAGGTTGCAGACGAGCCTTCCGTCATCGCAGGTGGCCTTGTCATGGTCGCAGACGAGCCTTCCGTCATCGCAGGTGGCCTTGTCATCGTTGCAGACGAGCCTTCCGTCATCGCAGGTGGCCTTGTCATCGTCGCAGACGAGCCTTCCGTCATGGCAGGTGGCCTTGTCATGGTCGCAGACGAGCCTTCCGTCATCGCAGGTGGCCTTGTCATGGTTGCAGACGAGCCTTCCGTCATCGCAGGTGGCCTTGTCATCGTTGCAGACGAGCCTTCCGTCATCGCAGGTGGCCTTGCGATGGTGGCAGGTGGCCTTGCGATGGTGGCAGGCGGCCTTGCGATGGTGGCAGGTGGCCTTGCGATGGTGTCGTCAGGGCGGTCGCCCCTGGCCATGACCGACTACGCTCGTCCTCAGTCGACCGTGACGGTCGTGTCGCCCCAGAGGTAGCGATCGAGGAAGCGGTCGGTCATCTGGTAGGCCTTCAGGTAGTTCTCGTTCTTGGTGAAGCCGTGCCCCTCGCCGGGCAGCACGAGGTAGTGCACGGGCACCTGCCGCTTTCGCAGCGCCGCCACGATGCGCTCCGACTGGTCGGGCTTCACCCGGGCGTCCTTCTCTCCCTGCACGACCAGGAGCGGGTGCGTCACCTTGTCGACGAAGTTGAGGGGCGAGCGATCGTGCTGGTAGGCCGCGTGCGCCGGGTTCTTCGGGTCGCCGAACTTCTGGTAGATGAAGCTCGCGCTGGCGGCCCAGTAGGGCGGGAAGCTCTCGACCAGGCTCTTCAGATCGCTCACGCCGAAGTAGTCGACGTTCACCGCGAACTCGTCCGGCGTGAACGTCGCCGCGGCGAGCGCCATGTATCCGCCGTAGCTGCCCCCCATCACGACGACCTTGTCGGCCGCGACGTGCGCCTCCGCGACGAGGTACTTCTTGCAGGCGACGATGTCCTTCAGCGGTCCGCCGCCGAGGTCGAGGTTGTCGAGCCGCGTCCACGTCTTGCCGTAGCCCGTCGACCCTCGCACGTTCGGCACGAGCACGGCGTACCCCTTGCTGACGAGGTACTGCCGGAAGCGCGAGAAGTCGCGGTGGCTCTGCGCCGTCGGCCCGCCGTGCACGTCGATGATCGCGGGGAACGGGCCGTTGCCGGGCGGCGCGTAGAGGAAGGCGGGGACCTTCTGCCCGTCGAACGAGGGGATGTGCACCGACAGCCCCGTCACCATGGGCCGATCCTTGAGCGACGCGGGGCGCGGGTCGGCGACCGGGAACGCGCGGCCTTCCTTCAGGTCCACGATGTACGGCGTCGCGGGAGAGGTGTCTCCGCGGAGGACGACGCCCATGTAGCGCTCGCTGTGCGAGAAGCCGAGCTCCGTGCCGCCCGAGCGCGTGTAGTCGACGGGATCCCACACGCCCCCCACGGGCGGAGCCGGGAGGTCGACCTGCTTGTGCGTCTTCGTGTCGATGACGACGAGCTTGGCTGCGCCGTCGGCGTTTGCGGTCGTGTACGTGTAGCGCCCGCTGCGCGACTCGAAGGCCCCCTCGACGTCCCAGTCGTCCTTCAGGATGGGGGTAATCTTGTGGGTCGCCAGATCCATCTCGTAGAGCGCCGTGTACTCGCCGCCTTCGTCGCTCGTGAGGACGAGCTTCCGATCGTCCCTCGAGATGTACTGAGGGCTGTGGAGGACGTTGCCCGTGTGCTTGGTCAGCAGGGTTCTCTTCTCGGGGGCGGAGCGCTCGACGAGGTAGAGGTCGTTGTCGGCGTCGGAGTGCGTCTCGCTCAGGATGAAGCGCTTGTGGTCGCGGCTGGCGGCGTTGAGCTCGACCTTGCCGTCCCCCTTCCAGAGGAGCGACGACTTGCCCTTCTTGACGTCGTACTCGTAGAGGTCCATCGCCTTCTCGTCGCGCGCGCTCGAGAGGAAAAGGAGCGTCTTTCCGTCGTCCGCCCACTTCACGAACGCCGTGCGACGTCCATCGGGCATGCCCGCCACGAGGTCCTTGGGCGCGTCCCCCTTCGAGCTCGTCAGAAAGAGGTGCGGTAGCTCGTCGCCGCCGCGATCGGTCTCGAACGCGAGGAGGTCCTCGGTGGGGGAGAACGCGAAGGAGTGGACGAAGCCCTGCGCGTGCGTGATCTGCGTCGCGGCTCCGCCCGCGAGCGGCTTTACCCAGATGTCCGGGCGGCCCGCCTCGTCGCTCATGTACGCGACGAGCTTCTCGTCCGAGGAGAAGCTGAGGCCGTTGACGCGGCCGACCTTGAAGTACTCCTCGAGCGCCACGGGCGCGACGGGTGCCTTCGGCGCCGGGGGCGGCGGCGGGACCACGAGCGGAGGGGGAGGCGGAGGGGCCACCGGCTGAGCCGCGTTCTCGTCGGCGGCGCCGCAACCGAGAGCAGTGACGAGGGAGACCAGGGCCCAGAGGGAGCGCTTTCGCATGGCCGGGGCTTAGCACTGGACAGGGGCGATACCAATGCGCGCCGGGTTCACACCTCGGACGACGTGGCCCGCGGTTCACGCACCCGAGCCCTCCCGCGTTCACGATGGGCCGTTCGACGGGATCGCTCGCAGGAAACACCGCCGTTTTCCGCGGTGGCCCGTTGTCTGCAATCCGGACGCTGGCTTCGTTCGAACGGAAGCCGAAAAGGAGTCTGTCTTGTCCCAACGTGAAATTGTCCGCGGCCTCGCGGCGCTCGTTCTCATGGTCCTCACGGCGTGCAGCGGCAACTCGGGCCCCGACGGGACCGGCAACGGCAGCTGCAGCTTGATGGAGGCAACCGCCAGCCTGGGCTCCGTCGTGCCGGTCGGGGCGACCGAGGTTTGCCTCGACTTCGGACCGAGCGTCACGGACACCGCTGCGACGCAAGCGTGCTCCACGGCGATGGGAACGTACTCGGCGACCGCCTCTTGCCCGAGCGCGAACCGCGTGGGTCGGTGCGAGGAGAGCGCGAAGTCCAGCAGCGGCGAGACGGCCGCGCTCACGGTCAACTTCTACCCGCCGACGGCGGCCTCGGATATCCAGTCGGCGTGCAACATGGAGAACGGCATGAACGGGGTCACGGCGACGTACACGGCCAACTGACCGGCCGGTCGCCTTGCGCCGCGCTCAGGCCGCGACGAACTGCCGCTCCACGAGGCGCCGGTAGAGCCCCGCCTCCCCGACCAGGGCCACGTGCGTCCCCTGCTGCACGACGCGCCCGCCGTCGAGCACGAGCACCCGGTCGGCGTTCTTCACCGTCGAGAGGCGGTGCGCGATGACGAGCGTGGTCCGCCCCTCGAGCAGCCGCTCGAGCGCCTCGTGGACGAGGTGCTCGCTCTCGGCGTCGAGGGCGCTCGTCGCCTCGTCGAGGATGAGGACGCGCGGGTCCTTCAGCACCGCGCGGGCGATCGCGATGCGCTGCTTCTGCCCGCCCGAGAGCTGCACGCCGCGCTCCCCGACCGTCGTGTCGTAGCCCCTGTCGAACCTGGAGATGAACTCGTGGGCGTTGGCGGCGCGGGCCGCGCGCTCCACCTCGAGGTCGGTCGCGTCCACGCGGCCGTACCGGATGTTCTCGCCGATGCTCGTCGAGAAGAGGAGCGGCTCCTGCGCGACGACGCCGACCTGCCGCCGCAGCCACTCGGGATCGAGGGTCTTCACGTCGCGGCCGTCGAGGCGCACGACGCCGCCCTTGGGGTCGTAGAGCCGCGAGAGGAGGGCCGCGATCGTGCTCTTGCCGGCGCCCGAGGGGCCGACGATGGCGATGACCTCGCCCGGCTCCACGCGGAAGTCGACGTCCTGGAGCACGGGGGTGTCGGGGCGCGCGGGGTAGGCGAACTCGACGTGCGAGAGCTCGATCTCCCCCACGACCTCGGTGGGCTCGAGGCCGCCCGTGCTGGCGATGAGCGGCGCCCGGTCGGTGATCTCGAAGATGCGCTCGGCCGCGCCGGCCGCCCGCATGAAGTCCGCCCAGAGCTCGCCGAGCGCCCCGAGCGAGAAGGCCACGAACATCGTGTAGACGAGGAACGACGTGAGCTCGCCCACGGTCATGCTCCCGCCGAGCACGAGCCGGCCGCCGTACCACATGACGAGCGCGATCGCGCTGAGCGCCGCGGCCGTGGCGACGCCCATGAAGGTGCCCGTCATCACCGTCCGCTTCCTGGCCAGCACGAACGTGCGGTCGACGGCCGCGCCGTAGCGGACCACCTCCTTGCTCTCGGCCGCAAAGGCCCGGACCGTGCGGATGCCGACGAGGCTCTCCTCTCCGATGGCCGCCGCGGCGCCGAGGGCGTCCTGGACCTCGCGCGACAGCCTGCGCACGCGGCGCCCGTACGACACGGCGCCGAGGGCGATGGCCGGGACGACCGCGAACATGAGGAGGGCGAGCCGCCACGAGGTGTAGAGCAGCATGCCGGCTCCCCCGAGCGCCGCGACGGCGTTGCGGAGGAGCATCGAGATGTTCGCGCTCACCGCGGACTGGAGGACGGCCGTGTCGGTCGCGAGCCGGCTCGAGAGGTCTCCCGTCTTGTGCTGGTCGAAGAAGGCGATCTCCTGCTCGAGGAGCTTCGTGTACGCGTCCTTGCGGAGCCGGGCGACCACGCGCTCGCCGGCCAGGATGAAGAGCACGTAGCGGGTGGACGACGCCGCCGCGGACACGAGGCCCACGACGAACATGAAGAGCGCCGCGTGGTCGATCGCGTCGCGGGCGCCCTTCGTGATCGCCCCGTCGACGAGCATCCGGATGGCCTGCGGAAAGATGAGGGTCGTCGCGCTCCCGAGCAGCAGGCAGACGCCTCCGAGCAGCAGCGCCCGCCACTCGGGACGGGCCAGGAGGAGGCTGCGACGGAGCAGGAGCCGGGCGCGCGACGCGGGAAGGCGGGGGCCCTCGGGCGGAAGCGGGTTCTCGAAGCGCGCCATCCGGGGGCAACTCTACACGACCGGCGGCCCGGGACGCCCGAGCCCCGTGGGTCGTCGCCCGGGAGGGCATCGAGAAGGTACAGTCTCAGCGGATCCGGCCGGGCTGGCGGAGCTGCGCCCGTGGAACTACAAGGGCTCGCGATGAGCCCCTGGAAGGATTTCGGCCGTTACGGCTCCGTGGGGTTCGAGCTCGTCCTGTCGATGGCGATCGGGTTCTACGGCGGGCGATGGATCGACGCGCGCCTGGGGGCGCACGGCTGGATCACGCTCGTCGGCTTCCTCGGAGGAACCGGCGTGGGGTTTCGCATGCTGTTTCAGGCCAGCAAATCGATGATGCGGGACATCGAGCGGACCGAGCGGAAGGACCGGGGCGAGGACCCATGGTCCGACCAGCGTGACCTCACCGAAGGCCAGGACGGCGCCGGGAAGCCGGAGCCCGAGGACCCGACCAAGGCAGCCAAGACCAACGGAGGCGACGAGCCATGATCCGGAGGCTCGATGCGCGGATGCGGGTCGCGCTGCTCGGCGTCGCCGCGTTCGGAGCGGCGGCGACGCTCGCGGGCGCCTTCTGGAGCGGACGGGCCGCCCTCTCGGTCGCCATCGGCGCCGCGATCGCCACCACCAATCTTTACGTCATGGCCCAGATCGTCGCGGGCATGATCGGGCCCAGCGAGCCGGCGAAGCCCGCCTCGCCCAACGAGCCCGCCCTTGCGCCAAGGGCACGATCAGGCTCGGGAATCTGGGGGATGCTCGCCTTCGTGAAGATGAACGTCCTCATCGGCGGGCTCTGGTTGCTCATGACGAAAGGCCTCGTCGCCCCTATGGGACTGCTTGCCGGGTACGGCTCTCTGCCGATCGGCATTGCCATCGGCTCTCTGGTAAGCGACAAGACGACCCGCGAGCCGAGCGTCTAGACCAGGCCGCCCCGCCAGCTCCCCCATGCCCCACCACACCTCCTTTCTCACCTACTTCATCGCCTGGCTGTTCTCGACGTTCCCCGCGTTCGCCCAGAACTTCCACGGCATCACGTACCTCGTGGACGAGAAGCACCCCGAGGTCGCCGCGCGCAGCGCGGCCGAGCCGCTCTTTGGAAGCCTCTTCGTCGTCCTCCTGGTGGCCGGGCTCGCCTACGCGGCGGGCAAGAAGGTCAAGAACATCGAGGAAGCGGTCATCCCGGAGGACAAGCTCACCCTCCGCACCTTCTTCGAGGCGTTCATCGGCGCCTTCTACGACATGATGAAGGACATGATGGGGCCCAAGCGCGCGAAGCGCTATTTCCCCGTCATCGGCACGAGCGCGTGCTTCATCTTCTTCAGCAACATCCTGGGGCTCTTCCCGGGCTTCACTCCGCCCACGTCGTCCCTAAACATCACGCTGGGATGCGCGATCATCGTCTTTCTGTCGTTCAACTACTACGGCATCAAGGAGAACGGCGTCGGCTACCTGAAGCACCTCGCGGGCCCGTGGCTTGGGGTCTTCGGGCTGCCGATCAACATCCTCATCTTCGGCGTCGAGATCATCTCGCTCTTCGTTCGGCCCATCACGCTCTCGATCCGTCTCATGCTGAACATGGCGGTCGACCACCTCCTCGGCACGATCGTGCTCGGCATGGTCTCGCTGCTCGTTCCGATCCCGATCATGATCCTCGGAACGCTCGTGTGCGTCGTCCAGGTGTTCGTCTTCTGCCTGCTCTCGTCGATCTACATCAGCCTCGCCACGGAGCACGAAGAGCACGGCGAGGAGCACGACGCGCACCCGAAGAAGAAGAAGAAGTCACACGAGCACCGGGAGCCGGCCGGGGCACACGCGTAATTTCTGCGCGAACTGGCGGCCAACGTCGCCGTCTGTTCAGCCAACACGACTTTTCCTCCGCTTCATTTCAAAAGCCCTCTAGCGCTGAGCTCTAAAATTGACTAAGTCCGGCGCGCACCAGCCGCAGTTACCACCACAATTTCTTGAAGGAGCATCACTGATGTCGATCATGAAGAAGCTCGTTCCGTCGACCATCGCGGCGTCCCTCGTAATGCTGTCGACCTCCGCCTTCGCGCAGGGCATGGCCAAGGCCGGCTCCAACGAGAGCGACGTCAAGATGTGGGCGGCGGCGGGAGCAGGCTTCGCCATCGGCCTCGGCGTTCTCGGCGGCACGATGGGCCAGGGTCGCGCGGCAAGCGCGGCGCTCGAAGGCATCTCCCGCAACCCCGGCGCTGCCCCCCGGATCATGACGCCGATGATCCTCGGCCTCGCCCTCATCGAGTCGCTCGTTCTGTTCGCGCTCGTCATCGCCTACTTCCTCCAGGGGAAGGTCTGAGCGAGGCTGTTGTCATCCTGAGGCGTAGCCGAAGGATCTCCGTGTGCGCACCGTGTTCGGGCTCTCCCGCGCGGGCGTTCTGACGGGGATCCTTCGCTTCGCTCAGGATGACGGCTAGGGCCGTCACTTTCTCCGGCGGAGATCGAGCAGCGCGTGCCCCAGCCACACGAGGGCCGCGCAGACGAGCATCACGACGCCCACGGCGTCGTGCATGCCGCCGTTGAGCAAGAGGCCGCCACTGCCCACGAGCGAGGCTACGACGAGGCCGCTGAAGAGGCGGCGTCCGAGCCGGTCGGTCGTCCTCGGCAGGTCGGGGTCGGTCGTGCGGACGGTGAGCCTGCCGAGCCGGAGGTCGTCGAGGACCTCGCGAAGCTGCATCGGCATGTCGTAGCCGGCGCGCGAGAGCTGCTCGACGCCCCGCCATAGCTCCGTGCCGAGCCGCTGCGGCGAGTACCGCTCGCGCAGGATGTGCTCGAAGTGCGGCGTCGCGGTGCCGTAGATGTCGAGCTCGGGATCGATCTGCTTGCCGATGCCCTCGATCGTCATCAGCGTCTTGCCGACGAGCATGAAGTCGGTCGGGATCTCGATCCCGAACTTGAGCGCTCCCTGGACGAGGTCCCGGATCATGGCCGAGAGGTCGATCTCCTTCAGCGGCTTTCCGAGGTACTTCTCGGCCAGCACGCTCACCTCCGCCCGGTACTGGCGCAGATCGACCTTCTTGGTGGGCCGGCCGATCGCGTAGAGGGCGTCCGCCACGCCGTAGGCGTCCTTGCGGACCGCGGACATCATCATGTCGACCGTGCGGTCGCGGAGCTCGGGGCTGAGACGCCCCACCATCCCGACGTCGATGAGCCCGATGATGGGCTCCTCGGGAGGCCCCATGATGATGATGTTGCCGGGGTGGGGATCGGCGTGGAAGAAGCCGTCCTCGAAGATCATCTTGATGATGACCCCGACCGACTCGCGCGCGATCGAGGGCCCGTTCGCCCCCGCCAGGACGGCCGCGTCGATCTTCACGCCGTCGAAGAACTCGAGCGTCAGCACGTGCTTGGTGGAGGCCTGGCGGTAGACCTTGGGGAAGCGAACGCGCGGCTGCCCCTCGAAGTTCTTGGCGAAGCGCTCGGCGTTGTCCGCCTCGACGAGGAAGTCGAGCTCGCTCGTGATGGATCGGTCGAACTGCTGGACGAGGCCGACCGGCGAGTAGATTTTCGTCTCCGGGATGGCCCGCTCGAGCGCCGCGGCCATGACGTGCAAGAGCTCGAGATCGCGGGCGACCGTGAGGCCGACCCCGGGGCGCTGCACCTTCACGACGACCTGACGCTCCCCCTCGGGCGTCGCCAGGGTGGCGCGGTGCACCTGGCCGATCGACGCCGCCGCGAGGGGCTTCTCGTCGAAGCTGACGAACACCTCCGAAAGCGGGGCGCCCAGGCTCGCCTCGACCTCCTTCTTGATGTCCTCGAAGGGGACCGGGGGGACCTTGTCCTGGAGCTTCTTGAGCTCCAGGATCACCTCGGGGGGAAGGACGTCGGGGCGTGTCGAGACGATCTGCCCGAGCTTGATGAACGACGCGCCGAGGTCCTGCACGACCAGGCGGATCCGCTCCGCCGTCGACGTGCGCTGGCGCGCCTGCTCGCCGCGCTCGACCTCCTCGCTCGAGATCTCGGGCGCCTGCTCGTCGCCCGCCGGGGCCGGGACGCTGTCGGGGCGGCGGCCTGCGGCCTCGGGCTGCGCCTTCGGCCTGGGGGTCCGACCGAAGCCGGCGCGCGCGACGATCTCGCCGAAGCCGTGCCGGACGAGGACCGCCGAGATCTCGCGCAGACGCCCGAGATCGCGCACCGCAGAGACGACGGAGATCAGCTGGCTACCTCTCGCATGGTGGGACGCGATCTAGTGGGAGGATGGAGGGTGGTCAACGAACGCGAATGACCGTGCCCTTCTCGAAGCGCACCGGCATGACGGCGCTCCATCCGGCGGGGACGTGCGGCGACGTGAAGGCGAAGAGCCAGCGGGCGTCCCTGGGCGCCAGGTTGACGCAGCCGTGGCTGACGGGCCGCCCGAAGTCGTTGTGCCAGAACGCACCGTGGAGGGCGACCGCCTTGTCGAAGAACTGCACGTAGGGCACATCCTCGATCGAGAAGTGCCGCTCGTCCTCGTCCTTCTCGAGGTTATCCATGTTCGTCGAGAGGAGCTTCACCCAGATGCGGTGGACGCCGGGCGGCGTGGCGAGGTCGCTCCCCGGCGGCCCCTGGCCGGTGGAGACGACCGTGGCGAAGACGGGGACGGGCCCCTCGTAGGCCACGAGGGTCTCGGAGGCGAGCTCGACGTCGATCCAGCGCTCGTGCTCTCCCGTGACCTCGGCGGGCACCGTGGCCGGGCTCGGGTGGAAGAGGTCCTTGACGCGCATCCAGCGCGCCGGCGCTCCGTCCTCGGACACGCGCGCCCAGGGACCGCCGACGCCGGCGCGCTCTTCGCGCCAGGGGAGCCTGTCCAGGCGCACGTGGGTGTCGATCGGCTTGCCGGCGCGGGGCTCGGCGTACGCGCTGGTGCGGTCCGTGCGGACCCAGGCGACGCCCACGCCCGGGGGCGCTCCGGGCGGCGGCGGGGACGCTCCGGGCGCCGGCGGCGGCGGCGGCGGCGGCGCGCTCACCGGCAGCGCGGGCGCCGCCAGGTGCTCGCCCTGGAAGGTCGACGGATGCGCCGCGAAGAGCTCGTGGGAGGCTATCCAGTAGCCCGACCGGGTCCGCAGCCAGCGCTCGTCGCGAAAGACGCGCTCCTCGACGACGGCGACCGCGAAGTGGGGCTCGAGATCGCCGTCCGGCGCATCACCCTCGACGCGCGACAGGTCCGTGTACCCCGAGGCGCCCTCGGGGCCGACGAAGTAGTAGCGGTAGGGCAGGCCGTCGCTCGCCTCGGGACGGGGCTGCCGGACGCTGGGCTCGTCGACGACGAGGTCGGCGTGGTCCGAGCAGATCCAGGAGAGCGGACCGACGAGCAGCCACCTTCCGCCGCAACCCGGGCCTCGCTTCGCCCCGAAGAGCGGCAGGCGCGTCGAGAGAAGGACGCTACCGCGGTGCGCCTCCGTCGCCCCCGGCCCGGCGAACACCGCCTCGTCGTTCTTGTGCGGCGCCACGGAGTTGACCCACGACGGCAGGGGCAGATCGTTCGGGTCCGTCCACGGGGGCGAGACGCCGTCGGCGCGCGCGCCTGCGGACGCCGCGAGGGGCAGGACCAGGAAGAAGACGAGCGCCGCCCAGCCTCGAAGCCTCAGGTGCCCTCCGTGGTCTGCGGCAAGCGCAGCTCGAACGTCGCGCCGTTGCGTGTCGAGTGGACGGTGACGAACCCACCGTGCTCCTCGGCGATCTTCTTCACGATGGCGAGCCCGAGGCCGGTGCCCCCCTTCTTTCCCGACGTCACGAACGACTGAAAGAGCTTGTGCTCGATCTCCTTCGGGATGCCGGGCCCCGTGTCGGCGAAGGTGATGACGAGGGTGCCCTCGGCCTTTCGCCGCGAGACGGTGATCGTGAACTTGCCGCCGCGATCGCCCATGGCCTCGGCCGCGTTGCGCGCGAGGTTGTGGACGACGCGCAGGATCTTGCCCTCGTCGAAGCGGGCGGTCCCCTTGTCCTTGAGGTCGACCACGAGCTCGATGTCGCGGCTCTTCAGGTCCTTCTCGAGCTGCATCCGGACGTCCTCGAAGAACTTCTGGAGGTAGACCTTCCGGATGAGGACGCTCTTCTCGCCGCGGGCGAACTCGAGGACCTCGCGCTGCATCGCGCCGATGTGGTCGAACTGCTTGAGCACCTGCTCGGCGTAGTCCTCCCGAACCTCGCGGCTGTCGGCCGACTGCATCAGCTGGACGTAGCCGCTGATCACCGTGAGCGGCGTCTTGAGATCGTGGATGACGCCCGACAGGAGCCGACCGATGGCGGTCAGCCTGTCTTCGTGCTCGCGGGCCTCGCGGGAGAGCTGGAGGCGGATGGCAGTGGAGGCGTTCGCGGCGATGAGCAGGAGGAGGGCGCGGTCGTCGTCGGTGAAGCCGGGCAGATCGCGCTTGTTGTAGAGCGCGATGGCCCCCATCGCCTCCCAGCCCTCGCCCTCGAGCGGCACGGCGAGGGCGTTGGTCGCCTCGAAGCCCGCGACCGTATCGAGCTCGGGGGCACCGCGCGGATCCTTGTCGGCCTCGGTCGTGATGACGATCTCGTTGTGGCGCATCGCGTAGCCGATGAGCCCCTGCCCTTCCTTGAGCGCCAGCCGGCGGACTTTCGGGGGCGACTCGGTCGACATGTGGTCGGCCAGCGCCTTCTCGTCGACCAGGTGGATGTGGAGCTCGCGCGAGATGGGGTCGCGCAGGGCGACGGCCGCGGCCCGCGCCTCGCACGAGCGCATCGCCTCGACGAGGACGGCGGCGAAGAGCTCCTCGAGGGACGTGACGCGTCCCATCGCGCTCTCGAGATCGAAGAGGAGCTTGAGATCGCGGATGCGGTGCTCGAGCTGATCCTTCGTGTCGACGAGCTGCATGTTCTTCTGGATGACGGACAGGAAGAGGCGCGAGTTGTCGATCGAGACGGCCGCCTGGGTGGCCAGGGCGGCGAGGATCGTGGTGTCGACGTCGGTGAAGTCGCCCTTCTTCTTGTTCAGCACCTGGATGACGCCGATGGCGCGCCCGAGGTGGTTCTTCATCGGCGCGGCGAGGATGCTCCGCGTGCGGTAGCCGTTCAGGACGTCCCACTCGGGGCTGAACCTCGGGTCCTTGTAGGCGTCCTTCACGTGGATCGCCTTGCCCGTGCGTGCGACCTGGCCGGCGATGCCCTGGCCCACCTTGAGCCGCATCGAGCGGACCTCTTCGCCCTGGGCGATGCGCGACACGAGCTCGTCCTTCGCCTCGTCGAGGAGGTAGAGCGTCGCCCGGTCGGCCTCGAGGGCGTCGGTGACCTTGCCCAGGATCAGCTCCAGCAGCTGATCGAGATCGAGCGTCGTCCCGAGCGCGAGCCCCACGTCGCGGAGCGCCGCGCCGATGCGCGTTTCACGCGCGAGGGCTGCTTCCAGCTCCTCCACGCGCTCTTCGAGCCCGCGCGCCGTTTCCGACTTGAGGGTCACACTTCGATTCTACCAGGGAGCATCCTCCTCCTGGGACCGAAAGGCGCTCGCTACCCGGGCTTGGTGGCCGCGATGACGACATGCGGATACGGGAGCACATCGGGTACACGGACGATCCGCACCTTGAATCCCAGCGTCGCGAGCATCGCCCCCCAGGCCTTGTGGTGCCTGTAGGCGAGCGGCTCACGGAGCCCGACCATCAGCCGATCGAGGGCCTCGGTGAAGAGCAGGCCGAAATGAGGCTCGGTCGTGATGTCCTTGATGAGGAGCATCCCGCCCGGCACGAGCAGGTCACGCAGATGCTCGAGGACCGGCAGCTGGTCCTCGGCGGGGATATGATGCATCACGTCGAGGACGTAGATCGCCTCGAACGGCCCGGTGAGGCCAACGGTGCGCACGTCACCCACGTGGAAGCTGTGCTGGTCGAGGGACAGCGTGCGGGCGACGCGGCGCGCAAGGGCGATGCGCCGCGCGTCGGGATCGACCCCGACGATCTGCCGGCGCGGGTGGGTCTGCCCGAAGTAGGCCGCGAAGAGACCGAAGCCGCACCCCACGTCCAGGATGCGCCCCTCGTCCGTCAGGAGGAGATCCATGACGCTGAGGAGCTTGGGCCGCAGGATGGAGAAGCGGACGTTCGCGTACGCTCGCTCCACGAGCGGAAGGGCGCGGGCGATGTTGCCGATGGCCACGCGCCCGAACACCTCAGGCGCCTCGAATGCCTCGGCCGTCACGGCCGGACCCTACGCGAGGTGGAAACGCCGTCAAGGGGCTCGCGCCGCGGCGCAACGTGGTACAAAGGGGCGTCGTACGCGCCCGTAGCTCAGCTGGATAGAGCGTCGGCCTTCGAAGCCGGTGGTCGTCTGTTCGAATCAGACCGGGCGCGCTGTTTTTCAGCCAGATGCCGAACGGGGCTCGGATCATTGGTCACCGCTACGTCTCCGCACTCGAAGCCGCGAAGCCCGTGCCCGTCGCGGCGCTCCCCATCGTCCCCCGGGCGCTCTTCGCCTCGCCCCGGCGCTGTCCTCGGCGGACGGGAGAGACGGGGCCGGCCTCGGGATGCTCGGCCTTGGCGTGCCACACGCGAAGGAACGGCCGGAGTACTTCGGGGATCTCGAGTCGTTGGATGTCGCCGGTCTTCGCCCGAAGGATGTCGCACGAGGCGAACGCGTCCCGGTCGATCATGGTCCAGTCCCACCGCGTGAGTTCGGCGGTCCGCATGCCTCCCTCCGTGCGGCTTGTGAGCGAGAGCAGCTTCAGCTCGAGGTCGAGCCCCTCGGCGCCTAGGTAGCGCTGCACCTCATCGTCCGTGAGGATGACGCGCTGGCGCTTGGCGTTCGCCGGTACACCGGCCGGCAGCTCGTTGGCGGGTAGCACCTCGATGCGGGGCGAGCCGGCGCCCGTGCCGTGACCTTCACGCCAGGCCATGGGTCACCTCGTGTGGGATGGCTACGCACGTCGATTGCGACGCGTAGGCGCCTCGTAGAGACCGCGGTCCGGTTGTGGCCTCCGGCGTCGAGACGACGCGCGAGAGGACGACCACGGTCAAATGCGGGGCGGCACGGTAGGCTGGCGCCATGACAGCGCCGTTTCGCGACGATGAGCAGGCGATCCGCGACCACGCCGCGGAGGTGGAGCAGGCAGCGAAGCAGGAGCGCCGCGACTTTCGAGAGAGCCGGTGGGCTGTGGCGATTATCCTGCTGTTCGTTCTCGTTGGCGTCGGCGCGTGGATCGTGGGGTTGTTGACCGAGACCCTCAGCTGGCCGCACAAGTGAGGAAGAGCCGTGACCTCCATGAGCCCGGTGGGCTGTTTCGCAAACTCGACCGCGGCCTCCAGAGCCCGTCGCAGTTGCTGCAAGATCATGCGCGCCCGCTCTTCAACCTCCTGGTATGCAACGGCTCACGGCCGCCACTGTGCTCCAGCGCATCACGTCGGGGTGCCCATGTTCGGTTCTTTCCAGGCTCAGTACTTCAAGTTCCTCTCCGTCGATCCGAACACGATCTTCCAGTTCTTCGTGGGCGACGACCGGCTTTACCTGGTGAAGGTGGGCTCTGCCCTCAACCAGCTCCCCCAGCTCCTGCGTCTGGCGCGGGGGCCGGTCGGCCTCGCGGACATCGAGGCACGAGGACTACCCACCGAGGCCGAGATCCAGAAGCTTGTTCGAGCTGACCCGGCCAATTACGCGATCGCCTTCTCGGAGCTGACGGCCTGCGTGCTGAAGGCCAGGTACTGGCTCGGTAGCCATGGTGCCTTGACCCTCCGATGCACCGAGCGCGGAAAGCTCGTCTTCCGGTTCGTCGACCCAACCCAGGGCGATCGTGCGCGCGCGAGCCTCCAGGCCGCCCTTCCAGACCGCGTCACGATCGAGGAGTAGGAAACCCCCGGCTCACCGCCCCTGCTGCTGCAGCTGGTCCTGCTCCTCCATGTGGAAGGGCTCCTGCACGTAGGGCCAGCGGGGGACCACCGTGGCCGGTGGGGGCGTGAGCGGCTCGTCGCCGATGAAGCCGAGCGAGATGCTCCGGGGGCGCACGCCCTGCGTCGGCGCGGGGTTGCTGGCGTCGACCGGCGGCACGTCCCACTGGGGCATCGCCATCACGGGCTCTTGCCACTGCGTCTTCGCCCAGTCGTGGCGGATCGGGGATTCGGGTTCGAGATCGGACGAGTGACAGCCCATGCAGACGGCAGCCATCACGACGCCGGCCCAAGCGACACTTGTGAACTGCATGCAAGTCGAGTTTGCAAGCGGTCGACCACGGGCCGAGAGCCGCGCGGATCGTGCGGCTGCGAGGGCGTGCGGGAGGAGAGCGGCGACCGCGCACCGTGCGTCGCACACACTGGGCGCCACACCCGCGCCTGAGTCGGCCGCTCTACCGGGGCACGCGCGCGGGCTCGCAGGTCGACCGCGGCCACGGATGCGTCAGACTATCCATGTGGACAAACCTCCAAAACCTCCCGGCGCGAGGGCTTCGCGCACCGCCTTGGCCCCGGCTCTCGCCCTCGTTGCCCTTCTGCTGTTCGAGTGCTCCCCGACCGTGGCGCCGAGCAGCACCGTCCCTCCCCCGAACCTCGGCCTGGGCTTCGTCCTGACGGTAGCGCCTGCGCCCGGCGTCGGCGTTCCGCCAGCGGACGCGGACGCCGGGCCGGCTGCGTGCCCCGAAGGCATGGTCCTCGTCGACGGCATGTCGTGCCCGGACCTCACGCAGGTCTGCCTCCGCTGGGTCGACCCTCCGACCGACAAGTTCCCGTACACCCGGTGCGCCGAGTTCAAGCACCCCGCGGAGTGCAAGGGAGAGCGCTTGCACCGTCGCTACTGCATCGATCGCGAGGAGTACGTCCGCCCGCCCGAGGCGCTCCCGCTGGTCCATCTGAGCTGGACCGAGGCGCAGGCCGTGTGCGCGGAGGTCGGCTCGCGCCTGTGCACGGAAGCCGAGTGGGAGTTCGCCTGCGAGGGGGAAGAGCTCCTCCCCTACCCCTACGGGTTCGCCCGCGACTCCTCGGCCTGCAACTTCGATCGCACCGATCTCGGCAAGATGGGCGAGGGGCTCATCGACCACCGCGCGCCCGTGGACGCTTTCCCGAGGTGCATGAGCCCGTTCGGGGTCCACGACATGGTCGGCAACGTCGACGAGTGGACCGAGCGCGCAGGGAAGGCTGCCCCGAACCGCTCCGCGCTCCATGGCGGCTGGTGGCTGCCGGGAAGAAACAACTGCCGCGCGGCGACGCTCGGCCACGCGGAGGACTACTCGGGCAAGCAGGTCGGCTTCCGGTGCTGCAGCGCCGCAGCGCCGTCCGCGCGCTGAAGCGAGAGACCAGCTACGCCGCGGGGCAGAGGCCGGCGGGCTCGAGGATGCCGTCGCGGACGTCGTAGAGCCTCACCCGCGGCGTCCCCTCGGCGTCGTCCACGGTCGCCGGAGCACCGAAGATCCGACGCTTGCCCAGGCCCACGATCCGGTCGATGAGCCGGTGCATGTGGCCGTGGAGGAGCTGCGCGCCCGGATTGGCGGTGAGAAGGTCCGTCATCCGCCCGTGCCCTCGCAGCCCGTCGATCCATTGCCACGCGCCGCGCGCGTGGCCGAAGGGCGGGTGGTGCTGCACGACGATGACGCCTCTCTTTTGAAGATCCGAATCGATGAGGCGCTGCTCGAGCGCCGATGCGGCGCCGGCCGTGAGCTCGCCGCCCGAGCGCACGATCGACTGGTGGCGCGACAGGTCGAGCGGGAGCAGCACGACGTTGCCCAGGTCGACCACCTTCCCCGGCTCGCCGGCAGAAGAGCGCGCAAACGCGCGGAGCGGGCCGTCGAGCATCTTCGCCCAGGCGTCGGCCACTGTGTAGGCGTCGTGGTTGCCCGGCACGAGCGTCACGCTCGCCGGATCGAGGCCCGAATCGTGGAGGTTCTCCGCGAAGGTCTCGAACTGGGGCAGCGAGCCTACCTCCGTCAGATCGCCCGAGATGACGACGTGGTCGGCGCCGCTCCGCTTCACGGCGGACAGGGCCGTCTTGAGCTTCTTCACGCGGGCGTGCGGGTCGAGCACGCGCCCCACGCTGAGCAGCCTGAGCGTCAGGTTGTAGATCGCCGATGGGTTCGGCGGGGTCTCCAGCATGTGAACGTCGGAGAGATGCGCAATACGCCCGATCATGAGTAGACCCCAACGCCCTCTAGAAGAAAGCCTTCCTTCAGGATGAGCCGGATCGGCCTGCAGTCGCGCCGGTTCGGCGAAGAATGAGGCGGGGGACTGCTCCGCAGCAAGGCAAGGCGCGCTTGTGGGTGCCGGGCGTCACGCGTGCGGCGAGCGGACGCGAGCGAGCTCCGCCAGGAGCGTCTCGTGGATGAGGCCGTTCGTCGCCACGAGGTTTCCGGTCATCACGTCGGCAGGACCGCCCTCGAAGTCCGTGACCCGGCCCCCGGCGGCGAGCACGACAGCCGCGCCGGCAGCCAGGTCCCACGACTTGAGCTTCCGCTCCCAGTAGCCGTCGTAGGTGCCGTCCGCGACGAGGCAGAGGTCCATCGCCGCCGAGCCGCACCTTCGAACGGCCTGCGCGGACTTCTTGATCGCCACGAACGCGTCGAAGTTGTTCTCTGCGCTGGTGCGGCGGTCGTACGGGAAGCCGGTCGCGAGGAGCGACTCCCCGAAGGTGGTGACGCCGCTCGGGCGGCAAGCCTCACCGTTACGCCAGGCTCCTTCGCCGACGATGCCCGTCCACTCCGTTCTGACCGCGGGCGCCACGACGGCGCCGAGCAGGGGCTTGCCGCGGAGGACCAGCCCGATGGAGACGCAGTAGAAGAAGTGGCCGTGGACGAAGTTCGTCGTCCCGTCGAGCGGGTCGACGTACCACGTCGCCGCGTCTCCCTCGGGGACGCCCGAGCCGCCGTAGCCGCCGAGCTCTTCGCCCATGACCGGGTAGTGCGAGTCGCGCGTGAGCCGGTCGCGGAGGAAGCGCTCGCTCTCGCGGTCGAAGCTCGTCACGAGATCGATGACGCCCTTGTGCTCGGCCACGGGGTGCTTGCGCCAGCCGGCGTGGACGATCTGCGCGGCCTCCCGCGCCGCCAGCGTGGCGACCTCGAGCAAGCGCAGCCGCTCTTCGCGCGGAATCTCGAGCCCGGTCACGGAGCGCCCTTCACGACGGGGGGCTCGCGGGAGGCGAGCGCCTCCAGGATGCGGGCGTGCATCCCCCCGAACGCGCCGTTCGACAGGATCGCGATCGTGTCGCCCGCCTTCGCGCCCTCGCGCACGCGGTGGACGATGGAGTCGAGCGAGGTCATCGCCTCCGCGCCCGGGCCCACCGCGGCGGCGAGCCTGCGCGTGTCGAGCCGCTCCGCCTCGGGGATCTCCGTCCGGCCCACCGGCGCGAGCAGCACGTTGTCCGCGACGCGGAAGGCGCCCGCGTACGCCTCCTGGTGGAGCGCTCTGCACGCCGTCGCGCTCCGGGGCTCGAAGATGGCCCAGAGGGCCCCCGCGGGGTGCCTGGTCCGGAGAGCGCGCAAGGTCTCGTCCACGGCGGTCGGGTGGTGGGCGAAGTCGTCGTAGACGAAGATGCCGCCCGGCGAGCCGATGAGCTCCTGGCGACGGCGCACCCCCGCGAAGGTCGCCAGGGCGGCGCGGGCGGCGGCGAGCGAGACGCCGAAGCCCTCCGCGCAGGCGGCGATGGCCGCGACGGCGTTGCGCAGGTTGTGCATGCCCGGCGACGGCAGGGCGAAGCGTCCGCACGAGACTCCGCCCGCGAAGAGGTCGAACAGCTGGAGCCCGTTGTCATCCACGTTCGCGGCAGCCGCGAGCCAGTGCGGCGGACGGTCGCCGAGGTCGTCCCCCTGGAGGGCGTAGTACGAGACGCGCGCGCCCGTGCCTGCGATGCAGGCGGCGACGCGCGGATCGTGTCCGTCGCAGACGACGAGGCCGCCCGGCGGCATGGCCGCAGCGAGCGCACGGAACGCGCCCTCGTAGGACGCGACGTCGGGGTAGATGTCGATGTGATCGTGCTCGACGCTCGTGACGATGGCGACGTCGGCGTCGCTCACCCCGACGTAGTCGAGGAACTTGGGCTGCTTGTGCCAGTAGACGGCGTCGTACTCGTCCCCCTCGACGACGAAGGGCGCCGCGCCGTCTCCCGCGAGCGCGGGATCGCGCGACGAGGCGAGCGAGCGCTTCGCCTTTCCGATGGACGCGCTCCGGGGGAAGTTCTTCGTGACGCCGCCGATGAAGTAGCCAGGGTCGCGGCCCGCGCCGCTCAGGATCCACGCGCACATGGCGCTCGTCGTCGTCTTCCCGTGCGTGCCGCAGACGACGAGAGGACGGCGCCCCTTGAGGAAGTGATCGCGGAGCGCCCCCGACATGCTCGTCCGCGACAGGCCGAGCTGCTCGGCGGCGACGGCCTCGGCGTTGTCGCGCCGGATGGCGTTGCCGATGACGACGAGGTCGGGGCGATCGGCGACATGCTCTGCCGAGTACCCCTGCCGGAGCACGACGCCTCCGGCGCGGAGCACGTCCCCCATCGGCGGATCGAAGCGCATGTCCGATCCGGTGACGTCGTGGCCAGCCTCGCGGAACAAGAGCGCGAGCGACCCCATCCCGGTCCCGCAGACGCCGGTCAGGTGGACGCGCATCGGTTACGTCCCGCCTTTTCCGTCCCCCGGGGGCGTCTCCGCCTTGGCGAAGCGAAACTCGTCGCCCGTCGCGTCGACCTTCACGGTGGCGCCGGGCGGGTAGCCGCCCGCGAGGATCTCCTCGGCGAGCGGATCCTGGACGCGGCGCAGGATGGCTCGCTTCAGCGGGCGCGCGCCGAAGGCCGGCTCGTAGCCGAGCTCGACGAGCTGCGTCTTCGCGGCCTCGGTGAGGTCGAGCCGGAGCTCGCGCCCCTCGAGGAGCTTCTCCAGGCGCTTCAGCTGGATGTCGACGATGCCGCGCAGATCCGGCTTCGAGAGCGGCCGGAAGAGGATGATGTCGTCGATGCGGTTCAAGAACTCGGGGCGGAGGAAATTCCGGAGCTCCTCGCGCAGGACGTCCCGGAGGGCCTCGCGGCCGTCCGGCGTCTCGAAGAGGCGCGGATCGGTCTCGAGGATGCGCTGCGAGCCGATGTTGCTCGTCATGATGACGACGGTGTTCGAGAAGTCGGCGGTGCGACCGCGCCCGTCGGTGAGCCGCCCGTCGTCGAGGACCTGGAGGAGCAGGTTGAAGACGTCCTGGTGGGCCTTCTCGACCTCGTCGAAGAGGAGCACGCTGTAGGGCTTGCGGCGGACCGCCTCGGTGAGAAAGCCCCCCTCCTCGCTGTCGACGTAGCCGGGCGGCGCGCCGACGAGGCGCTGCGCCATGTGCTTCTCCATGAACTCGCTCATGTCGAGGCGGGTCATCGAGGCTTCGTCGTCGAAGAGGAACTCGGCGAGGGCCTTGGCGAGCTCCGTCTTGCCGACGCCGCTCGGGCCGAGGAAGAGGAACGATCCGATGGGCTTGCCGGGGTCGCGCAGGCCGATGCGGCCGCGGCGGACGGCGCGCGACACCGCGCGGACGGCCTCGTCCTGCCCGATGATGCGCTTGCCGAGGCGCTCCTCCATCTTGAGGAGCTTCTCGGCCTCGCTCTCGAGCATCCGCGCGATGGGGATGCCCGTCCACTCGCCGAGGACGAGGGCGACGTCTTCTTCCCCGACGATGTTCGCCGTGGTGGGCGATCCCTCGCGCACGACGGCGGCCTCGGCGGCGTCGAGCTTGCGCTTGGCCTCCGGGATGTCCACGTGCTCGAGCTCCCCGAGCTTCGCGAAGTCCTGCCGCTGGCGGGCGTCCCCCAGCTGCGACTGGAGCTTCGCGTACTCCGCGCGGAGGGCGCTCTGCGCAGCCACGGCGCCGCGGCGCGACTCGAGCCGCGCGCGCATCTCGCCGACGGAGGGCTCGAGCGAGGCGATCTCCTTGTCGATCCGCTCGCGCGTCTTCACGCTCATCGTGTCGAGGTCGTCGGCGAGGGACGCGCGCTGCGCCTTGAGCGAGGCGAGGCGGCGGATCGCGTCGTCCACCGAGGCAGGGACTCCGTCGATCTCGACGCGCTTGCGCGCGGCGGCCTCGTCCAGCAGATCGATCGCGTTGTCCGGGAGCGCGCGGTCCTGCAGGTAGCGCTTGGCGAGCCTCACGGAGGAGACGATGGCCGGATCGCCGATCTGCACCTTGTGGTGGGCCTCGTAGCGCGTGGCGATGCCGCGGAGGATCTCGATGGCCTGATCGGGCGTCGCCGGATCGATCGAGAGCACGGTGAAGCGGCGGATGAGCCCCGGGTCGCGCTCCTGGATCTTGCGCAGGCCGTCGGGTGTCGTGGAGGCGAGCAGGCGCACCTCGCCGCGCGCGAGCATCGGCTTCAGCAGATCCCCCACGCCGCTTCCGGCGGCGCCCTGGCCGAGCAGCGAGTCGATCCCCGAGATGTAGAGCAGCGTGTCGACCGACGGGCTCGCGCCCTTCACGGCGCCGATGACCTGCTTCAGGCGCTCCTCGATCTCGCCGCGCAGCTTGGCGCCCGCGATGAGAGCGCCCGTGTCCAGCTCGAGGATGGAGAGCTTCGTCAGGTTCTCGGGCACGTCGCCAGCGGCGATGCGCATCGCGAGGGCGCCGACGATGGCCGTCTTCCCGACGCCGGGCTCGCCGACGATGAGCGGGTGGTGCTTGTGCCGGCGCTCGAGGATCTGGAGCAAGCGGCGCACCTCCATGTCCCGCCCGATGACCGGGTCGAACCCGTCGCGGCGGGCGCACTCGATGAGGTCGCGCGTGAACTTCGACGACTCGGTGCTGCCACCGCTGCTGCTGCCGCCGCCGCTGGGGGCCTCGCGCGGCACGCTCTTCAGCGCCGCCATGTGCGGCCGGAAGGAGCCGGGGCCCAGGGCGAACGCCTGGAGGACCACGGCCGCCGGTCCGCGGATCTCCTGCGACAGCGCGTTCAGCAGGTGCTCGAGCCCCACGCTCGTCCCGCCCGTGGCTTCCTTCTCGGCGCGGGCCAGCAGCCCCAGCATCGCGTTGGACAGGTACGCCAGCCCGCCGCTCGCCTTTCCGATGCGCGCGAGCGCCGCCTCTGCCTCGACGGCGACGTCCGACGGCTCGGCTCCCGCCTTGCGGAACACCTCGGCGATTCCGCGATCCCGATCGATGGCGCGCGCGAGGAGGTGAATGGGCTCGACCTGGGCATGCTTGCGCTCGTCCGCGAGGGACTGCGCACCAGCGACGAGGGCCTTTGCTTCGGGGGTGTACCGTTCGAGGTGGATCGTTTCGGGGGCCATGGCAGAACCCGGCCAAAGGTAGCACCCCCTGGCGGCCTTCCCGCATCGAACTTATGGTGAGGCTTCGATCCACATGATTGCCAATGTCAAAGTCTACACGACGACCTCCTGCGGCTACTGCGTCCGGGCCAAAGCGCTCCTCTCCAAGCGAAGCGTCCCCTTCGAGGAGATCGACGTCTCGGGGGACGACGACAAGCGCGCCTGGCTCGTGAAAGCGACGGGCGGCATGCGGACGGTCCCCCAGATCTTCATCGACGAGAAGCCCATCGGCGGGTCCGACGAGCTGCACGCGCTGGACAGGTCGGGGGAGCTGGAGAAGCTCCTCCATAGGTAAGCCCCCGCTGTCATCCTGAGCGAAGCGAAGGCCCCCCCTCAGAACACCCGGGCGGCGAGGCCCGGTGTGCGTGTCCTTCGGCTGCGCCTCAGGATGACAACAAAGAAGCCAGTGGCTCGCTCTACGCCAGCGCGTCGACCAGCCTCGGGACGTCGCGCTCGGCCACGGAGCACAGCGCGACGCGGAGGGCGCTGGCGCTCGCGCCGGGCGTGGCCTGGGGAACCACGTAGACCCCGCGCTTGCGCATCGCCTCGGCCTTCTTCGTGGCGTCGGCGTCGAAGACCGTGACGAAGAAGCCCCCATCGTAGCGCGGGTACTTGAGCCCGCGGCCGGGCGCCAGCGCGTTCCAGACCTTCACGCGGGCGCCGAGCATGGCGATGAGCCGGTCCCGCTCCGCGTTGCAGACCCTGGCCAGCTCGGGGTCCGTCAGGAGCCGGGTGATGGCGGAGAGGCCGCCGCGGTTGCAGTTGGACCACGTCCCGCGGCACGAGTAGCTGAGCGCCGCCATCGTGTCCCGACGCTCCTCCGGGTCCTTGATGCAGGCGACGAGCGCCCCGACGCGCAGCCCGTAGTGCGTGAACGTCTTGGACGCGCTCCACGCGAAGAGCAAGACCACCTTGCCGAGGAGCGGCACGAGCTCCCGCAAGAAGCCGCGCGGGTCGGGGCCGTACGCAAAGTAGGCGCAGTCCACGAGCAGCGTGATGGGCGCACTCGAAGCGTACGCGAGCAGGCGCGCCACGACGTCGCGCCACTCGGCGGGCCGCATCGAGTACCCGGTCGGGTTGTGGCAAGGGTCGTTCAGGAAGAGGAGCGCGCGCCGCTGGCTCTGCACGTGCGACGCGAGCACGCGATCGAGCCCCTCGACGTCGAGCGTGTGGTCCGGGCCGAACATCGGGAACGTCGCGACCTTGCGGTCCGCCTCGTCGGCCAGGGTCTGGTAGGGGCCCCAGAAGTAGCTGGTGGTCAGCAGGGCCTGGCCGGGCTCGAGGAAGTTCGCGACGGCATGGCGCAGCGCGCCCGTGCCGCCCGGGGTCGCGACGGCCACGGCCATCTCCCGGAGCTCGGGCTGCGAGCCGAGCATGTCGTCCATGACCGCCCGCAGGAAGTCCTGGCTGCCGGCGATGGGCGCATACGCAGCCCACTCCTCGGCGGGGACCTCATGCACGACGCGGGCGGCGGTCGGCAGGATCGCGAGGCGGCCGTCGTCCTCGAGGATCGAGCCTACGGTGGCGTTGACGATGGCTTCGCCGCCCTTGGAGCGCTCGGTCGCCTCGCGATTGAGCGCAAAGATCGGATCGTCGCCCGGGCGCCCTTGGTGTGAGGCAATGACGTGGAGCATGGGAAGGATCATGTGCCAGATTGTCAGCTTCCCGCGCAAGCATCCGCTGCGGTTGCCAGCTTGGCTCACTGCGTTGAAGCAAGGCCGGCGACTTTCCTTGAAAAGTCGACGGAAATGCGCGACTTGCTCGTGGCACGCGCTGTGCTGCTATGAAGACATCCCCTATGCCCCTCCAACCTTCGCCCTGGAAATGGCCCGTCCGGTCCCTGGCCTTGGCCTTCGCCGCGTGCGCCGTGCTGGTCGCAACGCCCCGAGCCGCCAGCGCGCAGACGGTGAGCCAGACGACGGGAACGACGCTCCTCGACTACCTCTCGGACGAGAGCACGCCGTCGACCCACCCGAACAACGTCGACGCGACCTGGATCAGCTACGCGGACTGCGAGAACAACGTCTACGTCAGCGTTCCGCTCAGCGTCACCGTCCCCTCGGCGGGCTTCTCCGGCTACTCCATCTCCGCCTTCGCGACGACCATCTCCGGCACCGACTGCGGCCAGCCCACGAGCCGCAGCGGGACGACGGGCGTGTGCTGGCAGGTGCTGTCGAGCAGCATCCCGGTCCAGCAGAACAACTACTTCATTCCCGTGCGAAATCTGCTGCGGGACATCGGCCAGAGCGCCGGGCTCAGCCCCACCTACGCGCAGGGAACGGAGGCCGCCTGCCACGTCGCCACCCAGTCCGGCGCCATCCCCCTCTCGCTGCAGTTCATCGTGTTCGACCTCGGCGGAAACGAGATCAGCTCGGCCGTCATCGGGCTCAACGTCGAGCTCATCGGCCCCGCGCCGCCCACCGGCATCACCCTCGGGGTCGGTGAAGGGCTGCTGAAGCTGAGCTGGACGCCGGTGAGCGATCCCACGACCCAGGGTTTCAACGTCTTCATCGACCCGCTTCCCGGCCACGAGGGCGAGTCCCACGACGGGGCGGTCATCTCCACGGAGGCCGGCGGTGTCGTGTCGACCATCTGCGCCGACGCGGGGTTCACCACGGAGATCGTCGACTCAGGCCTCGAGGGGGGCGAAGCGAGCACCATCCAGGTCCCGATCGACGGCGGAAATTGCCACACGGTGACGACGTACGAGGCGAGCGCCTCGCAGTCGTCCACGTGCCCGAGCTCGATCCTCGTCGGCGGCGTGACGGGGGAGATAGACTCCGGGCTGACGACGCCCATCACGACCACCACGGACGATGCCTCGACGGTGACGAGCACGGACGACGGCGGCATCGTGCCCGTGGTGACCGGCACGGCGCCCACGCTCGCCCAGCTCGCCCAGATCGACACGAGCGCCCAGATCGGCGGCGGCACCCAGACGAGCGCCACCATCAAGGGGCTGAAGGACGGCTACGTGTACACCGTGGCCCTCGCCGCCATCGACAACCTGAACGACAACGGCCCCCTCTCGACGCCCCTCTGCGCGACGCCGAGCCCGATCGACGACTTCTACGAGGTCTACCGGAGTGAAGGCGGCCTCGCGGGCGGCAGCTACTGCGCGCTCGAAGGGGTCGGCGAGCCGGCCGGCACGGGGGCCCTCGGGCTCATCGCGGCGGGCATGTGCGTCGCGCTGGTCCGGCGACGGGCGGCTCGGCGCGCGGGCAGCGACCGGAGGCCTTCATGACCGTCCGCTCCAGACGATCCTGGCTCGCGCTGTCCAGCGTGCTCGGGGGCGCGGTCCTGCTGCTGGCCGCCGGGCGCGACGCGCGCGCCGACGACGAGACGGGCGTGCTCATGACGGGCCACCACCAGTTCGAGTCGCCGCAGAACTTCGACATCGAGCTGCGGTTCTCGCCGTACACGCCTCGGGTCGACTACGACCCGTCGCTCACGGGCAACCCCTACACCAGCACGTTCGGCACGGCGCCCCGGCTCGAGTTTGCCGCGGAGTTCGACTGGGAGGCGCTCCGCATCCCCCACGTGGGCACGTTCGGTCCTGGCGTCTCGCTCGGGTACACCGAGATGAGCGCGCTCGCGCTCCTCGCGAACCCGCCGGCCCCTCCCGCCAGCCAGTATTCGGCCGAGAACACGAACCTCGCCATCTTCCCGATGTACGCGGTCCTCGTACTCCGCGCAGACGTCCTCGACCGCGAGGCGCACGTCCCCTTCGTGCCGTACGTGAAGGCCGGCTTCGGGATGGCCCTGTGGCACGCCTACAACGACGGGGGCACTTCCCAGGTCACGAACGCTCAGGGGGTGACGGTCGAAGGCAAGGGCCACACGGTCGGCACCCAGCTGGCGCTCGGCCTCTCCTTCGACCTCAACGTCATCGACGAGCACACCGCCCGCGACTTCGACAACGCGCTCGGCGTCAATCACACCTACATCTTCGCCGAGGCGTACGCCTCCACGCTGCAGGGCCTGGGCCAGTCCCACGCGCTGTGGGTCGGCAACGGTTCGCTGACGGCCCCCGCCTGGGCATTCGGGCTGAATTTCGAATTCTAGATGAGCAGCGACGGCGCGACGAGCGACCCTCCGCCGGCGGCGGAGCCCCCGAAGCCACCGGGCTACGTGGACGAGTTCGACCCCGGGGGAGATTTCATCCCGCCGGACCGCGATCCCGTGAGGAACGACGTTCGTAACCTGGGCTCGGGGTCGGCGGTCGGCATCTCCTGCATGGCCGTCGTCCTCCTCATCGTCGCCGCCTTCTGGGTGATTCGCGGGTTCTTGATGCGCTGAACACTGGCCCTCTTCGGGCAGCGCCCCCGCGAGAAGGGCTGCGCCGGTCGTACATGACCGGTCATGTGTCCTGACGGTCGAGAGTTGGTCCCGGCAGGGCGTTCCGCCCGGACCAAACGGCTCTCTCCGCTTGAGATAGCGTCCGCTCGAGCCGTGTCGAAATCGTGGAAATCAGCGAGACCTCATGGGTTCTATGTATTCTTAGCAACCTCTACAGGGCGTAGCCTTGGCTAATGGACGCGAGTGCTCGCACCAAGCTGCGCGTGATCATCATCGATGATCACCCCATCTACAGGGAGGGACTCAGGGCCGTCCTGGGGCGCGAGGCGGACCTCCATGTGGTGGGCGAGGCGGCCAACGCGGCGGATGCTTACACCATTGCCGAGGTCGCCAAACCCGATGTCGCGCTGGTCGAGGCCATGCTGCCTGCCATCGATGGCTTCGCGGTGACGCGCGAGCTGCGCCGGCGTGTCCCTCGGTGCAAGATGCTCATCCTTGCGCGCCCGGAGGTGCAGAGAATCGCTGAGCTTGCGCTCGCGTCGGGAGCGTCGGGCTACGCGCTCAAGACGCAGCCGGTGGACCAGCTCGTCCTCGCCATCCGAACCGTCGGCCGCGACGAGCGCTACCTCCCCGCCCCCGCGAGCTCCCCGGCCGCGGTCGATGGAACGATCGCCATCCTGAGCGCGCGGGAGCGCGAGATCTTCGACCTCGCCATCCGTGGGCTCTCCAACGACAACATGGCCGAGCACTTGAAGATCAGCGTGAAGACGGTGGAAACCCACCGCGCCCACATCAACCGGAAGCTCTCGGTGCACTCGACCGCGGAGCTGGTTCGCTTCGCGGCGCGCCACGGCCTGCTTCCGCGCTGAACCGCGAGGCGGCCCCCCTCCGACAAGCCCCGAGCATTGGTCAGGACAAGCCGGGGGGGCACGGGCCACGGGCCACGGGCTTCGGTATTTGGGATACGAGTGCGCACTAAGGTTTAGTGCGTAGAGGGTACTGCGTCTCTGGTCCGCGGGTGGGGCGGAGCCCTGCTCCCGTTTACGCGACGCCTCGCTCCCCCGCGGCTGCCCGGCGGCCGTGGGTGCGACATGCGCCTTCAGTCGCCCCGGCGCCGCGGCCCGCCCGGGGGATTGGCGGTGCCAACGGCGGAATCCTGGTACGCTGGGCTAGTGGCGGTAACTCCGTTCGCGCAGCCCCTACGAGTGCTCGGGCGCTACGCTCTCTACGGAAAGATCGCGTCCGGCGGGATGGCGACCGTCCACCTCGGACGCCTCCTCGGGCCCGTCGGGTTCGCGCGGACCGTCGCCATCAAGTGCCTGCACCCCGTCTACGCGAAGAACCCCGAGTTCGCGGCGATGTTCCTCGACGAGGCGCGCGTCGCCGCACGCATCCGTCACCCCAACGTCGTGCAGACGCTCGACGTCGTGAAGCTCGAGGGTGAGCTCTTCCTCGTCATGGATTACGTGCAGGGCGAGTCCTTCGCCAAGCTGCTCACGGCGAGCGCGAAGCTCGGCGAGCGCGTCTCGCCGCAGATCTCCGTGCCCATCATCGTGTCGGTGCTGCACGGGCTGCACGCCGCGCACGAGGCGACGAACGAGCGGGGGGAGCCGCTCGGGATCGTGCACCGCGACGTGTCCCCGCACAACGTGATGGTCGGCGTCGACGGCGTGGCGCGCGTGCTCGACTTCGGCGTCGCCAAGGCGAGCGGGCGCGTGCAGTCCACGCGCGCCGGGCAGCTCAAAGGAAAGATCCCGTACATGTCGCCCGAGCAGCTCGGCGGCAAGGTGGATCGCGCGTCGGACATCTACGCGTGCTCGGTCGTGCTCTGGGAGGCGCTCACGTCGCGGAGGCTCTTCCTCGACGAGTCCGAGGTCGCGATGATGGCCAAGATCGCGGACGGAGCCATCGTGCCGCCCACGCAGGTCGTGCCCGACCTCGCGCCGGAGCTCGAGGCCATCGTGATGCGCGGGCTCGCGAAGAACCCGGCCGACCGCTTCGAGACGGCGCGCGACATGGCGCGCGCCCTCGAGAAGAGCGTGCCCCTCGCCACGACGTCGGACATCGGGGAGTGGGTCGAGCGCCTCGCGGGCGCGAACCTCGAGATACGCGCCTCGTTCGTGAAGGAGATGGAGAGCCACTCCCTCGAGGACGTCCCGCCCTCGGTGCCGGCGGACCGCGACTCGGGCGAGTTCGAGCTGCGCGACACGGTCATCACGAAGCAGCCCGAGGGCGCGCGGGACGCCGGCCCGGCCTCGAGCGCGAAGGTGCCCGCCGCGAAGAACGAGGAGGCGACGACCACGCGCGACCGCGCGGAGAAGAGCGACGCCGGGGTCGGCCGGGGCACCCTCGCGTCCGTCACCAAGGCGGACGGCGCCGCGAAGGGCGCCGTCGCCGCGACCGCGCCCGGCTCCAGGGGAGACATCGCGGGCCCGACCAAGGACGGGAGCAAGAGCAAGAGCTACCCCGTCCCCCCCGCCGCGAAGCCGCCCGTGCCCGAGGCCACGAGCGCCGCCAAGGACCCGCCGGACGCGAGCAGCGACGCCCCGAAGGAGCCCGCGGCCGAGGCCCCGGCGCCGGCCGACTCCCGGCCCCCGGTCAAGACCGAGCTCGACGTCGCCGAGGCGATGCCCACGCAGTTCTCGAGCGGCTCGCTCTCGGTGCGCCCCGAGGAACCGCCGCAGTTCGCGCGCGGCATCAAGATCGGGCTCCTCTCGGCGGCGGGGATCATCGTCACCGTCGCCGCCGCCGCCCTCATCCTGGGCCGGAGCCCGGCGCCGCCGCCCGCCGTCGCCCCGACGTACACCCCGACGCCGATCCCGCACGCCGTCGACGACGCGGCCCCGGCCGGGGAGGACGCGCGCAAGCCCGAGACCGCCGACAGCGCGCAGGCGGCGGCGCGCGCGGACGCCGCGCCTCCCGCGCGCGACGTGCGGAGCGCGGACCCGAGCGGGGCCGGGACGGCGGACGTGCCTGCGCGGGACCCCGTCACGCAGCCCCGCACCCCGAGGCCGCGCAACCCGTGCGTGCCGCCCTATACGGTCGACGCGGCCGGCTTCAAGCATTACAAGCGCGAGTGCGTCAAGTAGCCTAGGGCGAGTGCAACGGGCAGCCTCGGTCTTCGCGTGCTTGGCAGTCGTGTCCCTCGCGCCCTCGTTCGCGCGGGCGGACGAGGCCGACGCGTGCATCGCCGCCGCCGAGCAATCGCAGCCCCTCCAGGCGGCCGGTCACCTGCGCGCGGCGCGCGATCTGCTGCTCGTGTGCTCGAAGGACGCGTGCCCTCGCGTCGTGCGCAGCGACTGCAAGAAGTGGCTCGCGGCCGTCGACGCCTCCGAGCCATCGATCGTCGTGCAGGCGCGCAACCGTGACGGAGGCAAGCTCGCCGACGTCGCGGTGACCGTCGACGGCGCGCCGCTCGCAGGCCGCGTCGACGGCGAGCCGGTCTCGATCGACGCGGGCGACCACGTCATCCGCGCGCAGCGCGACGGAGGCGCGGGCCAGCCGCTGGCCCAGGAGCAGCACGTCACCATCCGTCGAGGTGAGCACGCCCGCGCGATCACCTTCACGTTCGACGTGCCCTCTGCGGCAGGCACGTCCCACGGAGGACCGAGCGAAGGCGCGCCCACGGAGCCCCCGCCCGACGCGCCCGGCTCGAGGCGTCCCATCCCTGCGGTCGCGTGGGTCACGGCCGGCGTGGGCGTCGCGGCGCTGGCCGGAGGGGCCGCGCTGTGGGCCGTCGGCCTGAGCGAGCGCTCGGCTCTCTACGCGGGCTGCGGGCAGACCACGGCCAAGTGCACGTCCTCGCAGGTCGACACCTCGCGTGCGAAGCTCGTCGCCGGCGACGTCACCTTCGGCGCCGGCATCGTCGCCGCGGGGGTGGCGGTGTGGATGGGCATCCGCGCGAAGACGAGCGCCCCGCCGGCCATCGGGGTGGACGTGGGCCACGGGTGGGGGGTGGTGACGTACGGGGGCCGGTTTTAGGCTCTACGGCCCCCCCACCTTCCCCGCCCAGCAGGCGCGGGCTCAGGATGCAGGCGCCGGTAGTGTCCGCGCGCTTCGGGTCGTACGATTCAAGGCCAGCCAGCACCATGGGCCCGAACCTCGCACCCAAATCCGCCGCCGATGCCGACGTCGAGGTCCCGGCGCTCGTCATCGCGTACTGCCACAGCGAGCCGGACCGCGTGGGCGAGGTCGCGCTCTTTCCGAAGCTGCACGCGCCCATGGTCCTCGGCCGCAAGGCAGGAGAGGACCCTGCCGAGCCGCGGGTCACGTTCCACAGGCAGCGCCCCGGCGAGCTCGTCGCGATGCCGCCGCTCGAGGGCGAGACCCTGTCGCGCAGGCAGCTCGTCATCACGGCCCGCCCGTTCGGCTTCGAGGTCGAGAACGTCGGACGCGGCGAGCTGCTCGTGAACGGAGAGCCGGCCGCACGGCACCTCGTCCCGTCGGGAGGGACCATCCAGGTCGCGGGCGCGCTCGTCCTCTATTGCACGAGCCGCCCCCTCGCCCTCGCGCCGGGGGAGCTCGCGCCAGCCGCGCGCGGCGCGTTCGGGGAGCCGGACCGGTTCGGCATCGCCGGCGAGTCGCCCGTCGCGTGGGAGCTCGTGGACCAGCTCGTCCTCGCCGGCAGGGCGACGGGCGCGGCGCTCGTTCGGGGGCCCACCGGCAGCCAGAAGGAGCTCGCGGCGCGCGCGGTGCACGCGCTCGGCGCGCGCCCGGGCGGGCCTTTCGTCGCGCGGACGGGACGCGCGGTGGCGACGGCGCTCGCGTCGGCCGAGCTCTTCGGCAACGCGAAGGACCAGCCCAGGGCAGGCACGCCCGCCGCGCCGGGCGCCCTCGCGGAGGCCGCGGGCGGGGCCCTCTTCGTCGACGATCTCGCGGACCTTCCCCCCGAAGCGCTCGAGCGCCTCCTTCGCTTCGTCGAGACGGGCGAGTACTGCCGCGTCGGCGAGTCGGCTGTGCGGCGCGGCGACGCGCGCGTCGTCGCGGCGACGAGCCGGCCCTTCGCGTCGCTGGGCCGCGAGCCCGCGTCGAGGTTCGCGAGCCACGTCCTGGTCCCCGCCCTGGAGGCGCGCCCGGAGGACATCCCGCTCCTCGTACGGCAGCTCGTGCTCCGCTTCGCCGAGCGGGACGCGGTGCGCGGCGAGCGCTTCATCACGAAGGGCCCGGACGGGCGGCTCGAGGCGAAGGTCGAGCCCGCCCTCGTCGACGCGCTCCTGCGCCACGAGTACGCGTCGCAGGTCGACGGCCTCGAGAAGATCCTGACCACCGCGATGCGCGGCAGCAAGCGCACGACGCTGCTCGCCTACCCCGACCTCATCGAGAAGAGCTCGCGGCAGCTTCCCGTCGCCGTCGCCGTGGACGACGAGGACGGCGACCCGGTGCCCCAGGGAGACGAGGCGCGCCTGCGGGCGCTCATGGGCGGCAGCAGCAGGTACGCGTCGGTGGCGATCGCCGCCACTGCGCTCGGCGTGACGCGGCGCCAGGTCTACCGCCTCATGCGCAAGTACGGCATCTGACGGTCCATGCCGCCCGCGCCCGCAGACGAGGCGGAGCTCTTCGCGCGCGCGCTCGCGCTCGCGGGGGCGAGCGTCGAGGAGCTCGCCGGGCGGCTCGAGGTCGTGGTCGGCACGGGCCTTCACGCCAAGGGCAAGGTCGGCACGCTCCTCGAGCTGGCCCTCGGCGCGAGCGGCGGATCGCAGGCCACCTGGGATTTTCCCGAGCTGCGCGTGGAGCTCAAGACCGTCCCCGTCGACGAGCGAGGCAAGCCGCGCGAGACGACGTTCGTGTGCGCGGTGACGCTCATGGACGCCGATCGCGCGGAGTGGGGCTCGTCGTGGGTGCGCGCGAAGCTCCAGCGCGTCCTCTGGGTGCCCATCGTCATGAGCGAGGGTGCCGCGCGGCGCATCGGCGCGCCGATCCTCTGGTCGCCCTCGGCCGCGCAGGAGGAGATCCTGCGCGAGGACTTCGACGAGATCATGGGCCGCATCGGCATCGGCGGCATCGAGGGCCTCTCCGCCCGCGTCGGCCGCTGGCTCCAGCTCCGCCCGAAGGCAGCGCACGGACGCGTGCGTACGCGCGCGCCCGGCGTGGACGGCGACACCGTCGACACGGTGCCGCGTGGGTTCTACCTGCGGACGTCGTTCACGGGCGCGCTGCTGCGGGATCCGGGGGCCACGCCGGCCTAAGCGCTCCCGCTCCCCGCTCCCGCTCCCTGTGCCTGGCACCGCTGCTCCCGTCGCTCTCCCCTGCTACCCTTTCGCCCGTGCCGTCCCTCCTCGCCATCCCCTTCTCCCCCTGGTCCGAAAAAGCCCGCTGGGCCCTCGACGCCCGCCACGTCCGCTACTCGTACCGCCACTACATGCCGCTGCTCGGCGAGCCCATGCTGCGCCTGAAGCTCCGCAAGTGGAGCGGCCCCGTGACCGTCCCCGTCCTCATCGACGACGACGGCCGCACGTTCGCCGACTCGGCGGACATCGCGCGCTGGGCCGACGGGCGGGGCGAAGGGCCCGTCCTCTTTCCGGCCGCGCACGAGCGCGAGCTGGCGCGCTTCGTCGAGATGTCCGAGCGCGGGCTCGCCGCCGGTCGCGGGCTCTCGCTCCGCCGCGTGGAGAAGGACGAGGAGGCGCTCGGCGAGATGATCCCGAAGAACCTCCGAAAGCCCCTCGGCCGCCTGGGCGTCCACGTGGGCGCGTTCGGCATCCGGCGCACGCTCCGCAAGTACGGCGCGAGCAGCGTGGCAGTGGACGCGCAGGAGCGCGCGCTCGTCGCGGTCCTCGAGGAGCTCCGCGCGTCGCTCCCGTCCACACCCGTGCCGGGCGAGCCGAAGACCTTGCTCGGCACCTTCACCTTCGCCGACGTGGCGATGGCGCAGGTGCTCGCCTTCGTCGAGCCGCCGAAGTTCGGGCTGCGCATCGGGCCTGCCAACCGCCGGAGCTTCGGCGACCCCAAGCTCGCCGCGCGCTTCGCCGACCTCGTGCAGTGGCGCGACGCTCTCTACGAGAAGTACCGCCCGCGCGCGTGAAACGATTGTCATCCCGAGCGAAGCGAAGGATCCCCTCCGAGCGTCGCGGTCTCGGGACCCGCGAGGAAGCACCGGGGGTCCTTCGCTTCGCTCAGGATGACACACGCGAACCGGGCTCCGGGCGCGCCGGCGTGGAATGCGCTAGAGATGGGCCCCGTGCCCAACGCCCACTCGATCCCCGAAGTGCTCGCCCCCGCGGGCGACGACGCGTCGATGCGGGCGGCGGTCGCGGCCGGGGCGGACGCCGTGTACTTCGGGCTCCAGGGGTTCAACGCCCGCGCGCGGGCCACGAACTTCGACGAGGCGGCCCTCCGCGAGACGCTCCGGTACCTGCACGAGCACGGCGCCAAGGGCTTCGTCACGCTGAACACGCTCGTGTTCGACGAGGAGCTACCGCGCCTCGAGGCCGCCGTGCGCGCCTGCGCGGACGCCGCGGTCGACGCCGTCATCGTGCAGGACCTCGGCGTGGCACAGCTCGTCCGCGCCATCGCGCCGACGCTCCCGATGCACGCCTCGACGCAGATGACGTGCACCGACGCCGCCGCCGTCGAGCTCGCGCGGTCGCTCGGCGCCACGCGCGTCATCCTCGCGCGGGAGCTGTCGCTCGAGGACATCGCCAAGGTCCGCGAGGGGACGAGCCTCGAGCTCGAGGTCTTCGTCCACGGCGCTCTCTGCATCGCGTACTCGGGCCAGTGCCTGACGAGCGAGGCCATCGGCGGCCGGAGCGCCAACCGCGGCGCGTGCGCGCAGGCGTGCCGGCTGCCCTACGAGCTGGTGGTCGACGGCGTCCTCCAGGAGCTCGGAGACCGCGCCTACCTGCTCTCGCCGGAGGACCTCGAGGCCTCCGCGCTCGTCCCGCGCCTCGTCGAGCTGGGCGTCACGTCGATCAAGATCGAGGGCCGCCTGAAGGGCCCCGAGTACGTCGCGGCGACGACGCGCCTCTACCGCCGCGCGGTGGACGCCGCGGTCGGCCGCGGGCAGGACGCCGCGTCCGCCGAGGGCGACCGGCAGGCCGCCCTCCAGATGTTCTCGCGGGGCTCCGGTCCCGGGTTTCTCGCGGGCATCGATCACCAGCGCCTCGTCGAGGGCAAGACGTGCGACCACCGGGGCCTCCTCGCGGGCGAGTCGCTCGGCACCGTGCGCGGCACGGGCGCGTCGCGGAGCAAGGTCTACGTGAAGGTCCGCGCCAGGGAGCCCATCCTTCGCGGGGACGGGATCCTCGTCGAGGGAGGCTTCGGCGGCGAGGGTGAGGTCGGCGGGCGCGTCTGGGGCGTCGTCGTGCGCGGGGCGGACACGCCCGAGGCGCGCCCCGGGGACGAGGCGCTCCTCTGGCTCGGTCCCGACAAGGACGTCGATCTCGCGGCCACGGGGCGGCGCGTCTGGAAGACCAACGATCCGAAGCAGGAGGCCCAGGTGCGCGCCTCGCTCGCGTCCGACGCGCGGCGCGTCGTCGTCGACATGACGCTCACCGGGTCGCTCGGCGAGCCCGCCGTCCTCGTGGGCCGCTCGCGCGTCGCGACGCACGACGCGACGGTCACGCTCGACGCCCCCGTCGAGGCCGCGCGCTCGGCGCCAACGACGCTCGAGGTCCTGCGCGACAAGCTCGGTCGCCTGGGCGACACGCCGTTCGTCCTCGGGGAGCTCACGGTCGATCTCCCCGCGAACGCGATGGTCCCCCTCTCCGCCCTGAACCGCGCCCGCCGCGCGCTCGCGGACGCGCTCCTCGCCGCCGCTCCCGAGCCCCACAAGACGACCGCGACGACCGCGGCCGATCTGCTCGCCCTCGCCCTTCCCCCCGACCGCGCTCCGCCGGGCCCCGGCCTCTTCGTCCTGTGCCGCTCGCTCGCCCAGGCCCACGCGGCGCTCGACGCAGGCGCGGCCGGCGTCACGCTCGATCTGCTCGAGCTCACGGGAACGGGCGCCGCCCTGCGCGAGCTCCGCGCGCGTCCTGGCGGCGCGCACGTCACCGTCGCGCCGCCCCGCATCCGCAAGCCCGGCGAGGAGAAGCTCGATCGCTACCTCGCCCAGCTCGGCCCCGACGCCATCCTCGTGCGCGGCCTGGGCGCGCTCCACGACGGAGGCGTCGGCGGCGAAGACGCGCGGGCCTCGGCCATCCAGCGCATCGGCGACGCGTCGCTCAACGTGACCAACGCCCTCTCGGCCGCGTTCGTCCTCTCGCGCGGCCTCCACGCCTTCACGCCCTCGTTCGACCTCGACGCCACGCAGCTCGCGTCGCTCCTCTCGCCCGGCCTCGCGCCGTTCGCCGAGGTGGTCGTGCACCACCCGATGCCGCTCTTTCACATGGAGCACTGCGTCTTCGCGGCGCTCCTCTCGGAGGGCAAGGACAGCAAGACGTGCGGCCGCCCCTGCGACCACCACGTGCTCTCGCTCCGCGACCGGGCGGGCCACGACCACCCCGTCGAGGCCGACGTCGGCTGCCGCAACACGGTCTTCCACGCCGCCGCCCAGAGCGCCGCGCACCTCGTCGCCACGCTGCAGGAGCGCGGCGTCCGCCGCTTCCGCATCGAGCTCGTGCGCGAATCGGCCGCGGACGTGACGCGCATCGTCGGCGCCTACACCGCGCTGCTCAGCGGGGCCACCGCCGCGGGGGACGTGTGGCGGACGCTGAAGACGGACGGGGGCTACGGGGTCGTGAAGGGGTCGCTGCGGGTGCTGCAGGGGTAGGGGAGCGCCGGGCACCCCGGACGGAAGTCCGGGGTGCGCTGGGCACCCTGGAGCCGAGAGCTCTCGAGAAGTAAGTCGCGCCAAGTAGGACACTGGGACGCGAGCCGTCCGACGATGTGTGCGTACGGTGCTGGAACCCTGTACCCTTCCAGGCGGGCCCCCCCTGCCGCAGAGATCTCGTGAGCCCTCCCCACCTGACAGCCAACAACGATCCGCGCGTCGGCAAGACGCTGGGCAAGTGGACGCTCGAGCGCCTCCTCGGGGTGGGCGGGATGGCGTCCGTGTACGCCGCGTCCCACCGCAACGGGGCCGTCGCCGCCCTCAAGGTGCTTCACCCGGAGTTCGCCCGCATCCCCGAGGCGCGGTCACGCTTCATGCGCGAGGCGTACATCGCGAACAAGGCCGGCCCCGGCGCGGTCCGCGTCCTCGACGACGACGTCGACGACGACGGCGCGCCCTACCTCGTGATGGAGCTGCTCACGGGAGAGCCGGTGGACGAGCGGGCTGCGCGATCGGGGGGTCGACTGTCCGTCCTGGAGGTCCTCTGGATCGCCTCCGAGACGCTCGCGACCCTGGAGGTCGCCCACGCGAACGGGATCATCCACCGCGATCTGAAGCCGGAGAACCTCTTCTGGACGGTCGACGACAGCCTCAAGGTCCTCGACTTCGGGATCGCACGCATGCACGCGACCGGGAGCGAGCGAACCGTGGCCGGCACGGTCATGGGCACGCTCGGCTTCATGGCTCACGAGCAGGCGCTCGGGAGGTCCGCGGAGATCGACGCGCGGACCGACATCTGGGCGGTCGGGGCGATCATGTACCACCTGCTGAGCGGCGGGGACGTTCACCCCGCGGGGGAGATGAACGCGCTCGTGGTGGCCGCGACGCGGCAGCCCGAGTCGCTCGCCTCGGTGGCCCCCGGGCTCCCGGCCGAGGTCGTGCGCATCGTCGATCGGGCGCTCCAGTTCGAGCGGGAGGACCGCTACCAGACGGCCGCCGCGATGCGCCAGGAGATCGTCCGCTTCGTGGGCGCCGACGAGATGAAGGCGAGCATCCCTTCCTTGCGGCCACCGCCGATGAGCGTCCGGGGAGGCGGCAACAGCCTCCGGCCACCGCCCGAGGAGCCCGCTCCGGGCCTCGCGACGGGCATGTCCAGCGAGGACACGATGGCCCTGCGCGAGCTGCTCGACCTCATCGAGGTGGCGGTGCTCTCGCGGGACGAGCTCGTGGCGCGCGCCAGGCCGCGGTGGCAGCCGTTCCTCCAGCTGGGCAGCTTCCGTCGGCTCGAGATGGCCTACCGCCACGCCGTCTCGGCGCTCGGCGCGGCCCACATCGGTCTGTTCTGGAACGTGCTGCCGGAGGGCTTCGCGACGAGCCAGGGGCTGCTCTGGGTCGCGCGCCCGCCGCTCGCGCCGACACCGGCGCAGATGTTCGAGGGTGGGGTACGCATGCTGGGCCTTCTCCCAGGCCTCGAGCTCGAGGAGTTCCGCGAGGTCGTCCGGCTCGTCCGCGGCGATCTGACCCCCTTCACGGACTTCGCGACGTTCTTGCAGTCGTCACCCTTGCCGCACCTCGTACACCGCATCGACCCGACGAAACCCGGCATGCCCGAGCACCCGAGCCTGTCGATGGACTCGACGCGGTCGGGACAGGCAGACGTCGTGGCGATGATGGACGCCCTTGCCACCAGCGACCCCGCGCTCCGCGCCGCGCTGCTCAATCGCCTCGAGCGCGTCGGAGAGGGTCACGAGGTCGACATCGGGTCCCACCTGCGGACGGCGGGGGTCGATCTCGCGATGGGCTTGCTCAGGGTCCTGAACAAGCTCGGCACCGAGGCGTCGCGGGAGGCGATGCTGCACGGGGCCGAGAGCGATTTCCCCATCGTCCGCATCGAAGCGCTCGCGAGCGTCGACCCGGACGGCGAGAGGCTGCGCTCCGAGCTCCGCGCCGCGGTGGAGACCGGCGGGAGCTCGGCGCGGGTGCAGAACCTCGTGGCGCTCGCCACCTACAAGATCAAGGCTGCCGCTCCGGTCGTGGCGCAGCGCATCAAGTCAGCCGAGCTCGACGGGCTCCCCCTCGACGAGCGACGCCAGCTCTTCGCGACCCTGGTGGCGCTCCAGCCCTCCCGGGCGGAGAACATCGCCCTGGGGCTCCTGCAGGATGCGCGGCCCGCATCGGCCGAGGCCCATGACGCCACGCGCGAGGTCGCCTGCGAGGTGATCGGCAGGATCGGCACGACGTCCGAGGCGCGCGAGGTGCTCTCGCTCGCGGCAAACGGGAGCTGGCGGGCAAGCGAGCCCGTCCGCGCCGCGGCCCGTGCGGCGCTCGAGACGTTCGAGGCGCGGATCGAGGCTTGCCGTGACGACTCGTGAGAGGCTATCTCTTTCAGGTGGCAGGTGCGCCTCTGGTGCGCGATGGCAGATAGCAACCGGGCCGTATACGAAGCCCGCCTCGGGCGCACGCTCGGCGGCAAGTGGAAGCTCGAGCGCCTGATCGGCATCGGCGGGATGGCCGCGGTGTACGCCGCCTCTCACCGCAACGGCGCAGAGGCCGCCATCAAGATCCTGCATGCCCAGTACGCGCGGCGCGCGGATGCCAGGACGCGGTTCCTCCGCGAGGGGTACATCGCCAACAAGGTCGGCAAGGGTGCCGTCTGCGTCATGGACGACGACGTCGACGACGACGGCTCGCCCTACCTCGTCATGGATCTGCTCCACGGCGAGCCCGTCGACGTGCGAGCCAAGCGAATGGGCGGCAAGCTGCCCCTGCCGGAGATCCTGTGGGTGGCGTCCCAGGTGCTCGGCATCCTGGAGACGGCCCACGCGCACGGCATCGTCCACCGTGATCTGAAGCCTGACAACCTCTTCTGGACGACGCAGCACGCGCTCACGGTGCTCGACTTCGGCGTGGCCCGCCTGAGAGACCCGAGCATTACGGAGACGACCCGCACGGGCACGGTCGTCGGGACGCCCGCGTTCATGGCGCCCGAGCAGGCCCTCGGCTCGACGGGCGAGATCGACGGTCGCACCGATCTCTGGTCGCTCGGCGCGATCATGTTCCGGCTGATCACGGGCCAGTCGGTCCACTCCGAGAAGATGACCAACCCGCTCGTCACGGCGGCGACGAAGCGCGCCCCCCCGATCGCGTCCGTGGACCCGAGCGTGCCGCCCGCCGTCGCGAAGATCGTCGACACGGCGCTCCAGTTCGAGAGGGAGCAGAGGTACCCGGACGCGCGCGCCATGCGGGCTGCGCTCGCGGAGGTCCTGGGCCCAGAGCCCACGCGCAAGGGCCGCTTCTCGGTCCTGCGCGTATCCGGGACCATGGCGGCCGTGGTCCCTCCCCCGGCGGCCGCCGCGCCCGCTCCGCCCCCCGTTGCGGCACCCGCACCGCCGGCAGCTGCCCCGCCGGCGGACGACCAGGACAGGGGCCTCGCGACCGGAATGTCGGACGACGACTCGGTCGCGCTCCACGAGCTGCTGCGCCTGATGGAGGTCGCGCTGCTCGCCCGGGCGGAGCGGGGACCGGCCGATCCGAAGGCCATCCGCACGATGGACGTCGCCTACCGTCAGGCGACGAGGGCCCTCGCCAGCGCGCACATCGGGCTCTTCTGGAACGTGCTGCCGGAGGGGTTCGTGGCGCGCGGCCAGATCGTCTGGATGGCGAAGCCTCCGCTGCCGAACGCGCCCGAGCAGATGCACGCCCAGGGGGTTCGCATGCTCGGCCTCTTGCCAGGCGTCGCCAAGGGTGAGTTCGAGGAGGTGGTCCGCGCGATCGGCGGAGACCTCACGCCGTTCTCGGACTACGCCACGTTCCTCCACTCGAGCCAGCTCGCCCACGTCGTTCACCGCATCGACCCGGCGAAGCCGGGGATGCCCGAGCGCGAGCGGGTCTCGCTGCCGCCCCCCTCCGGAGGAAGCGTCGAGTCGATCCTGGACGCGGTTCGAGGCTGCGAGGACGGAGCGCTGCGCGTGACGCTCCTCTCGCGCCTCGAGCGGTGGGGCGAGGGACACGAGGCCGACATCGGCGCCGCCCTCGAGACGGCGGGGGTCGAGCTCTCGCTGGGCCTTCTACGCGTCCTCGGGGTGATCGATTCGCCGGCCGCCCGGGAGGCCATCGAGAAGGCCACGGCGAGCCCTCACGCGCTCGTCCGGATCGTCGCTCTCGCGCACAGCGAGGCGGCGGGCGCGAGAGAGAGGCTCCACGCCGAGCTGGAGACGAGCCTCGCGGGCCCGGATCCAGCAGCCCGCCTCGATTCGCTCGTGAGCCTGGAGCAGTACAAGGTCGTCGCCGCCGGGCCTGCGCTGGCGCAGCGCATCCGCGCCCCGTCGTTCGACGCGCTGCCGGTCGAGGAGCGCCGCCACGCGCTCTCCGCGTTCGGCACCCTCTCGCCGAGCCGTGCGGAGGCCCTGGCCATCGAGCTGCTCCGCGCAGCAACCCAGCCGCCAGCGGGCGACGATGCGTCGACGCGCGAGCTCGCTGCGGCGCTTCTCGGGAGCATCGGCGAGTCACCCGCCGCGCGCGAGGCCCTCGACGCGGCAGCGGCGAGCCCGGCGCCCGGCGACGAGCGGGTGCGGGCCGCGGCGCTGCGGGCGATCGGCTCGTTCGACGCGCGCGCGAAGCTGACCGGTCCCTGAGACGCAGACCCCCGCTAGTCCCGCGCGGACATGTAGTGCTCCCGCACCACGCCCTCGCTCCCGTCCCCCGCCCGCATCGCGACCACCTCCGCGAAGTAATCCCGGTACCGGTAGCGCAGACTCGTCAGGCTCGCGGCCCCCACCTCCGCGAGGCGGCTCGTGTCCACCGCGCCGGACGCCGGCGGCCCGATCTGCGCCTCGAGGCGGCTCGCGACGTCGTGGAGCGTTGCCTTCGCCGCTTGCTCGCTCAGGT
>Ga0302279_10000421_pt1 | contig 61553 bp, 55 predicted proteins | sample III_Bog_N3_3_FD_194541 | JGI IMG/M metagenome (GOLD analysis project Ga0302279, IMG submission 194541) | Peat permafrost microbial communities from Stordalen Mire near Abisko, Sweden - III_Bog_N3_3 | ecosystem: Environmental > Terrestrial > Soil > Wetlands > Peat | place: Sweden: Abisko... | reverse complement strand
GGGGTGGCGTCAAGAAGGCGGGATGCAGGCTCACGCCCGGGTCCAGTTGGGGGCTTCTACTCCAACGCAAGAGCGGTGCCAACACCCTCCGCGAAGCAGTTTCCAGCCCACCCTTTGGGGCGGCGGACCATAGGGAGGGGGCCTCGGGGCGTCAATGCCGGTTGGCGGCTACCCACCGGGATTAACCACCGGGGGGTCGACCCAACCGACATTGCCATCCGGCCGCCGATAAATGATGTTCACCCGGCCGCTTCCGCCATGCTGGAACACGAGGCAGGCGGCGCCGGTCAGGTCCAGTTCCATCACGGCCTCGCTGACCGACAGCCGCTTCAGCGACGTGGTCGCCTCGGCGATGATCACTGCATTGTAACCGTTGATCTCGTCTTCGATCTCCGAGGCCGGCGCCTCGATGACGTAGCTTGGCGCATCCAGGGTCGGCGCAGTCATCTCCGCCAGCGCCGCGGAAGCGGCGTGGGCCTTGCGGGCGGAACGATCCTTGAGCCGGCTCTTGTAGCGGCGCAGCCGCTTTTCGATCATGATCAGCGCCTGGTCGGCGCTGGCATAGGCGTCGGCCGCGTTGGAGTCGGCCTCCAGCGTTATCCCGGAATCCAGATGCAGCGCGCAGTCGGTGCGGAAGCCGAAGCCGTCCTTGCTCAGCGTGATGTGGCCGGAATAATTGCCGTCGAAATACTTGCGCAGCACTTCATCGGTGCGCTCGCTGACGCGTCCGCGCAGCGCGTCGCCGACATTGATGCTTTTTCCCGAGATCCGGAGAGTCATGTTGATGCCTCGTTTGGCCTGGAACGGAACCGACACTATCCCGATTTGGCGGCAACGCAATCAGACCGCGGCGGTGTCGCGGGTCCGGTCGGCGGATGCGGCGGGCGCCGAAAGGGCATTGCCGAGCATGCTTTGTTTATCGCGGCGGCGCTGCACCGAGGATGGGATTCGCATCGCCTCGCGATATTTCGCGACGGTGCGGCGGGCGATATCAATGCCGGATTCGCGCAATCGTTCCACGATGGTATCGTCCGAGAGGATCACCGCGGGATTTTCCGCATCGATCAGCTGCTTGATGTGGTGGCGGACCGCCTCGGCCGAATGCGCTTCGCCGCCGTCGGCCGAGGCGATCGAGGCCGTGAAAAAGTATTTTAGTTCGAAACTGCCGCGGTTGGTCGCCATGTATTTGTTGGCGGTGACCCGCGACACCGTCGATTCGTGCATCTGGATCGCGTCCGCCACCGCCTTGAGGTTGAGCGGCCGCAGATGCGCCACGCCATGGGTGAAGAAGCCGTCCTGCTGGCGCACGATCTCGGTGGCGACCTTGAGGATGGTGCGGGCGCGCTGATCGAGCGCACGCACCAGCCAGGTCGCGTTCTGCAGGCAATCGGTGAAATAGGACTTGTCGCCATCCTTGCGGATCGTCTTCGACAGCTCGGTATAGTAAACTTGGTTGACCAGCACCCTCGGCAGGGTGTCGCTGTTGAGCTCGACATGCCAGCCGCCATCGGGCCCTGGCCGCACATAGACGTCGGGCACCATGGTCTGGGTCCGCGCCGCGCCGAATTTCAAGCCGGGCTTGGGATCGAGGCGGCGGATTTCGCCGATCATGTCGGTGATATCCTCATCATCGACGCCGCAATGTTTTCGCAAGCCGGCAATGTCGCGTTTGGCCAGCAGATCCAGATGCTCGACCAGGGCCTGCATCGCAGGATCATAGCGATTGAGCTCACGCAGCTGGATCGCAAGGCATTCGCTGAGACTCCGGGCGCAGACGCCGGGCGGATCGAATTTCTGCAGCACCGCGAGAACCTCGTCCACCTCGCGTTGCGACGCCCCGAGCCGCTCGGCGGCCTGGCCCAGATCCGGCGGCAGGTAACCCGCCTCATCGACCAGATCGATCAGATATTGCCCGATCATGCGCTGCACCGGCGCCGGGAAGGCCACCGCCAGCTGTTCGGCGAGATGGCTGCCCAGCGTGACCTCGGCGGCGACGAAGGCTTCCAGATTGTAGCTGTCATCATTGGAGGCGCCGCCGCCCCATTCGGTGTAGGCGGTCGGCGCCGCGTCCTGCGCGGTCCGCGCCGCGGCTTCGGCGGGCTCCTCGGAAAACACGTTGTCGAGCCCGGTGTCGAGCGTCTGCTCGATCTCGGCGCGGCTGCCGAGGTCGCGATTCATCCAGTCTTCCTGCGCCGGCTCAAAACCCTCGCCGGCCGAACCATTGGCCGTCTCGGAACGCTCGGAGCCGCCTTCGTCGCCGGACATGGAGCCAAAATGGTCGGAATCCGACAATTCGGCCGGCTCGGCGACGGCTTCGCCGGCCACCGGCGGTTCGCTGCCGTCATTGGCACGCTCCAGCAGCGGATTGCGCTCCAGTTCCTCCTCGACAAAGGCCGACAGGTCGAGGTTCGACAGCTGCAGCAGCTTGATCGCCTGCATCAGCTGCGGCGTCATCACCAGGGATTGGGACTGGCGGAATTCTAGTCTCTGCGTCAACGCCATGGTGGCACGAACCGATCCTGAAAAACTTGGTCCGATTCTTGCTTAAACTAGTCCAAGGCCGATGTACACGGCTTGACGAATTGTAAAAATGGACTAGAGGCGGAATTCCTCGCCGAGGTACAGGCGCCTTACATCCGGGTTGTTGACGATCTCATCCGGAGAGCCCTCTGTCAAAATCTCGCCGGCATAGACGATGTAGGCGCGGTCGGTCAGTCCCAGCGTTTCCCGCACGTTGTGATCGGTGATCAGCACCCCGATGCCGCGATTGGTGAGATGGCGAACCAGATCCTGAATGTCACCGACGGCGATCGGATCGATGCCGGCGAAGGGTTCGTCCAGCAGCATGTAATTGGGACGGGTCGCCAGCGCGCGCGCGATCTCGACGCGCCGCCGCTCGCCGCCGGACAGCGCGATCGACGGCGTTTTGCGCAGTCGCGCAATATTGAATTCGTCGAGCAGGGCGTCGAGTTCGGCCTCGCGCTTTTTCTTAGAAGGTTCGACGACCTCGAGCACCGCGCGGATATTCTGCTCCACCGAGAGACCGCGAAAGATCGAAGCTTCCTGCGGCAGGTAGCCGATCCCGAGCCTTGCGCGCTGATACATCGGCAGCTTGGTGACGTCGTGGCCGTCGAGCTCGATGGTGCCGCGGTCGGCGGGGATCAGGCCGGTGATCATGTAAAACACCGTGGTCTTGCCGGCGCCGTTGGGACCGAGCAGACCGACCGCCTCGCCGCGGCGCACATAGATGCTGACGCCGCGCACCACCTGGCGGGTGCCGAAACTCTTTTCCACGCTATGCACAGCCAGATAGCCGGCGCGTTGCGCCAGCCGCGGCGCGGCCGCGGCACCGTTGGTCTTGCCGCGCGGCCGGGGCTTTTCCACCCGCGGCGCGTCGAGCTTCTGCGGCGGCAGCTCGCGCGCGATCGGGGGCGCATCACGGGCGATCGGAGGCGCCTCGCGCACCGGGTTCGACAGCATGTCGCCCATGCTCTCGCCGAGTACGGTGATATCCGCCCGCGAGCGCGCAAATCCGGGCGGACCGCGTTTGGCCGGCCGTCGACGGAACATGCCGAGTAAATCCACCATTCCTGCTTCGCTCAGCCTTTCGCGGTGTTTCCGCCGCCGCGGCGATTCGATCCGCTCGCGCAACATGAAGGAATGGATGTCGGTTGCCCAGCCAAACACTCCGGATTTGATAAGCCGGTCGTGCCGCCGGGTCAGGGATAGATCAGGCTAGATACAGGCTGGCGTGGCTGGCTTCAACCTCATTGCCCCCGGCCAGCTGACAACCAATTGATATCATTTCGGTTTATTTGAGGCGCGGGGATCCGGTGGAGGCGGTCGCGGCCCGCAGCCCCGTCCCGACTGGTCAAAAAGGGCCTGGGTCTTTCCATCTCCGGCGCAGCGGCCTCGATCCTGAATCGGCCGGTCGTGATTCTGCCAGAAGCCCTGCGTCGCGTTGGGCACTCCGTGCCCTGTTCGCCGGCGTCGCCGCACGCGATCACCCCCAATGCAAGAGCGCCAGCACCGGCCCAATGCGTCCTCGACCTGGCTCGCGTGCTGCGCGGCGAAGACATCATAACGAGTGACGTTATTTCGACCGGTTTGAACCGCCCGAACCCGCCGCGGGTGTAGCCGGCACGGCTCCCGGCAGCATCGACCCGTTTTGGCCGGACGATTGAAACAGCCCCTGCACCCGCCCGCTGTCGGATTCCACCCGCGACACGCCTGTGGTCATGTCGACCATCAGCCGGTCGCCGCGCAGCACGTTCTTGCCCTGGGTCAGAATCACGCCGCCGAGCATGGTGACAAGATTGGTCTTGGTGTCGAAAACCGCGGTTTCGCCGGTCACCACCTGGTCCTTCTGGGTGACGACCACATTGCCCTTGGCCTCCAGCCTTCGGATCGACGAACTGCCGCCGGGACCGGGGGTGGCGGACTGCATCGGCGCCGATTTCGCCGCGGCCTTGGTGCCGGGATTGGCATCCGCCGCAGGGGCGGCGGCCGGCGCCGCGGCCGAATCGTAGAACACCACCAGCACCTTGGAGGTCATGGTGGTATCGCCTTGCACCACCTTCACATTGCCGGAGAAGGTGGCTTCCTTTTTCTTGTCGCGCATCTCCAGCGTGGCGGCCTCGATCTGAATCGGCTGGTCACGATTCTGCGAGAAGCCCTGCATGGCGTTGGGCACACCCTGTACCACGCTCTGCGCAGCGGCATTCCCGGCGGCGGCCATCACAAGGGCCACTGCCACGGTCAAGGCGCGGCTCGCGATCGGTCGAAGCGGTGTGCTGCGCAGCGAAAACATTGTCATCGGCGTCATTTCGGGTTGGCCGGCTTGCCAGACGAAGAACGGGTCTTGCCGGGATGGTGCGCCGCTGGCGGAGCCGGCTCAGGCTCCGCGGCCGCGGCCGATACATTGGCGGAGGGGGCGGGACCGGCCGTGGCATCCAGATGATCCAGATGCATCACCACATTGCCTTCGAACCTGATCACCTCGCCGCCTCCGGTAATTCTCAGCCGGTCGGAAGTCAGCGTTCCGTTCGTCAGTTTGACATCGACGTGCTCATCCGACGACACCGTGCCCTTGCCCATGTCGACGAACGCCTGCGACAGCCGCGCTTCGTAGCCCGTCGAGGTCTGCAGGAAGATGTCGTTGCGCAGGTCCAGCAACTGCTCCTTGGTGTCCATCAGGCCGTTGCGCGCATCCAGCGTGATGGTCGACTGGTCCTCCATCAGCATCTTGGCGCGCAAGGTCTTGAGATCGAGATGATCGGGATCGGTGACGTCCTGGGTCGCGGTTTTCGCCCAGACCTCGTACGGCCGCTGATCGGTCGTATAACCGGACATGTGCGGGGATTCCATCGTGATCTTGGTGCCGGAGACGACCAGGTTGTCCATGTCGACCGGCAGCTTGGGCAGCAGCATCCGGAATGGATTGAAGATCGACACCGCCAGGATCGCGGCCAGCGACAGGATCACGGCCGCCGGGACCGCGACGCGCAGTATCCGCACGATGCGGCTGTGTCGCGCCGCAACGGCAAAGCGCGCGTCCATTCCCGCTTGATAGGCTGGGCTCTGAACCGAATTCACCGCTGCTCCAAGGCGTTGGCGACGCCGACCATTCCATCCGGGATCGCCGGATCACGCCCGACGGACCTCGGGCTATGAGTGTGACCGAAACAGGGCGGCGGCCGGCGCAAAGCCGTTTTCCGGCTTACGAATGCGCGAAGATGTCCTCGGTTTCCCAGCCCTGCAGATCGAGCCTGGCCCGGGTCGGCAGAAATTCGAAACAGGCCTGCGCGAGATCGCTGCGGCCCTCGCGCGCCAGCATGGAATCGAGGCGTTCGCGCAAGGCATGCAGATGCAGCACGTCGGATGCGGCGTAGGCCAGTTGCGCCTCGCTCAGGGTCTGCGAGCCCCAGTCGCTGGACTGCTGCTGCTTCGACAGGTCGATATTGAGCACCTCGCGCACCAGGTCCTTCAGGCCATGGCGATCGGTGTAGGTGCGGCTCAGCCGCGAGGCGATCTTGGTGCAGTACACCGGTTGCGGCATCACGGCGAAAGCATTGTAGAGCGCGGCGAGATCGAAGCGGGCGAAGTGGAAGATCTTGGTGATCTTCGGATTGGCCAAGAGCGTCTTCAAATTCGGGGCGTCGGCGTGATCCTTCGGGATCTGCACCACATCGGCGCTGCCGTCGCCGTTCGACATCTGCACCACGCAGAGCCGGTCGCGATGCGGATGCAACCCCATGGTCTCGGTATCGATCGCCACCGAGCTGGTGTAGCGGGTGAGATCGGGCAGATCGCCGCGATGCAGGCGTACGGTCATGATATTTTTGAAACCTCGTCGAATCGGTGCGGCCCAAACTAGCCTTGAAATCCGCAACAAACGAGGGGCGGGCACCCTCTGGCCCGCCGGCCGGGGATGCGCCGTCCGGCCGCCGCCGGCGAAGCAGGCCGCCGTCTGTCCTGTAAGTAACTGAAACATAATAGCTTGTCAGCGCAGCCGCGGCAGGCTTTGGCCGCGCGCTTTTTCGGCGCGGTTTGTCTGCGAATCGGCCAAAATGTGCCGGCCAAGGGCTCGACTGTCCCAACGAGACTTCCATGATTGCCGAACAGCAACGACCGCCCCGCTTTGCGGTGCTGATTGACGCCGACAACACCTCCCCGCAGATCGCGGGCGGCCTGTTCGAGGAAGTTGCAAAATTCGGCGAGGCCAGCGTGCGGCGCATCTACGGTGATTTTTCCAGCGGGCAGCTGAAATCATGGGCCGATATTCTGCAGAAGCACGCCATCGATCCCTACCAGCAATTTGCCTACACCAAGGGCAAGAACGCCTCCGACATTGCCCTTGTCATCGACGCCATGGATCTGTTGCACAGCGGCCGCTTCGACGGGTTTTGCCTGGTGTCGTCCGACAGCGATTTTACCCGGCTGGCTTCGCGGCTGCGCGAGCAGGGCGCCGACGTCTATGGCTTCGGTACGCAGCAAACGCCGGAGAGCTTTCGCCAGGCCTGCCGCCGCTTCATCTACACCGAGAACCTGTTGCCGCAGCCGCCGGCGGCTACCGGGGCGGGGGTCGGGCCGAAGCCAAAATCGCTGCAGCCGCCCAGTGCCGCCATCCCGATCCTGGAAAAGGCCATTTCCCAGATCGAAAGCGAGGACGGCTGGGTCAGGCTCGATTTCGTCGGATCGCAGCTGTCGAACCTGGCGTCGGATTTCGACGTTCGCACCTTCGGTTTCAGGAAGCTGAGCGACCTCGTGCGCCAGTCCGGCGCGTTCGATTACGATAAAATCGAAGGCGGCCATTTGCGTATCCGCGCCAAGCCTGCCGGCGGCAACGCCAAGGCCAAGGCCAAGGCGCCGTAAGATGATGCGGCTTGAGGCGGCAACCGCTTTCGGCGCCTGAGCGTCATTCGCGCAGCGCGCCACGGCCCGAGGTGAAATCGCCCGCCGGTGCGCCAATCTCGGCGCCGACGGTTCCGAACACGTGATCCCAAAACCTGGTGCTGACACCGAAGTTGCGGTTGGCGAACCGATGGTGGGTCTGATGATGCCGCAGCAGCGCGAACCGCCGGTTGCCGGCCCCCTGATGCGCGCGGTGATGCACCAGAAGATACCAGGCATAGGCGATCAGCGCGCCCGCCAGCAACGCGCCGCCGCCGAACCAGTAGACCAGCCCGAAGCAAAGCCAGATCTGCCAGAATATCGCCTGCACCGGCTGGTCGGGATTGGCATGATGCAGGCCGTGCGCCGTCGGCGCGTAATGGTGCAGCACAAAGCGGTGCACGACATATTCGGCCAGCGTCCAGAGGATCGCGCCGGCGACGAGCTGCGCTGCAACGGCCATCGCGCCGGACGCCGAGCTTGCAACCAGCATTGTTGCGAACAGGCAGGCCACCAGCATTTCGCCAAAATAGATGATCGCGGTCATGGGCCAATCCTCGGCGCTGGGTCATCCGGCGCGCAACGGAACCGCCATGCCTGCTCAATCAGGGCGGGACAGGTTGCGGACCTGCCCAGGAATCGGATGGGGTCGACGTTGCGCCAGCCTTCGCCGAAAGGTTACCGAAAATTCAGCACGCCCGCAAAAATTTAGCACCGCCATGTTTCCGCCCGGACACATCATTGCCGTCAATCAGTCAAAATATTTGCCGAGCGTGGCCGCGATCGAATTCCCAACATGAGGCTTGCAATGAAGATTCTTGTTTCTGGCGTGGTTGGATTGGCTGCCGTGGCGATCTCCGGCGCGGCTTTGGCCGCCGACCTCCCGGCGCGGACCTACACCAAGGCGCCGCCGGCTTACATTGCCGCGGTTTATGATTGGAGCGGTTTCTATGTCGGCGCCAACGGCGGCTGGGGCGGCGCGCGAAATTCCTGGGGCCTGCTGGCGCCGGGCGGGCCGTTCCCCGAAGGCCACACCAATGCCAATGGTGGAACCGTGGGCGGCCAGGTCGGATATCGCTGGCAGACCGGCCCGATGGTGTTCGGCGTCGAAGCCCAGGGCGATTGGGCCCATCTCACCGGCAGAAATACCAGCCTGGCCGCGCTCAACGCCGGCATCGACAACCGCAGCAATCTCGACGCCTACGGCCTGTTCACCGGCCAGGTCGGCTATGCCTGGAACAACGTCCTGCTGTACGCCAAGGGCGGCGCCGCGGTCACCGACACCCGCTATACCGACCTGATCACCGGGACCGGCACGGTGGTCGGCTCGAGCAGCGACACCCGCTGGGGTGGTGTGGTTGGCGCAGGCCTTGAATATGGCTTCGCGCCGAATTGGTCGGCCGCCGTCGAATATGATCACCTGTTCATGGGCAGCGGCACCGACAATCTGAACGGAGCTGCCGGATTGTTTGCCACGGATTCGATCCGTCAGAACGTCGACCTGGTCACGTTGCGCCTGAACTACAAGTTCGGCGGCCCGGTGGCCGCGAAATACTGACCTTTTCACTGGCTCGCCAAACCAAAGCCCCGGCAGCGTCCGGGGCTTTTTGCATGGGCGACTTCTGATCGGGCCGGATCGTCCGGGCCTCCAGCGTCCCGGCGCACCGAAAACGGTCGGTTGACGTATCGCGCCCAGGATGCTCGATCCTGGACATCGATGGGTTGCTACGGTGCTCCGTCTCGCCTGGCTTGCCCCTTTGCGGCCTGACATATCGCCGCGAAAATCTCGTTATCCGGCTCCGCCACGAAATCCAGAATGTTGAAGTGGTTGCGGCCCGCGATTTCGAAAGACGAGGCGGTTGCCCCGCGCGACCGCCAGGCCGCAACAAAGTCCGCCGTCCATTGCTTGAACCCCTGTGTTTCCTCGCCGCCCGCGATGCCGATCAGCGGCACCAGCGGGGCATCGGCAGGAAGCGACAGAAGACGAAGCTGCGGACTGCCGTGTTCAGCCTCCTTTGCCGTCATGCCGAGATCGTCATTGATCGACGTTTGCAGCAGCGGCCGCAGATCAAAGGCTCCGCTGATCCCCACCAGCGCTGCAATCGGCCCGGCGCCGTTCTCGGCTTGGTCCAGCGCCAGCATGGCCGCCAGCTGACCGCCGGCCGAATGTCCGGCCACAACCACTCTGGACGGCATCAATTGATCGACGGCAAAGCAAAACGCCGCCCTGATCTGGTCAACGATCTGCCCGATGCGAACGCCCGGCGCCAAGCCGTAGCTCGGCATCACGACTGTTATTCCGGATAGCTGGTATTGTTCGGCGACGAACGACACGTAAGATTTGTCCAGCGCCCGCCAATAGCCGCCGTGGATGAAGAACAGCACCGGCGCGCCATCGCCCGCGGGAAATATGTCGAGCAGGCAGCGCGGGTCGTTGCCGTAGCGGACATCCAGCAGGCTTGGTCCGCGCTCCCGTAGCGCCGCGCTGCGGCGTTTGTGGCCGTCATAGATTTGTTCACGTTCCGGATGCCGCCGGCGCAGCGCAAATTCGGCCTCAAGGGTGTCGTCGATGTTTTTCAAGATATCATTCCCGACTGCCGGCTAAAGACCAAGATAGGCTGCCTCGACCGCGGGGTCGCGCGACAGCTCGGCGGTTGCCGCGGAGCGGACGATCTCCCCTTCCGCGAGCACATAGCCCCATGTCGCGCTGTGCAGCGCCATGTTTGCGTTCTGCTCGGCCAGCAGGATGGAGATTCCGTCGGCATTGAGCCGGCGGATGGTGGCGAAGATTTCCTGCACGACGCGAGGCGCAAGTCCCATCGAGGGCTCGTCCAGCAGCAACAGCCGCGGCCGCGACATCAGAGCGCGCCCGATGGCCAGCATCTGCTGCTCGCCGCCCGAGAGCAGTCCGGCAAACTGGCCCTGGCGCTCGCGCAGCCGCGGAAACAGCTCGAACACCATCTCCATGTCGCTGCCCACGCCTTCGCGGCGGCGCGGCCAAAGCCGTCGAAACGCCCCCATTTCGAGATTTTCCCGGACCGTCATCGGTCCGAAGACCCGCCGGCCTTCCGGCACCAGGCTGACGCCGAAGCCAAGCCGGGCCGCCGCGGATCGAGCGGTGATATCCGCGCCATCGATCACGATGCGCCCGGCCGTCGGGCGCAGCAGTCCCGCGATCGAACGCAGCAGCGTCGTTTTTCCGACCCCGTTGGCGCCGATCAGGCAAACCGACTGTCCGGCGGCGACGCGCAGCGAGACCCGGTGCAGCACCTGAATATTGCCGTAACCGGCGCTCAGCCCGTCGACTTCAAGCATCGGCGGCCTCCCCTAGATAGGCAGCGATGACCTCGGGTTGGCGGCGCACCTGCTCTGCGGTGCCCTCGGCGATCCGCGCGCCATTGTTGAGCACCAGAATTTCGTGGGCCAGCGACATCACCATGCGCATATTGTGCTCGACCAGCAGAACGGTCATGCCGCGCCGGTTGAGCGACGTGATGATTTCAGCCATCCTGTCGGCTTCGGCCGGCGGCAGTCCGGCGGCGGGCTCGTCGAGCAGCAGCAGGCGCGGCTCGCCGGCGAGCGCGCGCGCCAGCTCCAGCATTTTCATTTGGCCGAAGCTGAGCTTGCCCGCCTGGAGCTGCGCCAGGCCCGCAAGACCGAAGTTTTCGAGCAGCTCCATGGCGGCCGCGGCGATCGCCCGCTCTTCGCTCCGCAGCGCCGCGCCGCGCAATATCGTCTGACAGAGACCGACGCTTCCGTGCAAATGCCGCCCGACCATGACATTTTCCAGCACGCTCAACTCGCGGAAAATCTGCAGATTCTGGAAGGTGCGGGCGATGCCACGTCCGGCGCGCTGAAACGGCGCCAGTCCGTCGAGACGCTCGCCGTCGAACCAGATCCGCCCCTCGCTCGGCCGCGTGACGCCGGCGATCACGTTGAACAAGGTGCTCTTGCCGGCGCCGTTCGGGCCGATCACCGCCTTGATCTGCCCGGGCATCACGTCAAACGTCAGGTTGGCAATTGCGGTCAGGCCGCCGAAGCGGCAGACCAGATCCTCCACCTTGAGCAATACGCTGGTCACCGGCGCCTCGACTTCAAACGCTGCATGACGGCTTCAGGCACGCCGGCCAGGCCTGCCGGAAACGCAATCAGCACGATCAGCATGCCGAGGCCGAACAGCATCAGCTCGGCATCTTCATAGTCGAGCAGCAACTGCGGCACGACCGTCAGGATCAGCGCCCCCGCCACCGGGCCCCAATAGGTGCCGGAACCGCCGAGCGCGACCATCACCACCAGCAGGATCGAGTTGGAAATGTCGAACGTCTCGGGCGAAGCATATTGATTGGTATGGACATAGAGGCTTCCCGCCACGCCGGCCATTGCGGCCGCGAGCACGAAGAACAACAGCTTGGTGCGGAAGCTGTTGATGCCGACGGCGTCGGCGCCCATTTCGTTGGTGGCGACGGCACGTAGCGCGCGGCCATTGCGCGACTGCAGCAGATGCCGGATCGACAGCATGACCAGCAACGTCAGCAACCAGATCAATGGAAATGCCTTGACCTCGTTATCGAGCGGCCAACCGAACAGGCTGAACGGCTGGACCCCGAGCAGCCCGTTCGGTCCGCCGGTCAAGCCGACCAGGCGATTGAACAGGACGAAGAGTATGGAATTGAAGCCCAGGGTCGCCATCGAAAGATAGAGCCCGCGCAGCCGCAGTGCCGGAATCCCGATCAGCAGCGCCGCCAGACTGGCGACGATGACGCCGAAGGGCAGCCCCAACCAGGCGGAGATCCCCCATCGCGCATTGAGGATGCCGCTCGCATAGGCGCCGAGCCCGAAGAAGCCGGCATGGCCGAGAGAGATCTGGCCGCCAAAGCCCATCAGCAGGTTCAGGCTGGCTATCAGGATCAGGTTGATCAGCGCGGCGTTGGCGAGCGAGACCAAATAATCGTTCGACGCCACGAGCGGTACCGGCAGCAACACGAGCCACGCCAGGATCACGGGCCAATCACCGGCCAGGCGCGTTCCGATGGCGTTTTTGTCCGGCGCGGCGGGCTCGATGACATTGCCGGCCGGCGCTTGCGACCCTGCGGCAGCCGGCCGTGGCATTGGGACCGCTTTCTGGGATGGCATCGTCATGGCCTAGACTTTGACGATGTCGGCGCGGCCGAGCAAACCGGAGGGTCGCGCAAACAGGATGCCGAGCAGGACCGCGAAGGCAATGGCGTCCTTGAAATCCGAAGAGATGTAGAAGCTGCCGAGCGATTCCAGCAGCCCGAGCGCCAGCCCGCCAATCACGGCGCCGGGCAGGCTGCCGACCCCGCCGAGCATGGCGGCGCTGAAGCCCTTGAAGCTGAACATCGCCCCCTGGTCGTAGGAGGCCAGCGTCAGCGGCGTGATGATGGCGCCGGCCAGGGCGCCGGCAAAGGCCGCGATGCCGAACGACAGCAGCACCATGGTCTCCACCTTGACGCCCACGATCGCGGCGGCCTCGCGGTCGGCCGCCGCCGCCCGCAGCGCCTTGCCGAGGATGGTCCGTTCGAAGAACAGGTGCATGACGACAAGGAAGGCGAGCGTGATGCCGATGATCCACAACGTCTGGGTCTGAATGCTGACCCCGCTGATCCAGAGCGTCGTCGCCTTCGAGAAACCCGGATATCCGACCGGCTGCTTTCCGAGCAGCAACATGACGAGGCTGCGGGTGCAGATGGCCAGGCCGATGCTGACGAGGGTAATCAGCAACGCATTGGGTCGGCGCAGCGGAAAGATCACGAGACGCTCCGACAGCATGCCGAAAATCGTGACCAGAAGCACCGCGACCAGGCAGCTCACCGCGATGCTGGAAAAGCCGTGCGCCAGCAGCGCGGCAATCATGCCTCCCATCACCACCCATTCGCCCTGCGCGAAGTTCATCGCGCCGGTGCTCTTGAAGACCACGTTGAAACCGAGCGCAATCAGCGCGTAAATGCTTCCCGTTCCTATTCCGGAAGCCAGGAGCTGCAGGATTGTTGTCGACATCGCGCCTCAAAACGCCCGCATGCGATTGGTTTCGAATCCAGGCAACGTTACCCCGAATTCGGCCAGCCGGCGGCGCGCATTGCCGACATAGTCGGCCAGCGTATCCTCTTCGGCGCTGCGGCTGGCGGCACCGAGCCCGGCCATCGCGGTGACGGCGTCGGCGTCGGCCTCGGCGGCCGCGTGTTCCGGCGCCAGCCACGGGCAGTGGTAGCCCTTTAACTCCGTGCCGTGGATATGCGCGGCCAGCTCCGTTGCGATCAGTTGACGTTCCGCCGCGGTCCAATGCGGCGCCCGCGAGGCGAGATACAGCCAACCGAAAGCGGCATGCCGCTCCTTGTCGGCGATTACCCGGTCCAGCACGGCGGCGATGGTTAGATTGGTGGCGTGTCTGCGCCAGGTCCGGCACAGCTCCAGTTCGAGTCCATCCTCGAACGCCGCATGCACGGCGACATAGCTGTCGAGGCTCTGGTTCGAATCCAGCACGCGCCGATAGAGACCGCGGTTAAAGACGCTTTCGTATCCCCGATCGGCCGGCCGGGCGATGCGACCGCCGAACGCCTGGGCAATGCGATCGAAGCATTCGATGTGCCACGCTTCCTCGGTATTGCGGACGGTGAGGAAGAATTTTGGATCAATTTCCCGGCCGGTCTCCATGCAAAATCGCACGATCAGCGCCGGGGTTTCCGTAAGGCCGGTGGCTTCGATCCACAGCAGCCGGCTCCAGGTCCGCCTGGCCGCCTGCCGCACGGCGTCATCGTAGCCGTCCGCCGCGAGCCCGCTCCAGTCGATATCGCGGTCCGGGTTCCAGCGCCCGGCCTTGCCGCTGTCATAGAGCTCCCTGATCTGCGGCAGCGTGACGTTCATTTCCAGCGGGAAACGTCGCTCCACCAAGAGGCTCAGCGGCGGCGGCGAGATCTGGCCGTTCGCGCTTTGCATCCTCAGACCGTCCCGAGCTTGGCATGACTGAACATCGGAAGGTCGATGCCGAGCGCCTTCATCTGCTGGCGGATGCGCTGCAGCGTCGCGATGAAGATCGGTTTTTCAGCCTCCTCGATGGTCGAGCCGAGTCCGGCCTCATAGGTGACGCGGTCGGCCTCGACTTCGGCGCGGGAGGCCGGATTTTCCGGCGCCAGCCATGAGCTGTGATAGCCGTTCAATTCGACCTTCTCGACCATCGTGACGACGGACTGCTCGATCATTTTTTTCTGTTCGGGCGTCAGTGTCTCGCAGATCGCTTCGAGAAAGTACCATCCGAAGGCGCAATGCCGCGATTCGTCGCGCATGATGAACCGGACGATCTGCTTGGCGACCGGATCGCGCGTGACGTCGTCGAGATGACGGAATACGTCGAATGCGATTTCCTCGGCGGTGCAGACCAGGGCCGCGATGATGCCTTCGAGCGGGATCTCCGCATTCAGTGCCGCGCGGCGAACGCCATGCGTCGCCACCGAGCCCTGAAACAGATTTTGCACCGGCTTGTCGATGTAGCCGCCGAGCCGTTCGGCCATCGCGTGGCAGACTTCGGCATGCCGGGCTTCTTCCTGCGAGCGAATGGTGAAGAACAACTGCATGTCGGAGGGACGCTGCTCGACCCCGAAGCGAACCTGCAGCGCCGGGCTTTCCGAGATCGCACCATATTCGCTCCAGGCCCGCCTGCTCCAGTAGAGCCGCGCGGCATAGCGCTGCTCGTCGGTGTAGCGTTCGGGATCGAGCTGATCCCACGCAACGTCCGTCTTCGGATCCCACTGATTGCGGGTCGCGGCATGGAATAACTCGCGAATTCGTGGCAGGTCGGAGTTGAAGGTCAGCGGAAACCTGTTTTCAGGCCCGTCGAGCAGGGTCTGCACCAGCTCGAATGCCTGCTCGTTCGACATTTCACGGGAGAGCGCCATGGTCATTTCCTTTCGACAGGGGCCGGCGGTGGCTTAGACGTAGTCGACCAGATTGAAGCGACCGTCGCGCCAGTTGACGAGAACGACATCCTGCTTGGAGAGGCCGGAATGCCGCTCCGCCGAGAAGTTGAAGACGCCGCTGATGCCGGCGTAGCCCTGGATCTTTTCCAGACCCTCCGGCAGCCTGGCCGGATCGCCGCCGACCTTGGCCAGCGCAAGTTTCGCCAGCATCGCCGCATCGTAGGATTCGGCGGCATAGAGGCTGGCCGGACGGTTGAAGCGCGCCTGATAGTCCTTGAACAGCTTGAGGATGCCGGTCTTCAGCGGGTCGCTGTCGGGCAGCTGGTCTCCTACCGGCAGCTTCAGGCTTGCAAGCAGCAGCGGCCTGGCGGCGTCGCCGGCGAGCTCCATGTAATGCGGCGAGACAAAGCCGTAACTGTGGATCAATGTCCGGTTGTCGAGCCCGAGTTGCTGGGCCTGCTTCAGAAAGGTCACGCCGGCGGGCGTAACGGTCCAGCAGACCACGGCGCCGACGTCGCTGTCGCGGATGCGGGTCAGCTGCGGCATCATGTCGGTGTCGGCGGGTCCGAAGGATTCGTACACCACCTCGAGATTGCGCCGCGGTCCGACCTTGCGCATCTGGGCTTCGGCGCCCTGGCCGAACCCACTGGAGTCGGCCAGCAGAGCGACCTTCCTGATCTTCTTCTTGTCGAGATAATCGGCGATGCGCTCGAGCACGTCTTCGTCGTCGACGGTGCTTTTGAAGACCCAGCGCCGCTGGTCGACCGGGGAAACGATGGCGAGGGCGCCTTCGCTGGATATGAAAGGTACTTTGGCGGCTTCGACGATCGGCGCCATCGCCAGCGCGATGCCGCTCATGTTGCCGCCGCTGACGATGATCTCGACACGATCCTGGCCGATCAGCCTCCGGGTCTCGGTAATCGCCTTCTGGGTCTGGCTTTCGGCGTCGTAGAAGGTCCAGACCACCTTGCGGCCGTCGATCCCCCCGCCGGCGTTGATTTCATCGACCGCGAGTTGCAGGCCGGCCTTCATGTCCTCGCCGAGGAACGCGGCCGGGCCGGTGACCGAGAGGATCGATCCGACACGCAGAGGTTCGTCCGACGCCCACGCGCTCCGGACATTGGACAGGGCCAGCGCGGTGGCCGGCATCAGCTGCAAGAAACGACGTCGGGTAGAATGCACGGTTTAACCCCCTTCGATAACGCAGCCAGCGGGCTGGCGGCTACATCCAGTCAGTCGTCGTGAACTCCGCTGCCTTCGATCACAGATGCGCTGCGGACCAGCGGGACGTTCAGCGAATAACGGACGAGGTCACCGCGATGCACCGTGTGCCCCGCCATGACCAGACGGCCGGCGCGCTCGCGGTAACGCAGCGTGCGAATCAGGACCGGCGCACCCGGCGCCAGATGCAGATATTCGACTTCCTCCGGGCCGGCGACGCCGGCCTCGATCGCGAATTCACCGCTGTCCAGATCGACGGTCTGCCAAAGCAGGTGCAGCGGCGATCCGCGCACCGACTCCTTGTTCCAGTCGGTGACGCGCTCGGCCGGCAGGAAACGGTAATCGATCGCCACCGGCACGTTGGCGGCGGCGCGAACGCGCTTGATGAAAAGGATCGGCGCACCCTCCGCGAGCTGCAAGGCCGCGGCGACTTCCTCGCTGGCGGGCCGACGTTCGAAAATCAGCAGCGTCGATTGGGTGGGCGTCCCGTGCGCGGCCCACTGCTTCTGGAAATCCATGCCGGGCCCGAAGCGCTCTTCGAGCTTGCTCGCCGAAATGAACGTCCCGAGCCCGCGGCTGCGGGTGAGAAACCCCTCATTGACCAGCTCGGCGACCGCCTGGCGGACGGTGTCGCGACTGACGCAGAAGCATTCGCAGAGCTGCTCGTCGGAATAAAAGCGCCGATCGGCCTTATTCCAGCGCAGGATCATCCCCATCAAGCGTTGCTTGATCTGGGCATAAAGGGGCAGCGGCGACTTGCGATCCAGGGGTGGATTGGCCCAGTCGGCCTCCGCAAGCTGCAGATCCTGAGATGTGAAACTGGGTAGCTCGGACATTGATCACCCGCCAATGTTGGATTGTTGGCATAAACATACATTTAAGCAAGGACTATTTGCCCGGGCCGTTCGATCGGCGCCGAATTCGGTATTTCCGGCCGCAAGGACGTGCTTTTAGCGGGGACATTTGCCGGTCGCCGCTTCGCGAACACCCTGCTTCACGGAACGGCGATGGCCGAAGCGAGTGCCTCGAGCCCGCTGAGGCTTTATCCTGGGCCCGGGAGCGGCGGCTGACCTGGAATGGCGCCAGAACCTCGCCATGAGTGTTGAAGGTCGCATCGAGCCGCCGTCCGATGCTCGCGACCTCGGCCGCGCGAGGCAGGCGTCGGGACGCAGGGCGCAACCATCAAGATAAAATGATTTTATTTTGCGCCGCGCAGGCCCGACACGTTGCCGCCTGTTTTTGGCCCCTGGAGGCAGCCACTCGATCATTCCGCTTCGTGCCAGCATCGCGGAATCACGCCAGATAATTCGCATCTTCCGCCGGCGGAAGCGTTGCCGGCACGCGGCAACTTCCCTTTCGCCAATTGCCAACCGCCTTTCACGTTTCCAAAAACGAGCGTCATGACCGAACAGACCCTGACCGCGCCGATGGACGAGCCGCACACGCTCGGCCGAGGCTTTTCGAATTACCAGTCACTCCTTGTTGCGCTGCTGGCCTTTGTCCAATTCACGATCATCCTCGACTTCATGATCATGTCGCCGCTCGGCGCCTTCATCATGCCGGCACTGAACATCACGGCGACCCAGTTCGGGGTCGCGGTCTCGGCCTATGCCTTCAGCGCGGGAATCTCCGGCATCCTGGCCGCCGGCTTCGCCGACCGTTTCGACCGCAAGCGGCTGCTGCTGTTCTTCTACGGCGGGTTCACCCTTGGCACGCTGCTCTGCGCCCTGGCACCGAGCTATCATCTGCTGCTGCTCGGCAGGATCGTGACCGGGCTGTTCGGCGGCGTGATCGGAGCGGTGGTGCTGGCCATCATCACCGACCTGTTTCCGCTGCAGCTGCGCGGCCGGGTGATGGGCTTCGTGCAGACCGCGTTCGCGGCGAGCCAGGTGCTCGGCATCCCGGCCGGCCTGTTTCTTTCCAACCACTGGAACTGGCACGCCGCGTTCGGCGCGCTGGTCGGCCTGTCGTCCGCGGCGATCGTCGCCGTGTGGCTGGTGATGAAGCCGGTCGACGGCCATCTGCGGCTCAAGCAGGACAACAATGCCTTTCGGCATCTGGTCGCGACCCTGGGACAGAAGCGCTACACGCTGGCGTTCGCGGTGACCACCCTGCTGTCGACCGGCGGTTTCATGCTGATGCCGTTCGGCAGCGTCTTCACCGTGCACAATCTGGGCATCGATATTGTGCATCTGCCGACGATCTACCTGATCTCCGGCCTGTTCAGCATCTTCACCGGCCCGCTGGTCGGCAGGGCGAGCGACAGTTTCGGCAAGTTTCCGACCTTCGTGTTCGGCAGCGCGCTTTCCGTCGTCATGGTGCTGATCTACACCCATCTCGGCCATGTCACCCTGGCCACGGCGATCGTGGTCAACGTGTTGATGTTCGTCGGCATCTTTTCCCGCATGATTCCGTCGCAAGCCATGATTTCGGCGATCCCCGAACCCGGCCAGCGCGGCTCGTTCAGCGCGGTCAGCGCGTCCCTGCAGCAGCTCTCCGGCGGCCTCGGCTCGGTTCTGGCCGGCGCGATCATCGCGCAGAATGCCGACGGCTCGCTCAGGCACTTCGACTGGCTCGGATACATCGTGGTGGGGACGTCGCTGGCGTCGCTGACGGCAATGTATCTCATTCAGAAATCGTTGGCGGAGCGGAGCGCGCCTCGAACCGCGTGAGGCGTGCGGCCGGCGCTCTTTGCCGGTTGACCGGTCACTGCGGCGCTATCGGGGATTTTGAACCCCTCCGGGCCGGGGCTGGCACGCAAAATGGTCGACCGGGCAGGGGGCCCTCCCAGTCGCGGAGCGCGACCCTGGCATGGCCGTATTTCGTGTTGCGTTCCCAGGGAACTTACTTCCAGGCACTCTGTTCCAATGAGCGCCGGCAATTTGGAATGTCGGGAAATCCTCGGGCCACTCATGCCTCAATATTAGCGTTCGATATGAAACTGGACCTCGCAAGAACCTGTGCGGCGGTCCTCCGCATCCGGGAGGCGGTGTGGAGCACCGTCAAGGCGTCGCTCCCATGACCAGGGCGTTATCCGATTATGCCGTCATAGGCGACGGGCAAACTTGTGCATTGGTGGCACCTACCGGTTCCATTGATTTCTTCTGCTGGCCCAGATTCGACAGCGACGCCTGCTTCGCCGCATTGCTGGGCGACGAGCGCCACGGCTATTGGCGATTGGAGCCCGCAGGCTACGTCGCGGCCACCAAACGGCGCTACCGCGACGACACGGTGATCCTCGAGACCGAGTACGACACCGAAGCCGGAAGGGTGCGGATAACGGATTTCATGCCATGGCACGTCGGACCGTCGGCGCTCATTCGCATCGCCGAGGGGTTGAAAGGCAGCGTGCCGATGGAGCTGTCGTTGCGACTGCGCTTCGGCTATGGCCAGATCTCACCGTGGATACAGACGCATAAGCGCGGCTTGATCGCCCAGATGGGGCCTGACCGCGTCATGCTGGACAGCCCGCTCGATCTGACGATCGATCGCGACACGGCTGCCGCCGCCTTTGTGCTGGAGAAGGGCGAACGCGTCGCCTTCGTGCTGTCCTACAGCCCGTCCACGAGTCGGCTGCCGCGTCGGCTTCCGGTCGATCCGCTGCTCGAAACCACCGAAAAGAGCTGGGCCGAATGGATAGGCCGATTCAAGGCACCCTGTCATTGGTCCGACGCCGTCAAGCGGTCGCTGCTGACGCTCCGCACGCTGACGGACCGGAACAGCGGCGGGATCGTGGCCGCGGCGACGCTGGGGTTGCCCGAAATTCCCGGCGGCTCAATGAACTGGGACTATCGCTACTGCTGGCTGCGCGATTCGACCTTCACCCTGACCGCCCTGCTCAACGCCGGTCTGCACCAGGAAGCCTTGCGCTGGCGAGACTGGATCCTGCGCGCCATTGGCGGCGATCCTGCTTCGATGCAAATCGTCTATCGAATGGACGGCGGAAGACGGCTGGCCGAGCAGGAAATCGATGGATTGCCGGGCTATCAGGGCGCGACGCCGGTAAGGATCGGCAACGCCGCATCCGGCCAGACCCAGCTCGACGTCTTCGGCGATTTGATGGACAGCTTCGACGTGCTGGCCAAGGCGGGGATCGCGCGAACGCCGCGCGTTGTCGAGGTCGAGATAGCGATCGTGCGACATCTGGAGAAAGTCTGGAACCGGCCCAGCGCGGACATCTGGGAAAGCCGGGGCGAGCCCAGGCTCTACACGTATTCGCTGGTGATGGCCTGGGTGGGATTTGATCGCTTCCTCAAGGCCCATGGGGAAAGCAGGGATATCGATCCTGCGCTGATCGGACGACTCAAGGCCTTGGAAGCAACGGTTCATCACACGATATGCGAGCGAGGCTATTCGAGCGACCGCCGTCATTTCGTGCAGCATTTTGAAAATGAAATCCTCGACGCGTCGCTTCTGCTGCTTCCGCTGGTGGGCTTCCTGCCGGTCGATGACCCCAGGATAGCCGACACCATCGCGGCGGTCGAACGGCAATTGATGGATGGCGGGCTCGTGCGGCGCAAGGCACCGACAGACGACCGGCCCGAGGAAGGCGCCTTTTTGGCCTGTTCGTGCTGGCTCGCGGATTGCTACAAGATGCAGGGTCGCGATGACGAAGCCGCCGCGATGCTGGAGCGGATAATCGGCCTGTCAAACGACGTCGGACTGCTCAGCGAAGAATATCATGTTCCGAGCAGAAGCCTTGTCGGCAATATTCCGCAGGCGCTGACCCATCTGGCGGTCGTCAACACCGCTTTGTTTCTCTCGGGCTCGGTGCTGCAGCGAGGTGGCGGATGACGCGCTTGCGAAGGCTTCGCCGGCTCATCGCGATGGCGCCGCTGCTGACGCTTGGCGGTTGCAGCGCGCTGCGGCTCGGCTTTCTCAATGCCGCCGGCCCCGTGGCCGGCGGGGAACGCCACCTCTTCATGGTCGTTCTGGCGGTGTGCATCTTCGTTGCGGGACCGGTGCTGCTGTTGACGCCGATCATCGCCTGGCACTACCGGCTCTCGAACAGCAAGAGCGCCTACAGGCCCGATTGGGATTTCTCCTGGCCCCTTGAAGGGCTGATCTGGATCCCCCCTGCCGGCATCGTGGTCGGGCTCGCCTTTCTGCTTTGGCCGGATACCCACGCGTATGATCCGTATGCGCCAATCGCAGGCGAGCAGCCCGCGATCGAGGTGCAGGCGGTCGGGTTGGACTGGAAATGGCTATTTATCTATCCCGACGCCGGCGTTGCGACCGTCAACCAGCTTGCGATTCCCGTCGGCCACTCCGTGCGCATCATGCTGACGAGCGGGACCGTGATGCAGTCGATGCTGGTGCCGCGGCTCGCCGGACAGATCTATGCGATGGCTGGAATGATGACCGAGCTCAACCTCGCCGCGGACAGCCCTGGAACGTTCGAGGGCGAAAATACCCAGTTCAACGGCGACGGCTTTCAGCGGCAGAAGTTTGACGTCCTGGCGATGTCACCCGGCGATTATGCGCAGTGGCTGGAACGGGTGCGCCAATCCTCGCGGCCGCTCGATGCCGCCGCCTATGCGCAATTGTTCCGCAGGTCGGTTGCGGCGAGCCCGGTGTTCTATTCGTCGGTGCCTGCGGGGCTCTTCCAGACCATCATGGCCCAATCGCGCGCGGGCGCTGCGGAGACGACAAAATGAGCCAGGCAGTTTGGCCGGCGGTGCTTGGCCGCTTCGACTGGCAGGCGCTGCCCTTCGTGCGCGCGTGGGACAATCCGACCGCGAGCGAGATCGTCGGGGCAGCGGCGGCCTCGATGGTCGTCATCGGGGCCCTGTTCACGATTGCGATCGTCACGCGGTATGGCAAATGGAAATACCTGTGGAGCGAGTGGCTCACCAGCCTCGATCACAAGAAGATCGGCATCATGTATGTGGTGCTTGCCTTCGTGATGCTGACGCGCGCGCTCATTGAGGGGGTGTTGATGCGTATGCAGCAGGCAGATGCGATCAATTCGCCGGGCTTCATCGCTCCCGATCATTTTGCGCAGCTGTTCAGCACCCATGGCAGCATCATGATATTCTTCATGGCGATGCCATTCCTGACAGGCCTGATCAACTACGTGGCACCGCTCCAGATCGGGGCGCGTGACGTGGCGTTCCCGCTTCTGAATTCGATCAGCCTCTGGCTCACCGGGGGGGCGGCGGGGCTGATGATGGCTTCGCTGGTCATCGGCCGCTTCTCGACAGGGGGCTGGAGCGGCTATCCGCCCTATACCGAGCTTGCATTCAGTCCGGACGTGGGACCCGATTACTGGATCTGGGCGGTGACGCTGGGATCGATCGGCTCGACGCTCACCGGGCTCAATTTTGCGACGACCATCTACAAGATGCGCGCTCCTGGCATGCATTTGATGCGGATGCCGCTGTTCGTCTGGACCGCCCTCTGCACGTCGATTCTCATGATCTTCGCGATGCCCCCGCTGACGGTGGCGACGGCGTTGCTCGCGCTCGACCGCTATCTCGGTTTCCACTTCTTCACCAACGACCTCGGCGGCAACATGATGAACTACGCCAATCTGTTCTGGCTGTTCGGCCATCCAGAGGTCTACATCCTGATCCTGCCCGCGTTCGGCATCTATTCGGAGGTCGTATCGACGTTTTCCTCAAAGGAGCTTTACGGCTACACATCGCTGACCATTGCGACGATGGCGATTGCCGTCCTGTCGTTCACGGTCTGGGTGCATCACTTCTTCACGATGGGCCAGGATGCCGATATCAACGCGGTATTCGGCATCGCGACGATGACGATCGCGGTTCCGACCGGCGTCAAGATCTACGACTGGATCTGGACCATGTTCCGCGGCCAGGTGCGCTTCACGGTTCCCATGCTATACTCGCTGGCCTTCATGATGACGTTCGTGATCGGTGGCTGTACCGGCATCATGCTCGCGATGCCGCCGCTCGACTTTCTCGTTCACAACACCCTGTTTCTGGTCGCGCATTTCCACAACATGCTGATCCCGGGGCTGCTTTACGGGATGCTGGCGGGTTACCATTACTGGTTTCCCAAGGCATTCGGCTTTCGTCTCAACGAAAGGTGGGGCCGAATCGCGTTCGGCAGCTGGGTGACCGGCTTCTATCTGGCTTTCATGCCGCTCTACGTCCTCGGTGCGTCAGGGATGGCGCGGCGGACCCAGGAGGTATTCGAGACGGCGTTCCGTCCGTGGCTTTACATCGCCGGCCTCGGCGCACTCGTGCTGCTGTTCGCGCTCGCCGCGCTGTTTGTCCAGCTGTGGGTGAGCATCCGCGCGCGCGACGATAACCGCGTCACCGCGGGCGATCCCTGGGACGGGCGCGGCCTCGAATGGTCCACTTCGGCGCCGCCTCCGGAATACAATTTTGCGATAATTCCCCACGTTCACGATCGCGATCCGTTCTACAACGCCAAGCGCACAGGCGATCCCTACGCCCGGCCTGCGCATTACGAAGACATCGAGATGCCGAAGAATTCGATGACCGGACCTGTTATCGGCATCGTCGGTGCCGTGACGGCGTTCGGATTGGTCTGGCACATCTGGTGGCTGGCGGCGTTCGGCATAGCGGCGATCGTCGGCACCGTCATCGCGCGCAGCTTTGCCCGCGATGTCCACCGCATTATACCGGCCGCCGAGGTCGAACGTACCGAAACAGGCTGGCTGCGCGCTGTTTCCGACGCCACCTCGATCCCCCGCGAGATCGAAACCACCTCGGTAAATCGAGGCCTTGCCAAGGTGGCCGCATGAGCACCAGCGAACTTCGCCACATCGGCCTCAATCTCGGCGCCACCGACGCTGCGACCCACCGACAGGCGGGCAATGACGTGTTCGGCTTCTGGGTGTTCCTGATGAGCGACGCGGTGATCTTCGCGCTGCTCTTTGCAACCTACGGCGTGATGCTGTCCGCGACGGCGGGCGGCCCGACCCCGGCAGCGGAATACAAGATCGGGCCCGCCTTCGTTGAAACGCTCCTGCTGCTAACCAGCAGCTTCACCTTCGGCATGGCTTCGGTCGCCATGAAACAGGGAACCGGGCGCCGGCAGCTGCTCGGATGGATGGCGGTAACGTTGATGTTCGGCGCTGCCTTCCTGGGCATGGAGCTGCACGATTTCGCAACGATGTTCGGCGACGGCGCTTACCCGACGCGCAGCGGCTTTCTTTCCGCGTTCTTTGCGCTGGTGCCGTTGCACGGCCTGCATGTGTTCTTCGGGGGTATCTGGATTATCGTGATGATGCTGCAGGTACTGGTTTTCGGGCTGGATGCGCGGGTCAAGATCAACATCCTGCGCCTGGGCCTGTTCTGGCACTTCCTCGATATTGTCTGGATTGCGATCTTTTCGGTGGTCTATCTGCAGGGGCTCATCCGATGAGCGGGCCCAATGCAGGCAAGGGTCGCGAGATCCGATCTTACGCGATCGGATACGTCCTCGCCCTTGGCCTCACCTGCCTCGCTTTCGCGGCCGTGCGCTGGCCGACCTTCGCGGCGGATACGACGCTGGCGATTGTCTTCGGGCTCGCACTCCTGCAGATGATCGTGCACTTCCGCTTCTTCCTGCATATCAGCCTGAGCCGTTCGTCGCGCGATGATCTTCAGCTTGTCCTGTTCTCGACGCTGATCGTCGCGCTGATGGTGTCGGGGACCCTGGTGATCCTTTTCAACCTGCGCGAACGGATGATGTGAAGCGTGCGCCTGCTCGGCGCCCGGGAACATCCCAGCGGCGGGCGGGGCCGGCCGGGCTCGCGCCGCGCGTCATTTCAGCGCGAAGGCGGCGACCTGGTCGGAGGCTTGCGGCTTGAGGATGGCATTGCCGCCTGCGACGAAGACGACGTACTGGGTGCCCTTGTAGATGTAGGTCGCGGGGTTGGCGACGGCTGGGGCATCGAGCTGTGCCTGCCACAACACATCCCCCGATTTCAGATCGACCGCGCGAGCCCGCGCATCCATCGAAGCGCCGATGAAGATCAGGCCGGACCTGGTGACAAGCGGCGCACCTATCGTTACCGAGCCCCAGGATTCCGGCATGTAGAACCCCCATTTCTGGACCTCCCCAAAGGGCTTCTTCCACAACAATCGCCCGCTGTTGAGATCGTAGGCCGACAGCGTGCCATAGGGAGGATTCCAGCAGGGCATGCCGAGGAAATTGACGAAATTGCGCAGGTAGAAGCCATAGGGCGCGCCGGTCTGCGGATAATATTCGTCCTTCGATCCGTGCTTGGCCTGCTCCGCGTAATCCTTGCGTTCGATCAGCCTGTAGATCTGCGCAACGTAGGAGCTGTTGACGACGTAGACCGCGCTGCGCGGATCGACCGCGCCGCCGCCCCATTCGACGCCGCCGGCGGTTGACGGGTAGGCCACGCTGCCCTGCAGGCTCGGCGGCGTGTAGCGTCCGTCATAGCGCAGCTGCTTCAGGGTTCGGCTGCACTCGCCAAGACTGGCGATGTCGGCGAGCCTTGAAACGCCGGGGAAACGGTCGGGCACGGTCGGCTCCGGGATCGCGGCATAGGGCTGGGTGGGCGCCGACTGCTCGCCGGGGACGTCCGATTGCGGCACCTGTCTTTCCTCGATCGGGTAGATCGGCTCGCCGGTGAGCCGGTTGAGCACGAAGAAGATCCCCATCTTGCTCGACTGCACCAAAGCCGGAATGGTTTTGCCGTCCTTGTGGATGTCCACCAGAACAGGCGGCGAGTTGGTGTCGTAATCCCAGATATCGTGATGCACGATCTGCCGGCTCCACAGCAGCTTGCCGGTCTGGGCGTCAAGCGCCGTCACGGAAGTGGCGAGCGGAATCTCCTGCTTGCGATTGCCGCCGAAGAAATTAGGGCTCGGCGAGGAGACCGGCAGATAGAGAATGCCGTGTTCCTGGTCGATCGACATGCTCGCCCAGACGTTCGAGGTGCCGGTCTTGCTGGCGATGTCCGCAGGCAAGGCGTTGAACGTCCATTTCAGCTTTCCGGTCTGGGCATTGACCGCGAATACCGTGCCGGGAGGCGCTTCCGCGTCAGCCCAGTCCTTGCCGGCCCAGCCGATGAAAAGCGTGTCCTTGTAGACGGTCGGCGGCTGCAGAAGGGAGAGCGGCCATTTGTTGTTGGTGGTGTTCCACCGATTGACGTCGAGTACGCCGCCATCGGCAAAGCCTTCGCATTTCTTTCCGGTGTCGGCATCGACCGCATGCAATTTGGCGTCCATGGTGCCGACATAGACGATCTTCTGGCACGGGATGCCGGGCTGCGGCGCGGCCGCCTGCCAATAGGCGACGCCGCGGGTCTTCAGATCCGGCTGGGTGACGGCCTGCAGGACGGAATGGGTGTCATAGGTCCACTTCACCTTGCCGGTATCCGGCGCAATCGCGAAGATACGATAGAACGGCGTCGAGACGTAGACGGTGTCGTTGACGAAAAGCGGCGTCGCGGACCAATCGGTCAGCGGTATCTTGCCGCTGCCATCCGAGACGTCGCCGGTATGCACTTCCCATGCTTTTTGCAGCTTGGCGACATTTCGCGGCGTGATCTGATCGGCTTGCGAATATTTCTGGTTCTCCAGATTGCCGTTGAATGTGTACCAGCCGTCGTAATGGGCTGCTCCGACGATCGACGGGGGGGCATCCGTCGGCGGCGGCTGCGGCACAGCCGCTTGCGACCACCCATGGCTTGACCCGGCGAGCGTGAACCAGGAGGCCGTCAACGCGGACAGGATCGGGCGGTTCATATGGCGCCTCGCACCCGGGCATCGCCGGGCGTCCTGTTGGACACGAGACGGACAACCCAGCCCATGAGAGCTACCGCCATGGCCCCGACCAGCCAATTTTCCTCCAGCATATAGGCCGCCAGCCCGGTGCCGAGAATGTCGAGCAGAATGAGGACCACCAGCGCGCCGCGCAGGGCGGGGTTCATTGCGGCGGCCAACGCCAACGCAGCCGCCGAGATGACCATGAGAAACGACGAGATGATTACGAGAAGCGCGCCCGCGCTGCCGTGGATTCCGTTGTCGGTCCGGAAATAATTGAAAATCGAGATGCCCAGGGCCGCCGCCCCCGCCAGAACGAGGATATCGACGCCGGTTCTGCGCTTGGGGGAGACGCTCATGGCTCTATCGAAATCTCGAAAACCTGAAGACTTTCTCGATGCTGCGAAGCAATGCATCGAGTTCCCTTTGGTTCCCGAAAGCGGCGGGGCAAAAGGCTATTTGCGGCGACAAGCCGGCTGCGAATGGGATGCACCGAAAGCACCCGGATGGGCTCGCGCGGCCCATGCGCAAGCGCTTCTTCGATGGGCGCCTTGCGGCGCCGGCTTGCCGATCCTGGTCCACGGTCCGCAAGGCGATCGCTTGAATGGCGCGGCGCACCGATAGGCCTGCCTCGATGGCGTCACTGGATTCTGCCGACGGATCCGGGGCCGCTGGCGGGACCGTCCCGGAATTCCTGAAGGGCGGAGGCGGGCAACAGCCGCGCTGGCTCCATGGCGCAACCTCGGAGAAACAAACCGTCGGCACCGGAAGGAAGATCATCCATCCTCGGGCGACCCGTACGCGCCGTCCTGGCGGCCTTCTTGCTGTCTTGGCGGCCTTCTTGCTGTCTTGGCGGCCTTCTTGCTAAAGCCAGGGGGGCTTGACCCTTGTGGCGACCGGACGTTCTCTTGCCGAGGCCAAACCATGAACATTGCTTGCCGCAACGGGCGCCTGGTGTCGGGCCGATGATCCGCCCCTGGAGAACGTTTTCAGTGGCGCGGTAAAGTCACGGCCGGAAATCGCTCGCCGGTTGGGGGGCATGAATGCCCTGACACGGTCTTGCATGTCCGGAGACGCTAAGCCCGCGTTGCAGGCAAGTTATGGGCTTGGGCAAGAGTGGTGCCCAGGAAAGGACTCGAACCTTCACGGCCGTTAAGCCACTGGCACCTGAAGCCAGCGCGTCTACCAATTCCGCCACCTGGGCCCGGGCCGGTTAGTACGGATCGGTCGCACGCTTGTCAAATTGGCGAGCCGATTTCCAAATAGGCTGTACAGCGCCGGGCCGATGGCGTATCGCGAAATGCCGGGAAAGCCCCGCAATACATCGCATTCGACTGGCAGGAATGGACCCCGATGGCATCGAATCAGGACACGCTGGTCACGGTTTTCGGCGGCTCGGGCTTTCTGGGGCGCAGCGTGGTCCGTGCGCTCTGCAAGCGCGACTACCGGATCCGGGTGGCGGTGCGGCGGCCGGAACTGACCGGGCATCTGCAGCCGCTCGGCAAGGTCGGCCAGATCCACGCCGTGCAGGCCAATCTGCGCTACCCGGCTTCGGTCGCCGCCGCGATGCGCGATTGCCATGTCGCCATCAACCTGGTCGGCATTCTGACCGAGGCCGGCGCGCAGACCTTCGACGCCGTGCAGGCCGGCGGCGCCGGCGCGGTGGCCCGGGCGGCGGCCGCCGTCGGCGCGCGGATGGTGCATGTCTCGGCGATCGGCGCCGATGCCAATTCGCCGTCGCGCTATGCCCGCGCCAAGGCGGCGGGCGAAGCCGCGGTGCTGGCCGCCGTCCCGGCCGCGACGATCCTGCGGCCTTCGGTGGTGTTCGGCCCCGAGGACCAGTTCACCAACCGATTCGCGGCGCTGGCCCGGATGTCGCCGGTGCTGCCGCTGATCGGCGGCGGCCTCACCCGGTTGCAGCCGGTCTATGTCGGCGATGTCGCCACCGCGGTCGCCGATGCCGTCGACGGCAAGACCAGGGCCGGCGCCATCTATGAGCTCGGCGGGCCTGAAGTGCTGAGCCTGCGCGAAATCATCGAAATCATCCTGGCGACCATCGAGCGCCGCCGCCTGCTGGTCTCGCTGCCGTTCGGCCTCGCCAGGCTGCAGGCGCTGCTGCTGCAATTCGCGCCGGGTCCGCTGAAGCTGACCCCTGACCAGGTGGCGCTGCTGCAAACCGACAATGTGGTGTCGGACGCGGCCAAGGCGGCCGGCCTGACCCTGGAGGGACTCGGCATATCCGCCGATTCGCTGGAAGCGATCGCGCCGCAATACCTCTGGCGCTTCCGCGCCGCCGGCCAGTTCCAGAGAAAGAGCGCCTGAAATACCCTCCCGGCGGAGCCGGCCGGCTGCGAATTATCTTCCCATCGCCAGCGCGATCAGGCCAAGCGTGCCGACGATGACCCGCCACCACGCGAACAGCACGAATCCGTGGCGGGTGACGTAGCTCAGGAACGACTTCACCACGATCATCGCGGTGACGAACGAGACGACAAATCCGATCGCGATGATGCCGGCATGATCGAGGCTCAGGTCGGCGCGGTTCTTGTAGGATTCGTAGGCGAACGCGCCGACCATGGTCGGAATCGCCAGGAAGAAGGAAAACTCCGCCGCCGCATGCTTGTCGGCGCCGAACAGCATCGCGGCCACGATGCTGGCGCCGGAACGCGACACGCCGGGAATCATCGCAAGGCACTGCGCGAAACCGATCGACAGGTACATCGGCAGCGGAAACTTGGTGGCGTCGTGCTCATGCGGATCGTGGTCGAGCTGGTCGACCCACAACAGGATGGCGCCGCCGACGATCAGCGAAAAGCACACCACCCAGGGATTGAACAGATAGGCCTTGATGTAGCCGCCGGCGGCGGCCCCGATCACCGCCGCGGGCAGAAACGCCACCAGCAGGCCGATGGCAAAGCGGCGATCCTCGGCATTGCTGAACATGCCGAACGCCACGCGCCACAGTTTGCCGAAATAGAGCACCACGATCGCGAGAATGGCGCCAAGCTGGATCAGAATGGAGAAACTGTTCCAGAAGCTGCCTTCGCCGAGATTGAAGAATCGTTCCGCCAGCAGCAGGTGGCCGGTCGAGGACACCGGAAGGAATTCCGTCACGCCCTCGATGATGCCGAGAATCACCGCCCTCAATGTGTCAGACATCATGAGTTGGGTCCGTTGTGATCGAATTGAACCGAAAAAGCCGGGCTCTTCTCGCTTATTCGCTTGCGTGCCGCAATCGCAAAAAGCGCGAAAACACAGGTTGCCTCGCGCGCGCGCTACGGTAATTTGGCCCCCGCCCCGGGCGGTGAGGATTTCTTAAGCACTGCAAAATTATAGGACTTCATGTTCACGCTGTTTCATCATCCGTTCTGTCCGCATTCGCGCTTCGTCCGCCTCGCGCTGGGCGAACTCGGCCTCGATCTGCGGCTGGTGGAAGAACGGGCCTGGGAGCGGCGCGAGGCGTTCCTGGCGCTGAACCCCGCCGGCACCACGCCGGTATTGATCTCGGAAGGCGTGCCGGCGATTCCGGGCGCCGCGATCATCGCCGAATATCTTGACGAGACCCATGGCGCGGCGATGCAGGAGCGCCGCTTGCTGCCGGCCTCCCCGGGCGAGCGCATCGAGGTTCGCCGGCTGATGTCGTGGTTCAACGACAAGTTCTTCGAGGAGGCCTCCAATCCGCTGGTCACCGAGCGCATCTACAAGCGCTTCATGAACGAAGAGGACGGCGGCGGCGCCCCGGCGGCCGAGGTCATCCGCGCGGCCAAGGTCAATGTGCGCTACCATCTGGCGTATATCGGCTGGCTGGCGCAGCGACGGAATTATCTCGCCGGCGACCAGTTGAGCTATGCGGACCTCGCCGCCGCGGCGCATCTTTCGGCGATCGATTATCTGGGCGACGTGCCATGGATCGAGGACGACGCGGCGAAGGCGTGGTACGCGCGGGTGAAATCCCGCCCGTCGTTCCGGCCGCTGCTCAGCGAATGGCTGGCCGGCGTGCCGGCGTCGCGGACCTATGTGGATCTCGACTTCTGAACACAACCGGCATCGCGTCCCGGATGCGCCAGCACGTCATGGGTCCCGGCTCTGCGGAGCGGCGTGCCGGACGATGCTTCGCATCGCCGGGAGAACGCCGCTCCGCGTCCGGGACATGTCAGTGATGTCCTCGCTCAAGGAAGCGCTGGCCAGTGAAGCACGCGCGCTCGGTTTCGATTGCATCGGCGTCACCGATCCGGCGGCGATCGCCGCGGCGGGCCGGCATTTCCAGGCCTTCCTCGAGGCCGGCGCGCATGGCGAGATGGACTGGCTCGCCGCCCGCCCGGAACGCCGCGTCGATCCGCGCGTGCTGTGGCCCGAGGTGCGCTCGGTGATCATGCTCGGCGTCAATTACGGTCCCGAACAGGATCCGCTGGCGATCCTGCAGCAGCGCGCAAGCGGCGCGATCTCGGTCTATGCGCAGGGCGACGATTATCACGATCTGATCAAGCCGCGGCTGAAGGCGCTGGCGCGATGGCTGGTCGCCCGGTCCGGCGCCGAGGTCAAGGTGTTCGTCGACACCGCCGCGGTGATGGAAAAGCCGCTGGCGCAGGCGGCGGGGCTGGGCTGGCAGGGCAAGCACACCAACCTCGTTTCGCGCGAATTCGGCTCATGGCTGTTTCTCGGCGCCATCTTCACCACGCTGGATCTGCCGCGCGACGCGGCCGACATCGACCATTGCGGCTCCTGCCGGGCCTGCCTCGAGATCTGCCCGACCGCGGCGTTTCCCGCGCCCTACCGGCTCGATGCCAGGCGCTGCATTTCCTATCTCACCATCGAAAGCAAACAGCCGATCCCGCATCAATTCCGCAAGGCGATCGGCAACCGGATCTATGGCTGCGACGATTGCCTTGCGGTCTGCCCCTGGAACAAGTTCGCGCAACAGGGCCACGAAACCCGGCTGGCCGCGCGCGATGCCCTGCGGGCGCCGGATCTGGCCGGGCTGGCACGGCTCGACGATGCGGCATTTCGCACCCTGTTTGCCAAATCCCCGGTCAAGCGCATCGGCCGCGATCGCTTCATCCGCAATGTGCTGATCGCGATCGGCAATTCCGGCATGCCGGCGCTGGCGGCCGCCGCCGGGCCTCTGCTCGACGACCCAAGCCCGCTGGTTCGGGGCGCGGCGGTGTGGGCGCTGTCGCAATTGATGCAACGGCAGCGCTTTGCGGCGCTGGCATCACGTGCCCCGGCCGAGCCCGACGAATCCGTGCGCGCCGAATGGCGGCTCGCCGGGGACGACGGCAGATCCGACCCTTGATTTGACGCCGCCGAATCCGTCATGGTCCCGCGCCATGACCAACCAGCCTTTTTTCACCCGGGAGAGCGGCGCTTTCCTGCCCACCGACGCCGCGCGGGGACCGTGGGACCCGAAATCGCTGCACGGCCGCGTCATCATCGGCCTGCTGGCCTTCGTGATCGAGCAGCGTCACGGCGCCGAAGGCTTCGTCCCGGCGCGGCTGACGGTGGACATGTTCCGCCTGCCCGGCCTGGCGCCGATCGAGATCACCACCCGGCTGATCCGCGACGGCCTGCGCATCAGGGTGGTCGAAGCTGAATTTTTCAGCGCCGGCGTCAGCATGGCGCGGGCGTCCTGCCAGCTGCTGCGCAAGACGCAAAATCCCGAAGGCCAGGTCTGGTCGCCGCCGAACTGGCAGGTGCCGCTTCCTGCGGACATTGCGGTCCCGACCGATCCGCGCCTCGGCATGAACGGGAAATGGGCCACCCGCCCGATCGTCGGCGCCATGGGCAGCCTCGGCCCGCGGCGGCTGTGGATGAGTGAAGTCCGCGATCTCGTCGAGGGCGCGGTATTGACGCCGTTCGTGCGGGTCGCGGTGGCGGCGGATTTCGCCAGCCCTTTCGCCAATGCCGGCGACCGCGGGCTCGGCTACATCAACAGCGATGTCACGCTGTACCTGCACCGGCTGCCGGAAAGGGAGTGGATCGGATTCGAGGTGGTGAACCATCACGCCACCGACGGCGTCGCGATCGGCGAATGTGTTCTGTACGACCAGCAGGGCCCGATCGGGACCTCGACGGTCGCGGCGCTGGCGCAACGCAAGCCGATGCCCAGGCCGCCTTCGACGTGAGGCGGCGACGCGGCGGTCTGCTGCCGTCTCAGGGCGTGGAAATCTCCGCCACCGCCGCGATCATCCGCGCGATGTCCTGCGGCCGCGACAAGCGGTGGTCGCCGTCCTGGATCATGGTCAGCACCACATCGTCGGCCGGCAGCCGATGCGCCAGCGCGAACGCATGCTGCCAGGGCACGTCCGGATCCTGCGCGCCCTGCAGGATGCGAACCGGGCATCCGAGCTCGATGGCGCTGCCGAGCAGCAGATGGTTGCGGCCCTCCTCGATCAGCGCGCGCGTAATCGGGTAGGGCGCGCCGTAGGGCGACGGCCGCAGCCAGACGCCCTTGGTCTCGATCTCATGCCGGATCTGCGGCGAAAAACCTTTCCACATCAGCTCTTCGGTGAAATCCGGGGCCGGCGCGATCAGCACCAGCCCGGCCAGCGTGGCAGGCCCGGCCGGACGGCGGGCGATCTCGCGCGCCAGCAGCAGCGCCATCCAGCCGCCCATCGAGGAGCCGATCACGACCTGCGGGCCGCTGCAGAAACGCTCGAATACCGCAATGCTCTCCTCCAGCCAGCGGCCGATGGTGCCGTCGATGAACGCGCCGCCGGATTCGCCATGGCCGGAATAATCGAACCGGACGCACGCGCGGTGCTGCTCGGCAGCCCAGCCGTCCAGCGCGACCGCCTTGGTGCCCCGCATGTCGGAGTTGAAGCCACTCAGCCAGAACAGTCCGGGCGAGCCGCCGGCGCGGGCGCGCACCGCGATGCGCCGCCGGACGCCGGGCTCGCCGACCTCGAGGAAGGCCGGATCCTGATCGGATGCGTGCAGCACGGGGTCGGTCATGGATCATTCGCCTTTGGCTTGAGTTTTGGTCGAGCGCGGATGATCCGTCAACGGACGTGGATACCGCTGCCCAGGGGCGACCGCGACGCTTGCGCAACGAAGCCCTGCCCTTTATCTGGGCTGGTCTGAACCATCGGTAGCGGTCGGCGTTGTCGTGGCGTGACCAAAAAGCCTCGCATTTGATGGTTTCGGCGCGCGGCTGTGCTAGTTTGCTTGCCCGTTGGACCTTATTCCTTCACACTATCCCCCTCGTTCACAACCTTGGAGAGCTACCCATTCGCCGTCCCAACAGAGCCCCGCCCGCCGCTACCAAAGACGGGCCGCGCACCAACGATGAAATCCGCAATCACGAGATCCAGCTGATCGACCAGACAGGCCTGAACCACGGCAATGTCGAAACGATCGCCGCCATCAAGATGGCGATGGAGGCCGGCATGGATCTGGTGGAGATTTCGCCCAATACGAATCCTCCCGTCTGCAAGATCATGGACTACGGGAAGTTCAAATATTCGGCGCAGAAAAAGGCCGCGGAAGCGCGCAAGAAACAGAAGGTCGTCGAGATCAAGGAGATCAAGCTGCGGCCGATGATCGACGATCACGATTACGAAGTGAAGATGCGCGCGATGCAGCGGTTTTTCGAGGAAGGCGACAAGGTCAAGGTCACCTTGCGCTATCGCGGCCGCGAAATGGCGCATCAGGAAATCGGCACCAAGCTGCTCGACAAGGTCAAGAGCGACGTTGCGGAAATCGCCAAGGTCGAGCAGGACGCTCGCTTCGAAGGCCGTCAGGTCGTGATGGTTCTGGCGCCGCGCTGATCCGCAAAACCCCATCGAATTAGTCAATTTAGTCTGCAAAAGGCCCGCCGGATGATCCGGCGGGCTTTTTCCTTTAGCCGCGCGTGGCCTGCCAGCTGCCGCTGCAACGGTCTCCGGAAATCACCCCGCTCCACCTGCCCATGCCGGAACTGCCGGCCAGCCGGCCGGTGCCGCTGGCCACCGACAGGCCAACCGATATCCGGACCGACACCATGCCGCCGCGGCTGATGCCGCCGGTAACCTTGCCGCCGCCGGCCGAGGAGACGCGACTGCCCGATACCGCGAAGGGAGCGCTGTTGGTCGGGCTGCAATTGCCCGCTTGGGTGACGAAGATCACATTCCAGACCCCGTCATAGCGGCCGCCGCCCATTCGCGCCCTGCCGGCATCCGCCGGACCGGAGGCAGCAAGGGTGGCGAGCGCGGCGGCGGCCAGCGTCCGGCCCGCGCAGCGAGCGGCGCTGAAATCCGCAAAAATGGCCCTCGGCCGGGCTGAAATCATGATTTTTTCCTCGTTTTTGGCGACGCCACCACCGGCGCCCGCCGATAGGTCGGATGATCCGGTTGCGCGGTTCATCGTTGCCAAGCCGGGCCGGCTCTGCCATAAGCCCTGACTTCATCGCCCGGCTGATCAAGGGCTGCCGTGTCGATGCCGTGCCGATTGTCGCATTTACGCAATAATTGAGCACTTTCAACGCTCTAACGAGCATTTCAGCCGACCGGACGCCCTCGCGGGCGCTTTCGTGTTGCGGCAACAGGAGAGCCAAATGCCCAAGCTGAAGACCAAGTCAGGCGCTAAAAAGCGCTTCAAGGTGACTGCCACCGGCAAAGTCATGGCCGCCCAGCGCGGCAAACGCCACGGCATGATCAAGCGGACCAAGAAGCAGATTCGTCAGCTTCGCGGCACCCGCGTGCTGTTCAAAACCGACGGCGACAACATCAAGAAGTATTTCTTGCCGAACGCCTGATCGCGCGCGCGATCCGATTTGAACCGAGCCGCGTCCGCGCGGCGATCCGTCACCCATTTCCATGAAGGAGATCCGTCATGTCTCGCGTCAAACGCGGTGTGACCTCTCACGCCAAGCACAAGAAAGTCTACAAGGCCGCCAAGGGCTTCTATGGCCGCCGCAAGAACACCATCCGCGCCGCCAAGGCCGCGGTGGAGAAGGCCGGGCAATATGCCTTCCGCGACCGCAAGCGCAAGAAGCGCACCTTCCGCGCGTTGTGGATCCAGCGCCTCAATGCCGCGGTGCGTCCGCTCGGCATGACCTACAGCGTGTTCATCAACGGCCTCGCCAAGTCGGGCATCACGGTCGATCGCAAGGTGCTGTCGGATCTCGCCATCCACGAGCCGGCGGCATTCCAGGCGATCGCCGAAAAGGCCAAGGCCGCGCTGGCGGCCTAGGTTCTTGTTACCCTCCCCTGGAGGGGGAGGGTCGACGCAACGGGCGGCGCCTGGCGCCGCCGGTGGCGTCGGGGTGGGGTGTCCTGCCGACTTGCGACGCCCTGCATTTCATTCATCCCCACCCGGTTCGCGTTGCGAACCGACCGCCCCCCTCCAGGGGGAGGTGGGAGCACGGGGCGTCGCCATGACCGATCTTGCTCAACTCGAATCCCAGATTCTCGGCCAGATCGCCGCCGCCGCCGACGAGGCCGCGCTCGAAGCGGTACGGGTGTCGGCGCTCGGCAAGAAGGGCTCGATCTCCGCGCTATTGGCGACGCTCGGCAAGATGTCCCCGGACGAGCGCAAGACCCGGGGGGCGGCGATCAACCTGGCCAAGGACGCGGTCAGCCAGGCACTGACCGCGCGCCGCGACCTGCTGAAATCCGCGGCGCTCGACGCAAGGCTTGCCTCCGAGACCATCGACGTCACGCTGCCGCTGCGCGAAGCGCCGGCCGAGCAGGGCCGGATTCACCCGCTCAGCCAGGTGATGGATGAACTGACCGCGATCTTCGCCGACATGGGATTTGCCATCGCCGAAGGCCCCGACATCGAGACCGACGATTACAATTTCACGCGACTGAATTTTCCCGAAGGCCATCCGGCGCGGGAAATGCACGACACGTTCTTCTTCAATCCGAAGCCGGACGGATCGCGCATGCTGCTGCGCACCCATACCTCGCCGGTGCAGGTGCGCACCATGCTGACGCAGCAGCCGCCGATCCGCATCGTCTGTCCGGGCCGTACCTATCGGATCGATTCGGATGCCACCCACACGCCGCAGTTTCACCAGGTCGAGGGCCTCGTCATCGACAAGGGCTCGCATCTCGGCCACCTCAAATGGATCCTGCACGAATTCTGCAAGGCGTTCTTCGAGGTCGACCACATCAACATGCGGTTCCGGCCGTCGTTCTTTCCGTTCACCGAGCCGTCGCTCGAGGTCGACATCCAGTGCCGCCGCGAAAACGGCGAAATCCGGTTCGGCGAGGGCGACGACTGGCTGGAGATTCTGGGCTGCGGCATGGTGCATCCGAACGTGCTGCGCGCCTGCGGCATCGATCCCGACGTCTACCAGGGCTTTGCCTGGGGCATGGGCATCGACCGCATCGCCATGCTGAAATACGGCATGTCCGACCTGCGGCAATTGTTCGAGAACGACGTGCGCTGGCTCAGCCATTACGGCTTCAAGCCGCTGGAGATCCCGACCCTGGCGGGAGGATTGAGCGCGTGAACAGCGAGAAGGATCACGACGTGCCTGCGGGGAAGCGATCGTCATGAAGCTCACGCTGTCCTGGCTGAAGGAACATCTCGACACCGACGAGCCGCTGGAAGCGCTCGCCGACAAGCTCACCATGATCGGGCTCGAGGTCGAGCACATCGAAGACAAGGCCAGGGCGCTCAAGCCTTTCGTCATCGCGCGGGTGATCTCGGCCGAGCAGCATCCCAATGCGGACCGGTTGCGGGTCTGCATGGTCGATACCGGCGACGGCGCCGCACCGGTGCAGGTCGTCTGCGGCGCGCCGAATGCGCGCAGCGGCCTGGTCAGCGTGTTCTCCCCGCCCGGCACCTTCATCCCCGGCAAGAATCTCACGCTCGGCGTCGGCACCATCCGCGGCGTCGAGAGCCGCGGCATGCTGTGTTCGGCGGCGGAATTGCAAATCTCGGAAGACCATGACGGCATCATGGAACTGCCGGCCGACGCGCCGATCGGCGCGGCCTATGCGCAGTGGGCCGGGCTCGGCGATCCCGTGCTCGAAATCAACCTGACGCCGAACCGGCCGGACTGCACCGGCGTGCACGGCATCGCGCGCGACCTTTCCGCCGCCGACATGGGCAAGTTCAAGGATCCGGCGATCCGGCCGATCAAGGGCGAATTCCCCTGCCCGGTCCAGGTCGGAATCGAGGACGCCGCGCTGTGCCCCGGCTTTGCGCTGCGCCTGGTGCGCGGCGTCCGCAACGGCCCCTCTCCGGAATGGCTGCAGAAGCGCCTGACCTCGATCGGGCTGCGGCCGATCAACGCGCTGGTCGACATCACCAATTTCATGACCTACGACCGCGCCCGGCCGCTGCATGTGTTCGACGCGGCGAAGGTGCGGGGAAATCTCAGCGTGCGCCGCGCCCGCGCCGGCGAAACCCTGCTGGCGCTGGACGGCCGAACCTACACGCTCGACGACAATGTGTGCGTGATCGCGGACGACCATGGCGTCGAATCGCTCGCCGGCGTCATGGGCGGCGAGGCCTCCGGATGTTCGGAGGCCACCACCGACGTCCTGATCGAATCGGCGCTGTGGAACGAGATCAACATCGCCCAGACCGGCCGCAAGCTCGGCATCAATTCGGACGCGCGCTATCGCTTCGAGCGCGGCGTCGATCCGGCCTTCATGCTGCCGGGCCTGGAGATGGCAACCCGGCTGGTGCTGGAACTGTGCGGCGGCTCGCCGTCGGAAAATGTCGTGGTCGGCAAGGCCTTCGGCGACGACCGCGTGATCGATTTCCCGCTCACCGAGGTCAAGCGGCTGGCCGGCATCGACGCATCGCCGCAGGAGGTGAAACGCATCCTCGGCCATCTCGGCTTCATGATGGCCGGCCCCGGCCCGGTGGTGAAGGTCGCGGTGCCGTCGTGGCGGCCGGACGTGCATGGCAAGGCCGATCTGGTCGAGGAGATCATGCGCATTGTCGGCGTCGACAAGGTGCCGATGACGCCGTTCGAGCGCGGCGACGCCTCGCGCCAGCCGGTGCTGAGCGCGCTGCAGCTGCGCACCCGCCGCGCCAAGCGCGCGCTTGCTGCGCGCGGCATGGTCGAGGCGGTGACATGGTCGTTCATCTCAAGGCCGCATGCCGAATTGTTCGGCGGCGGCCAGCCCGAGCTGTCGCTGGCCAATCCGATCGCGGCCGACATGTCCGACATGCGGCCGAGCCTGCTGCCCGGCCTGGCGGCCGCGGCGCAAGCCAATATCGATCGCGGCCTTTCCGATCTGGCGCTGTTCGAAGTCGGCCAGGTATTCAGCGGCGACCGGCCGCAGGACCAACTGGTCGCGGCTTCGGGCGTTCGCCACGGCTTTGCGTCGTCGCAGGGCCTGGGACGGCACTGGTCCGGCTCGGCAATGGCGCAGGCGCTCGACGCCAAGGCCGATGCCCTGGCGGTGCTGGCGGCCGCCGGCGCGCCCACCCAGGCGCTGCAGGTCGTCCCCGGCGGCCCGGCCTGGCTGCATCCGGGACGTTCCGGCACCATCCAGATCGGCCCTCAGAATGTGCTCGGCTATTTCGGCGAGCTGCATCCGCGCGCGCTGGAAGCGCTCGGCGCCGACGGCCCGATGATCGCCTTCGAGGTGATCCTCGATCGGATTCCCGATGCCAAGCGGAAGCCGACCCGCGCCAAGCCGGTGCTTCAACTGTCGCCGTTCCAGCCGGTGTCGCGCGACTTTGCCTTCATCGTCGATCGTGCCGTCAAGGCCGGCGACATCGTGCGCGCGGCGCAGGGTGTCGACAGGAAGCTGATCTCAGACGTCACGGTGTTCGACGTCTACGAAGGCAAGGGCATCGAGGACGGCAAGAAGTCCGTCGCCATCGCGGTGACGATGCAGCCGCGCGAGAAGACCCTGACCGACCAGGAGATCGACGCGGTGTCCGGCAAGATCGTGGCCGAGGTGACCAGGAAGACCGGCGGCGTGCTGCGGGCATGAGCCCGCTCGATCTGGTTCCGGCCGAGGTCGGCATCGGCACCGCCCTCGCGATTCTCGGCATCGCCCTGGTGTCGGGCACCGCGCGCGGCTTCTCCGGGTTCGGCTCGGCCCTGATTTTCATGCCGCTGGCCAGCAGCCTGGCGGCGCCGCGTCTGGTCGCAGCCTTGCTGCTGATCATCGATTTCGTCGGAGCGGCGCCGCTCGCCCGCAATGCCTGGAAGCACGCCGACCGCCGCGCCACCGCGGTCATGGTGGCGGGCGCGCTGGTCGGGGTGCCCTGCGGGACCTACTTCCTCAGCCGGCTCGAGCCGGTGACGACGCGCTGGATCATCTCCGGCTTCGTGCTCGCCCTGCTGGCGCTGCTGCTGTCGGGCTGGCGCTACCGCGGCAAGGACCATGCCGCGATTGCGATCGGCATCGGCGGCGTGTCCGGCTTCTGCAGCGGCCTCGCCCAGACCGGCGGGCCGCCGATCGTGGGCTACTGGCTCGGCCGTCCGGTCGCCCCGGCGATCGCGCGCGCCAACATCCTGTTGTTTTTTGCGGCGTCCGATTTCTTTTCGGTCGTGAGCTATGCCGCGAGCGGACTGATCACGTCGGATGCAATCCGGTTTTCGCTTCTGGTCGGCCCGGTCTATGGCATCGGCGTCTGGCTCGGCGCCGCCTGCTTCGGCCGCGCCGGCGAGGCGCTGTTCCGCGGCATCTGCTATGTGCTGATCGCAGCCGCCGCAATTATCGGCCTGCCGGCACTGGACGGCGTGCTGCGCTAGCAGCACACAACGAACAAAACCGAGGGAGAAGGCTCCATGATCGAACGCCGTGATATCCTCAAACTCGCGCTCGGCAGCGCCGCCGCGCTGGCCGCGCCGGCGGTGCTGGCGCAGGCCGCGGAACAGCCGCGCAGCAAGATCGTGTTTCTCGGCACCAAGGGCGGACCGCGGATCGCCCTCACCGCCGCCAATCCCGCCAACCTCGTCGTCGTCAACGACACCCCGTTCGTGATCGATTGCGGCGCCGGGGTCAGCCGCCAATTGCTCGCCGCCGGCGTGCCGCTGCCGTCGGTGAAATACATCTTCATCAGCCATCACCATTCCGATCACAATCTGGAATACGGCAACCTGTTCTACAACGCCTGGGCCGCCGGCCTGTCGACCCCGGTGCATTCGTTCGGCCCCGTCGGCCTCGAGGCGATGACGAGGGCCTATTGGGAACTGAACAAGTTCGATGTCGAGACCCGGATCGAGGATGAGGGCCGCCCCGATCCGCGTCCGCTGCTGATCGCCCGCGACATCCCCGGAGACGGCGTGGTGCTGCAGACCGCGGATGTCAAGGTGACGGCGTTCCGCACCCCGCACCCGCCGATCACGGATAATTTCGCCTATAAGTTCGAGACGCCGGACGGCACCATCGTGTTCTCCAGCGACACCGCCTATAATCCAAAACTGGCGGAATTCGCCGCCGGCGCCGACGTGCTGGTGCACGAATGCCTGTATCTGCCCGCGGTCGACCGCCTGGTGCTCAAGACCAAGAACGGCGCGACGCTGAAGAAGCATCTGCTGGCGAGCCACACCACCACCGAGGACGTCGGCCGCATCGCCGCGGCTGCCGGCGTCAAGGTGCTGGCGCTCAGCCATTTCGTGCCGGGCGACGATCCGCAGGTGACCGACGATGACTGGACCGAGGGCGTCAAAAAGCATTATTCCGGCCGCATCATCGTCGCCAAGGACCTGATGCAACTGGCGCTGCCGGTGTAGGATCCGGCCGACCGGTCAACTGTCGGGTACGAGCAGATCGAGCGGCACCTTCAGCACATTGGCGATGAGTCGAAGGGCCGCCGCGGTACCCGTGCGCCTGCCGTTTTCAATATCCGAAATATGGCTTTGGCTCAGATTTGTCTCGAAGGAGAGATACATCTGCGTGATGTCGCGCCATTCCCGCAGGACTCGAACGGGATGCTCGCCATTGGCCAACCGATTCACAAGGTCTTTCGGGAGCAACGGATCACCGTCGGCAATCTCGTGCCGCGCTCTGGCGACCAGCCGCACGGTACCTGCATCTTCATCGGCCTCCGATGCCTTTGCGATTAACGCCTCATGGTCTTTGCGCGGAAGAATCGCGACTTCGCCACGTGGCGTTTTCTGAAATCGAACACTCATGGCATCCTCTCAGTCACCTATCTCTCGCCGATGTCCCACCGCGGCCACAACGATTGTTCCTTGATCCTCGAAGAAGATCACTCGCCAATCATCGACGCGAAGCCGCGACCCATCGCGTCCTTTAAGGCGCTTCACATCGCCATGCCCGGTCGTTGCAAACTTCGTTAGGCTTGCGTCGATGCGACGGCGCACATCGGACAAGAGCCTGGTCCATCGGCGCGTGCTGGTGGCGGTGAAGACAATCGGCTTCATTCCAGAGTACCGCAGTTCGCGATATTCCGGCCAATATGCCGTCGTCAGATCGCGCCAGGCATCGAGCGGGAAGGCGCTGTTGCCAACCGCCCGACCACGGCGGCGTCAGTTGATCGGCGCTGCCGGCAGCGCGGATCTGGCCGGTGCCGTGCGGCGCCTGCGTCTTGCCACCGGCGCCGGCGCCGCCGGTTCGCTGTCGCGCAGCGCGCCGATCCGGCGCAGCGCCGCCTCGGCCGCGCGCTCGCCGCTTTCCCAGGCGCCGTCGACCGTTCCCCACAGCGTCTCGTGGGTGGCCTCGCCGGCAAGGAACATGCAGCCGACCGGCTCGGCCAGGATCCTGCGCGAGGGCTGCCCGCCCGGCATGGCCGCCGACATCGCGCCGAGCGCGAACGGCGCGGCGTTCCAGCGGGTCGCGCTGGATTTCTTGACCGCGGAAGCCACCTCGCTGCCGAACAATCGGGACAGCCATTCCACCGCGAAGGCCACCATCGCCGGTTCGCCCTGGCTGGACAGATCGCGGCCGAACGAGCCTGCGACATCGATCGTGCACAGCGAAGACGAACCGATATTGGCGAACAGCAGCGCGGTGCGGGTGGAATTGCTCTGCTCGATGATGACGTCGTCGCGCGACAGCCCGAGCGGATTGCCCGGGAGCTGCAGCGCGATGCGGTCGTAGCTGCCGAGGCTCAGTTTTTCCGCGGCATCGAGCTGGCGCTTGGGCAGGTCCGGCGTGAACTTGATCTGGCCGGCGGCCAGCACGTTGCTCGATACCGTGACGATGGCGGCGCGCGCGGCGATCCGCCCCGCCGGCGTTTCCACGGTGACGTCGCGGCCGCTCCAGCTGACGCGGCTGGCGGGGGTCGAGAGCGCCAGCGGGATCTCCTCGCCGAGCCTGCCGATCAGCGTGCCCAGGCCCTGGCGGCAGGCGATCGCGGCGCTGCGGTCCTGGCCCTTTGCCTTGTCCATGACCGAGAGATCCCTGAGATCCTTGCCGGTGGCGTTGGCGCCGAGCACGAATTCCGCGGTCCCCGCCCAGTCGCCGAGGTCCTTTGGCAGCACCGCGGCGCAGGCGAGGTCGGCCTTGCCGCGCGACGCATCGTCGATGGCGCGGTTGGCGCGGACCAAAGCGGCGAGAAATTCCTCGGTTTCGCCGGCCCGGGCGTTGCGGCGGCCGATCCGGATCTTCTGGCCGAGCGGCGCCGCAAGGATGTCGAGCCCGGCATTGCGCGCCAGCCTGATCAGCGGGTTGCTGTCGGGATTGTGCAGCCACCGCGCGCCGCGGTCGAACGGCACATCGAAGCTGGTGGCGTCGGTCAGGCAGCGGCCGCCGATCTGGCCGGCCGCCTCGACCACGATCACCTTGCGGTTCGCGGCCATGATGCGCCGCGCCGCGGCAATGCCGGCGGCGCCGGCGCCGATCACGACAATGTCAGCCTCGCGCGGCAAGGGCGCCGCGCCGGCCGCCGTGCCGAGCGCCGGCGCCATCGCCAATGCGGCGGACGCCGACAGGAAATCGCGGCGCGTGATTGTCATGACATGGTTTCCGGAGCTTTTAGAAATGGGAGAACAGCTGGTGAACTTGCCGCATCCGGGCCGGCGCGGCAACCGTCATGGTTTATCAAGCATGATTGATAAGCCCGTGGCATGAACTAAATTGCAACGGCTTTCGACCATGATAAGGAACATAAAAAGGCGGCCGGATAAGGCCGGGGGCGAATGTCATGGGCGTCGTGCTGGATACCGTCGGCAAGCTGATTGCGGGCTACCTTCAGAAGGAGGTGCCGGGCTACGAGCCGTTCACCCCGAGCGACCCCGAGCATCTGCGCGGCATCATCGAGCCCGGCGACGTCATGCTGGTCGAGGGCAACAACCGCGTTTCCGGCATCATCAAATACCTCACCCAGTCGACCTGGTCGCATGCCGCGCTCTTCGTCGGCCCGATCGACGGCGCGGCCGAGCCCGACGGCGAGCCGCATGTCCTGATCGAGGCCAATATCGGCGAAGGCGTGACCTCGGCGCCGCTGTCGAAATATTTTCCCTATCACACCCGGCTGTGCCGGCCGGTCGGCCTGACCTACGAGGACCGCTACACGGTGTGCCGCTACGCCATCAACCGGATCGGCTTCGGCTACGACACCAAGAACATCCTCGATCTGATGCGCTATCTGATCCCGCTGCCGATCCCGCAGCGCTGGCGGCGGCGCATGATCGCGTTCGGCTCCGGCGACCCGACCAAGATCATCTGTTCGGCGCTGATCGCGCAGGCGTTCGACGCCGTGCGCTACCCGATCCTGCCCAAGATCACCCGCGCCGGCTCCCGGCAAGCCCGGCGCGAGATCCTGCACATCCGCGATTCATCCCTGTACATGCCGCGCGATTTCGACATCTCGCCCTATTTCGAAATCGTCAAGCCCACCATCGTGCAGGGTTTCGACTACACCGCGCTGCACTGGGCCGATAAGCAGAAGCCGCTCCGGGAGGTAGCGGGCGAATTCGGCCCGTTTCCAGCTGCGATCGAATCGCCGGCGCTTGTTCCTGAAACGATTGACGAAGCGGCGCCGCTTCAAGCTGAAGAAGTAGCCGGGACTGTCATGCCGGCCGTCCTGGTCGAGCGCATGGCGATTGCAGGGCATTTTGTAGTGGTCGAACCCGTGCCTGACGACGCGGCGCAGCGCGCCGCCGATCCCGGCGGGAAGGTGCTGGCGGCGTAGCGACGGACGCAGTATGTCAGCTTGTCATCCTGCGGTGAGCAGCCCGCCATTCAGCTTACGCCCGAAGAAGTGGCTTGCTTCGCGGAATCCCGCGCCCAGGCTTCGCGCCGTGAGTTCGCGACCGACGACCAGGTGCGTGCCGCCTGGGCGAACCACGGCCTTTGAATTTACGCTACAGCCCGAAGGCACTGGCCGAGCTGGCCGGCATTCTCGCATACATAGCCGAGCGCTCGCGCAAGGCGCGCGCAACGTTCAAGCGCGCATACAGGCGATCACTGCTCCTTTGCGCAATATCCCCTGTCCGGTCAGCTCGCGAGCAAAGCGGCTTGCGCCGGATCGTGACGCCGCCATGACCCTGTTCGATCTTTTACGAAGTGACCGCCGAGGAAGTCGTGATGATCGGCGTTCGTCACGCGGCACGGGAGCCGGAGCTGCCGCGCGGCAGCCCGGCGCGGGCAAGGCCGCCATAGAGCGTCTCGCCGGGCATTTCCGAGCGCAGGATGCCGCGCACCGCGACCAGTCGCTCGATGTCGATGCCGGTGGCAAAGCCCTTGCTCTCGCACAGGAACGCCAGATCCTCGAACACCACATTGCCGGTGGCGCCGGGCGCGAACGGGCAGCCGCCGAGACCGCCCAGCGAGCCGTCGAGAATGCGCGCGCCGGCATCGAGCGCCGCCGAGGCATTGGCGATGCCCATGCCCCTGGTGTCGTGCAGATGGACGCAGACCGGCCGCGATCCCGCGATTGCAACCACGGCTTTGGTCAATTCGCCGACCTGCCGCGGGCCGGCATAGCCGACGGTATCGGCGATGGCGACGAAATCGGCGCCGGCCTCGAAGCATTTTTCCGCCAGTTTTATCACTTCGCGCGGATCGACCGGCCCCGTGATCGAACAGCCCAGCGCCATCGAGATCGCGGCATTGACGATCGGCTTGTGTGCGCTTGCATCGCGCAAGTCGCACAGCCGCCTGACATTGGCGATGGCCTGCTCGCGCGACCGGTTGGCGTTGGCCTGGCTGTGCTCCTCGGTGGCCGACACCACCGTCGCAATCTCGGCGACGCCTGAGGCCAGCGCCTCGTTGACGCCGCGCTCGTTGAGCACCAGCGCGATGCCGTGGGCGCCCGGCAGCGCCGCCACCGTTCCGATGATCTCGCGCACATCGACGAATTGCGGGAAGGTTTTGGCGGGCAGGAACGAGCCGACCTCGAAATGCCGCACCCCGGCGCCATATTCCTCGCGGATCCAGCGCTGCTTGGCCGCCGTCGAGGGAAACTTCCTGACCAGTTGCAGGCCGTCCCGCAAGCCTACCTCGCGCAAACTCACCCGGCGATCGGGGTAAACGTCTTGAACATGGGTCATGCGAGCCTCGCTGCGGTTTTGCCGGTTGCAGGAAATTGCTGTGACGATTGCCCTGAAGATCCCTGGGAGGATGGCTGCGCGGCAAGTTCGGCGCGGACCGCCTCGGTATCGGCACCGAGCGCCGGCACCCCGAGGCCGTCGCCGATGCTGGCGCCGTTCCACTCCACCGGAAGTGCGGGAACGCGGAACGCGGCGCCGTTGCTGTTGGTGGCGCCGACCAGGCCGCCCGGCCGCAGCACATGCGGATCGCTCAGCAGATCCTCGGGACGATTGATCGGCGAGAAGCAGATGTTGAGCCGGTCGAGGGTGGCGGACAGCTCCGCCGCGCGGCGGCCTTTCATCACCTCGGCGACGCGCGGAATGATCCTGCCGCGAGCCAGGATCCGGTCGGTGGTGGAGGCCAATGCGGGATCTTCGAGCAATTCGACCAGGCCGAATTCGCGGCAGAAGCTCTGCCAATGGCCTTCGGTGACGACGCCGATGAAAATCCGCTCGCCGCCCGCGGTCTCGAAAATATCGTAGATCGGCCAGGCGTGTTCGCGCTCCGGCATCGAGCGCGGCTTGACCCCGGTCATCTCGAACTCGACCATGTGCTGCGCCACCAGGAACAGGCAGTTCTCGAACAGCCCGATGCGGATGTCGGCGCCGGGGGCGCCGGCACCGCCGCCGCGCTTCTGATAGAGGGCCGCCAGAATCGCGATGACCCCGAACATGCCGCCCATGATGTCGTTGGCCGAGGAGCCGACCCGCTGCGGCCGGTCCACCGTTCCGGTCATGGCGGCAAGCCCCGACATCATCTGCACCACCTCGTCCAGGGCCGGACGGTGCTCATAGGGACCGGACAGAAAACCCTTGTGGCCGGCGACGATCAGATGCGGATGCCGCGCGCGCAGCGCCTCGCTGCCGAGCCCCTGCCTTTCCAATTGCCCGTCGCGGAAATTCTCCAGGAACACGTCGGCGCTGGCCAAAAGCCGATGCATGGTTTCGCGGTCGTCGGCGTTGGCAAAATCCAGCACCACGCTGCGCTTGCCGCGGTTGAACAGCGGAAAGAACGAAGTTCCCATGCCGCCCAGGCTGCGGGTCTTGTCGCCGGCGGGCGGCTCGACCTTGATCACCTCGGCGCCGAGCTGCGCCAGGATCATGCCGCAGGCCGGACCCATCACCATATGGGTCATCTCGACCACCCGCACCCCGGTCAACGGCAGGTCTGGCGCGGTCATCGGCATCTCCGGGGATTTTCTGGACTTCCGTAGAACAAATCAGGCTTCCGGGCGCTACCGGTTGAACACAGTCCCTCGAACGAGGCCTTCGAGGTTCCCGAGCGCTGGCGGAAGCTGAATTTACGACGCCGCTGTTAGAACGCAAGCGCGCGGCGGCAAACCTGTCGCACGGGGAAGGAGCCGTGGCGCGCGTCACGGGCGCCGCTCTGTCAAGATTCCGCCCTCGCGGAGCACCACCACCGCGCCCGTGCCGTCAGAACGGCAGCGCGACGTCGTATTTGATCTCCTTCAGGATGACATTGGTCCTGACATGGCGAAGGCCGGGGATCTTGAACATGAAGTCGTCGAGGAATCGGTTGTAGGCGGCCATGTCGCTGACCACGACCCGCAGGTGATAGTCGGCATCGCCGGTGGTCGCGAAACATTCCAGCACCTCCGGCCGCCGCCGCACCCGCGACACGAATTGCGTGACGAACTTCTCGTCATGGCGGTCGAGCGAAACATGCAGGATGGCCGACATCGAGAACCCGGCCTTCTCGCGGTCGACCAGCGCGGTGTAGCGGGCGACGATTCCCGTGGTCTCCAGCGCATCGACCCGGCGCCAGCAGGCCGAGGCGGACATGCCGACGCGATCCGCCAGTTGCTGGTTGCTCTGCCGGCTGTCTTTCTGCAGCTGCGCCAACACCTTTCCGTCCAGTTCGTCGATCATGCCGCCGGTTTCCCGTTTTGGATATTTTATCCGAACAATAGTCATAGCGCGGATGATTCTACCCGAAAACGGATATTTTGCGGGAAATATGGATATTCTGACCGCCTGAACCGACAGATACTTTGCCGGGTGGAGCGATTCCATGAAACGCATCGGTTCAAACTCTCGGACCTCATCCTGAGGAGCCCAGCGAAGCTGGGCATCTCGAAGGATGGCAGCCTGGCACGGCCGTCGCCCGCGGCCCATCCTTCGAGACGCGCGCGAAGGGCGAGCTCCTCAGGATGAGGCCGGTGATTGCTTCACCACCCCCTCAGGATGGAGTTGGCGGGGATGCCGAGATGATCCTGACCTCGAAGGAAAAGAATTAGGAACACCCACATGTCAGAAACATCCGACGCAGCGCCCGCGATCCTCGACCGCTATTCGCTCGGCGACCGCTACACCAAGGCGTCGGGGCGGGTGTTCCTGACCGGCACCCAGGCGCTGGTGCGCATCCTGATCGATCAGCGCGACCGCGACATCGCCGACGGCATCGACAGCGCAGGCTTCGTGTCCGGCTATCGCGGCTCGCCGCTGGGCGGCGTCGACCTGGAACTGTGGCGGGCGCAGCAGGCGCTGAAAGATCGGCGCATCGAGTTTCTTCCCGCCATCAACGAAGACCTGGCGGCGACCGCGGTTTTGGGATCGCAGCAGGTCGAGACCAATCCGAACCGCGAGGTCGGCGGCGTGTTCGGGCTCTGGTACGGCAAGGGACCCGGCGTCGATCGCTCCGGCGACGCCCTGAAGCACGGCAATGCCTACGGTTCCTCGCCGAACGGCGGCGTGCTGGTGGTGGCCGGCGACGACCATGGCTGCGTTTCGTCCTCGATGCCGCACCAGTCCGATGTCGCCTTCATGGCCTGGTTCATGCCGACGCTCAATCCGGCCAGCGTCGCCGAATACCTTGCCTTCGGCGAATACGGCTATGCGCTGAGCCGGTTTTCCGGGATGTGGGTCGGCTTCAAGGCAATTTCGGAAACCGTGGAATCCTGCGCCTCGGTCGAACTGGCGGCGCGCCGGCATTTCGTCAGGCCAGACATCGCGCTGCCGCCGGGCGGGCTGCATTATCGCTGGCCGGACCTGCCCGGTCCGCAGATCGAGACGCGGCTGGAGTTCAAGAAGAATGCGGTGCTGGCCTTCGCGGCGGCCAACCCGATCGACCGCAGGATCTACGACATTGCCGAGGCGAGCTACGGCATCGTCACGACCGGCAAGGGTCATCTCGATCTGATGGAAGCCCTGCAACTGCTCGGGCTTACCGAGGCCGAATGCCGTCGGCTCGGCATCGATATCTACAAGGTCGGCATGGTGTGGCCGCTAGCCCATCGCGGCGCGCTGGAATTCGTCCGCGAGAAGCGCGAGATCCTCGTGATCGAGGAAAAGCGCGGCATCATCGAAAGCCAGTTCAAGGAATATTTCTACGACTATCCCGGCCACAAGCCGGAGCGGATGGTCGGCAAGAACGACGAGAACAACGCGCCGCTGGTGCCCTGGGTCGGCGAACTCTCGCCGCGGCTGCTGGCGCCCATCGTCGCGGGGCGGCTGGATGCGATCTTTCCCGGCCTCGATCTGCGGGCGCGGACCGCAAGGCTCGCGCCGCAGCATTCCGCGCCGATCGATATTTCAGGCGCGACGCGGACGCCCTATTTCTGCTCCGGCTGCCCGCACAACACCTCCACCAGGGTGCCGGAGGGCTCGCAGGCGCTGGCCGGCATCGGCTGCCATTTCATGGCAAGCTGGATGGATCGCGACACCTCCTCGCTGATCCAGATGGGCGGCGAAGGCGTCAACTGGGCCGCCTCCTCGCGCTTCACCGGCCGCAACCACGTGTTCCAGAATCTCGGCGAAGGCACCTATTTTCATTCGGGCTCGATGGCGATCCGCCAGGCGGTGGCCGCCCGCACCAACATCACCTACAAGATCCTGTTCAACGACGCCGTCGCCATGACCGGCGGCCAGCCGGTCGACGGACCGATCAGCGTCGACGGCATCGCCCACGAAGTCCGCGCCAATGGCGTGGCGCGGATCGCCGTGGTGTCGGACCAGCCGGAGAAATTCGAGCCCGGCGATTTTCCCAAGGGGACAACGTTTCATGCGCGCGCCGATCTCGACGCCGTGCAGCGCGAATTGCGCGACATTGCCGGCGTCACCGTCCTGATCTACGAGCAGGAATGCGCCACCGAGAAACGTCGCCGGCGCAAGCGCGGCCAATTGGCCGATCCGCCCAGATTCGCCTATATCAACGATCTGGTGTGCGAGGGCTGCGGCGACTGCTCGGTGGAATCCAACTGCCTGAGCGTCGAGCCCAGGGAAACCCCGTTCGGCCGCAAGCGCCAGATCAACCTGTCCTCCTGCAACAAGGATTTTTCCTGCCTCAACGGGTTCTGCCCGAGTTTTGTCACGGTCGAGGGCGCGACCCGCCGCAAGAAATCGGCTGCAGACATCGACCTCGTGGCACGGGCAAAATCCCTTGCCGAACCGGTGCCGGTCGAGCTCAAGGCGCCCTTCAACCTGCTGGTCACCGGCGTCGGCGGCACCGGGGTGATCACGGTCGGCGCGCTGGTGACGATGGCCGCGCATCTCGAAGGCAAGGGCGCCTCGGTGCTCGATTTCACCGGCTTCGCGCAGAAATTCGGCCCCGTGATGAGCTTTATCCGGCTGGCCGAACGTCCCGACGACATTCACCAGGTTCGGATCGATCGGGGCGCCGCCGACGCCCTGATCGGCTGCGACATCGTCGTCAGTTCCTCGGCCAAGGCCTCGGCAACCTACGGTCCGGCGATGCGCGCCGTCATCAACCTCGCGGAGATGCCGACCGGCGACATCGTGCGCCATCGCGACGCGGATCTTGCCGCTGCCGGGAGGCTGCAGGCCATCGCCGATCGCATCGGGGCTGAAAATATCAGCAGTTTCGACGCCAACCGGATTTCCGACGCGCTGTTCGGCGACACCGTCTACGCCAATGTGATCATGCTAGGCGCCGCCTGGCAGCAGGGCCTGGTTCCAGTCTCGGAAGCAGCCTTGCTGCGGGCGATCGCGCTCAACGGTGTCGCCGTCGAGCAGAACAAGCAGGCCTTTGCCTGCGGGCGCCTCGCCGTCGCCGATGCGGCTTTCATTGCGGCCCAGCTCGCACCGGCGTCGGTCGAGGAAAGCCTGGACCAGCTGATCGGGCGCCGCGCCGACTTCCTCACCGCCTATCAGGACCGCGCCTATGCCGAGCGCTACCGCGACTTTGTCGCCGGCGTGGCCGCCGCCGAACAGCGCCTGGTCCCCGGTTCGCAAGCCTTGACGTCAGCGGTCGCCCGGTCGCTGTTCAAGCTGATGTCCTACAAGGACGAGTATGAGGTGGCGCGGCTGCACACCGCGACCGGGCTGCGGGAGCGATTGCAGCGCGAATTCGAGGGCGATTTCAGCATCAACTATCACCTGGCGCCGCCGCTGTTGCCGGTGGGCAAGGATGCGCGGGGCCGGCCGCTGAAGCGGCAGTTCGGGCCGTGGATCGAGCCGGTGTTTGCCCTGCTGGCGCGGCTGAAGACGCTGCGCGCCACGCCGTTCGACATCTTCGGTTATGCGGCCGAGCGGCGGATGGAACGGGACCTGATCCCGTGGTATGAGCAACTGGTGAAGGGCCTGCTGCCGCTGCTGCGGGCCGCAACGCTCGACCGCCTGGTCGAGATCGCCGCGCTGCCGATGGAGATACGCGGATACGGTCCGGTCAAACAGGCGGCCGCCGAACAGGTGAAGGCGAAGGTCGAGAGCCTTCGCGCCGCGGCAGCGCTGCGGTAACAAATGCGCCGTCGCAACACAGGGATCGCACTATCATGCTCGACGCCGCCGTCAAGGCGCTTTCGCAAATCCTCTCCCCGCCGATGCGATCCATCCTGTGGCGATCGATCGGGTTGGCGCTGGCACTGATCGCGGTGCTGGCGATCGGCCTGCAGCGGCTGTTGAGCTGGCTTGCGGTCTATGGCGAAGGCTGGGCCGACGCCACGCTCAGCCCGGGCTTCCACACCCCGCTGCATGTTCTGTTCTGGATCGTGTCGATCGCCGCTGGCCTCGGCGTGGTGTTCGGCGCGGTGTTCCTGATGCCCGCGATCACCTCGCTGGTGGCGAGCGTGTTCGTCGACGAGGTCGCCGACCATGTCGAGCGCGAATATTATCCGGCGGAGCGGCCCGGCGTGGCGCTGCCGCTCGGCCTTGCCATCACCGAGGGCGTCAAGACCGCGCTGTTGACCATCCTGGTCTATCTGATCGCGCTGCCGTTCGTGTTCGTGGCCGGCGCCGGCTTCCTCGCCTTCTTCATCGCCACCGCCTGGCTGCTCGGCCGGGAATATTTCGAACTGGCGGCGATGCGGTTTCGCACCCCTTCGGAAGCCAAGGCGATGCGCAGGCAGAATGCGGCGACGATTTTCACCGCCGGGCTGGTGATCGCGGCCTTCGTGTCGATCCCGGTGGTCAACCTGGCGACGCCGCTGTTCGGCATGGCGTTCATGGTCCACTTGCACAAGCGGCTGTCCGGTCCGCGGCGCGAACTGATCGAGCCGCAGCCACGGCAGGAAATTTCGGCGCGGTGATGGGGGGGTCGGGGTCCTTGGTCAGCGGCGGGCACTGTCCGCGCGTGAATCCTGCGATTTTGCGCGTTGGTCGAACGAGGCGTCGCTGCGACCTAAGCAGGGCGCCCGAGCGTGAGCGCGGTTGCGCTCCTCGCAGCGGCGCGCAGTGTCGCGCACGGAAGTAGGGGCCCGTTTGTCCGAGGCCACGGCCCCACCAAGGAACTTTTTGACCGGCGTCTATCGATAATCCCGGAGTTAGGCCATAACCTGCAACGCGGACATACGGCGTTGTTTCGGGGGCGAGAGCATGGCGCACGGCTTGGGGTTCATCGCGCGGCATAATCTCTGGTCAGCGGACCAGAAGCGACGCGCCGAGGAAATCAAGGCCCAGGTTGAAAAGGACAATATCGAGTTATTCAGGATCGCCTGGGCGGATCCCCATGGCGCTTCTCGCGCCAAAACGGTCACCCTCCCGGCGTTTTTGGGCGCTCTCGAGGACGGCTACAACATCAACGTCGCCACGATGACGCTCGACGCTTCCGGCGCGAGAACCTTTGCATCGTTTACGCAAGGGGGCGGAATGAATCTGCCGGAAATGACTGGCTCGCCCAATCTGATCGTCGTGCCGGATCCGTCGACATTCCGCATTTTACCTTGGGAACCCGGCGTTGCCTGGATACTTGGCGACGAATATTTCACCTCGGGCAAAGGTTTCCACTTCTCTCCCAGGCGCCTGCTCCGCGACCAGCTGGACAGGCTGAACGCACGCGGCATGCGCTGCGTGATCGGGCTGGAAGTCGAATGGTATCTGCTCGGACTGGCGGAAGATCATCTTTCGCACGAGGATATCGGCGCGCCGGGCGTCAAGGCACGCGCCCCCCGCACCTATCCGGTCGAGCCGGGCTATTCGTTCCATTCCGAAACCAATATGGACGCCATTCACGCTCCCGTTGCAGCGATTGCCAAATCGCTGCAAGCCCTTGGGTTGCCCTTGCGGTCCATCGAAAAGGAATGGGGGCCCGGTCAGATCGAGTGCACCTTCGCCCCTCGCGATGCGCTCGAGGCCGCCGACAACCTGGTCCTGTTCCGTTCCGCAACGCGTCAGGTCTGCCGTCGGCTGGGCTTTCTGGCAACGTTCATGTCCAGGCCGGCCCTGAAGGGCTTCTATTCCAGCGGATGGCATCTTCATCAATCCCTGGTGGATGCGAAATCCCGGCAAAATCTTTTCGCGCCTACCACGGAGAGCGCCGTCCTTTCGCCGATCGGCATGAGCTATCTGGCCGGTCTACTCCACCATGCCCCTGCGGCAACGCTGCTTTCCAACCCGACGATCAACGCCTATCGCCGCTTCAAGGCCAATTCGCTCGCCCCCGACCGCGCCGCGTGGGGCACCGACCATCGCGGTGTGATGCTCCGCGTCCTGGGGGCCATGAACGATCCCGCCAGCAGGATCGAAAACCGCGTCGGAGAGCCTTCGGCAAATCCCTATCTCTATATTGCCTCGCAGCTGATTGCCGGTCTCGATGGCATCGACAGCAAACTCGATCCAGGGCCGCCCGATACGAACCCCTACGACACCCAGCACACGATGCTGCCACGGTCGCTGTCCGACGCGCTGCGGCTCTTTGAAAAAGATCCGCTGTTCCGCAACGGACTTGGGCAGGTTTTCGTGGACTACTACACGCGGCTCAAGCGCACCGAACTTGCAAGGTTCGAGTCGTTCGCAAGGGAACACGGCATCGATCCCGACAGCGAAGCGACGACTGAATGGGAACAGAACGAGTATCTCGACTTCTTCTAGGCGGGAAGCCGTCAATCGGAGGACATCCAGCATGGTTGCACCTGAGCCGACCCGTGTTGCCAATCGGGCAAACGATGGTCCGCAATTCGACTGGGACCGCCTGGTCCAGGAACATCGCGTCCATCGTAATATCTACACCGACCCGGCGATTTTCGACGCCGAGATGATCCACATTTTCGGCGGGACCTGGGTCTACCTGGCGCACGAAAGCCAGATCCCGAACGTGAATGACTACGTGACCGGAAAGCTCGGGCTGCGGCCTCTCATCATTACGCGCAGCAGCGATGGCAGGCTTCGCGCGCTTTACAACCGGTGCTCTCATCGCGGCACGACCCTTTGTCGCTGGGACAAGGGAAACGCGCGATCGTTCCAATGTCCGTATCACGGGTGGAATTTCGCCAATACCGGCAAGCTTCGCGGGGTTCCGTGGCCGGACGGCTACGCCGAGCAGCTGGTAAAGAATCCGGAATTCAACTTGGCTCAGGTGCCCCGGGTCGAATCATACCGCGGATTCATCTTCGGCACGCTGAATATCGATGCCGCCCCGATCGAACAGCATCTCGGCCCGATCCGCAAGCCGATCGACGAATGGCTCGATCGCAATCCCGGCGGCAAGGTCGTCGTCTGCGAAGCCAACCGGTTCAAGTACAAGGGAAACTGGAAACTGGCCTACGACAATTCCGGCGACGGCTACCATGTCATCTACTCGCACCAGTCGCTGATCGAAACAGAGAACCGGTTCAAGGACGAGCAAACCGAAAAGGGAATGTCGTATTACAAGAACGAGCCGGACAAGCTGCCGATGTACATCCAGTACATGGGAAACGGCCACCATTTCAAGGACAAGCGGCCGGCGCTGGAAAAACGTCCCGGAGGCCTCTGGGCGATCGAGTCGTTGCATCCCGGGATGGAGCATGTCGCCGAGAAGCTGCGCGGCCGGTTCGGCGAACGCGCTGAGGCGATCCTCGATCTGGCCGGCTCCGAGCCGGTGAATATCAACGTGTTTCCAAACCTTTCGTTGCTCGGAAATCACATCCAGGTCTTCCAGCCTGTCAGCGTCGGTGAAACGGATTCCGTCTGGTACGGCACCAGGATTGAAGACGTCGACGGGAGCCTGGGCGGCGAGGTCCTGAACGACATCAATACCCTCCGCATGCGCACGCAGGAGGGTTTTCCGAATTTCGGCGAGGTCGACGATTTGACCAACTTCGAGCAGATCCAACGCGGCCTCGCATGCATCGAAGACGAATGGATCTACATGAACCGAGGCCTGGGCATTCCCGATCGCTTCGCAACGCTCCCCGATGGCACGATCAAGGGACCGTCCACCGACGAGCTCTTCATGCGCGAGTACATTCGCGAATGGAAGCGACTGATGACCGATACACCGAACAACAGCATTCGCCGAGAGATCTAAAATGAGCGTCCACGCCAATCAGGATCCGTCGCGCTTCTCCTATTACATGACGGACGCGTTTTATTGCGAGATGATTTCGGATTTTTCCGACTGGCAAACCGACGACCGCGTCGTCGGCGATACGGCGGAACGGGACCAGTTCCGTTCGATTCTGGAAAAGGAAGCGAGGCTTCTCGACCGGCTGCTTTTCGAAGAGTGGCTGGGTCTCTTTGTGCCCGACTGCGCCTATTGGGTTCCCTCCACCCGAAATCAAGGCGACCCCCGGTCAGAGATCGCGGTGATGTTCGACGACCGGCGGCGGCTGGAAGACCGCGTTTTCCGGCTGCGGACGGGCAATGCTTGGTCCCAGGCACCGGCGTCCCGAACGACCCGGATGATTTCCAACGTCGAGGTGTTCACGGGCAGGTCGGCGGACCTCCGAATGGTTCGCTGCAACTTTCTGATCAGCGAATTCCGGGACGACGAAACCAGGATCCTGACCGGCTGGACAGGATACAGGATGCGTTTCGCAGCGGCCGGCTGGATGATTTCAGCCAAGCAGATCAACCTGATCAACTGCGATCAATGCATCCGCAACCCCAGCATCATCCTCTGAGGCTTTGCCCGCACGGGCGGGGCTTTTCAGCTGCCGCTTATCAGCGGGTCGATGATCCGACTTTGGCGCCGTCGAAGCGCCCGAACCATGTCGGCTTTTCCGCCGGGTAAATGACAACCCCCATAACCTAACGCGTCTCCCTTGACGCGACCGGCAGGGTGCTCGCTGCCAGGTCTTCCACTCCGGCAAACTTCGCCCTGTTGGCCTCAACCCATTCCGCCCCGAGCTTTTCGAACAGGATAGGCAGAACCGCAATCTTTCGTCCTCCTTCGATCCGGGCCAATGCCTCGGCTGCCGACGACGGCCATGACGGTCCGGCATCGCAGCCCAACGCCCCCAGCACCCGGTCAGCGGTCGCCGGGATGAACGGCCATGCGACCGTCGCCGCCAACGCCAGCAGGTTCACGCTGGTGCGGACCACGACGGCAGCCCGGTCGGGCTCGTTGATGACGTGCGACCATGGCGCGCCCGACACCAGATAGGCGTTGGCGACACGCCAGATGGCGCGGACCTCGTCCGCTGCCTTGCGAAGCGAGCGTTCCTCCTGGTGTGACTTCAGGTTGGCGAGGTGACGGGTCAGTTCGATGGTGAGACCCTGCTCGAGTTCACCCGCCTCTCCCGCTGCCGGCACGACGCCGCCGTATTTCGCGGTGACGAACGCCAGCACGCGGTTGACGAGATTGCCGAACGTGTCGGCGAGATCGTTGTTCACGCCGGCGGCGAACCGCTCAAAGGAGAACGCCGCATCGCTGCCCTCGGGCGCATTTGCGGCCAGCCACCAGCGCCAATAGTCCGCCGGCAGCAGATCGAGCGCCTGGTCGAGAAACACGCCGCGGTGCTGGCTGGTGGAGAATTTCCGACCCTCATAAGTAAGCCATGAAACCCCCTTGATGATGTCGACGGTCTTCCACGGCTCGCCCGCTCCCAACAGCGTGCATGGAAACGAAACCGCATGAAACGGCACGTTGTCCTTGCCCAGGAACTGCAGGTACTCGACATCGTCCGCCTCCCACCACCACTTCTTCCAGTCGCGGTTCTGCGGGTCGGCGTCGGCCCATTCCTGCGTGGCCGCGATGTATTCGATCGGAGCGTCGAACCAGACGTAGAACACCTTGCCTTCGAAGCCTGCCCGCGGCACCGGGACGCCCCAGGCGAGGTCGCGGGTGATGCAGCGGTCCTGGATGCCCTCGCCAAGCCATTTGCGGGCGATCGACGTCACCAGACGTGGCCAGCCCTTCCGCGATGCGAGCCATGTCTCCAGCGCGCCGACCAATGCCTGCTGGCGAAGGAAAAGATGCCTGGTCGGACGCACTTCGAGGTTGGTGCCGCCGGAGACCGCGGACCGCGGCCGGATCAGGTCGGTCGGCTCCAGCAGCCGCGCGCAGTTCTCGCACTGGTCGCCGCGCGCGCGGTCAAACCGGCAGTGCGGGCAGGTGCCGACGACATAGCGGTCCGGAAGGAAACGCCGGTCGTCCAGCGAATAGACCTGGTTCAGCGTGCGCTCCTCGATGAAGCCGCGCTGGTCCAGGCGCTCGAAGAAATGCTGGGTCAGTCTGCGGTTTTGCGGTGATGACGAGCGCCCGAAATGGTCGAACGAAAGGTGAAGCCGGCGGTAGATGTCGGCCTGGAGTTCGTGCTGGTGCGCGCAATAATCGGCGACGGGAACACCGGCTTCCGCGGCCGCAAGCTCCGCCGGCGTCCCATGCTCGTCGGTGGCGCAGATGAACAGCACGTCGTCACCGGTCTGGCGCCGGTAGCGGGCATGAATGTCGGCGGGCAGCAGCGATCCGGCCAGGTTGCCGAGGTGCTTGATGCCATTGATGTAGGGCAGCGCGCTGGTGATCAGCGTCTTCCTGTTGTCGGTCATGGTCGTGTTCCTGGAATTGGTGCGGCGGGAAATCGGCAATAAAAAAGCCCCCGAAACGAGGGCCTGGTCCGATCGCTGCACGCATTCACAGGGCGCGTCAGGTCAACCCAATCCCTCTCCGGAGGCTGGGCGGCGCATTCGTGCCTTGGCGCTGGAATATGTGATGATGTTCACCATGGGTTGGTGCCCATTATGGAGCCGTCGCATCCCGTTATCAAGTGGACCTCAGGAAATGACCTCGCGTCCTCCGAGGCAGCGCGGTCGGTGGGGCGGGATCGTGATCCGCCGTCCTGCCGGACAAAATGGCGGATTGCCCCTTCGGCTCCAATCCGCCCACGCATGAATGGCGGCAGGCACATGTCCCGCGCGACATCAGGGCCGTTTCACGGTCCCGTCGCCGACCAATCGAAGGTCTATCCTGCCGATCAGATCCGAACGACGGATCTCGGCGGCGCTGATCGCGGCCATCGTCTCGCGCAATGTACTGACGTTGGATCCGAGCGACACGATTGCGCCGATCACCACCGCGATCGATCCGAGGGCCGTGACCGGATTTGATCCGAACAGGCCGAGCACCGCAGCGAGCAGCACCGCGGTGCCGCCGGCGATCGCCGCCTTGGAAACGACGATGATTTTTCGGCACCGCTCGGAGACCCCGGCAAGCTCATCGAGCTGGGCTTCGATCCGTGAAATCTCGTCGCCCGGGTTGTCCTCGTCCATCAGGTGCACGATCGGGACCTGCAAGGTTCGCCGTCGGAGGCGGCGGCAATTCTGCGCATGGCTGTCTCCTAACAGGCATCAATCCCCATCGGAAGGCCGCTTCGCGGCGGAAGCGCGACTTTCGCAATCCATTCCCTTGCAGCGATCAATCCGCCGGCAACTGTCGCGCGGCAGCCTCGGCGGTGTCCTCCGGCCGGGTGTTGAACGCGATCGCAGCATTTGGCGCGGCGCGATGGACGGTGTTCACCAGCCTCTCGAAAAGCGCCAGGCTCTTCGGCGGAAGCCTCAGCCCGCCACCGATCACCACGCAATCATAGGACGCGCTGCGCAGCTGCTTCTCGAGCAGGGGAGCGGCGGTCTCATCGGGCGGGATCAACAGGAGATCGCCCTGCCATCCCCGCTCGGCGATTTTCGCCACCGCCACCGCGATGCCGGCGTGGATCTTGGCCGCGTCGAAGCCGGGCGGCAAGGCGGGATCGGAGAAGTCGACGGTTTCGGGATGCTGGCCGACAAAGAGGATGCGTGTCATGGGCTATTCCATTCATGATGCGAGGGTGAAGATGATGTCCCGGGTAAAGTCGCTCGCGGCTAAATTAGTGGTTCGCCCACGGGGTGGCGGCATCCTTTGCGAAGGCGCGATAGGACCGCGGTGCACGGCCGACCAGCACGGTGAACTGCGCGACGTCGTCGGCGGTGGCGGCGGCGCCCTCGCACTCGCGCCGCCTGGTCGGCGCCAAGACACGCGCTTTCCTCGACGCCGTTCAGAAGGCGTTCCCGGAAAGGGTTTTCGTCCCGCCGGCCTGATACCCCGGCATGGCCCTTCCGGTCGAGGCTCCGTGCAACACGTGACCTTCGGCCTATTCGATGCGGATATGGCAATCGAGGGATCGTGTCGCAGCCGGAGCGATTTGCATCAGGCCCGGCTTGCCTTCGAATTCGCCGTCGAAATCCGCAGGGCTCGCGAAGCCGTGCCAGGGCTCGATGCAGACAAACGGCGCGCCGCCAGGCTTCGACCAGATCCCCAGTTCCCGAAAACCATTCCAGGAAACTTCGACCGCAGGACCCTGGTCGGCGGCGTAGCGAACCGACCGGCTCGCGGGCCGGTCGAGAATCACCGCATCCTCATCAAACAGCCGTTCCGACAGGGCGAGGACTTTCCCGACAATGGGAGTAGGCTCGGGCACCGGCCGCAGCAGGCCGTCCTTCAGCCGGCGGATCGGCGCGGGCTCCTCGCTGGAGAACACAAGCCGGTACGCCTCCTTGCCCAGTCCGGCAAGCAACGGCCAATTGAAGGCGGGATGCAGACCGATCGACGCCGGCAGCATCTCTTCGCCGGTGTTGGCGACTTCAATGCCAAGGTCGAGGCAGGCCTCCCTCAGCGCATAAGTCACCGTCAGCCGAAACGCGAAGGGATAACGGGCGCGGCTTTCCGCGCTGTCGGCAAGCACCAGCTTGCAGGAATCTTCCCCACGCTCCAGCCAGTCGAAACGAAGGTCGCGTGCAAAACCATGCTGCGTCATCGGAAAGGCCTTTCCGCGATGCCATAGCCGATCGTTCTTCAGCCGCCCGACGATCGGAAACAGCAGCGGTGCGTGGCGCGGCCATTCCGGCCCGGCCTGCCAAAGCAGTTCGAGCCCCCGGATATTCTTCAGGGAGCATAGTTCTGCGCCCGCTGCCTTGACGGTCGCCGAAATCCCGTTGCTGCGAATCGTGTGGCTGTCGCTGATCATTTTTGCCCACGCCGGAGACGGTGCGAAGCGGATGCCCGATCATCGCCATCGCATCGACGACCTCCAGGCATCCCTGAATATCCCATGGCCGTCATTGATTCAATTTGGGCGCGGGGAACCGGAGTGTGACGCATACGACGCCCACAGGACCATAAGTCTGGCCCGCAAATCGGGTCAGAGCGCGCCGCACTCGGGCACAAGCGGACGCCGCAGCCAAGCGCCACGCCTGGGCGGGACACTGCTGGCCGTCGCCGCCATTGGCGATCGCCACGGGCGAACT
>Ga0302279_10000420_pt1 | contig 61649 bp, 63 predicted proteins | sample III_Bog_N3_3_FD_194541 | JGI IMG/M metagenome (GOLD analysis project Ga0302279, IMG submission 194541) | Peat permafrost microbial communities from Stordalen Mire near Abisko, Sweden - III_Bog_N3_3 | ecosystem: Environmental > Terrestrial > Soil > Wetlands > Peat | place: Sweden: Abisko... | reverse complement strand
CGCAACACCGCAACCCGAACCCGCTCGACGGCCGAGCGTCCGATCCGGCAATGCCGCTCGGATTACAGGGCAGGAGCGACGTCTGACCACATCGTCGTCGCCGCTGGCGCTTTCTTGGACGGTCTCTGGACCTCGACCCCGACCTCGAAACGCGACCGCGAGATGCGACAACGACCGCGACCCCGACCTCGAAACGCGACCGCGACGACCGCCCGACCTCGACCCTGCCTCAGCCTTTCCCCTCCAACGCGTCAAGGATCGGGTTCACGTACCCCGCCGCTCTCTCCACCACTCCGGCGAAGCCCTTTCCGCCCGTCTTCGTCCGCTTCACATCCGCGAACGCCCCCGTCCCGATCGCCGTCCACAGCGACTGCGCCTTCACCTGCGTCAGCAGCTCCAGCGTCTCGTCGAGAACCTGGACGGCACGGCGGGCGATGATTCCGTCCGCCTTGAACTCGATCTCGTCGCCCAGGTGACGCGCGGCGGTGTGCACGTAGCGGGTCGCCTTCAGCGACAGATAGCGGTCCATCAGCAGCGGGTTGTGCACTGCCTCGCTGAACATGCCGAGCAGCTCGATCGACTGCGACGTCGTCACGCCCACGAGGTTGAACATCGCGTCGTGCACGTGCGCGAAGAAGATGTCGCCCGTCTTGTGCTTCGTCGGCGGCATCCACTTGATGGGGCTCCGGGGGAACACCTGGCGGATCAACTGCGCCTGCGCGAGCTCCGTGAGGAAGCTGTCCTCGATCCACGGATTGATCTCGTAGGCGTGGCCGAGGCCGAGCTGCTCCTCCCGGAGACCGGCGCGGAAGGCGAAGGCCTCGTTGATGAACTGGCTGGCCAGCACCGTGTGGGCCTTCTCCACCGCGTCGGCGGTGGTGAGGTAGTTGTCCTCGCCCGTGTTGATCGTGATGCCGGCGCGAGCGATGAAGCGTCGCGACACGTACTGGTCGACGAACGTGCGGCACATGTTGATGTCACGGAAGAGGATCCCGTACATCGCGTCGTTGAGCAGCATGTCGAGGCGCTCGACCGCCGCCATCCACGCGATCTCCGACATGCAGAGGCCGGACGAGTAGTTGGTCTGCTGGATGTACCGGTTGTACTCGGTCGACGCCTCGTCGGTCGCCCGCCGGATGATGCGGAAGTTCTCCTGCGTGGCGAACGTGCCGCCGTAGCCCTCGGTGGTCGCGCCGTGCGGCACGTAGTCGAGGAGGGACTGCGCCGTTGCGCGGATGACCGCGACGATGTCCGCGCCCGCATAGCCGGCGGCCTTGGCCTGGATGGCGTCGTCGTAGATGTTGCCGGTCGCGACGATGACGTACTTGAGCGGCGTCGCCCCCGACGGGACGCTCGCCCGGAACGCGTTGCGCGTGTCGCGCGCGTTGTCGATGCGTTCGAGGCCCGCGCGCGTGGCGGCGTCGAGGGCTGCGCGAGCGACCTCGGGCTCGATCGTGGGGACGAACGAGACGTCGGGCGCGAACGCGAGGTGCTCGGCGGCCTCCTGGACGGTCTTCGCACCGTGGACGAGCTCGCAGCCGAGGTAGTAGCTCGCGCCGTGACCGAGGCCCCGCGCCGCGTGGATGCGATCGACGAGAGCGTTGACCAGGGGAATGCCCTGGTCGTCGACCCCCTCGACGCCGTAGGCGCGCACGATCGTCCGCTCCACGCCGACGCTTGTGTGGGTGTCGATGTAGCGCTGGACGTCGTCAGCGACCTCTGCGGCCAGCGCACGACATGCGGCCACCTTCTGTGTGTCCATCGGGACGAGAGCCATGGAGGCGTCATGCCATAGCCCCGCCCGCGAAGGGAGGGGGTAGAAGCGTGGTGTCTTTCCCCGCCCGTTCTTCGAGACAGCTCGCGAGGCCGCCGTCGAGCGTGCTCGCGTACTCGAGTACGCTCCGCGCGACTCGCCGACGGCCTCGCGAGCTGTCTCGGGAAAAGCACACGCTTCTACTGCCGCGAGGAACGGTTGGGCGCCGCGTGAGGTGTTGCCGCACGGTGCTATCCATTGAGAATGCGGTATCTCCTCGGCTACCCGGCGGTCGTTGTGCGGACGCTCGCGGTGCACTTTCTGGAGTCGCTGCCTGGTCTTGCGCTCTTCGTCCTGGCGCCGGCGGCGGGGGTCGTCTGGACGCTTGCGAGTCCGTGGCGGCGCGAGCCGGTGCCGCTTGCGCTCTCTGGCCTCCTTTGCGTCGTCGTGGCGTTCAGCGTGTCAGGGCTCGTGGACCACGTGCGCGACCGCTGCGGGCTGCGAGTCGTACCCCGCTTCGAGCGTGCCCTCCACGACTCCCCGAACACGTACTTCTCGGGCGAGGTGATCGCACGCAACCTCCAGGCACTCGACGTTCTTGCGGCTGCGAACGGGCTTCGTACGCTTGGCTCCTTCGGCCTCGTCACGACCGACGCACATAGCGGCGCCAGCGCATGGTGCGATGCTCGCGAGCTCGCGACAGTGGCCGGCAGCCTCGTCCGGATCGTGGAGATGACACCGCCGCTGCTCGACGGCGATGCGCTCGCGGAGCTATCTCCGGCTCCCAGCGCCTACCGGAGCTCGCAGTTGGTACCTGGTGTCGTTCACGATCCGCGGCGGGTGGCGCAGGAGCTGTCCCTGCTGCTCGACGCCGCGACGCGCGCCGGCGCCGAGGGTGTCGGCTGCAGGCTCGTCGTCCACGCCTCTTCCGGGATGAACAACGAGGCTTGGGCGATGCTGAGAGCCAAGGGCTACTGAGGGAGCGCGCGGTCAGCACCGATCGCCTCGCCGTGGTCGTTCGCGTGTGCCGCGATGTCCTCCGGCCGCGGAGGCGGAGTCAATGCCGGCGTGCTATCGGTCTCGGGTGCGACGGGCGTCTGTCCTCGGTTACGGCGCGACCGCTGCTGGCGTGCCTGGCGGAGAGGTGCTGCGCATCGTCCCGCGGTTCGAGCGACCGCTCCGGGATCCGACGAACACCTACGCCTCCGGTGCGGCCATCGCACGCGATCTCGATGCGCTCGACGCGCTCGCGGCTTCGTCCGGGCTCCGCACGCTGCGGTCGTTCGGGCTCGTCGCGGCAAACGCCCCTGAAGGCGCCGACAGCTGGTGGGACTCGCGCGAGCTGGCATCGGTGGCAGAGACTCTCGCCCGCATGGTGGAGGGAGCCCAGTCACCGTTCGGGCGCGACAGTCCGGAGGAGCCGATCGCGGCTCGCGCGCGGAATCCATACCGGGACCCGGCCGTGCTGCATGACCTGGCTCACGAAACGAGTCGGGTTGCGCAGGAGCTCCTGCTCATCCGCGATGCCGCCGTTCGCGCGGCCGCGGAGGGGGCCGGTTGTCGTCTCGTCGTTCGCACCAGTACCAGTATGAAGTACGAGATGTGGGCTCAGCTGCGGGACGCCGGCTACTGACCCGCGTGTTCAGCGGGTCACAAGAGCGAGCGCGGCTAGGCCCACGCCGACGACTGCAACCGCGAGCGATAGGAATCGCTGTCGCCCCATTCCTCGTCCGCGTGCCGCAGTCGCACCTCCGACGAAGAAGCCGACCGCGCCGAGCGCGAGCCAGTGGAAGCGCGGGAGCGCCGGGAGGCTGGTCTCGATCAGCGAGGCCTTCGCCGCGGCCGCGCAGGTCGCCGGCGGGCGCGACTGATTCCCTTCGCACGTCTTGGCCGCGAGCCGGACGAGCGCGCGCGCGGCGTCGTCGAGGCGTGCTTGCTCTAGCTCCTCCGACCGCGTCGCATGCACGGCGGTCCAGATCGCGCGCCATGCCATCGTGGCGTGGTCGAAGTCACCGTGCTCTTCGGCGTGCGCCGCGATGCCCTCGAGCCGCGCGTACGCAGCGGCCGGGTAGGGGCTCCCCGGCGCTCGCGACATCGCGGCGTCCCGCGCCCAGGCGATGGCCCCCGCGACGTCTCCGGCGGCGAGCGCCTTCTCGCTGGCAGCTATCGAGCTCTCCCCGCGATGCGTGACGTGAACGACGGCGACCGCGAGAGCGCACGCCACCACGAGCGCCGCGACGCCTCCCCATCGCAGCGCCGTCTTCACTTGGGAGAGAGCCTGCGCTTCACTGGAAGTCGCGGCGCTGAAAGACCACCGCCGCGACGATCAGCAGCGCGGTCGCGTAGGCGACGGCATGCGCGACGGATGTCAGCATGAACCCCGACAGCGATACGCCGGCCACGTCTCCGAGCAGAAGCGCGCGCGGCGGCACGTAGACCTGCAGGTTCGGGAAGACGCGGGCCGACCAGACACCGATCTGGTGGATGGTCGCGCCGAAGACGCGCTCGGGCATGTGCGCGAGGGTGTCCGCAGAGCGCCCCGTGATGAAGACTCCCAGCGTGAACACGGCCGTGAGAAACGGCGACGAGAACGACGAGAAGAGCGTCGCGACGGCAGCGACGATCGCGGCCTCGCTCACCGTCAGCAGCGCGGATAGGAGGACCAGCTGACGGTCTGGGCCGGCGGGCGCTGCGAGGGGCACCATGACGGCCACCAGCGCGACGCACCACGGCAGCGCGACATAGACGCGAAAGCGCTTCGCTCGCCAGAGGAGGATCCCGAGGAGCGCGAGCATCCCTACGCCGGCTCCGACGACGGTGAGCACGTCGGCGCCTGCCTCGACCGCCAGGAGCGCGAGGACGAGCCCGACGTCCATCAGCACGAAGGCCGTGAGCGTGCCGAGCGTTCCGAGGTACTTCCCGAGGAGATATTCGTGCCTTCGGAGCGGTCGCGCCAGCATCGGGAAGATCGTCTTGAGCTCGATCTCCCGGTAGAGCGACGTGGCGCCCATGACGATCGCGGTGATGACCGCGTAGAACGAGGTCGAGGCTGCCCCGACGTCGGCGATGACCCGCGCCTCGTGGTGGAGCGAGAGGGTGCCGAGCACCATGGAGTAAGCGCTTGTGGCGAGCGCGAGCGCGAGCATCGACAAGAGGAGCTTCGCTCGGACCGCTTCGCGGTAGGTATTGAGGGCGATGGCCAGGATACGCGCGAGCATGCGCAGATCTTCTACCTCAACCTCGGCCGAGCCGTGAAGCGCGCGACGCGCCGTCCACGGACGAACGTCCTCGGGCCCGGAAGCGGCGGGTGGCGTACTGCCGGAGACGCTCGGGGACGCTGAGCATGCTGGCCTGGATCCGGGCCTCGAAGAAGTCGCGGATCAGCCCGGGCCCGAGATCGACCAGGATGCCGTACGAGAGCAGCACACGCGGCGCCCCGTCCTTCCCCGCCGGAAGCGGGTCGACGCGGAAGTATCCCCAGGCGTCGTCGATACCGTGCGGCCTCGAGCGATCGATCCAGAAGCGGACGCGGCGCCCGTCGTTGTCGGTCCGCATTCGCAGCGTGTAAGCCGCCTGGACCATCGCGTTGCCCTGGGTGATCTCCACGAGGCGGTCGCCGTCGCGGTGACCCACGAGCTTCGCGTTGCGCGCGTGCGGGAGCACCTGGGTGTAGGCCGTCATGTCCCCGAGGAGCGAAATCAGCTCGTCGACCGAGGCGTCGACGACCGCGTAGCTGACGCCGCCCACGTAGCGTCGGCCGCGCTGGTAGAGCGTCTGCGGATAGGTGACGGTCTGCCCGTCCGCGAGGCGAAGCTCGTCTGTGCGGTCGAGCGCGCTCTCGTCCGCTCGGACGATGCGTTCGCCGGCGACGCCGGTCAGCGCGAAGGCGACGCATGCCAGCACCACCGCAGCGCGAGTTCGCAGCATCGTCAGCAACCTAGGGTCGTCAGGCAGAGCCGCGCAAGTCGCGCGGCCCGTCAGGGGACGAGGACGATCTTGACGGTAGGCCCGATGCTGATCTCGACCGGGCCCTCGTGCTCGTGAAGGTCGCCGTCGATGGTGTAGCGCATGACCCCGTCGGCGCTGCTGAGCGTGGCGCCCGCGGGGATGGCGTCATAGGCGAGCCCGTCGCGCATCGGCTTTGCGCGCTGGATGCGCGGGAGATCGAGGACGACCTGCAGCGCCGAGGCGTAGATGCCGAGGAGGTGGAAGGTGCCATCCCGCTCGCTGGCGCGGTAGAACGGGCGGAACGAGAGGCCGATCTGATCGATGGTGGCGCCGACGACCGTCAGGTAATCGCGCTCGGGCCATACGGTCCCGTCGTCCAGCGTGACCGTGCCCCGAAAGGGCTTGGCCATGCGCTTGATCATTTCGCCCTGTACGAACGTGCTCGCGATGCTCTTCGCGAGCGTCGTGACGGCGACGACCGGGGAGGGCTCGCCGTCGCGGTAGTACTCGGCGAGGTAGCCGTAGACGACGCCGGTGCCGAAGATGAAGCCATAGTTCGGGCCTGCGCCCCGGCTGTTCATGCCCTGGATGCGCATCACGCGCCGTTCGACGTTCGCGAGGGGCATCGTCGCTCGCTCGGCATACGCGCGGATGAGCCGACCGAGCAGCCCCTCGGGCCTGCCGCGCCGCACGCCGCATGAGTTCGCGACGGTGTTCATGGTACCGCCGCGGAGGAACGCGATCTGCGGGAGCGGGCTCTTCGTGGTCGCGTGCTGCTTCACGTCGGGCGCGTACACATCGAGGAAGCCGGTGATCGTGACGTGGTTCGTCCCGTCGCCGCCGCTGATGCCCAGCACGTCGATGTCGAGGCGCTTGAAGTCCTCCGCCGTACGGTGGAGCTCGTCGATCGAGTGCACCGGGCGGACGACGCCCTGGTCGCCGAGCTGTCGCGCGAGCCTGAGCGCCGCACCCGGGTCGCGGAGGTTTCTGCGACTCTTGGGGTTGAGGACGACGCCGATGCCAGGCATGTGTGTCACGCATATGGCCCGCGCGCCCACAGCGCGTCAAATAGCAGGGGCGACTTTCTATCATGCGAGTGCGTACTGTGATTCGCGGAGAACAGCCGAAATGAGTGCAGCAGCAGACGAACAGCTAGTGTGGTCGCGGACATCGACGCTCGCTCTTGCAGCGCCTCGGCAGTGCGTACTCGAGGTGACGGGGACCGACAGGTTGTCATGGCTGAATGGCCTCCTGACCTGTGATCTCTCGAAGCGAGGGGAGGGGGACGTGGTCCAGGGGCTCGCGCTCGCGCAGAAGGGGAAGATCGTCTCCGACGTCGTCGCGGTCGTCGCGAAGGAGCGGGTGCTGCTGATCGTGCAGCGACGCACGGTCGACGGGCTCGTCGCATCGTTCGAGCATCACCTCATGATGGAGGACGCCGAGCTGCATCGCGGGTCCGACATCCCATGGTTCCTTCATGGTCCGCTCGCGGCGCGTGCGCTCGCTTCCGCGCGTGAGGCGGGCGGAACGGGCGGCGTCCTTGACATCACGGGCTCGGGCGGCGCGGTGGTCGTGACGACATCAGGCGGCGCCTCGGAGGCAGCGATGCTCGCCGCGGTGCACGACGCGGGTGGCGGTGTCGGGGACGACGCAGGCTGGGACGTGGTTCGCGTGCTGGCGGGCGTGCCGCGGTTCGACGTCGATTTCGACGACACGACCTATCCGCAGGAAGCGGGCCTCGAGACGAGCGCGGTGTCGTTCGAGAAGGGCTGCTACCTCGGGCAGGAGGTCGTGTGCATGTTGCAGATGCGCGGCCACGTGAAGCGCAAGCTGGTGTCGCTTGCGGTCGCGTCCGCCGACCCCCCCGGCGCGCACACCGCGGTACAGGACGCGAAGGCGGTGGCCATCGGCGAGGTCACGAGCTCCGCCCGTGCTGGCGAGAGCGAGACGCGCGCGCTCGCGATGCTGAAGTACGCGTTCATCGCGAGCGGTACGGAGGTGACGGTAGACGGCCACTCCGCGCGCGTCGTGTGAGCGACGTCAGGCGCGCTTCGCTCGCGCGGGTGCCGGAGCGGCCGTCTTCGGCGCCCTTGCCTCCAGGATGATCGCGCCCCAGCCACGCACGGCGTCGGCGACCGGTCGGAACCCACGACCAGCGGCCGTCAGCGCGTACTCGACCCGGACGGGTGGCCCCGGCAGGACGTGACGCGAAACGAGCCCTCGCGCCTCCAGCTCACGCAGGCGCACCGACAGCATGCGATCCCCGATGCTGCCGACCGACGCTCGCAGCTCGCTGAAGCGCAGCGCGCCCCCTTCGAGCGCCACGAAGACGAGCCCGGTCCACGGCTTCGCGAGCACCGCCATCGCCACCTGGAACTTCTGACAGCCGCTCTGTTCGTGCACGAAACGAAAGTATGCGGCTCCGGCCCGGAAAAGGAAGGGCGCGGAGCAAGGAGGGAGGCGCTTCGCCGACGAAGCAGCCAGGCACGGCCCCCCACGCACACGATGCAAGAGCATGCGGAGCGGGTCCGGGCGCGAGTCAGGTACGGACTGCCGCGCGAGAACACTCGGACGCCACGCGAAGCGTCGTCCGAGCGCAGGCTCCTGCACCTGATCGGGCCCAGAGTGCCCAACGTAGAGGTGCGGGTGACTGCGCTCCACTCAACAAGCGCAACTTCTCTTTGGGAAGCGGCATCTGATTGCGTGTCGAAAGGGAACCTCATGAAATCCAAGCTCGTCACCGGCGCGCGCGTGCTGCTCGGCCTCGTCTTCTTCGTGTTCGGCCTCAACTTCTTCCTCCACTTCATCCCGCAGCCGCCGATGCCCGATCCGGCCGCGGCGTTCGCCCACGCGATGTTCGCGACTGGTTACCTTTTCACGCTCGTGAAGGTCGTGGAGGTCGCGTCCGGCGCGTTGCTGCTCTCGGGGCGCTTCGTGCCGCTCGCGCTCGTGCTTCTCGCACCCATCATCGTCAACATCGTGCTCTTTCACGGCTTCCTCGCGCCGGCCGGACTCGCCGTTCCCGTCGTGGTTCTCGCGCTGGAGCTATTCCTCGCGTGGTCCTACCGCGACGCGTACCGTCCGATGCTCCAGGCGCGCGTCGCGCCCGCAAGCTGAGAGGAACCCGTGAGTAGCCCCATCCTCGAAACCTGGCCGCTCGGCTTCCCGTGGCGGTGCGTCGACCCGTTTCTCTTTTGCGTCCACCACGACGACTCCTATCCGGCAGGCAACGAGCACCTCGGGCCGACGGCCTCGCTCGCGGGGCGCGCGCTGGGTCAGGACTTTGCCGGCAAGGACGGCTGGCGCATGTATCACGGGGATGTCGTCCCCGGCTTCCCGCAGCACCCCCACCGCGGCTTCGAGACCGTCACCATCGTCCGCCGCGGGCTGGTCGATCACTCGGACTCGCTTGGCGCTTCGGCGCGGTTCGGGCACGGCGACGTCCAGTGGCTCACGGCCGGCGAAGGCATCGTGCACTCCGAGATGTTCCCGCTCGTCCTTCGCGACAGGCCGAACCCAGCGGAGCTCTTCCAGATCTGGCTCAACCTCCCTGCGGCAGACAAGCTCGCGGCGCCTCACTTCTCGATGCTGTGGGACCGCGATATCCCGCGTGCGGTCTTCACGGATGCGGCGGGCCGTCACACCGACATCACGGTCGTCGCCGGGCAGCTCGACGGGAAGCGCGCCCCTTCGCCGCCGCCGCGCTCGTGGGCGTCACGTGCTGACGCCGACGTCGCCATCTGGTGCGCGCGCATGGATGCGGGGGCCTCGTTCCGGCTCCCGAAGGCCGCGGACGCTCGCACGGTTCGCACGCTCTACTTCTTCGCCGGGCCCCGCCTGACGATCGCGGGCACGACGCTCGACTCGCACGCCGGTATCGTCGTCCGGTCCGACGAGGCCATCGAGCTCATCGCCAGCGATGGAGAGGTCGAGGTGCTGCTCCTGCAGGGGCGCCCCATCGGCGAGCCTGTGGAGCAGCACGGCCCCTTCGTCATGAACACGCGCGCCGAGCTCGCGCGGGCCTTCGAGGACTACCGGCGCACGCGCTTCGGAGGCTGGCCCTGGCCGAGCGACGGCCCTGTCCACGGCCCCGACGAGGGTAGATTCGCAAGGCACGCCGACGGGCGAATAGAGCGGTGACGGGCTACTTCTTTGCCGCATGCATCCGCTCGACGAAACGGTCGAACAGATAGAGCGCGTCATGCGGCCCAGCCGCGGCCTCCGGGTGGTACTGGACGCTCATCGCCTGGACCGACGCCGCCCGGAGCCCCTCGCTGCTTCCGTCGTTGAGATGAAGGTGAGTCGTCTCGACGCCGGCCGGAAAGCTGTCGAGATCGACGCAGAAGCCGTGGTTCTGCGTCGTGATCTCCACCTTGCCGGTCGCGAGGTCCTTCACTGGCTGGTTCATTCCGCGATGGCCGAACTTGAGCTTGTACGTGCGTGCGCCGAGCGCGAGCGCGAGGAGCTGATGGCCGAGGCAAATGCCGAACAGCGGCTTCTTGCCGAGGACACCTTTGACGAGCTCGACGCCGTAAGTGACGGCGGCGGGGTCGCCTGGGCCGTTCGAGAGGAAGATCCCGTCGGGCCGAAGCGCCATGACGTCCGCTGCGCTCGTCGTCGCAGGCACCACCGTCACGCGGCAGCCCGCATCGACCAGGCACCGAAGGATGTTCTTCTTCGTCCCGAAGTCGACCGCGACCACGTGGTGCTCGGGTGGTCTCGCGGGCTCGGTCGCCCACTCGGCCCTCCCGGTCGCGAACGTGTATGCCTCGCGAGGCGTCACCTCGCGCACGAGATCGAGACCGTTCATGCTCGGAGCTGCCGCGGCGCGCCTCCGCAGCTCGTCGACGGGCGCCGTCCCCAAGGCCGCGTTCTGGGTGCCCTTGTCCCTGAGGTGGCGCGTCAGGCTGCGAGTGTCCACTCCCGTGATGCCGACGACGCCGTGTCGCGCCAGGTAGCCGGGCAGCGACTCCTCCGCGCGCCAGCTCGACACCAGACTGCTCGCGTCCCGCACGACGAAGCCCGCGATGCGCGGCTTCGCGTCGACCGCCTCGCTGTCGGCGGCGTTGAGCCCGACGTTGCCGATCTGCGGCGACGTCATGGTGACGACCTGCCCGAGGTACGACGGATCGGTCAGCACCTCCTCGTAGCCCGTCATGCCCGTAGTGAAGACCGCCTCGCCGACGGCGACGCCGCGCGCTCCGAGGCTCTCGCCCGCGAAGACCGTTCCGTCCGCGAGCACGAGGTGCGCGCGCTCACCGGTGAGAACCCCGTCAGGCATGATGCCGCTCCTCCGAAAGAGACTCGTCCTGGAACGCGAACCGTCCGTCCACCAGTGTGCCCAGCACTCGGCCCTTGACCTTGCGGCCGTTGAAAGGCGTGTTCTGCGACTTGCTGCGGAAGCGCGACGGGTCGATCACGAACGGGGCCTCCGGGTCGATGAGGGTCAGGTCGGCGGGTGCGCCCTCGGCGATGCCCGCGGACGTCAGGCTGACGACGCGCGCGGGGGCATGCGTGAGAGCGTCGACGAAGCGCGCGAGGGAGATCGTGCCGTCGTGCACGAGCGAGAGCAGCAGCGGCACGCAGAGCTCGAGACCGATCATCCCGGGCGAGGCCTGCGAGAGCTCGCACTCCTTCTCGAGCGCGCTGTGCGGGGCGTGGTCGGTCGCGATGCAGTCGATCGTCCCATCGCCGAGCGCGGCGCGGAGGGCGGCGATGTCCTCCTCCGTGCGCAGGGGAGGGTTGACCTTGCACGCCGTGTCGTAGCCGAGGAGGCTCGCGTCCGTGAGGAGCAGGTGGTGCGGCGTGACCTCGGCGGTGACGTGGAGGCCGCGGCTCTTCGCCTCGCGCAGGATGCGCACGGAGCCGAGCGTGGAGACGTGGGCCACGTGGTAGCGGGCACGGGTGTACTCGGCGAGAATGACGTCGCGCGCGACGATGATGTCCTCCGCGACACGTGGCCATCCCCGAAGGCCGAGCCGCGAGGAGATCGCTCCCTCGTGCATCTCCGCCCCCTCGGTGAGCGCGTGGTCCTCGGCGTGCTGGATCACCGTCAGGTCGAAGGTGCTCGCGTACTCGAGGGCGCGACGCATCACAGCGCTCGAGGTGACGCAGCGTCCGTCGTCGGAGACCGCGACCGCACCCGCGGACTTGAGATCGCCCATCTCGGTCAGCGCCTCGCCTCGCTGGCCGACGGTGACGGCCGCGATAGGGTGGAGCCGCGTCCCGCCGAGGGCACGCGCCTTGTGGACGAGCATCTCGGTGATGGCGCGCGTGTCGTTGACCGGCTTCGTGTTCGGCATCGCGCAGACCGCCACGAAGCCACCCGCGGCCGCGGCGGCGAGCCCGCTCGACAGGTCCTCCTTGTACTCCTCCCCCGGCTCGCGCAGGTGCGTGTGGAGGTCGAGGAGGCCAGGGAGCAGCCACGCTCCCGCGCGGTCGATGACCCGGACGCGCGCCTCGCGCAGCAGCCCGAGCGCCGCGTCGTGACCGACCCGGGTGATTCGCCCGCGCTCGATGACGACATCCACGACCGCATCGAGGCCGTGCGCCGGGTCGATCGCCCGCACGCGACGGAGGACGAGGGCTTCGTGGGGCTGGGACATGGTGGCGCTGACTAGCACAGGGCGGAGCGCATCTTGTCCGCGACGAAGGCGATGCCCTGGGCGTTGAGATCGACGTCGGTGGCGAGCGTTGCCCAGTCGTCCGGTCCCAGCGTGAGCCCGACCTCGTCGGCGCTCTTCTCGATGGCGGCGCGGACCTGGTCGCGCAGGCGTGCGGTGAGCTCGGGGAGCGGTGCGTCGCTCCGCCGTGCGAGGTCCATCCACCCCTCCGACTCGTCGATGCAGCGGCCGAGCTGGGCGGCGACGACGTCGATGTCGCTGACCCCGCCGAAGTGCGTCAGATACGCCGTCTTGACGCGGAGCGCGACGATGCGAGCGATGCTCGCTCGTGCCTCGCCGGGCTCGAAATCGGTCGGGCTCGTCGACGCGAGCGTGAACCGGCCGGCGCGCTGGAGCCGCGGGTAGACGAGGCCGAGCGTGTCGCCGGTGAAGACCGCGTCGAGGGAGGGGTCGTGGACGACGAAGTGATGCTTGGCGTGGCCGCGGGTGTGGATGAACGTGAGGGTCGCGTCGCCGAGCGGAACCTGCGCGCCGTCGTCGAGGGGGCGGACACGCGCCTCGGGGATGGGGGCGATGACGCCGTAGAGCGAGGCGAAGCGCTCCTTGCCGTAGACGCTCGTCGCGCTCGCGACGAGCTTCGCAGGGTCGATCAGGTGACGGGCTGCCCGGGGGTGCGCGAGGAGGGTGGCGTTCGGGCACGCCGCCATGACGGCCCCTGCTCCGCCGGCGTGGTCGAGGTGGGCGTGCGTCACGATGACGTAGCGGACGGCCTCTCGCGAGAGCCCATGCGCGTCGAGCGCCGCCAGCAGGATGGGGAGAGAGTACGCCGTGTTGGTCTCGATGAACGCGCACTCGTCGCCCGCGACGCGGAGGTACGAGGCGACGAACTGCGGATTCGCGGGGTCCGCATCGAGAGTGAAGAGGGAGTGGGTGGCCATCGATAGAAGCCTATGTCGGGCGCGACGAGGTCGGAAGCGCCGAGGGAGCGTTCGCCTCCGCCCTGGACGGCCGGGTCGCATGCGCCGCGGCTCGCCGGCGGCCAGCTGCGGCGTCGAGCGACGGTCGTCGTTCCGGAGCGGGCCCGGCTGCCCCGTCACCCGATCGGGTGACGGGCTGGACGAGCGCCGAAGCAGCTTGGTGCGAAGGACGGGAGTTGAACTCTAACGAAACGCCCCCTGAAACGGCGCGAAAATCGACCGGATCCGTCGAGAAAAAGGCTGGATCCGCATCGGAGCACGTCGCGGCGCTCGAAGCGGTACCGGCGGTCTCGCGCCCGGCGCAGCCGGTGCACGGCGACGCGGTGGAGCTGGCTCTCGCGACGGCGCTGGAACGCGCGAGCGCGGCTGGTGAGTGGGCGGTGGTCACGACACTCGCCGCGCAGCTCGACGCGCGCCGGCTGGCCCGCGCGGCGGTGCCTCGTGATCCGCCGGCCGACATCGTCGACCTCGACTCGCGGCGGAAGCGGTAGCCGCCGCAGACCCCGTCGTCGCGTCCTGTCCCGGTGCCGTCACGTGGAGTCGGCTCGCTTCCGCCTCGTCTCGCGGCTGGGCGGGGCGTCGTAGAGCAGCCGATCACCGCGCATTGACGGTGCCAGCGGCCGCGCTCGGCGCCGTAGCAGGAGCAGTCGGCTTCTTGGCAACCCTGCTGCCGACCCTCGCCGATGGCAGAGCGAAGCGTGCAGGGGGTCGCGATCGTGCGGAGCTCCTCGTTAGCATCGCCGATCGGCTGTAAATCATGGACTCGACGGTCCGCCCAGCGGTGACGGTGACGACCGGAGCCACGGAGCCCTCCTAACAGGCCGCTCACGGGTACGTAACCGCTGATACCGAAAGGGGTTTTCGGCAGACGATTGTAGCCCGCGGTGCACCGGCGGTGCGACTCGCGACTCGCGCCGACGGACCGTGACCTGCTCGGAAATAGGGGACACGCGAGCACAGTTGCGACCGGACAACCGCGCGGGGCGGGAGCCGTGCGCCCCGCGCACTACTTTCCCCGTGTGACAACATCAGTAGTCAACAGTCCCGCGATCGATGCCGTCCGGGCTGCGGTCAAGGAACAGGGCCTCGGTCCAGTCGCGACGCTCCTCGCCGTCAACCGGAACACCTTGGCGTCGGTCCTGTCGGGGGCGGGTCGGGCGGAGAGCGTTGCCCGCATCGAGTCGAGGGTCGACCGTCTCTTCCCCGCCACGAGTCCCGAGATCGCGATCCACGCGATGCATCTCGCGGCACAGTCGCACCCGGAGTTAGTGCCAGGCGCGCTCGCGTACTGGCGCAAGGCAACCGGCGACGCTGACCTCGGCCGGCCGATCGTCGTCCCCGATGTCTTCTCGGACATCGTCAAGCGCCGCGGGCTGGACTGGGTCGCGGGTGCTGCCTGCATTCAGGCCGTGCACGTAGCCGCCGTCATCGACGGATCGGCCCCCGTCCACATCCTGCGGCTCGCTGCCGCCTGCCTGCACCGGCTCCGGGAGGCCGATCGCAGCACCCCCGCGCCGGAGGGACCGTGACCCCCACCAACATCGAGCAACTCATCGAGACGATCGTAGACCGTCGCGTCGAGGTGCGCCTGCGCGCCCTCGGCGTCCTACTCGCGGGCTACACGACGAACCCGAGCAACCCCGCGCTCCCGCGTGACGTGCGGCAGGGGCCCGCGGGACGCCGCTACTGCAACGAGAAGTGTCGCGCCGGCCAGGTGCCTGACGCCGAGCAGGACGGTCGGGGTTGGAAGTTCTCCGCCGAGGCCTGGCGGATGTTCCGCACAGCGACGTCGAAGAAGCGGAAGCCCGACGCCGCGCAGGTCGTGACCGACGACGAGCGCGAGGCGCAAGCGATGGTGCGCGGCGCGGTCAGGAGGTCGGCGTGATGGATCCGCATGACGCCGACGGGATGTTGACCGGAGACGAGCGCGCCATCGTTACGAAAGTCTGGGCGTGCTGGGGGATCGTTGCTGGATCCCGATCCTTGCTCGGCGCGGACGTGCGCACCGTGCGGCGCGCGCTCGCCGGTCTTGCGCGCCCGTCGACGGTCCGCCGCCTCCGTGATTTCCTCCACCACGAGGCGACCGAGTGGGCGATCCGGCGCTGGCCTGAGAGGGCGCGGCGCCGATGATCCCGGTACTCATCCTCACGCCCGAGCGGCTCCGCGCGCGCCAGCACATCGGTCTCCCCGTCATCTTCGACGACTTCGAGATGATGGTGACGTGGGGCTCACGAGTGACGTGGATTGATCCGACCGGCGACGACAACGCAGACAAGGCCAGCGCGGGCGGCATCGCACTCGGCACCTACGACGGTGGACACCGCACCAAGAAGGCATGGCGCTCGGGCCGGGCGATGACGCTCGACCTGGACGAAGACGGAGACGTCGACCGCATCGCCGACGCGATCGGCTGCTCGTGCTTCGTCCACGAGACCTACCGATCGAAGCCCGGCGCGCTCCGGTGCCGCGTGTACATCGAGCTGGCGGAGGCCGTTACCGACGTGGCCGTCTACGACCTGGCGCACGCCATCGTGCGGCGGCACCTGGCCAGTGCCGGCGAGATCGTGGACGAAGGCGCGAAAGACAGCAGCCGCCTCAACTACGTCCCCGTCCGCGAGTACGGCACCGGCTACCGCTTCCGTCGCGTCGAGGGTCCGCCGCTGGACGTGGTGCGAATGCTCGCGGCGCAGCCGCCTCCGCCTCCGCGCTCCGCCCCGAGGCTCGTGCCGCTCCCCGAGAACCGAGACCGCTACGTCAGCGCGGCGCTCGCGCGAGCGCGGACGAACGTCGCCAGCGCGACACCAGGCGGAAGACACCTCGCGCTCTGCCGCGAGTCTTACAGTCTCGCTCGCCTCGCCCTCACCGAAGCGGAGATCGCAGACGCCCTGCTACCAGCCTTTGTCGCTGCCTCTGGGGAGAGTCGGCGCCACGAGGGCAAGTGTGCGGTGCGTGACGCCGTCCACGCACGGGGGCGCATCTCGTGATCGACCTCTACGCTCCCGTCCCGGACGTCACCGGCACGCTCGCGAAGGCCAACGGCGCAGGTCACCCCGTGCCCACCACGCCCGGCGTGACCGCGCCCGCGTCTGAACTCCGGAACGCGGAGCGGCTCCAAGAGATGCACGCGGACGATCTGCGCTACGTCGGTACCTGGCGATCCTGGCTCGCGTGGGACGGCCGACGCTGGCAGGAGGACCGCGGCGGCGCCGCCCTGCGGTGCGCGACCGACACGCACCGGCACCTCGTAGCGGAGGCGCTGAACGAGCGCGACCTGGCACAGCGCGCGTTTGCCGCCGACCCGAAGGACACCAAGAGAGGGGAGGCACTACGCGAAGCGGACAAGGTCCTCTCGTGGGCCATCAAGAGCCAGTCCGCGAAGCGGTTGGATGCGACCCTCGCCATCGCGCGGAGCTTCGAGCGGTTCGCCGTCGAACACCACGCGCTCGACGCGGACCCGTGGGCCCTGAACGTACAGAACGGGACGATCGATCTCCACACGGGCAAGCTCCGTCCGCACCGGCGAGGAGACTTGCACACGAAGCTCGCGGCCGTCGAGTTCGACCCGCACGCAAAGTGCCCCCTGTGGGATGCATTCGTCTGTCGCGCCATGGGAGGAGACGCGGCGCTCGTGGCCTACCTGGCGCGGATCATCGGGTACAGCCTCACCGGCGTCATCGCGGAGCACATGCTCGGGTTCTTCTTCGGGGGCGGCGCGAACGGCAAGAGCACGGCCCTCGGGACGATCCACGCGATGCTCGGCGACTACGCCGCACCGGCTCCTCGCGGTCTCCTCTTCGCGTCGAAGGGGGAGCGCCACCCCACGGAGCTGGCGAGCCTGCATGGTCGACGCTTCGTCACCTGCTCGGAGATCGGCGCGGGCCAGGCGTTCGACGAAGCGCTCGTCAAGGATCTGACGGGCGGCGACCCCATCCCGGCCCGGCGGATGAGAGAGGATTTCTGGACGTTTTCGCCGTCGCACAAACTCTTCATCGCAGGCAACTACCGCCCGACCGTCACCGGCGACGACGAGGGGATCTGGCGCCGCATTCGCCTCATCCCCTGGACCGTCACGATCCCCGAAGCCGAGCGGGACAAGGACCTCCCCACGAAGCTACGCGCCGAGCTGCCGGGCATCCTCGCGTGGGCGGTCCGCGGGTGCCTCGCGTGGCAGCGCCGTGGACTCGGTGACCCTCCCGCCGTCGTCGCGGCCACGTCGAAATACCGCGCTGAGAGTGACACGCTGGGCGAGTTCTTCCGCTCGGCGCTCGTGTTCGACCCGCTCGGTACGATGGCCCGGGCGGCGCTCCGGAAGCGGTATGTGCTCTGGTGCGAGGAGGCCGGGCACTCGCCCGTGGGCGCTCGCAAGCTTGCGGAGCGGCTCCGACGCGACGGGGTGACGGCGACGAGCGTTCGGACGATCGAAGGCGCCAGGGATGGGTGGCAAGGCGTCCGCCTCGCAACCGCCGCCGACCTGGCAGCACGCACCTGGGGCGCCGTGACGGACCCGAGCGATAGAGCTGTCGTGAGTAGTGACTTGTCGTGCCCGGATCCGGGTTCGCCGCCTACGACGCGCCCGCGCGATCAACTTATGGGGGAAGTGACCACGACAAGTCACGACGTCACGACAGAAGGCGAGGACGACTTCGCCACCTACCTCGCCGCCGAGGGGATTTCGTGAGCGGCCGGCTCCTCCGCTCGCGCTCCCGGAAGCCGCGCCCGCTCGCGATGCGTGACCCGCGGCCGTTGGCCACGTTCGCGCCGAGGGTAGCGCGCCCTCGTCGCTCGGGTACTTCACCCGTTCCGATCGCAGCGCGTCTCGCCGTGCTGCGCGATACCGGCGTCGAAAGCGGCGCTGCGTCCACAACTTCGCCCGCCGGTGTCATCGGGCAGGGACGCCCGCCATGGTGGCGGACGTCGCGTCACCCTCGCCCCGCTTCTCTTCGCCGGGGCGAGGGTCGACGCATTCGATCGCTCCTCGCCCGTGCCGCGCTCGCGAGCTTCCAGGCTCCGCCCGTCACCCACGACCCGAAACGCTGCGCCAGACCCCGCCACGTGGCGGCGCGGCCCCTTCACACCGTCGACCGTAGCCACTGACCCGAGACCGCACACGATGCCCCGTCCAGTCCTCCTCACCGACACATTGCGCGCAGTCATCCTTGCGGAGACACGCGCCGGGCGCCCGCTCGCCGACGCTGCAAGGGCTGCCGGCGTCAGCCGCGGCTCGTGTGTTCGCTGGCAGCACGTCGATCCCGCCTTCGCCGACGCCCTCCGCGCTGCTCGGGAGGTTGCGCGGCCGCTAACTCCGGCGAAGGTTCCCCCGACTCCGCCCGCGGCGCCGAAGGTCGCCCCGTCGAAGGTCGAGCGCCCCGCCCGGCGAGCCGAGCACGACACACGGACGCCCGTCTCGGCCGAGCAGGTCGAAGCCGCCCTCCGCGCGTCCGGCAAGGCCATCGGCGCAGCTCTCGCGAATGCGCTCCGCCCGAAAGGTCCACCGAGGTTCGCGAACCACGAAGGCTACGGCCGTCTCCGCGCAGCCTTCCACGTGCTGCCAGACGGGCTCCGACGCGAGACCGCGGTGCGCCTCATGCTCGAAGAAGTCGCCCGCCTCGACGGTGACGACGCCGCGTCACTCAACCGCCGATCGCGGGAGCGGGAGGCGTCGCCGTGACGATTGAACGCAGCCACGGCAAGCCGCGCCCTACGCTCCCGAGGGCGAGCGACCTCGCGCCCACCGAATCGGCGGAGAAACCGACCGGCGGGCGCGGAGCGGATGGCCGCTTCTCCGCGGGCAATCGGGCATCGGTCGCCGCTCGGTTCACCCACACCATCCGGAAGGCCCTCGGTGTCGAGGGCGCGACCGGCGCCGCGCTCGTCGTGGCTCGCGACGCCCGACGCGTCTTCGGGCACGTCCTGGCCTCGCTCCCCTCCGACGCGCCCCCGGTACGCGCACTTCTCGCCGTGTATGCGAGGCACCAGGCCCTCCACGCGTACTACTCGAACAGGGCGGAGGAGCTGGGCCTCGACACCGAGGCTGGGCTCGCGATGCTCGTCGTCGCCGACCGGCAGTCGCAGCGGGCGGAGCGGGTGCTCGTCACCTGTCACGACCTGGCGCGCGTCCACGCCGCGACGAAGGGCGCCCACCTGGACAACCCGACGCCGTGGCTGGTGTCCGCCGACGACCCGAGGGCCGCCAAGTGAGCGCCGCCCGCATCGCCTTCGTCCCCTTCGTCGAGACCGTGCTCGGGCTGGACATCTCGCCCGCGTGGGTTGTCCTGCTCCGCGTCGCGGTGGACGGCGTCGACCCCGTGGCGCTACCCGAAGACGAGCGCGCGATGGCGCGCATCCTCTTCGGCGAGGTCGACACCATCCCCGCCGAGGCGCGGCGCATCCTCTGCTGGCGCCTCGGCCGAGCGTCGGGAAAGACCACGCTGGCCGCCGCGCTCGGCGTGTGGCTCATGCTGACCTCGCCGCTCGGGAGCATCGGGCCAGGGATGACCCCGGCTGTCGTGACGGTGGCGCCAGGGAAGCCCACGGCCAAGCTCGCCGTCGGTGTGGCGCGCGAGCTGGTGCGCCGCGTGCCGTCGCTTGAGCGGCTGGTGTGCGACGACGGCGACACCTCCGCGGGCTTCAGCCTCACGCGCCCCGACGGCCGCAGGGTGTCCTTCGTGAGCGTGGCGGCCTCACGCGGGGGGACGACGCTGCGCGGATACGACCTGCTCGCGCTCATCGTCGATGAAGCGGAGTTCCTCGCATCGGGGGAAGATTTCGCCGTCAACGACCGCGACCTGTTCGCCGCGGCGCGGCCTCGCCTCCACGGCCCGGCGATCTTCATCTCGACGCCCTGGCCGGTGGAGAACCTGACGGCGGAGCTTTTCCAGAAGAACCACGGCAACCCGACCACCGCGCTCGCGGCGCTCGGTGGGTCCACGACGATGCGACCCGAGGACGCGCGCCTCGCGCGGGACGTAGCGCAAGCGCTCATCGACGACGAAGAGAACGCGGCGCGGGAGTACCTCTGCCAGCCCGGCGCGCGCGGTGGCTCGCGGCTGTTCGACCCCGACACCATCACGGCGGCCATCGTCGAAGGACGCCCGCTCGTCATCATGGCGGCTGCGGGCGCCGCAGTTGGCATCGGCGGGGACCTGGGCCTTGAGCGTGACTCGTCCGTTGTGGCGGCTGTCGCGAACGTGGACGGAGCCTTCGACTTGCTGGAGTTCGATGAGGTCCGGCCGTCGAAGGATCACCCGCTCGCCCCCGGCTTCGTCGTCCGCGAGCGCTTCGCCCCCGTGATGCAGCGACATGGCGCGACCGAGATCACCTGCGACGCCCACTACCGGCAGAGCGCCATCGAGCACCTGGACGCGCTCGGGCTCTCCTTCGTCGATGCGCCCGGCGGGCAGGGCGGCAAGTACGACTCGTTCATGTTCCTGCGGGCGTTGCTCCGCACCGGCAAGCTCAAGATCCCCGCCGTCCCCCGGCTGATCGCGCAGCTGCGCGCGGTGACCCTTGTGCACCAGACGGGCGGAGGCACGAAGATCACGAGCCCCCGGCGCATGGGGCAGGGTCACGGCGACATCGTGAGCGCGCTGGTGCTCGGCTGCTGGGCGGCGCGCGAGGGCGGTGGCGCTCTCCCCGTCTGGGCCCGGCCGGGCTTCAGCACCGGGGCGCGCACGTTCTTCGGGGGCTTCGACCCGTTCGGCGACGTCCTCCGACCCGGCGAGAAGCCGCCCGATCGGATCCGCCTGTCCAACTCCGTGACGGGCCAGGTCACCGCGTGCGGGTTGGAGCCGCACTTCGCCGTGACCGAGCGCGCCACGTGGTCGCGCCACGAACCCTCGCCGCAGTTCACCGCAGCGGCCTCGCCCGCGTTCCGCGAGGCCGTCACCGTCTATCGAGAGAAGCACGCACCCTGAGAGGATCACCATGACCACGCACCAAGTCCACGACGTAGTCCCCACCATCCCCGCCGACGGCCAGCCGATGCCCCTCGGAGGGGCGCGCCCGACGTTCGCCGTCGAGAGCTTCCACAGCTCGATGGATCGCAGGCAGCGCGCCGACATGGCGAGGGCGTTCACCGCGAGACCTGACCTCGCGATCGGCTCCCCCTTGCTCGTGCGCGAAGCACCGCGCCCCGCGGACCCGCTGCCCGTCTTCGGCGTGACGGTGGTGGACGCGGCCGCGGCGAAGGCGCTCGACCCGCTCCTGGCGACGGGAGCGATCGTCCCGCTGTGGGCGTCGCCGGCCGTCCCCCTGGCGCTGCTCGCCGAAGACGGCACGCCGATCCTGACGCTGGACCCCATCGACGCGGGCACGCCCGCCGCGGGTGACCTCTCCCTCGCGGTGTACGAGGTGCTCCTCGCGCAGCACGGCGCGGAGGACACCGGCGAGACTTCCGACGCGTGGACGGTCGATGGCATGGCGGCCATGAGGCACGCGCTCGCCGGGGCTGAGATGCTGCGCGGCGGTCTCCGTGGCTACCGGGGCGAGGGCGAGACACGCACGCGCCAGGCGGAGGCGGTGGGTAGGTGGTTCGGGGTCTCGCCCGAGACGATCGCCGGGGTCACCGGGCGGCCGCACGTCGCGCGCCGCTCGCTCCTGCCGACGTGCGACATGGCGAAGACGCTCGACGCTCGGAAGCTCGCGCGCGAGGAGGAAGAGCGCCAGGGTGCGGCACGGGCGGAAGCGGCACGCATCGAGGCGGCACGTCCTCGCACGTGGGCCGAGATCGGCGTCGAGGGCATCGCGATCCGTAAGGACCGCGTCGGCATGAGCGGCGACCCGCTCGAAGGGCACGGTGCACCGTGGGCGCTCGCCTCGCCGGCGTGGGTCGGCGAGACCGAGATCGTCTACGGCTGGCGATCGGTGCGGGGCCTCGCGCTGCCGCCCTTCGAGGTCGACGGTGTCCGCTCGCTCCGCGGCGACGAGACCGTCCCGCAAGGCACGCACCCCGTGCACGAGCTGTCGCGCTACGCCTTCGGATTTCTCTGCCAGCTCCGCGAGAAGTACGGAACCGGCCTCGACCTCGGCCCGGTGACGCCCGTGACGCCGAGCGAGGGCACGCTCGCGGAGGCGCGCCAGATCGCCCGGGCATACGCCCGAGACATCGCGGCGGCACCGCTCCCGCGCCTCTTCTGGCAGATGGTGTGCGTCGAGCTGATCGTGCGTGGCCTCTGCATCGACCCGGTGACAGCGGCCCTCATCATCGCGGGCGAGGCCGACCACGCAGCCGGGCGCGCGGCGACCCCACAGATCAACCCGGTGGGGCGTCTCGTAGACGTCCCGACACGGCCCAGCATGAAGGCGGCGCTCTCGTCCGGCGGCGGACACATCGGCGACGGCTGCATCCTCGCGCTCGCGTCCGGCGTCGTCTCCGTGGGCGCGCTCCTCTCCGATCCTACCCTCCCGTCCAACCACACCAAGAAAGCAGGCTGACCGATGGCAACCGAGTTCCGTACCGACACCTCCCCCGACGCGGACCCGATCGACTCCGTGGACGCAGACGCGGCGCGAGAGGCGATGATCAAAGACAACGCGAGCCGCTTCGTCCCGGCGATCCCCGGCCGACGCGAGGAAGGGCAGCCCGCCTCCCCCGACATGTCGCCGCGCGCCGCGATGGTCGCTCGCGATCGTGCGCGGTTCGTGCCCCGCCGATGACCGACCGTCTCCACCCTGCCGCGCTCGACGCGCTCGACCGAAGCGTGCGCCTCCGCGAGATGCGCAATGCGGCCGACGAGGTCGGGCTGCGCCAGGTGGACGACCACGTCACCGTCGCTGGCGTCTTCCTGGACGTGGAGCGGCGGCGCGCGCTCCTCGCTGCCATCGCGAGCGCAGATGCCGATCGCCAGGCGGTCGACCACGCGATCACGATGATGGCGACGCAGACAGCGCATCGTCGGACCCTCCGGCGCGCGATCGACCCACTCGGGCTGTGCCGGCGCGACTGGGACGGCCAGGTGCCGCGCCGCTAGAACGCGATGTCGCCGTTGGGCAGCACGCGCCACTCCTGCGTGCTGAATCGCCACGGGCGGTACGTGCCTTCGCCGTCGCCGCGCTCCACCTCCACCTGCTCCAGATCGTCCTGCGACAGCGTGGCCTCGGCCGTGGCCAGCAGCACCTGCTGGCCGTTGAGGGTGCCGTGTGTCGCCTTTCCCCATGCCGGCGGTGCCGGCTTCTTCTTCGTGGCCATCACGTAACCTCGCGGGTCTCTTCGCGCCTTATGATCATAACGCCGCGGGCGCCTGCCTGCTCTCTGGCCGGTCCGCCGGGTCGGCAATGAGCGCCGTCAATGGCGCTCGGCCATGCCTCCCGCCTTCAGCACGAGATAGTCGGCTTCGGGGATGCGAACCTTCCGGTCAGGTTCTGGCTTGTCGCCAACGTGCAGCGAGAACCACCCCTTCCTCTCCGCCGCTTGCCTCTCTCCTGCGCCATCTTGGCTCGATGCTTGGTGCGGCACCGGACCGAGCGTTCCTTCGGAGACGTTCTTCAACCCATACCGGGCGAGTACCTGGTCTAGCGGGCTCGTCATCCCCCCAGCGTCGCACCCTTCGGTGACGGTGGGGAGGGGGACGGTCGCGAGGCAGGACCCCTGCGATGCGGTCCGGCTACTTGAGCAGGGTGTTGATCAGTTCAATCCGACCGGTCGCGATCTCGTCGGGCGTCATACCTTCCGCCTTCCACTTCGCTTCGCTGGCGGTGAGCACCTGTCCCACGGCGCATTCCCGCGCTCGCCGACGCGCCTCCGCGACGCCGTCGGCGGTGATGTACGTACCGACAAACTCGGTGAGGTCTGCACGAGAAAACGGCAGATCGGTGCGTGCAGACATTCGTCCCATGAACAGCGCTCGACCTTGGCTCACGAGCTGTGCGTCGCTCAACCCGGGGTTCCGCATGGCGGGCTCGACCATCGCGGCCGTGCCGACCTCAACGTTCGACCAACTTGTCTTGGCTGCCTGGGCGTTGCGACCCCCGGTGCGCCAGTGGTCGAGGCATGCTTGCTTTGTCTGCTGCACCATCTGCTCTCGAAGTGCAGCGCGCGTGTCTCCGGCAAGACGCTCGAGGAGCCCGGGCGGCCTAGCCGCGGAGGCCGCGTCATACGATGCCCGCAGCTTGCGGGCGATGCCCGGCCATTCCATTTCGAGCGCCTCATGGGCGTGGTCGCCCGAGAACAGCTGTGAGAACAGGACGTACAAGCGTGCGTGGCAAACGAACCCGCAAAGCAGGGGCTTCGACTTGTCCGGGAGGCAGCCGCATGCGCCTTCGAATGTCCACGGCATGAAGTACGCGAGACGCGCGGCAGCATCATCCGGCTCAAGGCTCATGGCTGACGCCAGCGTCGCACCGTTCCCGGGGCCGGTCATCTCAACTCTTCTTGCGCGCGTGCTTGGCTTTGATGTCTGCGAGGATCTTCTCGTCGTCATAGAGTTCTTCGAGCACGCGCACCATGACTCGGAGCGTCGTCTCGGCGTCCTCCTGGGAGATCGGCGGCCCGCCATGGGCGGCCGCATTCCCGACCACCTTGAGCATGTCCGCTTGCTCCAAGAGACGACCCGTGAGGAACCCCTCCGCCTTCAGTTTCCCCAACTTCTCACCCAGCATTCCCTTGTCCGCGCCCTTGTCCGCGCAGGCAGCCTCGAGTGCTCGCCGCGCCATCATGGCAGCTGCGCGCCACGTGCAACCCGCAAGACATCGGATTGCCTCCTGCCCCTCTTCCCGAATCGCGGCCGGCACGTGCTCGCTAAGGGTGGCCGGCCACGCGGGCGGGAACACCTCGGGCGGACCGCCGTCGCGATAGAGCATCGGCTTCCGGCACTTCGGGCACGTGGCGATCCGCCATGGCTCCTCGGTGTTGTCGACCTGATTCTTCTCTCGCCAGACGGCCGGCTGGTTTGGCTGACCCGCCTGTTCCGGCGCCACGTGCTGTCCGCAGTGCCCGCAGTAGATGAAGCTCAGCATCCTGACAGCGTCGCACCGTTCGCGACCGGTGACGATGGTACGGAAGCGGCTGGTAGGCTCGCGACACCACACCGACCGGGGAGCCGATCATGGCGAAGTCCAAGCGCAGCACGGCGGACGCGAAGCGCTCGAAGAAAAGTGCCGCGAAGAAGTCGACGAAGAAGTCGACTTCCCATGCGCTCGTTATCCGTCCGGCTCCATCCATGATGCCGCTGGTCTCGAAGGTCACCCCGACCGGACTTGGGGCCGTGGGGACAAGCGCCGCGCTGGGCGCTCATGCAGCCACGCTGCCGCTCTTCCTCGCCTTCGGCTTAGCCGCGACGGGGATCGCCGTCGGCACGCTACTGGCGCTCGATCTCGTGCGCCCTGCGATGCAGGCTTACGGTGCGCGCCTCGCTGCGCGGGTCGCGGCGGGAGCGGCCACAGAGTCCGAAGCGGCGGAGGTTCTTCGAGCGAAGATCGAGGCAAGCCCAGACGCACAGCGCGCCGTCCTCGAGGCGTGCGCAGGTTGCTCGATGCGATCGCGCCGGAAGCGGCGAAGCCGCTCGCCGACCTCACCACCGATTACTTCGCTCGACCGATCGATGGCTTCTTCCGCGGGACCGCGCGTCTCCTAGCCGACGCGACATCCGATGAACTCGCCACCGTCCGCGAGTTGCTCGGTCGACTACGCGCTGACGTCGATGCCGACGAGAAGGAGGAAGTCTCGTTTCTCTACGGGACGATCGGCGGCATCGGCACCGAGGCCGTCCCACGGCTCCGATACCTGCGACCGCACGAGCGCGGTGGAGAATTCTGGGAGGACCGAGGCGATCTCGACATGAGGCACACGCCGCACGTTCGCCGCGTCTTCTTGCTGTTGAAGCTGAACGGGCTCGGCGAGGACCGCACGATCGGCGAGAACGACATGGTGTTGCCGAGGCGCTCGTTCCAAAGGCTTGCCGAATACCTGTGCGACTGACGGAAGTGACCGCGCCCCGGGACGGTCCCCCCGTCCCGACCGGCCCGACCGGGAGCGAGCATCGACCCGCTGACTGACTGCGCGAAAGCTGACCGAACGCTTTGACGTGTACGCCGTTCGGCCGTACAATGTGCTCCATGGTCGACAGGGATAAGAAGCTCACGGTTCGCGCCTCCGACGATGAGATCGCGATGCTGCAGGCTCTCGCGGACGCAGACGGCGTGAGCTCGTCGGACGTCGTCCGGCAGTTCATCCGCCGCGAGTACCGCGCTCGCGGGCTGGGAGACGCGACGAAGCCGACGAAGGCGAAGCCGACGAAGGCACCGAAGGGAAGGAAGTAGCATGGGACGCAAGGCAGATGCCCCCACGCCGTTCTGGGACCCGGTCCTCAAGTGCTGGTGCGTGCGCGTGACCAAGCCACGCCCGGCTCACCTGAAGCCAGGGCAGGAGAGCCCGCGCGTCACCGTGCGGCTGGAGACGCCCAACATCAAGATCGCGGAGCATGAGATCGAACGTGCGGAGCGGTTCGCGCGGCTCGTCGTGAAGCAGGTGCGGGCGGGCGGGGCGATGCCCGACGCCGAGGAGCGGGACAGCGTCGCGAAGTGGGCGGAGCGTCGCTTCGAGTGGCTCGCCGGCCGTCCACGCACCGAGACCTTGCCGGAGCGTGTGCGAACGTGGACGAAGTGGATCGATCCGGTGCTCGGCAGCCACGGCATCGCGGAGCTGACGCCCGACGACGTGCGCAGCTTCGTGAAGCACCTGGAGGACGCCGTCCACGCCGAGACCATCGGACCGAAGCGCGCGCTGAACATCTACGGCGAGTTGACCTCCGCAATGGCAGACGCGACTGAGGCGAACGACGCCAGCATCCGCGTCCGGACGGACAACCCTTGCGACAAGGTCCGTGGGCCCGAGAAGGGCGACGCCCGTAGCAAGCCGTTCCTCCGGCCTGCGGAGGTCGTCCAGCTCCTCTCCTGCGACGAAGCCACCGTGCCGGTCTACCGGCGCGCCCTGTACGCCCTGGCGGTCTACACCGGGGCGAGGGTAGGGGAGCTGCGGGCGCTCGCGGCGGAGGACGTCGACTTCGAGGCGATGCAGATCACGATCGCCAAGCAGGCGACCCGCAAGGGCGAGCTGAAGGGAAAGACCAAGACTCGCCGCGCCAGGACCGTCCGCATCGAGCCCGCGCTCCTCCCGCTGCTCCGTGTCCTCGTCACCCGATCGGGTGACACGACTGCGACGGAAGGTCCCGAGACTCTCCTCCACGTCCACAATGAAGACCACGCTCGCCTGCTCCGTGAGGACCTCGACGCGGCAGGGTGCGATCGGCCTGCGATCGCGGCTGACGACGACCTCCGAGCGCCGCTCACGTTCCACGGTCTGAGGGACACGTGCCTCTCACACATGGCGGTGCGACGCGATCCGCCCCAGGACATACAGTGGCGAGCGGGACACTCCACCCCAGCGATGACCGAGAAGTACATCGCTCAGGCGAGGTACGAAGCCGGCGATAGCTTCGGCGTTCCGTTCCCTCCGCTGCCAGCGAGCTTCCTCGCGGACCTCCAGAAAATACCGGCGTCGGTACCGGCGCCCGGAAGCCGGTATGACTCAGATTTCCCGGTGTTTTTGTGCGAAGGACGGGAGTTGAACCCGTACAGGAGTAACCCCGCTGGAACCTGAATCCAGTGCGTCTGCCAATTCCGCCACCTTCGCGGGTCGCGAGAGGGATGCTGGTACTAAGCATGCGCGGCCTCGTCAAGCACGTGAGATGGGGCCACGCGTCGACTGTGAACGGCGGGCTCCTCTTCAATCTTCCGACCTCGGCTTGCGCCTGGTGTGAGAGCCGCTCTCTCACTGCAGACGGCGCTGCAGAAGGCCGACACACACGAAAGAATGAACAAGCGACATGCGAGCTGCGTCCAACGGCCCGATTGACGGGAACACTGGGCGACGCATCACCGGTCTGGTAATTGCTTCACCACTGATGTCCGCGGTTGCTTCGAGCGCCGCTCTCCGGAGGATTGTCCATGCGTAACTGGCTTGCCGTGGGTGTGGTGGGAGTGGTCTCGGCGATGGTCGGCGTGTTCGCCGCAGGGTGTGCGGGCAGCACGCCCGTCTCCGTGTCGCAGTTCTGCAACCAGAAGGCGGAGGCGGAGTGCGGATATGTCGTGAGCGTCTGCGGGGCGACGGATTCGCTGACGCAGTCTGCGTGCGTCTCCGCACGGACGTCCGACTGCCTGACGGATGCCAGCAACGCGACGTCGTCGGGTCAGCGCACGTTCAACCCGAACAACATCAGCGCCTGCCTCAACGCCATCACGTCTGCCTACGGCAGCCTGAAGCAGGGCGTGAACGAGACGGCGCTCTACTCGGACATCAGCGGCACCCCGACCGACACGACCACGGTCGACTACCTCTGCGAGTCCGTCTTCGAGGGGAACATCACCTCCGGCGCCACCTGCACGAGCACGTTCGACTGTGCCGACTCCAACGTCTGCACCCCCTCGAACGGCGGCGCGAAGGTGGATGTCTGCGCTCCTCTCGTGAACGTCGCCGACGGGGCCTCCTGCGGTGCTGCCGGCAGCGTCTGTGTGTCGGGCGACACCTGCGGCGTGAACAAGAACACTGGGGAGTACCTCTGCGAGGTGAGCTCCGCGACGCTCGGCGAGCTCGGCGATGCCTGCACGACCGACGCGGACTGCGACCCGTCGATGGCCGGCTTCTGCGACATCTACTCGCCCAAGAAGCACACGTGCCAGACCGGCTACCAGTTCGGTCTCGGATACGACTGCCAGGCCTTCGGCGGCAGCCCGCCGCAGTAGCCGTACGAAACCTGGGCACCCTGGGCCTCAGTCCGGGTGCCCCAGGTGCGCGGACCGGCTGACCGATCAAGCGCAGCAGGCAATGCTCGACAAAACAAAAGCCCCTCGTGCGTTGCACGAGGGGCTTCGTCCTATCGAACGCTTGGGTTAAGCGTTCACGGCATCGGGGCGGCGTCGGGGTCGACGATGATCCACTCGACGTTGTTGAGCTGCTTGACGTGGAACTCCACGCGGCGATTCATCTCGCGGTGCTTCGGCGTGTCGTTGGGCGTCTCCTTGCCCTTGACCATGTAGCCGTGCTTCGAGCCGAAGCCCTCCGTGATGAGGCGGCCTGCGTCGATGCCAGCGGCGACGAGGGTCGCCTTGACCTCCTCAGCGCGCGCCTTCGAGAGCTTCTCGTTCATGTCGGCCGCGCCGACGTTGTCCGTGTGGCCCTGGACCTCGAGCTGCGTGACCTGCTGGTTCGCCTGGAAGAAGGCGACGAGCTCGCCGATCAGCATCTTGGTCTTCGCGTTCTTCTTGAGCGTCGCCTTGCCGGTGTCGAACTCGAGCTCTCCGGGGATGATTACGCGGCGGCCGCGAAGCTTGATCTTGCCCGTGGCGACGGGCGGCGGGGGGGGCGGCGGGCAGCCATTGAGCTTGGGGTCCGCGTTCGGGACACCCTTGACGTCCGGGCACGCGTCCGTCGCGTCCGGGATCCCATCACCATCGCGGTCCGGCGGCGGCGGGGGCGGAAGCACGACCACCGGCTCCGGGGCCTTGATCTCGACCGGGGGCGGCGGGGGCGGGGGGGGCGGCGGCGGCGGTGCGCTGCTGCAGCCGACAACGGAAACGAAGAACCCCGCGGATACGACCGCGAGCAACGGAACGATGAGCTTACGATTCATACAGAGCCTCCTCCAAAGTCAGTGCGAAACGCTCAAGACCCCGGGCATCCCGCTCACGCACGCGCGCACGCCTACGCCAACTGATCACCAGGGGTAACGGCTTCGGCCTCGCACGGACGTGAGCCGCTACGCCTTTGTCTCCGCGTGCCCAATTGCAGGACAGCTTCAACGGAGCGGCAGGGTAGAGAACTCTGAGCCGTTTGGGAAGTGATAGGTTTCAACCCGTGCCCATCAACGAAAAGGTCCCTTCGATCCGCGAAGGCGCGAGCGTGTTGACCGTCGCGCGGGTGAGGCTTCAGGACGAGCTTCGCCGTGAAATGGCGCTCGGTCGCGACGGATGGCGGCTGGCGGCGCTTCATGCCGACCGGCTCGCCGCGATCCTCGCGGGCCAGTTCGCGTGGACGGCGCGCGGAGGGGGCGCGCTCGTGAAGGGGCTCGCCATCGCCGCGGTCGGGAGCCTCGGGCGCGGAGCGGTCGCGGTCTCTAGCGACGCAGACATCCGGCTCATCGTGCCGGACGGAGCCGATGCCGAGCAGGTGACCGCGTTCGTCGACTCGCTCCTTTATCCGCTCTGGGACGCGAAGCTCTCGATCGGTCACCAGGTGACCAACCAGGCCGACGCGCTGAGCCTCGCTCAGACCGACCTCGCATCCGCGACGGCGCTCGTCGACCTCCGCCACGTCGCCGGCGATGCGGCGCGGACGGCTGACCTCCGGACACGCGCGTTCATGGGGCTCTTCGGAGAGGAGGGCATCGGTGACTTCGTCGACCGTCTCGAGGAAGAAGCCACGACGCGTCACGCCAAGTTCGGCGGCTCCGTCTACCTGCTCGAGCCCGATGTGAAGAGCGGCCCGGGAGGTCTCCGTGACATCGACGGCGCGCGCTGGGCGGCGCGGGCGCGCTTTCACGTCGCGAGCGCGGCGCCGAGCGGCGAGCGCGGTGATGGTGGGACGTGGGGGGAGCTCGTCCGGATGGGCGTGCTCGTGGCGCGCGAGGCCCACGAGATCGCGGAGGCGGAGGAGCTGCTGTGGCGCGTGCGCAACCGGCTGCACGCGCATGCAGGCAGGCGCAGCGACCGGCTGACGTTCGACGAGCAGGAGACGATCGCGGCCGAGCTCGGCTACTCGGTGGGAGACGACGACGACGCCCGCGCGCTCGGCGCCGAGGCCTTCATGCAGGATTACTACCGCAACGCGCGGGTCGTGACGAAGGCGCGCGAGCTCATCTTCGAGCGGGCGCGCGTGCGCCGGCGTCCGAGCATGACCGGGGCGCCGCGGGCAGTTGAGCTCGGCGACGGGATGCGGCTGTTCGACGGTTCCATCACCCTCGCCTCCGCGGCAGCGCTGATGGAGAACCCCGCGCTCGCGCTTCGTCTCTACGTCGAGTCGAAGCGCCACGGTGCCCCCGTCCACGCGTACGCGCGGAACGCCATCACGCGCGCCACCGGAGATCCCGACTGGTGCACGGCGCTCCGCGCGAGCGCCGACGCCGCGCGCTGCTTCGTCGAGCTCGCGTGCACGGTCGCCGAGGCTCCGGCGCGGCGCGGGTCGATCATGACCGAGCTCCACGACACCGGGCTCCTCCTCGCGATGGTGCCCGAGTTCGCGCCGGTGACCGGGCGCGTGCACCACGACGTCTACCATGTGTACACGGTCGACGTTCACAGCGTGGCCGCCCTCGACTGCTTGCGCGCGCTGGCTCGCGGCGAGCTCGCCCAGGAGCACCCGCTCGCGAGCCGTCTCGCCGCCGAGATCGCGCGCCCCGCGCCGCTGTTCCTCGCGACTCTGCTTCACGACATCGGCAAGGGGTATCCGGACGCCAACGGCTCGAGGAAGAACCACTCGATCAGCGGGGCCGAGCTGTGCGACCGGATCTTGCCGCGGTTCGGGGTCGCGGCCGACGACATCGCGGACGCCCGAACCCTCGTCGCGCTGCACCTGTCGATGTACCACGTGGCGACGCGGCGCGACCTCGACGACAAGACCGCCATCCAGGAGTTCGTGCGGCCCATCCGCGGTCGCGAGCTCCTGCGGGATCTCTACCTCCTCACCATCGCCGACATCACGACCACCTCCCCCACCGCGATGACCGCGTGGAAGGCCCGGATGCTCGAGGAGCTCTATCGCGCGGCGGACGCAGAGCTGGCGGGAGATGCGCGGCTGCAGGACCGCGATCTTCTGCGTACGGCGCGAGTGCGCGACGAGGCGCGGGCGGCGTGGGGCGGCGGCAGCGGCGACTCGGCGGACCTCGATGCGTTCCTCGCGTCGATGCCCGAGCGCTATCTCCTTTCGAACCCGGTCGACGCCGTCGTCGCGCACGCCAGGGTCGTCGCGGACCGCGGCGCGCGAAAGGTCCACGCGGCGCTCGTCCCGTCGAGGCATCCGGATGTCGCAGAGCTCTGCGTCGTGGCGGAGGACCGCCCCGGGCTCCTCGCGCGCATCGCTGCCGCGATCACGGCGGGACGGCTCGAGGTCCTCGGCGCGCAGGTCTACTCGCGGACGAGCGCCTCGGGCGCGAGCGAGGCGGTCGACGTCTTCTGGGTCCGGGATCGCACCGAGGGGCTCGATGGGGTCAGCCGCGCGATGCCGCGCCTGCTGAGAGACCTCGAGCAGGTGTGCGTCGAGGAGGGGGACGCGGCGGCGCGGCTGCTCAAGACGAGGACAGGCTCGCCGTGGCGGGAGCGTCCGAGCCCGCGGGTGCCCACGGAGGTCGTGCTCGACGACCGCGCCTCGCCTCACCACACGATTGTGGAGGTGTTCGCGAAGGACAGACCTGGGCTGCTCTACACGCTCGCCCAGGCGATCCATGACCTCGACCTGTCGATCGCGATTTCCAAGATCAACACCGAGGGGACGTGCGTGGCGGACGTCTTCTACGTGCAAGAGCGCCGGGGAGGGAAGGTCGCGCCCGGCGAGCGGTTCAAGGAGATCGCAGCGAGGCTGCGAGCGGTGATCGACGACCCCTAGAGCGCACCCGACCGCGCCGGGGCCGCGACCTCACCACGTCAGCCCGCGTCAGCGCTGTCAGCGCTGTCGCTTCCGCTGTCCTCGCTGCTTTCGTCACCGGTGCTCTCGCTGCTCTCGTCGCTCTCGTCGCCGGTGCTCTCGCTGTCCTCGCTGCTTTCGTCGCCGGTGCTCTCGGCCTCGACGTCGACCGTGTAGCCGTCGGCAGAGGGGTCGGTCGTCGTGTACGACCACACGCCGTCGTCGCAGAACAGATAGCCGCCGTCTCCGACGACGTACACGTCGCCGCTGCAGTCCTCCCCCACAGCGAAGTCACCGGCTGTGAAGCCTGCGGGCGGCACCTCGACGGGGGGCGTGGAGATGCTCACGCTGACGAAGCCCTTGCCTGGTGTGGTGTCCGGTGAGTAGCCGTCGTCGCCGGGGTCGGTCGTCGTGTACGCCCACGTGCCGTTGTCGCAGAACAGCCAGGAGGTTCCGGAGCCCGCGACATACACGTCGCCGGCGCAAGCGCCGCCCGGCAGGTACCCATCGGCGATGTAATCAGTGGGCGCCGTCTCGATCGGGGGCGTCGTGAGCGAGACGCTGCTCGAGCAGGCACCTGACGCGACGGCTGCGGCGAGGCCAATGCACGCGGCGGGGACGACGAAGAGGGATCGGGAGAGCTTCATCCGTGCCGGTGTAGCTGCACCAGCTCGCGCGGGCAACCTCGGGCAACTTCGCGAGGCGTGAGTCGCACGTGACGCGGAGGGCGCCGGGGTGCAAGGATGCGCGCATGCGCAAGGGCAAGACGAAGTGGAAGAGAGCAAGCGTGTGCCTCGTGCTGTCCCTCGCTGTCGGTTGCGCAGGCGCCACGCCGCCGACAGTCACCGCCACCGCAGACCTCCCCCCGCTCGACAACCCAGGTCCGCTCCCCGCGGCGTCCTCGGACGAGCCCGCTCCGAGCGCCGACGTCGCGCGCGGGGTCGCGGCGCTCGAGGCGAACGACCTCGCCACTGCGAAGGCCGCTTTCCAGGCGGCGCTCCGCGCGAATGCCAAGGACGCCGACGCGCTCTACTATCTCGGCGCCCTCAGCGAGAAGGCTGGGGACGTCGCGGGCGCGGAGTCCTCGTACAAGGCTGCGCTCGCAGCTCGCGCGACCCACGCTCGCGCCGAGGAGAACCTCAGCGCGCTCTATGACGACGCGCAGCGGTTCGACGAGGCGCTCGCGCTGACCGCGACCGCTCTCGCACAGCACCCGAAGGACGGGATGCTCCACCTGAACGCGGCGATCGCGTACGGTGGCAAGAAGGACCAGCCGTCAGCCGTGCGTGAGTTCGACGCTGCCGTCGCAGCCTCCCCGCGCGACGCGACGTTCCGCATGCTCTATGGCCACTGGCTAGCGGTTCTCCACCAGCGCGACGCGGCGGTGACCCAGCTCAAGGCCGCGCTCCCGCTCTCGAAGGACATCGGCGTCGTGGCGGCGGTCGGCCACGATCTCCACCTCCTCCAGGCGTTCCCTGAGTGCGTGTCGGCGCTGACGCAGGCCATCGGGCTGCGCGACGCCGCGGAGCTCCGCACCGAGCGCGCCGCGTGCAGCATCGGGCTTCTCGACGAGGCCGCCGCGCTCGCCGACCTGCGCGCCGCGACGACGAAGGAGCCGACGTACGCGCCGGCGCAGTATTACCTCGGCAACGAGCTCGTGAAGGCGGGCGACTTCGCGGGCGCTGTCGCGGCATACCAGGCGTTCCTCAAGCTCGAGCCGAACGGAGCGCCGGCGAAGGCCGTCGCGGAGAAGCTCAAGGCCGCGAAGGCGAAGTTGCACTAGCAGTTTGCGCTTCGGGGGAGCGCGGCCGCTCCCCCGAACCCCAGCCGGTGGGCGCCCTGCCGTCGGTCGGCGGGGCCGTTCCGGCAATCGGCGCGCGCTTTCCATCGGTCGCCGTGTGTTTGCCGTCGGTCGTCGCGAGCTTGCCGTCGGTCGTCGCGTGAATGACGTCGGTCGGTGTGGGTTTGCGGTCGGTCGGCGTCTGCCTGTCGTCGGTCGGCAGGCGTTTGCGGTCGGTCGTGACGGGTCCACCGTCGGTCGCCACGGGTCAACCGTCGGTTGCGACGGGTCCACCGTCGGTCGCGACGGGTCCACCGTCGGTCGCCACGGGTCTACCGTTGGTCGTCACACGTTGGCTGCGGCAGAAATCCCCGCAACACCCGTCCGCCTTCTTCCCCCTCCACGCCGCCGACGATCCCTATGGCGACGAGCTCGCCCGTGCCATCGAACCAGGCGCACGCCTCGCCTGTCGTCGCGAGCTCCAGGCCGATGAAGTCCTGCAGGCGAACGAGCTTCCCGCACCGCGCGTCCCGGACCCCGGCCTCGGTCAGCGACACGCTCGGCAGCGCGCGCCGTGCGGCCGTCGCGAGCGGGATGAGGTGGCTCTCGATCTCCTCGCGCGGGGCGTCGAGGGAGACGGCGTCGCTGTCGACGAAGCCGCCCGAGTCGGTCCGGCGCAGCGCCGTCAGGTGCCCGACCGTTCCGAGCCCGAGCGCCAGGTCGCGGCCGAGCGCGCGGACGTAGTAGCCCTTGTCCGCCTGCACGCGGACATCGATCCAGGCGCTCGGCGTGCCAGCGGCGGCGGTGACCGTGAGCTCGTGGACGCGCACCGGACGGGCGTCGATGGTCACCGTCTCTCCGCGTCGCGCGCGGGCGTAGGCGCGCTCTCCGTTCTGCTGGATCGCGGAGAAGATGGGCGGGTCCTGCGAGGTGCGGGCGAGCTCGGCGGCGAGGGCGCTCACGAGGCGAGGGGAGGCGCCTTCGGGCCACCGGTCGAGGGCCTCTCGAAGCTCGGGGTCGACTTCCTGTTCTTCGACGACCTTCCCGAGGGCGTCGAGCGTGTCCGTCCCGGTGCCCAGGAGCACCCGCGCCTCGTACCGCTTCGCGGCAGACGTCAGGTAGGGGACCAGCTTCGTCGCTTCTCCGATCGCGAGCACGAGCACACCCGTCGCCATCGGGTCGAGCGTTCCCGCGTGCCCGACCTCACGCGTTTTGAGCGCCCTTCGCACGATCGCGACCACGTCGTGGCTGGTCGGCCCGCGAGGCTTGTCGAGCACGAGGACGCCTGATCGAGCTCTCAAGACCCGAGAATCTCCCGCGCGCAAGCGCGAGTCCCGCCGCCCGATGCGGTGAGAATTCTCGACGCGGTAGGCCGGCGCACGAGACCGCCTAACCCAGCCAGACGCTCGCTCGCTGCTTCACGGCGCGGTCGAGCATGCTCTGGATCTCGCCGCGCACCTGCTCGGCGAGCCGACCGACCAGCATCTCGTCGTCGGCCGCCTCGGGGCCGTACTCGTTCCAGCGGACGATGCTGCCGAACAGGATCTTCCACTTCGTCGGGAGCGGCAGGAGGCCGAGCGGCCCGAGGAGGGGGAACGTGGGCGTCACGGGGATGTAGGGGATCCCCATCATGTGAGAGAGGTAGTCGATGCGCAGGAGCATCGGGTTCGTCTCCTCGGCGCCGACGACGGCGACCGGGATGATCGGCGTGCCGGTGCGGAGCGCGAGCTTGATGAAGCCGCCGCGGCCGAAGCGCTGGAGCTGGTAGCGCTTGCGAAAGAGCTTCCCGATCCCCTTCACCCCCTCGGGAAACACCGCCGTGAGCGACTCCTGCTGCAGCAGGCGCTCGGCGTTCTCCTGGCACGCGCGCACCGCGCCGATGCGGTTCGAGAACGAGCCGAGGAACGGGAAGTGGAAGAGGAAGTCCTCCGCGAGCCATCGGACGTCGCGGTGCTGCGGGTGCTCGCGCTTGACGGCCGTCTTGATCATCATGCCGTCGTACGGGAGCGTGCCCGAGTGGTTGGCGACGAGGAGACAGCGCCCGTCGGCCGGGATGCCGTCGATCCCCTCGCACTCGACGCGGAAGTAGCGCTCGTAGAGGAAATCGAAGAACGGCTCGACCTTCTTCTCGTAGACGGGGTCCTTCCCGAAGTCGTCGACCTCCTCCGAGCGGTTGCGCATGCCGAGGCGCCCCCACTTGCGCATGTAGAACTCGGTCGAGAGGAGCTCGCGCGCGGTGTCGAAGACCGTGCTGTCCGGCCCGGGCGGGACCGTCTTCGACGGCGTGAAGCGCGACGGCGGCGCTGCATCGGCGTCCGGCAGGGCGCCCGGCCGCCGGATCATCGTGTCGAGGCGCTCCTCGAGCGCGCGGATCTTCGCCGCCACCTCGTCGTCGGAGAGCGCGGCCTGACTCCGCGGAGCCTCGATGTCGTGCCCGTCCGGGTCCTCGTCGTCATCGTCCTGCGGAAGACGGCGGCCAGGGTCTCCGTCGACGACGCTCGGGGAGAGCGAGTCCGGCCCGTCGCCGTCGATGAAGGCTTCTTCGCCGTCGAATTGCTTGTCGGTGGCGCGCGTCATGCGGTGGGCTCGTGCAGGAGGTGGACGTCGCGGAGGCGCTGGGCGCTGGTGAAGTCGAGCAGCGCCTCGCGCGTGGTGTAGGCCGGGCGGAACCCCATCGTCTCCCAGGCTTTCTTGCCGTCCGCCACGCAAAGGAAGCGCAGGTACTTGAGGAAGCTCGGCGGCGCGTCGGCGAGCTGCGCCATCCAGCCGACCGCGATCGCGGTCTCCGCGAGCGGGTGCGGGATGGGCGCCGCGACCCGGCCGGCGAGCTTGATCACCGTCGACAGCGGGAGGACGCCGTCGCCGACGATGTTGAAGATGCCCGGCACGTTCCGGTCGATCGCCAGCTTGAAGGCAGCGATGGCGTCGACCTCGTGCACGAACTGCAGCAGCGGGTCGAAGCCCATCATCGTCGGCACGATGCGCCGCGAGAGGAAGCGGGTCAGGTAGTTCTGCACCGTCGGCCCGAGCAGCGGCGCGGTGCGCAGGATGGTGACGACGGAGCCAGGCACGCGGTCGGCGAAGCGGAGCACCTCTGCCTCGGCCTCCATCTTGTCCGCGAAGAAGGGCTCCTTCCTCGACGCGCGCAGCGGGTGCTGCTCGGTCAGAAAGTTCGGGTTCGACGGGTGCGCGCCGTAGAGCACCGTCTGCGACCAGAGCACGACCTTCCGCACCTGGGCGTGGCGCGCGGCGACCATCGCGTGCCTCGTGCCGACGCTCTCGAGCTCGTGGGCCCACGCTGCGGCGTAGCTCGGAGCGCTGAGGAACGAGACGTGAACGAGGGTGTCGACCCGCTCGGCAGCAAGCACCTCGGCGAGGCGGGCGTCGGCCTTCGGGTCGGTCAGGTCGAAGGGGTAGGCGCGCGTCTTGGAGCTCCGGGTCGCCCGCGCGTCGGAGTCGAGCGCGATGATGCGTCGCGTGCGGTCGTCCTCCTCGAGGAGCGCGATGAGGTTGCCCCCGAGAAAGGAGCTGGCGCCGACGACCGCGACGACGCCCCCTGCGGGCGACGGTGCCTTCGTCGCTAGATCGTTGCCGGCCTTCGGGCGAGCGGCGGAAGAGCCCATGCGTGCGCGGTACCCCTTTGCCGTCCACCCATAGTACATGGCGAGGGGCGCGCCGCCTGGATTCGCACGTCGCTCGGAGGCGCGCGATCTGCGTTACGTTTAGGTGTCGCGCCCGTCCACACGGACGAGACGCCAACGAGCACGACGGCCGAGGACGGGAAACGACGGATGACCACATCGCCAGCCCAGGCGCCGCTGATCCTGGGGCCCTACGAGCTCGTGGAGCACCTCGCTTCCGGCGGGATGGCCGAGGTCTACGTCGCGCGGAGGCAGGGGCCGCACGGCTTCAACAAGACCGTCGCGGTCAAGCGCATCCTCCCGCAGCTCGCGCAGGACGAGGAGTTCGTCTCGATGTTCGTCAACGAGGCGCGCGTCGCGGCGACGCTCAGCCACCCGAACATCGTGCAGGTGTTCGACTTCGGGGAGCAGGCCGGTGAGCTCTACATGGCGATGGAGTACGTGCGCGGCACGAACGTCGCGCGGCTCACGCGGCGGGCGGCGGCGCGCGGGGCGGTCATCCCGCTCGACGTCTGCCTCCACATCGTCCTCTCGGTGCTCCGCGGCCTCGAGTACGCGCACGGCGCGCGGGACGAGTCGGGGCTCTTGCTGCTCAAGCTCGTGCACCGCGACGTCTCGCCGGGCAACGTGCTCATCGACGAGTCGGGCGCCGTGAAGCTCACCGATTTCGGGATCGCCCGCGCGGCGACGGTCGAGCGCCGGACGGTCGTCGGGCACCTCAAGGGCAAGCTCGGCTACATGTCGCCGGAGCAGGTCATGGGGCTCGAGCTCGACGCTCGCAGCGACCTCTTCACGCTCGGGATCGTCTTCGCCGAGCTGCTCACGCTCCGCCCGCTGTTCTCGGCGCCGTCCGAGATCGAGATCCTCACGCGCATCCGCGACGCGGACATCCGGTCGCTCGACGACGCCGCGCTGCCGGCCGAGGTGCTCGCCATTCTCCACCGCGCGCTCGCCCAGAACCCGGAGCTCCGGTACGAGAACGCCCGCGCGTTCGCCGAGGACATCGAGAGCCTTGCGCGCCGTCGCGGCATGACGCTCAGCGCGCCGCGTCTCGCCGAGTTCCTGAAGACGCTCGTGCAGGACAGCCAGCACCCACCGGCGATCCACGAGGCCACGACCTCCGTGGGGGGCAAGACGCTGCAGGGCGAAGCGGCGCCCCTGTCGGACTGGGAGGACGAGCGGGTCACCCCGGCCCTCGCGGCGTACCGGCTGGAGCACCCCGACGGGAAGATGGTCGGGCCGCTCCACTATCACGAGCTCGCCGAGCTCTTCGTGACCGGAGCCGCCACCAGCAACTGCCTCGTCTCGCGCGACGGAGGGCCGTTCGCCGCGGCGCACACCTTCCTCGAGCTCCACCGCTTCGTCACGAGCTCGAACCTCACATGGGAAGATGACGCGAGCTGGTCGCTGCGGTCGCGCCGCACCATCGAGCGCGTCACGCTGCCGTCGTGGCTCTTCCGGCTCGCGGTGGGGCGCAAGACCGGCGCGATACTCATGCGCGACGGAGGGCGACGGAAGAAGGTCTTCCTGGTCGAGGGGGTCCCCGAGTTCTCCGCGTCGACGGAGAAGAGCGAGCTCCTCGGCGAGCACCTCATCGCGCGCGCGGGGGTGCTGCGCGTCGAGGTCGAGATGGCGCTGTCGATCCTGCCGAGGTTCGGCGGGAGGCTCGGAGACGCGCTCGTGGGGCTCGGCGTCCTCCGCCCCGTCGAGCTCGTGCGGGCGATTCACGAGCAGACCGTCGAGCGGTACCTCGAGCTGTTCCGTTGGCGTTCGGGAGAGGTCGCGTTCGACGAGGGGGCGTCGTCGGGAGAGGAGACGTTCCCGCTGGGCGTCGCCCCGTTCGACGTCATCGCGCGCGGGGTGCGCGAGAGCTACTCCACGCACGAGATCCGTGGCTGGCTCGCGGCGTTCGGCGACGCCCCGATCGCCCCGGCACCTCGGCCGCTGCTGCGCATGGACGCGCTGCGCTGGACGGAGGGGGAGGCGTGGGTGCTCGCCGCGCTCGACCGACCGCGCGCCATCACCCAGTTCCTGACGGAGCAGGAGTCGCGGAGGGACGTGCCGCGCGACGAGGCGGTTCGTGCCGTGTTCCTCGGGCTGTCCTTCGGGGTGCTGTCCATCGAGGGCTTCACCGTCCCGGACGAGCCCTAGTCGCTGGTCAGAAAATGCAGTCGTGAACCACGCGAAGCGTCGTCCGAGCGCAGGCTCCTGCACCTGATCGTGCCCGGAGTGCACCGCATTGAGGTGCGGGTGACTGCGCTCCACTCGAGAGGTTGCCGCACGTCGCCTTCGCCACTAGAGAGAGCCCTGTGACGCGCTCGCTGGCCGCCCTTTGCCTCGCGCTCGCCTTCGTCCTTCTCCCGCTCGCGCTGGGGCCGGCGATGTCTTCGTTCGCGATCGCGCTGGGTGGCGCGCCCGAGCACCTGTGCGCCTGCGGAATGAAGGCGGGCACGTGTGGCTGCCCCGAGTGTGAGCGGCGCGAGCGCCTGCTGCGAACCGACGACGCTCCGCCTGTTCCGAACACGCGCGCCGTCCTTGGCTCCTGCGACGATCACGGCCGGGGGTCGCTCGCGGCGTCGCTGCCCCCCGCCATCGTCCCGCCGACGCTTTCCGTCCTCGCGAGCCCGTGCTTCGGAGTCCTCGCCACGGCGGTCGTCATCGAGGGCGCTCCCCCCGAACCTGGCGCGCCGCCCACGCCTCCGCCTCGATCCGTCTGAGACCCGCTAGTCCACTTCGGTAGCGCTCGGCGTAGCCCTGCGTTCCCGCCCGAGACTCGGCACTCGTTCCCGCGCCAGACATGCGCGGACCGCGAGCGCCGGAGCGGGTGGGCGCGGCTGCTGCGGGTGCGACCACGGCGTTTACTCATTCGATTCGTCTCGAGGTCTCTCATGGTCCGCTTCTCCGCTTCACGTCTCATCGTGCCGCCCGTATCCGTCGTCATCGGCGCGTCCGTCCTTCTGCTCACCTACGCGTGCTCCTCGAGCACGCCGAAATCCGCCGACCCGCCGGACGATGCGGGCGTCAACCAGTGCGCGCCGCCCGACTCCAGCGCGGGCAACGCCACCATCAACGCTTCGGCTGCCACGTGCGCGGCCCCCGGCGAGCCGACCGCTGGCCCCGCCGACACGCACTGCGTCGTCGACGGCGGCAGCCTCGGGATCCAGTCGACGAGCCCGAGCGCGTGCTGCGTCCCCGGAGACGCCGGCGGCCCGGACCAGTGCCCCTACAACGCGACGATGTTCGGTCACGAAGGGGACGACGACGACTGCAAGTACCACGTGACCTGGTCGTCGACGCCGATCTGCGAGGGCTCGGGCGGAGTGGAGTTCACCGTGGTCGCGACGTACCTGGGCACGTCGAACCCGGTCACCGGCGCGCACATCCACCCGGAGATCTTCACGACGACGCCTGGCGATGCGGCGTGCGACGACATGAGCTCGCACGAGAGCCCGTCCAACTTCGAGGTCTTCGGCGAGAGCCCGCCCGGCACGTACATGGGGCGAGTCGTCTTCGACAAGCCCGGGCAGTGGACCCTCCGCTACCACCTGAACGAGAACTGCCTCGACGTGCTGCCGGACTCGCCGCACGGCCACGCGGCGTTCCACCTGACCGTGCCGTGACGGCTCGAGTCTTCGCCACCGCGCTCGCTCTGTCCGTCGCATTCGCTTGCGCGTGCGGAGCGGGCGCGCCTGCGTCGGGGACGGACGCGGCGACGGAGGTTCCCGCGTGCGTCCGCACCGACCCGAGCTGCCCTGAAGCGAGCGCCCCGCCGAGCTACGCGACCACGGTCCACTCGATCTTCGTGACCGCCTGCGTCAACTGCCACTATCCAGGCAGCACGCTCGCGTACAGCTCGCTCGCGACCTACGAGGATGTCCATCTCGTCTACGGCTCCGCGCTCGGGCAAGTGAGCTCCTGCCTCATGCCCCCGGCTGGTCAGCCGCCCCTCACGGAGGCAGACCGCACGGCGCTGCTCACGTGGCTCGTCTGTGGAGCGCCCGAGAACTGAACCGTGGTCCAAGACCATGACGTAGTACTTCCGGACCATGACGTCGCAGTCTCACCTCAGCTCGAGCGTGCACCCCAGCGCCTTCGTCTCGCTCGCGCGGGGAGCTCGGCCCGCGAGCAGGTCGTCGATCGCGTTCGCGAGGTACGGCGCGCGGTCGTCGCGGAGGTGATGCTGGTCCGAGTCGAACCCGCCGCGGTACACGACGTGGCCGTCGCGATCGAGGACGACGGAGAACGTCGCGTACTCGGCGTCGAGCGCGCGCGCGAGCTTCCCGCCGTCGTCGAGAACGAGGGCGTAGCCGCGAGCCCGGGCCTCGTCGGCGTCGCGGCCCATCGTCGCGCTCTCCTCCGAGTCGACGAACAGGAAGCCCACGCCGAGCGGGGCGTCCTTCGCGACGAGCTCGCGGATGCGCGCGTCATGGGCACGCTGGCAGGGGCAGTGCGCTGAAAAGAACGAGACGACGGTGAGCGGGTGCCCCCGGAGCTCGGCGTCGACGGGGTGGAGCGAGCCGTCCGTTCCGCGGAGAACGACCGAGCCGGCCTCGGGGGCTCGCGCGGGGGTGCAACCGAGAGCCTTCACGAGAAGCAGGAGCAGACCGCAACGTGCGAGGCCCGTCACGAGAACCCCATCAGGATCGTCAAGGTCATGCCCGCGCTGGCCGGCTGGTTGGCGCCGAGCGAGCTCACGGGCGGCGTGAGGAAGAGGCTCCCCTGGATGCGGAGCGCGTCGGTGAGCGGGTAGAGCGCGACGCCGCTCAGCGTGAGGACGCGCTTGTGGCTGTCCGGGTCGGTGACGCCGTTGATGGCGGCGTTCCCTTCGGCCGCGTACGAGCCGACGAAGCCGAGCGTGAGATCGCTGCGGAAGCTGTACGCGAGCGCACCGATGGCCGTGAGCTGCGTGCCGAGCGTCTCGCTCACCCCTTGCGCGCTGCGGGTCGCGCGCTGGGCCAGGATGCCGCTCACGTTGAGGAGCCACGGGCCCCAGGTCTGCTCGAGCGCGAGGCCGACGTTGCCCTGGAAGGCGCCGATGCCCGTCGCATCGACCGCGAGCGGCTGCGTCGCCTCCTCCGGAGGGCGTCCGGTCGGGAACGTCGCCCCCACGAGGACGGCGATGCCGGGGACGAAGCGCGCTTCGCCTGCGAGCGCGAAGTCGTAGCGGGCGCCGAGGTTGATGTCGCCGACACCGCCGCTGTGCGCGGTCTGACCGGGATACGCGCGGAACGTCTCGACCAGCGGGATCAGCACGGCGACCTGCGCACGTTTGGTGATTCGCGCGGCCGCGAGGAGGTCTTCCTCGACGTCCACCTCCGTCGTGTGCGGCGGCTGCGACGAGTAGGCACCGTCGGGCGCGTAGTTGCCGAGCACGCCGCCGACGCGCAGGGTCGTCCCCACGAGCGCATCCTCGTGGATGGCGAGGCGCGCCGGCGTGACCGCGCCGGACCCCGCGCAGCACGCCTGGGCGTGCGCGAGCCTTGCCGGAGCGAGCGCCGCGAACGCGAGAGCTATCGCCGTCGCGCGGTGCTCAGGGAACATCGAACGCAGGGTTCGCCGTATCGCCAGTGTTCGATGGTGGCGCGCCGTCGAACGTGAGCCGCAGCTCCCACTCGCCCGCCATGAACAGCGAGAGCTGGTCGATCTCGTAGACGCCGTTCCCCTTGGCCGTGACCGTAGGGACGAGCGACGTCCCGTGCCCCATCGCGGGCATCCACGGAACGACGGTGAGGGAGAGACCATCGACGGGCTGACCGCTCGCGGTGTCGGTCACGACGACCTGGGCCTCCTGGAGCCCCTCGATCGGTGGCTGCGGCGACGTGCGCACGTCGACGCTCAGGCTACCCCCGGCGCTGGTCGCGGTGACGAGCGGGGATGCGGTGAAGCCGACGACCTCGGCGGGGGGGCTGGCGCTGGAGCAAGCGGCGGCGGTGAGAGCGGTGAAGCTGACGGCGGTGACGAACGACGGGATGCGCGAACGAGAAAGCATGAGGACCTCGTGGACGAGGACGACGTGGACAGACGGAGCGCCGCCGAATCCGTCCTGCCCCGATGATCGGGAGAGAGGAACGGTCCTGCGGCGCCGCTCGGTGGTCTGCGTCAGCTTCTACGAGGCGGCGGCGTCGGCGGCCCGGGCGGCGCGCGCGACGCGAGAGACGAGCGCGGCGGCGTGTCGAGGATGGTGACGGTCGCCTTCGGCATCACGGCAACGGGGGCGGGCAGAAGCGCGGGCGGCAGCGGCGCGGCGCCGAGCAGGGCAGAACCCTCATCGCACTCGCCCTTCAGGACGGGGTACGCAGGCGAGTCGCCGTGGTGGCGTGCGCGCTCGAGCTCTTCACACTCCGGGCAGCCGCAGGTCCCGACGGCCATGCCGCACGCGCAGACATGGTGCGCCTCGGCGACGGCGCGCTCGATGGGCATAAGCATCGGCCCGAGCCAGAGCGGCGACAGCAGCGCGACGAGGGCGATGGCCAGGGAGCGCGCGAGCCAGCCGACGACGAATCGCCTCGCCAGACTGCCGCGTGCACGCCGGTCCACGAGCCAGTCTTAGCGACGCGGCGCGCGCCGGGCAAGGCGGCGACGCATCTGGAGGCTCGTTTCGCGTAGGGTAACGGCTCCGTGGCCGCGTCGCGCTCGTCCCTGGCTGTCGCTCTCGCCACGACGCTCGCGCTCGCGGCGGTGCCGCGCGTCGCCTTCGCGCAGGCGGGGACGACCTCCGTGAACCGGTACTCCGCCTACGAGCGCGGCGCGATCGAGGCGGCGCTCCGCGACTACAAAACGAGCATCGACTCGTCGCCGGAAGGCAAGCTGCTCGAAGGGATCGACATCGTCACGCTCGACGTCTTCGAGGCGCGAGATCCGGTGCCCTATCCCGACTTCTTCGACGTCTTCCACACCAAGTCGAAGCGCTACGTGATCGCGCGGGAGATCCTGCTCGTGCCGGGCGAGGCGTACCGCCAGTCGCTCGTCGATGACAGCGTCCGCAACCTCCAGATCCTTCCCTCCCTCAACTTCGTCGTCCCTCAGCTCTCGGTCGTGCTCGCCGTCCCGACGCGCGGCAGCGCCCCGGATCGCGTGAGGCTGCTCGTCATCACGAAGGACATCTGGAGCCTCCGGCCGAACTGGAACATCCAGGCGACGAACGGTGGCATCTCGCTCCTCTCCGCGCAGCCCGCCGAGACGAACGTCGCGGGTACGCACACGATCGCGAACCTGAACTTCCTGCTGAACCCGGCGCAGATCGTGACCGGCGCGGGCTACACGAACTTCCGCCTCGACGGCACGCACGTCGTCCTCCAGCCGAACGCGAACCTCGTCTGGAGCCGCGCGACCGGTGCGCTCGAGGGTTCGTATGGCGGTCTCCTCGCAGGGCAGCCGCTGTTCTCGCCGCGCAGCCAGTGGGCGTGGGACGCCTCGGTGAACTGGACGGACTACGTGTTCCGTCGCTTCGAGGACCTCAACGTCGCGACGTACACGGACCCGACAACGAAGCAGACGATCCCGTCGGCGTTTCGCGGTCAGCTCTACGGGACGGAGTACACGGTGACGCGCTCGTTCGGCTCCGTCACCAAACAGGACTTCGCGCTCGGCGCCGCCGTCGCGAGGAACCAGTACACGGTCGGAGCACCCGCGGGCACGAGCGGGAAGACGGTCGCGGACTTCGAGAGCGCCTTCGTCCCCGTGAGCGACAATCGCGTCGGACCGTTCTTGCAGTATCACACGTACGAGAAGCGCTACGTTCGCCTCCTCGACTTCGAGACGCTCGGGCTTCAGGAGGACTTTCGCCTCGGACGCGAGGCCTTCGTGAACGTGTACCCCGTGACGCAGGCGCTTGGCTCGTCGCGTAACTTCTTCGGCGTCGACGCGTCGCTCCTCTACACGGTGGCTCTGGGCGACGGGCTCGCGCGCGCGTCGATCGAGTCGATCACCGAGACCCAGTCGGTAGGCCTCTCGGACGCCTCCATCGAGCCGAGCCTCCACCTGGTCTCGCCGACCGCGCTCATCGGCCGCTTCGTGTTCGACGCGCACATGCTCTACCGGTACAGGAACTACCTCAACCAGGTGTCGTACCTCGGCGGCGACACGCGCCTGCGCGGGTACCCGACCGAGTTCTTCGCAGGGAAGGACCTGGTCAACGTCAACCTCGAGTACCGGACACGCTCGATCGACATCCTGACCGCGCAGGTCGGGCTCGTCGGGTTCTATGACGCTGGCGACGCGTTCAACGGTCTCTCGCAGCTCCATCCGTACGACGGGGTCGGCATCGGAGCGCGCGCGCTCTTCCCGCAGCTCGATCGCTTCGTCCTCCGCTTCGACCTGGGCTTCCCCGTGGGCGACGGCGCCCGCATCCCTGGCATCTCGCCGGTGTCGTTCTTTCTCTCGCTCGGCCAGGCGTTTCCCGTCCCGACGATCGGCCCGGGAGGAGGTGCGGGGTCGCCGCAGCTGAGCGGGAGCCCGACGACGGTACTGCCGCCACCGCCGTGATGAGGATCTGGACGAACGCTCTTGCCGTGGGACGCTGAGACCCGGCAAGGTTGGCTGGCGATGGACGAGGTGTTCTTCTGCGGTGTACCCGTCGGCTGCGCCCTGGCGTATGGCCTCGTGCTCGACGCCAAGCGACACGCGCGCGAGCTGAAACGCGACCAGCAGGGCTGGAGCGAGTACGCAGCGCAGCGCGGCTTTCGCTATGCGACCCGCAACCAGACGCTGTCGATGCGCGTGGATCATTCGGTCGAGGCGGAGCTCGACGGTGTGACGCTGTCGTGCGCCACCGGGCTGGGCATCCTCCGGATGCCGACGACGTCGGTCATCGCCCGCGCGGCCGTGCCCATCGAGGGTCGGCTCTACGTCTCGTGCGACGAGGCGCTTTCGCAGGCAATGGACGACACGCTGGCGCGTCGCGTCGACGTCTCCGACCCGGATTTCGACGGACGCACCTTCTTCGTCAGGGCCACGCGGCCCGACATCGTCCCGGCCGTGCTCGTGCCCCCGGTCCGCAAGGTCCTCATGCGAATGAGCGAGACAGGGCGGCCCTCATTGAACTTCCGATGCGAGCGCGACCTCGTCGTCGTCGAGTGGATGGGCCACGACGCCGTCCCGGAGCTCCTCGATCTCGGGCTCCGGCTCGTCGTCGCCGCCTGCACCGCCCGATCGAGCAGCGGCGCCTATCGCTGACCGCTCGTGGTAGCGTTCCGCCGCCGCGGAGACCCGGCATGCAGCCGTTCCGGCTCGTGGGAAGACACTCGTGATCCAGCGACTCGTCCATTTCGCGCTCAGGATGCCCTTCGTCATCCTCAGCTCCGCCGTCGCGCTCATCGTCGCCGGGCTCTTCGCGTACAAGCAGCTCGACATCGAGGCCTACCCGAACCCGGTACCGCCGATGATCGAGATCATCACGCAGCCCGACGGCTGGAGCGCCGAGGAGGTCGAGCGATACGTCACCGTTCCGCTCGAGATCGGTCTCGCCGGGATGCCTGGCCTCGAGGATACGCGGTCGCAGTCGCTGTTCTCGCTCAGCGACGTCAAGTGCTACTTCAGCTGGAGCACGGCATACCGTGACGCGCGGCTGGAGGTCATCAACCGGCTGCAGTTCGTCACTCTGCCGAACAACCTGACGCCTTCGCTCTCTCCCTGGAACGCGATCGGAGAGCTCTTTCGCTACAACGTCGTGGGCAAGGGGTACACCCCCATGGACCTCAAGACGGCGGAGGACTGGCTGCTCGAGCGGCAGTTCAAGCAGGTCCCGGGTGTCATCGACGTCACGAGCTTCGGAGGGGAGACGAAGCAATACCACGTCGACGTCGACCCGTTCAGGCTGCGCGGGCAGAACGCGACGCTGACGCAGGTCGTCAACGGACTGCAGGCGGGCAACCAGAACGTCGGCGGCCAGCGCCTCGAGATCGGCGAGCAGGCGTACGCCGTCCGTGGCATCGGTCTGATTCGCGACGTCCACGACGTCGAGAACATCGTCGCTTACTCGGCCAACGGCGTCCCCATCCGTGTTCGAGACCTCGCGACGGTGTCACTCGGCCCGGCGCCGCGCCTCGGCATCGTCGGTCACGACGACAACCCGGACGTCGTACAGGGGGTCGTCCTCATGCGCTACGGCGGTGAGACCCCATCGACGCTCGCGGGCATCCACAAGCGCATCGAGTACATCCGGGCCAACCACATCCTGCCCCCGGGTATGGACATCGTCCCGTATTACGACCGCGGCGATCTCGTGAAGCTCACGACGCACACCGTGATCGAGAACCTCCTCGTAGGGATGGCGCTCGTCTCGATCGTCCTCTTCCTGTTCCTGGGGCACCTGCGCGCCGCGGTCATCACGGCCCTCAATATCCCGCTCGCGCTGATGTTCGCGTTCTGCGGGCTGGTGGGGACCCACACTCCCGCCAACCTGATCTCCCTCGGCGCCGTCGACTTCGGCATCGTCGTCGACTCCACCGTCATCATGATGGAGAACATCTTCCGCCACCTCGGCGCACACGGGAAGGGCACGATGGTGGAGCGCATCCAGCGCGGCGCCAACGAGGTCGCGGGCCCGATGACGTTCTCGACGCTCATCATCGGCGTCGCGTTCCTCCCGCTGTTCACCATGACGGGTGTCGCGGGGGTCATCTTCTCTCCGATGGCGTCGACGTACGCGTTCGCGATCGGCGGGGCGATCATCCTGGCGCTCACGCTCACTCCGGTGCTCGCGTCGGTCGGTATCCCGGCGCAGATGGAGGAGAAGGACCCCCCGATGGTTCGCGCGATGCACGCGGTCTACATGCCGCTCTTCGCGGCCGTGCTGCGGCGCCCGAAGACGGCGGTGGCCGTGGGTCTCCTTCCGGTCGTCCTCGGCGCGCTCTCGTTCGGATCTCTCGGAGGCGAGTTCATGCCCCACCTCGAGGAGGGGAACTTCTGGATCCGCGCGACTCTCCCGACGTCGATCTCGCTCACGCAGTCGGCCAAGTACGTCGGCACGATGCGGCGCATCATCCGCGGCTGCCCGCTCGACGAGACGAAGCCGTGCGATCACCCGAAGCACGACGAGGTGCTCACGGTCGTCTCCCAGCTCGGGCGCCCCGACGACGGCACCGACGTCGCCGGATTTCAGAACATCGAGATCTTCGCGCCACTCAAGCCCTTCGACCAGTGGCCGCACGGCTTGACCAAGGACGCCCTGACCGAGGAGATGGAAGGGGAGCTCGCGCTGGCGTTCCCGGGCGTCGTCTTCAACTTCTCCCAGATGATCAGCGACAACGTCGAAGAGGCGGTGTCGGGCGTGAAGGGGGAGAACTCCGTCAAGGTGTTCGGGCCGAGCCTCGAGGCGAACGAGAAGAACGGTCACGCGATCGTCGACACGATGACGAAGGTCGACGGGGTGAAGGACCTCGGGATGTTCGAGTCGCTCGGGCAGCCGAACGTCAAGATCGTGCCGGATCGCGTGGCGTGCGCAAGGTATGGCCTGAACACGGGCGACGTCGACGCCGTCGTACAGGCCGCGATCGGCGGGCAGGTCGTGACGCAGGTCTACGAGGGGGAGAAGCGCTTCGATCTAACCGTGCGCTGGCTCGCGCCGTACCGCAGCTCGGTCGAGTCGATTCGCGAGATCACCGTGACGACCCCAGCGGGCGCCGCCGTCCCGCTCGGCCAGATCGCGACGGTTTCGCTGCAGGACGGTCCTTCGGTCATCTATCGCGAGAACGGCGAGCGATATGCGCCGGTGAAGTTCTCGGTTCGCGGACGAGACCTCGCGGGGACGATCACGGACTCTCAGAACGAGATCCACAAGAACGTGCACCTCTCGTACGACTCGCACCTCGAGTGGGCCGGCGAGATCAACCAGCTGAAGGAGGCCATCGACCGGCTGAAGGTCGTCCTTCCGATCACGCTCCTGCTGATCATCTTCCTCGTCTACAGCGCCGTGAAGACGCCGGTCGACACGTTCATCGTCATCATGAACATCCCCGTAGCGAGCGCAGGGGGGATCCTCGCGCTGCTCATCACGGGGGTGCACTTCTCGGTCTCGGCCGCGATGGGCTTCATCTCGGTCTTCGGCATCGCCGTGCAGGACGCCATCCTCGTCGTCACGTATTTCCAGCGCCTCCGTGACGTCGACCAGCTCTCCGTGATGGATGCCGCGCGCGAGGCCTCCGAGAAGCGGCTGAGGCCGTGTCTGATGACGACGCTCGTCGCGATGATCGGACTCTTCCCGGCGGCGATCTCGAACGGGATCGGCGCCCAGACCCAGAAACCGCTGGCCATCGTGGTGATCGGGGGCTCGCTCATCCTCGCCATCGTCGCTCGCATCCTTCAGCCGCCGCTCCTCTATCTGGCGCACTCCTGGCTCGAACGCCGCAAGCCGCCGCCGCGGGCGTCGTTCGAGCACACGGCGGACGTGCCCGCGCACTGACGGTGACAGGCGCTCGCCTCGCGGCGTAGAACGTCGTCCATGCCCACGGCTCTCCCTCAGTCGACGCCCACGCGCGCGCATGCACGCCCGCTCCGCGCCGCGCTCGCGCTCTCCGCCCTGGTGGTGCCGCTGCTTCACTGCCACCCGAGCGCGCCGCCGCTCGTCGTCCCTGGCCCAACCGTCGCCCATCCTCCGCCGCTGCCCGTCCAGACGGGACCGACGCCCCCGGAGACTCCGAGGCAGCCGGTGACGACGAACTACCACGGCGTAACGGTGGTGGACGACTACGCCTGGCTCGAGGAGAAGGCCGACCCCAAGGTCGAGGCCTGGAGCGAGGCGGAGAATACGTATACGCGCGCCGTGCTCGACGCTCTCGCCGATCGTCCCGCGATCAAGCAGCGCGTCGCGGCGCTCATCGGCGACGATGCGCCCGGTTACGGAGAGATCACGGCTCGCGGCGCGACGCTCTTCGTGATGAAGACGCAGCCACCGAAGCAGCAGGCGTTCCTGGTGACCGTCGCCGCGTCAGCCGATCGCGCCACCGAGAAGGTCCTTCTCGATCCGAACGTGCTCGACCCGAGCGGCAAGACGACCATCGACTGGGTCGCGCCGTCACGGGATGGAAAGCGCGTAGCCGTCTCCCTCTCGAAGGGCGGTTCCGAGAGCGGCGACGTGCACGTGTACGACGTGGCCACCGGCACGGAGAGCGCGATCGACATGGTGCCGCGCGTCAACGGCGGGACCGCGGGCGGGAGCCTGGCGTGGGCCGGCGCGAGCGGCTTCTTCTACACGCGCTACCCGCACGAAGGCGAGCGCCCCGCGGCGGACCTGTCGGTCTACCAGCAGGTCTACTTCCACAAGCTCGGTACGCCCATCGAGAAGGATACCTACGCCATCGGGAAGGACTTTCCACGCATCGCCGAGGTCGCGCTCGAGTCGAGCAAGGACGGAAAGGTGGTCGTCGCCAAGGTCGCGAACGGTGACGGAGGCGACTTCGCGATGTTCGTGCACACGGGCAGCGACGCGGCCGCGGGCTGGAGGCAGCTCTCGACGTACGCGGACAAGATCGTCGACGCGAAGTTCGGCCCTGACGGCACGCTGTACCTGCACTCGCACCGGAAGCCGCGCGGCGAGGTGCTGGAGCTGTCGCCGGCCACGGCGCCGCTGGCCCGCGCAACGGTGCTCGTGGCCGAGAGCGAAGCGGTCATAGAGTCGTTCGTGCCCGCGGCGACGCGGCTATACGTCGTCGATCTGATCGGCGGACCGTCCCAGGTCAGGATCATTCCGCTGCACAAGCCCGCCGGCAGGACGGCGGAGGTCACGCTCGTCCCGATCCTCGCGGTCTCTCACATCTCGGACGCGGCGCTCGTCACGGGCGACGACGTGCTCTTCCGCGACGAGAGCTACCTCGAGCCTCCGGCCTGGTACCGCTTCCGGGCGAAGACGGGGACGCTCGAGAAGACATCGCTCTTCAAGCAGACGCCGGTCGACTACTCCGACACCGAGGTCGTTCGCGAGCAGTGCGTCTCGAAGGACAGCACCAAGGTCCCGCTCAGCGTCATGCAGAAGAAGGGGGCAGTGCGCGATGGCTCGGGCTTCGCGCTGCTCACGGGGTATGGCGGTTTCGGAATCAGCATGGCGCCACGCTTCCGGTCGCTCACACGGATCTTGCTCGACCAGGGGGTGGTCTTCGCCGAGGCAAACCTGCGCGGCGGCGGCGAGCTCGGGGAGGGGTGGCACTCCGCCGGCAACGTCACCAACAAGCAGAACGTGTTCGACGACTTCTATGCGTGCGCGAAGCTGCTCGCCGACGAGAAGATCGCGCCAGCCTCGCACCTTGCGATCCAGGGTCGATCGAACGGAGGGCTGCTCATGGGCGCCGAGCTGACGCAGCACCCGGACACGTTCCGAGTGGTCGTTTCGCACGTGGGCATCTACGACATGCTGCACTACGAGACGACGTTCAACGGCGCATTCAACGTGACCGAGTACGGGAGCGTGAAGGACGAGGCGCAGTTCAAGGCGCTCTACGGATACTCGCCGTTCCACAACGTAAAGGACGGGACGGCCTACCCGTCTATTCTGTTCCTGACGGGAGCGAACGACCCGCGGGTCGAGCCGTACAACTCGCGCAAGATGACGGCGAGGCTGCAGGCAGCCAGCACGAGCAAGCACCCGATCCTGCTTCGCACCAGCCACGACACCGGCCACGGCATGGGGACCCCGCTCGCGGCGGAGATCGACGAGGACGCCGACTCCATCGCCTTCATGCTCCACGAGCTAGGGGTCCCGTTCAAGGCGCCGAAGTAGACGGCGCACCCGTCACGCCGCGCGAGGCAGACTTCGGGGTCTCCGCACGCCGCCCGACGAGGTCAGTGCGGGTGGTGCTTCTCCGGCGGCCTGTGCTCCTTCTCCTTCTCGGGGACCACGTGCTCGGTGCCTCGCTCCGGCACCCGCTCGGCGGTCTCCTTCTGCGCCTTCTCGGCGGCCTCTTTCTGTGCGGCAGCGGCCCGCTCGGCGGCCTCCTTCTGCGCGGCGGCCACCCTCTCGGCTGCGTCCTTCTGCGCCTTCTCCGCTGCAGAAGCTGCGGCGTTCTCGGCGGCGACGACGGGCGCGGCTGCGCTGGTCTTGCGATGGTGCACGTAGCCGCCGACGCCACCCGAGAGCCCGAGGAAGACGAGCGGGTAGATGATGAACGGAAGAATCGAGGGGCTGCTGCTCCGCGTGATGAGGACGGTCGGCTGTTCGCGGTGAACGACGTTCGGTCCGCCCTGGATGATCACGATCTGAGGGATGCCGTGGTCGTTCGAGTCGTCATCATCGTCATCGTCATCGTCATCGTCGTGGCGATGCCCACCGCCGCCGTTGTTTCCGCGAGCCGAAGCCAGCGGCGGAAACTCCGTCGCAGTCTGGCAGTGCGTACACGTGACCCGCGTCTCGGCACCCGCACGGGTGATGGGCGCGCCGCAGTTCGAGCATGTGAGACGTTCAGTCATGGCCCCTCGGTGGTCTTGGATAGAAGTCGAGATCTACCTGCTGCGCACATCCCAGGCAACCGCAGCGACCGATAGGCCCGCTAGTCAAGGCACGGTCATCACGGCACCGTCTCGCCCGCAGGTCTCGGTCGCAAACGCGTGAGCTGGCTACGAGAGGCGCCGACGAACGAGCGGCGCACGGGCGCCAGTCAATGCGGCGCGACGCACTGCCCCTTCTCGCACACGCGATCCCCCTTGCACTGGGTGTCGTTCGCGCATCCAGCGACGACGGGGGAGGGCGCGGGGGGCGGCGCGGGCGCTTCGACGACAAGCGCAGCCGGAGCCGTCATCGTGGGAGGCGGGGGCGGAGGTGGCGGGGGAGGAGGCGGCAGGACATCGCTGCTGCCGCCGCACGCGGAGACGACGACGAGCGTACCGACTAGCGACGCGGCGAGTGCTGCTGCGGAAACGAGGCGACGGAGGCGTGGCTCAGGCATGGACGCCCCTTATCACGAGGTGCGCGACCCGACACTCAGCGATGCGGCCAGACCGCCGCAGACAGGTGGTGTCTACGAAGCCGCGACTCCAGCATCTTTCCCGGATATCACGCGTTGACGTTCGTCGCCAACGTCGCTACCGGACGCACCGGAAGCCCAGAACGCTGCTCCGGTTCGCCGGCACGTGCGCGACGGCATAGCTCGCCTTCGCGCGTCCTGGATCGTTGCCAATCCACGCGCCGCCTCGAATCACCCGCGCAGCTCCCGATGCGGTCGCCCTTGTCGAGGTCCACTCGGACACGTTGCCGGCGAGATCGTGGATGCCGTTCGGAGTGTCGCCGGAGGAGTGACTGCCGACGATGCACGTGCCGGTCAGCCGTGTGATGCCCGACCAGCACAGCTGGAACTCGGGCTCGATGTTTCCCCACGGGTAGCTCGCTCCTCGCGGCCCGCCGCGCGCAGCCCACTCCCACTCGTCCTCGGTCGGCAGCCGCTTTCCCTGGGCCTCGCAGTAGGCGCCAGCCTGGCCCCATTCCACGCAGTTCATCGGATGGTTGCCGCGACCCGTGCCGTAGTTGCAAGTCGACGTCGCCGTGAACTCCACGCCGTCCGGCGAGGATTCGCGCACGTGCTCTGCCGAGCACAGCCCCGCCTGCACGCATGCCTGGTAGGCGTTCACCGTCACCTCGTTCACGTCCATGCAGAAGCTCGACACCGACGCGGCGCGGCTCTGGACTGCGAACGATCCGCCTGGCACGTGAGCCATTCCCGCTGGGCAGACCACGGGCGCGACGTACGGCGCGGGAGGAGCCTGCGTGCGCGGCCGCTCTGACGCGGGGGCGGGCGCGATGCGTATGGCGGGGCAGCAGCCCGACGCGTCTCTCAGCTCGGCAGCACACACGCGGTTGCACGGCGCCTGCCCCGCGCTCTCCCTCGGCGCGTTCCCGGCCAGCAAGCCGGCGCCGACCGCCAGTGCGGTTCGAGCGAGGCGCGCGATGTGCCGGGTCCGGGGAGTCATCCGCGGCAACGTACCGCGAAATCCGCCGACCCGGCGAGTCACCGTCGCCGGTGAGGATGCGGCTCAGGATCGGCGTCGGCGGCCTTGTCGAAGGTCAGCGAGGCCGAGTTGATGCAGTAGCGCATCCCGGTGGGCGCCGGGCCGTCGTCGAAGACGTGGCCGAGATGAGCCCCGCACGAGCGACACGTGACCTCCGTGCGCTCCATCGAGTGAGAGCGGTCGGTGCGTGAGTCGACCGCCTCACCCGCGAGCGGGCTGTAGAAGCTCGGCCAGCCCGTGCCCGAGTCGAACTTCGTGTCCGAGCTGAACAGCGGCTCGTGGCAGCAAGCACAGCGGTAGGTGCCTTGCTCGTGGTTGTCCCAGTATGCGCCGGAGAAGGCGCGCTCGGTACCTCCCTTGCGGCAGACGTGGAACTGCTCGGGGCTGAGCTCTTCCTTCCACTGCTCGTCGGTCTTCTTGGTCGGCTTGTCGGCCATGGCGCTCTCCGTGGAGTGAACGTAGCGCAGCTTCCGCTGCGCGCGAGGGCTCACGTTCCGCCAGCACAGCCAGCGGGCGGCCGTGGCGCGGCACATGCAAAGCACAGGACGAGGCCACTTGCAGTCGAACCGCGCATCCCACGCGCTCGATCAGGAGGACGGCCATGGAACGATGGGGACGCTCGGTAGTCGGCTTCGGCGGCGCGCTCGTCACGCTGATCATCGCTGGATGTGGCAACGCATCTCCCCAGCACCTCTCGAGCGACGCCGGGCTCCCGGCTGCGCAACCCCGTCAAGCGACGGGAGCACGCGCGAGCGCTGCGAGCACATGTCCCTTTCTTGCCCATCCCGGTGCGCCGAGCGTCGTCGTCTCCGCTGTCGATGGCTCGGGCGCAGCCACGACGCTGCGTCAGAGCGCCACACGCGAGCCGGCAACGAGGAGCGCCACCTCGCTCTACTCGATCCAGCACGCCGACCAACCGGTCGTCACCGTCGAGACGCTCTCGGCCGGTGCGAGCGGCCACATCGAGGGGAGCATCCAGCTCGGCGAAGGGTTCCACGGCATCCAGCACGTTTCGTTCGACAGAGACGACGACGTCGTGCGGATGGTCATCGATGGCCGGGCGGTGACGCCGTTCGTCGTCGGGAGCGCGCCGTCGTCCTTCACTTTCGAAGACGGCCAGCCACCTCCGACTCAGAGCCTCGACGCGAGCGCAGCCGATCGGCTCCAAGCGCTCCTCCACCAGGCGAGCGCGTCGCTGTCGACGTGCGTCGGCTCCGCGCCGAGCACCGGCCCGTCGACCTCGAGCACGCACACCCCTCAAGACGTCATCGGGGATCTCTGCAAGGACGGCTGCGACGGATTGTCCGCGGTAGGGGGCGACGGATGCGGCTGTTGCAGCGACTGCTGCACCGTCGAGTACTCGATCTGCTCCGGCAGCGCCGCGGCCGCGTTCGTCGGGTGCGAGGTCGCCGCGGCGGGGATCCTCACGCCCGCGTGCGTGGCGGGCGTGCTCTTCGCGGACAACGGGTGCATCGCCGCGGAGATGAGCTGCACCAACTCGTGCGACGGGAGCAGCCTGTGCTGCGGGCCGATGTGCAGCGCCGGGACCACGTCCCAGGACTGCAACTACCCGCACTGCAGCCCGGGGGCGACGTGCTGCACCGGTGAGGACAACGGCAACGGGGTCGACTCGAGCTGTTGTGACTCGCAATCGGATTGCTGCGGCGGGACCTGCCTCGAAGGAATCTTCGCGGGCGATCGCTGCATCAACCAGAGCCAGGGGTACTTCTGCTACGCGTCGCAAACCGGCGACGTGTGCGGCAATACCTGCTGTCCACCCGACCAGCCGTCGTGCCGGAGCTCCACGCCAGCCCCCATCTGCTGCGCGTCGGGCGCGGGGGACCTGTGCACCTTCGCGACGGGCACGGAGTGCTGCCCCGCAGCGACGCCGAAGTGCCTCGAGGGCTCCACGTGCTGCGCGGCGAACGACACTTACTGCGGCGGCTGCTGCCCGCCGCCGGGGACATGTGCTGGCGGCAAGACGTGCTGCAACGCGCCCGACGTGGTGTGCGGCACCAACTGCTGCGACGTGGCGTCGGGTGAGACGTGCACGCCTGCGCGTTCGCGGTGCTGCGGGGGTGACCTTGGCCTCACGACCACACCCTGCGGCAGCGACTGCTGCACCGACGGTCAAGAGGTCTGCCTGAACGACGCTTGCTGCCCGACCGCTCGGGCATGCGGGACCACCTGCTGCGCGGCCGGCGACGTTTGCAACAACGGCACTTGCGTCCTCAGCTGCCCCGACGGCGAGGACCTCTGCGTCCCTCCCATCGGGAACGCGATCTGTTGCCCTCTCTACCAGTGCGACAACCCGGCGAACGACAACATCTGCCTCGAGAACTGCTGCTCGGGCGTCTGTTGCGGCCAGGGCGAGTCGTGCTGTCGCGGCACTTCGATCGGCGGCGAGCTGGGCTGCTTCGCTCCGGCTGGCTGCGAGATGGCGCAGTGATCAGCGGAGGCGGTCGTCGCGTATCCAGGTCGCGCGGACGAAGACCCACGGACCGGTTGCTCCCGTGCATGTGGGGGCTCGCTCGCGGTTTCGGCCGTGGGAGTGCCCGGTAGTGCTAGAGAGACCGCCACCATGACCGACGATCAGGCCGACTCCTTCGCCGCGCTCTTCGAGCAGACGGCCTCCTCCAACCCTTCGCCCGCCGCTCGGCGACGGAAGGGAGGGCCTCGCGTGGGCGACCGCATCGAGGGGACCGTCGTCAAGGTAGGGACGGACTCGGTCTTCATCGAGCTCGACGGAAAGCAGCAGGCGTTCCTCGACGCCGCCGAGCTCCGGGCGCCCGACGGCACGATGACCGTGAAGGAAGGCGACACCATTCGCGGGGTCGTCCTCGAGGCAGACGACCGCGAGGGGTACGTCCGCGTCGGCAAGACGATGGGCCGGGCGTCCAGCGTCGGCGAGCTCGAGCTCGCGAAGGCGAGCGACATGCCCGTCCTCGGCAAGGTCACGGGGGTCAACAAGGGGGGCCTCGAGGTCGAGATCGGCGGCGCCAAGGCCTTCTGTCCGATGTCCCAGGTCGGCGCGAAGTTCGTCGAGGACCCGTCGACCCTGGTCGGTCAGTCGCTCACGTTCATGATCAGCGAGATCCGCGAGGGCGGCAAAGGCGTGGTGGTCTCCCGCCGCGCCGCGCTCCAGCGCGAAGCGAACGAGAGCGCCGGAGAGACGATGCGCAAGCTGGGCGTAGGCCTCGTCGTCCGCGGCACGGTCACGGGCGTCCGCGACTTCGGCGCGTTCGTCGACCTCGGCGGCGTCGAGGGGCTCATTCCGCGGTCGGAGATAGCCCACGAGCGCGGCGTGTCGACGAGCGACGCGCTCAAGGCCGGCGACGTGGTCGAGGTCCTCGTCCGGGACATCAAGGAGGTGCCACCCGCCAGGGCGGGGGCGCCGACCCACAAGATCACTCTCTCGCTCAAGGCTCTGAAGGCCGACCCGTGGGACGGCCTCGAGCTGCCGACGGGGCAGGTGATGGAGGGGACGGTCACGCGGGTCGTCGATTTCGGCGCCTTCGTGAGGCTCCAGGCGGGCGTCGAAGGGCTTCTCCACGCCTCCGAGCTGGGCGGCAAGGGGCAGGAGCACCTCAAGTGGGTGGCCGGACAGGCCGTGTCGGTCGTCGTGAAGTCGGTGGATCTGGTGGCGAAGAAGATCTCGCTCGTCCCGGCTCCCGAGGGCGCGTCCGCCGGGGCACAGGTGAAGGACGTCGCGCTCCGCGTGGGCGCGGTCGTGCAGGGGGTCGTCGACCGCATCGAGACCTACGGCGTCTTCATGCAGGTCGATGGCACCAAGGGGCGCGCCGGGCGAGGCCTCGTCCCCGTGGCGGAGCTGGGCGTGCAGCGCGGCGTCGACCTCCGCAAGACCTTCCCGGAAGGCACGCGCCTGGTGGTGAAGGTCCTCGAGACGGGGGAGGGGAGGCTGCGGTTCTCCGTCAAGGCCGCGAAAGACGCCGAAGAGCGCGCACAGTTCGAAGAGGTTCGCGGCAAGGCCGGGGCGGCGGCGTCGTTCGGGACGTTCGGCGACCTGCTCAAGAAGCGGAAGTAGACGCTCCCATCTACTTCGTCAGGAGCTCTTGCTGCCCGAAGAACGCGACGGCGGACTCGATGTCCGCGTCGGGCAGCGCGTGCCCTCCGTGGGCGACGAACTTCTCGTGCGGCCACTCGTCGCGCGTCAGCCCCTCGTCGAGCTTGAGCATCTCGTCGTGCGACGGATCGTCCTCCGAGAGCGTGAGGAGCATCGGCGCCTTCCGCCCGCTCGCCTTCACCGGTTGAACGGGGCCGCCGCGGGCCACGACGAACGCGTTCGCCTCGAACCACCCTCGCTCGGCCAGGAGCCCGGCGAAGTAGCCCCCGTTCGAGAAGCCAAGCACGTAGCGTCGCCCTCGCCCACCGCGCGCCGCCGCGAGCGCCAGCGGGGTCTTCCACTCGGCCACGAAGCCAGGGCCGCCGTCCTCGTTCCGCTCGTTGCTCGGCCAGCAGATCCGCGATGCGTACTCGGGAGCGGAGCACTCGCCGACGTGACCGCGGAGCGCCAGGACGGCGAAGCCCTTCGCGGTCGCAATCGCTGCAACGCGCTGCTGACGGCTCATCTCCTCCGACGCGGCCGCCGGATCGAAGATGCCATGAAGGTAGATGACGAGCGGCCAGGGGTCGGCGCCGGCCGCGGGCGCGGCGAAGCAGCCTCCGCCAGCGACCGGCACGAGCCCCTCCGCGCACCACGCGACGGTCTCGGCGTCGGGGATGTCGTCGGCCGGCCGGTGGTCGTGGTCGACGGTGCCGAACCAGCTACGGGGGAGCCACGACCCGCCGAACCAGTCGCTGGATCTGCCGCGAGGGCGGCAAGAGCGCACGGTGATCCCGACGAACAAGATCGCGACGACCGCTCCGCCGATCGCCCATCTGCGGCGGTCCAACCCGTGCCTTATTTCGGGACGAACGCGGTCGGGGCGAGCTCACCCTCGACGAAGCCGAAGTACTTCGCGCACTCCCCGAGCATGAACTTCTGCCCCTCGGGCGACGCGAGATCGACCTTGTACGTGTTGATGTACTTGACCGAGTCCTTCAGCCAGTCCGCCCACGCGTCCTTCGACACCTCGGCGAAGATCTTCTGACCGAGCTCGTTCTTGTACGGTGGGCGGTCGAGCCCGGGCAGGTCCTGCTTCTTCATGCGGCAGTGAACGATCCGTTCCGACATGGGACGCTGTGTAAGCCATGCGCGCGGCTCCGTCCACGCCTCCCGTGACGGGCGCGGCCCTGGGACGGTCACACCCGCTTCCACACGGCCATCCAGCACTCGGCCCACCCCGCCGGAGTCCAGCGGATTCGATTGTAGGCTCCGTACCGGAGGAAGAGCGGGAGCAGGTAGGGACGCCGGAGCAACCCGGCCGCCGTCCGCGCTCGCTGGGCTCCGGGTGCGGCGTCGAAGGCGGCGGGATCAATCGTCTTCGTGACGATCTCCTCGAACCCTCCGGCCCTGAGCGCGTCCGCCCAGGTCGAGGCCGTGACGACCTCTCGCGGAGCCATCGGAATCCCGAACAGGTCCTTCGTCTGGTCGTGGATGAACGCGACGACGTCGGGGTTTGCGCTGGGCGTCCAGGTCATGTCGACGACCGCGAACAGGCCGCCGGGCCGGAGCAGACGAGCCAGCTTCGCGACGGTGGGCTGCGGAGCGAGACGGTAGAACGCGCCCTCGCCGATCACCGCGTCGAACGGCGCGCCGGCTCCGTCGAAGTCCTCGAATGTCCCGACCGCGACGGGGATTCGAAGGCGCTTGGTCAGCGCGCGCGCGAGGACGGCGCTGGGCTCGACGGGCGTGACCTTCCACCCGCGCTTCAGCATGCGGTCGGTCGTCCAGCCGACGCCGGCGCCGACCTCGAGGACCGACTCCGGATGCGTCCTCTCGAGCTCCCCGAGCAGAAACTCCGTCGAGACGTGGCCGGCCGGGTGCAGGTCACCGACGCCGAGCAGCCCCATCATCTCGTGGTACGCGATGTCTCGGGCGCTCACGGGGCGCGGACGATAACTGATTTGAACAGGGAGAAAAGGAGAGAAGGAGCGTTCCGAGGTCGCGGCGGACGATCGCTTCCTCCGCGCGCACCGAGCGAAGGTCGCGGCGGACGATCGCTCCCTCCGCGCGCACCGAGCGAAGGTGGCGGCGGGCGATCGCTCCCTCCGCGCGCACCGAGCGAAGGTCGCGGCGGACGATCGCTCCCTCCGCGCGTACCGAGCGAAGGTCGCGGCGGACGATCGCTCCCTCCGCGCGTACCCCTCTGTGCCAACGTGCCTGAGAAGGTCTCCCCTCTAAGATTAGTGTCTGAACCGAGCAGGGCGAGACTGGCATGACCCATGGCGAACGTGATGTCGTTGCCTGCCGAGAGGCGGGAGACCGAAGT
>Ga0302279_10000418_pt1 | contig 61754 bp, 62 predicted proteins | sample III_Bog_N3_3_FD_194541 | JGI IMG/M metagenome (GOLD analysis project Ga0302279, IMG submission 194541) | Peat permafrost microbial communities from Stordalen Mire near Abisko, Sweden - III_Bog_N3_3 | ecosystem: Environmental > Terrestrial > Soil > Wetlands > Peat | place: Sweden: Abisko... | reverse complement strand
GCGCCAGCCCGAGAAACAGCGCCGCGATGGGGTCGAGCCGCTGTATCGCGAGGGCGCCCTGCGCGACGAGGAGCCCGGACGCCAGGAGCCAGCGCGTCCGCACCCCTCCGGCGTCGCATCCGCCGCGCCGCGCGGCCGCGATGGCTGCCGTGATGCCGCCCAGCATGCAGAGCCCCATCAAGGCGCCGAAGAGGTAGCCATACCCCGCGAAGGTCGCCGCCACGAGCCGGGGCCCCACGAAGAAGGGGAGATCGAGCGGGGGATACTCCATGGCCACCTCGGTGTACGGCGCGTGCCAGTGGCCGTCGGCAGGCGGCAGGCGCTCGTCGAAGCTCGCCGGCATGCGGCCATGCATCTGCCGCACGACGGCCTCATCCGCGGGCTTCCCCAGCATCGCCGCGGCGGTCTCGAAGTAGTACCGCTCGTCGAGCGACCGGCGGTAGAGGAAGACGAACGGGTAGCGGGCGGCCTCGAGCGGGTGCTCGGCGGGCGCGGAGTACACGGCGTCCCGGATGGCTTCCCAGTCCTTGCCGCCCACGCTCTGGTTGAGCCAGACGCACGCCACCAACGCCGTGAGCAGGATGCACAGGGGCGTGCTGCTCCGCGGTCGCCTCATGGCCGTGCCGTCGTAGCACAGTCACCTCGCCGGGGACCTTCGCGGCTCGCCGGCGCTGCCGATCTTCCGTCCGTCCTGTTCAGCCTCCGGTGCTAGAGCTTTGTCATGGTCGACATCAGCCACGAGGTCTCGCTGGCTTGCGCGCGCGCCCGCGCGGCTTCGAGGGTGCTCGCAACGCGGCCGCGCGAGGACAAAGATGCCGCGCTCCGCGCGATGGCGCGCCTTCTCGGCGAGCAGGCGCCGCGCATCCTGGAGGCGAACGCGCGCGATGTCGCCGCGGCGCGCGACGCCGGGGTGACGGGCGCCATGCTGGACCGTCTGGCGCTCGACCAACCACGGCTCGCCGCCGTGGCCGACGCCGTCCTCCAGATCGCCGCCCAGGACGACCCGGTGGGCGAGGTCCTCGAGCGGACGACGCGCCCCAACGGGCTCCTCGTCGAGCGCGTTCGCGTGCCCATCGGCGTGCTGGCCATGATCTACGAGGCCCGGCCCAACGTGACGGTCGAGGCGAGCGCCCTGTGCGTCAAGGCCGGCAACGCCGTGGTGCTGCGCGGCGGCTCCGAAGCCTCGCACTCGAACGCGGCGCTCGCGATCGTGGTGGGTGACGCCCTCGAGGCGAGCGGGCTCCCCCGCGACGCCGTTCAGGTGCTGCCCTTCACCGATCGGGACGCCGTGCGCGCCCTCGTCCAGAGCGACGTCGATCTGGCCATCCCGCGCGGCGGTGAGGCGCTGATCCGTTTCGTCACGGAGCACGCACGCGTGCCCGTCGTGCAGCACTACAAGGGCGTCTGCCACCTGTTCGTGGACGCCGGGGCCGACGTAGCGATGGCCACGAGGCTCGCGGTCAACGGAAAGCTGTCACGACCGGGCGTCTGCAACGCCCTCGAGTGTTTGCTCGTCGATGCAGGCGACGCCCCGCGCCTCCTCCCGCCCATCGCCGAGGCGCTGCTCGCGGGGGGCTGCGAGCTGCGCGGGTGCGAGCGAACGCGAGCGCTCCTCCAGGATCCGCGGGTGCGCGCCGCCGGCGACGACGACTGGGGTCGCGAGTTCTTGGACCGCGTCCTCGCGATCCGCCTGGTCGACGGCCTCGACGCAGCGCTCGCCCACGTCACCCGCTACGGCTCCGGTCACACCGAAGCCATCTGCACGAAGGACCCGGCGCACGCTGCCCGCTGGCGCCACGAGGTCGACGCTGCGTGCGTCGTCGTGAACGCGTCGACGCGCTTCCACGACGGGGGTGAGCTCGGGCTCGGGGCCGAGCTCGGCATCGCGACGAGCCGGCTCCACTGGCGGGGACCCATGGGCACGGCAGCGCTGACGACCATGAAGTGGGTCGTCGTGGGAGAGGGCCAGATTCGAGGGTAACCTCGACGGCGCACCCGATTCGAGGTACGCCTCCAGCCCACCAGCCTTATGCGGAGTCACGTTTGAGCGACAAGAAAAAGGACGGCACCAAGCACCCGTCAGACAGCGCGTCCCCGCCGCGGCGAGCTCCTCAGCGAGATCAAGAGCATGCGTCGGCGGGTGAGCGTCCGCGTCTGCACACGTCACACGGGAGCGGGCCCGGCGCCCGGATACCGGCCGAGAAGCGGCGGTCGCTTGCTCCCCGCCGCGCGCGGGCCGCAGGGAATGGCGCCGCCCCGTCCGGCAAGGCGGGAGCAGAAGGAAAGACGCCCGCGCCGCGAGTGCGCAAGACCAAGGCGCCCGCATCCGCGCCCCAGCCGTCGACGGCAAGCGACGACGCCCGCCGTCTCGCCGTGGCGATCGCCATCGCCGCGCTCGAGAAGAAGGCGGTCGGCCTCGAGGTGCTCGATGTGTCCGGCAAGGTCGACTACGCGGACTTCCTGGTGCTCATGACGGGCCGGAGCGACCGCCAGGTCGCGGCGCTCGCCCAGGGCATCGAGGAGGAGCTTCGCACGCGGGAGAATCGACGGCCGCTCTCGGTCGAGGGCCTCCCCCACGCGCACTGGGTCCTGATGGACTTCGGCGACGTGGTCGTGCACGTCTTCCAGGACGACGCGCGCGGTCTGTACGATCTCGACGGCCTCTGGATGGACGCTCGCCGCATCCCGCTCCCCGTCCCGGACGAGCTGCGCGAGTAGGCCGAGAAGGGCGAGGGCTGGCCGAGAACGCAGGGGGGCCCGTATCGGGCTCTACCCGCTGCGTCGCGCGCCCTCGCGATCCTCGGGTCCGGCTCGTCAGATCGTCGTCCGCCGGCGTCCGACGACGAGGGAGACGACGGCGAGCACGAGGAACGCCGCGAAGAGCACCTTTGCGATCCCAGTAGCGGTCCCGGCGATGCCCGCGAACCCGAACACGGCCGCGACGATGGCGATGATGAAGAACGTTGCTGCCCAGCCGAGCATGCTGGCCTCCTTTGGTTGCTGCCGGCCTTCGGTGCAGTGCTCGTGCCACGCCGGCCGCGCCCGAGAGCTTGCTGGGTGGCGATCGGGTCCTCACGACGGAGGGGTGCGCCATTCGCCATGTAGGTGCGTGCAGGGCCGTTGTGGTGGGCTCGCTCGGGCGGATAGCATGGAAGGTTGCGTCGCTGGCGCGCCGCCGCGCGCGGCGAGCCCGCACCGCCGAGGGGATAGAACGATGCTCCACCGAATGAAGCTCTGGTGTCTCGCGTCCACGATGATCGCGCTCCTGTGGGGCTGCGGCGGTGGCTCCCCCAAGGTCGCGCCCCCGGCGCCGGACGGTGGTGGTCAGGACGCCGGAGACTCGGGCGCGCCGGGTGACTCGGCCTCGGATACGTCGTTCCTCTTCCCGGAGACCGGAGCTGACACGGGCGCTCCCGCCGATGCCACCCTCGACGGTCATGCGGACGGCAACCCGGACGCGCAGGAAGACGTCAGCCCCGACGGAGGGGAAGACACGTCGGCCGATGCAAGCGCCGATACCTCCGCGGCGGACAGCAGCACGGGCGACGCAGCTCCGATGACGTTCACGGTCGGTGGCAGCGTGTCCGGCCTGAGCGGGACCCTCGTCCTGGAGAACAACGGCGGGGACGACCTGACGGTCACGGCGGACGGCACGTTCTCGTTCCAGACCCCGCTGTCGGCGGGCGCGTCCTTCGACGTGACGGTCTCCTCCCAACCCGCGGGCGAGACGTGCACTGTCATGGGCGGCACCGGCGCGATCACCAACGGCAACGTCTCGAGCGTCGTCGTCTCGTGCGTGTCGACCACGGCGGACGCGGGGCCGACCTACGTGGTGGGCGGGACGATCTCCGGGCTGGCCGGCGCGCTCGTACTGCAGGACAACGGCGGCGACAACCTCACGCTGCACTCGAACGGCTCCTTCGCCTTCGCGACGCCGCTCGCAAACGGGGCCACGTACTCGGTCATGATCATCGGGCAGCCCACGATGCCCGTGCAGACCTGCACCATCGCCGGAGGGACGGGGACGGTCTCGGGCGCCAACGTAACGAGCGTCTCCATCACCTGCTCGACGGCCAGCTTCGCGGTCGGTGGGACGCTGACCGGCCTCGGGGGAGGGGAGGCGGTGGTCCTCCAGGACAACGGGGGCGACAACCTCACCCTCACGTCGAACGGTGCGTTCGCGTTTGCGACGAAAGTGCCGAGCGGGGGCGCGTACGCGGTCACCGTCCTCACCCAGCCGAGCTCGCCCGCCGAGACGTGCACCGTGACGATGGGCACCGGGTCGGTGCTTGGCGGGAACGTCGCCAACGTGACGGTTACCTGCACGACGCCGACCTTCACGATCGGCGGCACCCTGATCGGGCTCGCGGGAGCGGGCCCGATCGTCCTCGCGGACAACGGCACCGACGACCTGTCGGTCACCGCGAACGGCGGGTTCACGTTCCTCAACAAGGTCACGAGCGGAGGGGCGTACGCGGTCACCATCAAGACGCAGCCTCCCGGCCAGACGTGCAGCGTCTCGGGTGGAACCGGCACGGTGAACGGGAGCGCGGTCACGTCCGTGGTCGTCAACTGCGGGACGACCTTCACCGTCGGCGGAGTCGTGTCGGGTCTCGCGTCGGGCGACGTGCTCAGCCTCGAGAACAACGGGACGAACGAGGCCTTCATAACGTCGAACGGCTCGTTCGCTTTCTCGACGCCGCTCGGGACCGGCGCCACCTACAGCGTGACGGTCACCGGCAACCCGACCGCGCCCGTGTCCCAGACCTGCACCGTGACGAACGGAACAGGCACCGTGGCCTCGGCAAACGTCACCACCGTCACGGTCACGTGCAAGACGTCGGGCTTCACCGTCTCGGGGACCGTCACGGGGCTGGCGGCGGGCGATACCCTCACGCTCACGGATAACGGTGGCAACCCGCTCACGTTGCCGGCGGGCTCGGGTCCCGGCGCGGCGCCTTTCACCTTCTCCACGGCCCTGGCGAGCGGCGCGAACTACAGCGTCGGCATCCAGGCGAACCCGACGGCGCCCGTGTCGCAGACGTGCACCATCACGGGCGGCGTACCGTCCGGCAAGATCGGCAACGCCAACGTCACCGGCATCCAGATCACCTGCGTGACGGTCCAGATCGCGCTCGAGGCGACCATCAGCGGCGTCGCGGCCGGTGACACGGTGACCCTCGACGACGCCAACGGCAACTTCGGCCCCCACGTCGACGGGACGTTTCCGCTCGGCACCGTCCCGAGCGGACAGGCGTACGCCATCACCGTCGCCTCGCAGGCCGGCGCGATCAGCCAGACGTGCACCGTCACCGGCGGGACCGGTACCGCGGCAAACACGACCCCGATCGTCGCGACGGTGGTGTGCGCCACCGACGCGTTTGCCTTCTCTGTCGACGTGACCGGGCTCGCCAATCCGGGCACGAACCCCTTCACGCTGACCAACACCGATACGGGGCTCTGCGCCGGGGCGGGTTGTGTCCTGGACGCCAACGGAACCGCCGCGCTCGGCGCGGCGCCCTCCACGGAAGCCAGCGGCACGGCCTACGACTTCACCATCACCGCGGCCCACCAGCCCAAGGCCCCCGGCCAGACTTGCACGGTGACGTCCCCGGCCGGGACGGTGACGAACGCCCCCGTGACCATCACGGTCAGCTGCGCCACGAACACCACGAACGTGGGCGGCTCGGTCGCGGCAGGCTCGCCGGACCCTCTGCTCGGGACGATCACGCTGCACGACTCGGACGCCACGAACAGCGCCGCGACGCAGACGGTGCCGCCGGCGGCGAAGGGGGCGTCGTACGGTGAGCTCTGGAACGTCAACGACGGCACGGCGTACGACATCACGGCCGTTCCGCAGACGTGCAGCCCGGCGACCGACAGCGCGACCGTCTGCATGACCACCGCCGGGACCGCGAACCAGACCTGCGTGGTCCAGAACCCGACAGGCACGGCGGCGGGGCCGGGCAACGTGACGAACGTGAATCTCTCCTGCACCACGAGCACGTTCCCGGTCGGGGGCACCGTCAGCGCTCTCGCCGCAGGCGATACGTTCGCCATCGGATACGGCGCCTTCGGCGCGTGGCCTGTCACGCTCGCGCAGACCCTGACGGTCTCCGCGAACGGTGCGTTCCAGTTTCCCACGCCCGTCGCGAGCGGCTTCGAGCTCAGCGCAGGCTTCACGCCGCTCGCCAACCACGTCATCTCCGCCGACGGGCAGCACGTGAGGATCGCCTCTGCAACGGCCCCCGAGCAGTGCAATCTATCGAGCGTGTCCAATGGGAACACCCCTCCGGCCGGCGTCAGCTACGTGGGCAACGCCGCGGTCACGGGCGAGACCATCACCTGCACGCCGGCGTTCACCGTCGGCGGGACGCTCATCGGAGCCAACGCGCACCCGCAGCTGGCAGATACGGTGACGGGCTACACCGCGGCCGACACGCTGACGCAGGGCAACGGACCGTTCACCTTCGCTTCGCCCCTGGGGCAAGGCGACGTGTACGCGGTCACCGTCACGGCCGCGGGCGGGCAGCAGTGCTCCATCGTGGCGAATGGAGCCGGCACCATGGGCACCGCGAACGTCGCCAACGTGGACGTCGAGTGCGGCGGCGCCGGGAGCACGTGCGGGACGACGAACGCCAACTGCATCTCCGACAACTGCCTCACGGGCGTCTGCCAGAGGGGCGTCAACACGCTGATGTGCGGCGGCAACGCCGACTGCCTGTCGAACGTGTGCAGCGCGCCCTTCAACGGTACCTGCCAGGGCGCCACGCACGTCGCGCTGGGCGGCGCGTGCGGCGGCAACGGCGACTGCGTCTCGAACGTGTGCACCGCCGGCGTTTGCAGGCCGCCGTGCGGGCAGACGAGCGGCGCAGCCCCGCCTGCGACCGGCGCCGGGTTCTGCGCCGACGGGACCGTGTGCGCCGCGTCGGGCGACTGCGGCTCGGGCCTGTGCGCAGGCGGCGTGTGCGTGGCGTCGGTGTCGTGCGGCGGCGGGCAGACGACCTGCGGTCCGTTCGGCGTATGCGTCACGGGGGCGTGCCCCGCGGAGCTCGCCCTGGGAGCGACCTGCGTGGCGGCCGACAAGGGCGCCGATTGCCTCACCGCCGTGTGCAGCGGAGCCGACAAGTGCGCCGCGTCGACCTGCGGCGCGGCGGGCAAGTGCGGCACGGGGGCGCCGTGCGACGCGAACGCCGAGTGCTCGAGCGGCACCTGCGCCGCCACGCACCTCTGCCAGTAGGCCAGGGCCGTTACTTCGGGGGGGTAGCTGCTGCGGGCTTCTTCGCGACGAGGAAGGCCACCGCGACGGACAGGAAGTAGAGCACGACGAGCGCGCAGCTCACGGCCAGCATGCTCGTGACCTCGGGGCCGGGGCTGGCCACCGCGCCGAGGATGAACGAGCCGAGGATCGCCCACCGGCCGGCCTTCACGAGCTGCTGCGGGGTGACGATCCCCGCGATGGCGAGGAACGAGATGAACAGCGGCAGCTCGAAGACGGCCCCGAACGCGAGCAGCATCCGCGTCGTGAAGTCGAGGAAGAACTCCAGCGTCGGTCGCTGCGTGAGCACCGTGCCCGTCGCGCTCACCTGGCCGAGGAGCGAGAAGAAGTAGTTGAACGTGAACGGGAACGCGACGTAGTAGGCGAACGCGACGCCGGAGAGAAAGAGCGTGGTCGAGAACACCACGAACGGCACGATGAGCCGCTTCTCCTTGCTGTAGAGGCCGGGGCTGATGAACGACCACAGCTGGTAGAAGATGAGCGGCGCGGCCGCGACGACGCCCCCCACGATCGAGAGCTGGAGGTAGCCGACGAAGGCATCGGCGGGGGAGAGCGTCTGGAGCTCCGGGGCGCCCGGGAAGTTGCGCGCGCGCCAGGCGTGCTCGTACGGGACGAGGAGCCAGGCGAGGAGCGGCACGCGGAAGGCCCAGCACACGCCGGTCGTGACGAGCGTGCCGATGGCCGCGCGGATGATGCGCTTGCGGAGCTCGTCCAGGTGCTCCCAGATGGTCATCTTGACGTCGGCTTCGGGCTCCACGCTCGAGGCCCCGCCGGTCGGCTGGGCGGGTGTGTCGGTGCTCATGAGACGTTCACCTCGCCCGAGGCAGCCTTGCTCGACGTGTCGCTTGCCGCCGCGTCTGCTTCCGCCTTCGCGGCGACAGGCGCGTCAGGCGCGTCGGCGAGGGCCTCCTCGGCGGGTGGCTCGGGCATCTTGGCATCGGCGTCGCCGAGCATGTAGAGCGGATCCTTTGCCCACTCGGAGTCCGGGAAGCTCCCGGCGTAGACGATGGATGTGTCCGGCAGGGCCCCGTAGCCGTCCGCCCCCTCGCGGGGGTACTCGCGCTCGCGAACGATGGGCACGCCATCGGAGACCTTGGCGGGCGCAGCAGGCCGCTCCTCACGCCTGGCGGCCGGCACCGGATCGCTGAAGTCGCCCTGGGCGAGGCGGCGGATCTCGGTGATTTCCTTGGTGAGCCCCTCCGTCCGGAGCACCTCGTCGATCCCGCTCTGCGACCGCACGTCGGACGCCATGCGCCGGATCTTGCCGGCGAACTGGCCCATCTTCTTCAGGACCCGAGGCATGTCCTTCGGCCCGATGACGACGATCGCCACGATGATGAGGACGCAGAACTCGCCGAAGCTCAGCCCGAACACGGTTGGAAAACTAGCACGAACCTGGACTTGCGGCGTGTACCGGAGCCCGATTGGACGCTATAGAGTCCGGCTCCATGCTTGCGCTCCAGGGGACCAGCGCCGCGCAGCTTGCTCGTGCCCTTCCGGGGATCACGCTCGCCGAGGCGCGCAAGGTGGTCAGCGCGGTCCACCGCGGGCGGTCGATCGACGTGCCCGTCGTCGGGGTCCGGCGGACGAGCCTGGAGGTCATCCGGGCCTCGTGCCACGTCCCGGAGCTCGCCATCCAGGCCGAGCGCGCGAGCGCGCTGGACCCGTTCGTCAAGTTCGCTCTCCGCACCCACGACGGCCACGTCCTCGAGACCGTCCGCATCCCGCTCGAGCGCACGGGTCGGTTCACCGCGTGCGTCAGCTCCCAGGTCGGCTGCGCGCTCGCGTGCCGCTTCTGCGCGACCGGGCGGCTGGGGCTCGTGCGCAACCTGGAGTCGTGGGAGATCGTCGAGCAGGTGAGGGTCGTGCGCCGCTCGCTCGGCGCGGGCTCGGGGGCGCCCGTCGTCGGGGCGGCGCGCGTGCACGGGGTCGTGTTTCAGGGGATGGGGGAGCCGCTCTCGAACCTGGATCGCGTGCTCGAAGCCATCGCGACCATGTGCGACCCGAGCGCGCTCGCGATCGATGCCCGGGCCATCACCGTGTGCACGGCGGGGCTGCCGAGCGGCATCCGGAGGCTCGCCCGGGAGGCGCCGAGGGTCCGGCTCGCCGTCTCGATCTCGAGCGCGCGGCGCGACGTGCGGCGGTCGCTCATGCCCATCGAGGCATCCCACGCGCTGGACGAGGTCATCGAGGCCGCGGTGGAGCACGCGCAGGCGACGGGCCTTGCCCCGATGTGGGCCGTGACCCTCCTGGCCGGCGTGAACGACACGGAGGAGGACGCCCGCGCGCTCGCGGAGCTCGCTGCCTCGTTCTCGGTTCGTGCGGGCGTGCGCCCCCGCATCAGCATCGTCCCGTACAACCCCATCGATCCCGACGACGATCCGTTCCGCCGCACGACGGACGCGCGCGAGGCGTCCTACCGCGCCGTGCTCGGCGCGCACGGGCACCCGTCGCACAAGCGCTACAGCGGAGGCTCGGACGTCGACGCCGCATGCGGCCAGCTCGCAGGGAGGTCGTAGGGGGTGCGTTCGGCTCGCGTTCTCCTCACGGCGGTGGTCCTCGCGGCGGCGCTCGCCCCCGCGCGGCCGGGGCTCGCGTCCCCCGAGGACATCTTCGGCTACGGCTCACGCTCGCCGGGCATGGGCGCCACGGGGCCCGCGTCGGCCGACGGCTTCGAGGCTGCGTACGCGAACCCGGCGCTCCTCGCGGGGCTACGCGACCGCAAGTTCACGCTGGGCTTTCAGGGCGCGAGCTTCCACCTGACGGCGAACGGACCCGGCCTCCCCGGTCTCATCCCCTACGACGAGGCCAAGGGCGTGACGATCGGCGTCGCCCTGCCCATCCCGTTCGGGGGGATCTTGAAGGACCGCGTCGGCGTCGGGCTGGCGTTCTACACGCCCACGGCGGTCCTCGTCCGCGGTGACATCCTCTACCCCGAGACGCCCCAGTTCTCGCTCCTGCCGGACCGCGCGCAGCTCCTCGCCATCGTCCTCGGCGCGGGCGTGGACATCGGGTACGGCGTCCGGATCGGCGCGGGCTTCTCCGCGGTCGCGCAGCTCGAGGGCTCCGTCGTCGCGGCGACGGACGCGACCGGTCACGTCGGTACGCGCGTCGAGGACCAGCTCATCGCCGTCTACGCGCCGATCATCGGCGCGACGTACGACCTGCCCGTGGGCAAGCCGCACACGTGGCGCGTGGGCGCGACGTTCCGGGGGACGCTCGCCGCGAGCTTCCTCGTCTCGCTCGACGGCTCGAAGCTCACCTCGCTCCCCATCCCGATCCTCAACATCGGGGGCCTCGCCCAGTACGATCCGGCGCAGGTCGCGGTCGAGGCCGCATACGACACCAAGCCGCTCCTCGTCGCGGTCGGCGCCACCTACAAGCGCTGGAGCCAGTACCCCGGTCCGCTCGAGCCGACGCTCACGTGCCCGTCGACCGACGCGAGCTGCAGCGCGCTCTCGCCCGCGAGCATCGGGTACCACGACACCGTCGCCATCCACGTCGGCGCCGACCACGCCATCCCCGTGACGCGCTCCCTCACCGCGCACGTGCGCGCGGGCTACTTCCTCGAGCCCACGCCGCTCCCGTCCACCTTGCCGGCGTCGACGGCCTACTCGTCGTCGACCCACGCCGTGGTCGACCTGCCGACGCGCTACTTCGACGCGACCCGGCACGCCATCACGGCGGGCGGAGGCCTCGAGATCTCGCCGGTCACGGTCGACCTGTACGGCCAGCTTCACCTGCTCCAGCCGCGCACCGAGACGTTCACGTCCGGCCCGGTCGGCGAGCCGGGGACGTCGAGCCAGGCCAGCGTGGGCGGCCACGTGCTCGTCGCGGGGATGCTCGTGGGGGTCAAGTTCTGATGGCCCGGTCGCGCTGCGCTCGTGGGCTCACCCTGGCCGTTCTCCTGCTCGCGGGGCTGGGCGTCGCGAGGCCCGCATCCGCCAACCCGCTCGACGCCTTCGGGTTCGGCTCCCGCGGCGCCGCGATGGGGAGCGCCGCCGCGGCCGACGTGCAGGACTTCAGCGCCAACTACTACAACCCCGCCGGCCTCGCGCTCGCGCGCTCGCTCGAGGTGTCGCTCGGTTACTTCCGCGCCGATAGCTACCTCTACATGAACGGCCAGAACAACCAGGTCGACCCGGTGCACGGGCTCGTGGGCGGCCTCGTCGCGCCTGGGCAGCTCTTCGGCGTCCCCTTCGCGTTCGGGCTCGGCCTCCACCTGCCCGACCAGCGCCTGTCGCGCGTGCGCGCCCTGCCCCAGGACCAGCCCGTCTGGGAGCTCTACGACAACCGCAACCAGCGCGTGTACCTCGCCGCGAACCTGGCCGTCAGCCCCTTCAAGTGGCTCCAGATCGGCGGCGGCCTCTCCTTCATGGCGGCGACGGCCGGCTCCGTCGACATCACGGGTAACGTCGACGTCCTCAAGGTCGAGAGCTCCGAGGTGCGCAACCAGGTCAGCGCCGACCTCACGGCGATCCGGTACCCGCAGGTCGGCGCGCGCATCGCCGTGAACGACCGGCTCGCGTTCGCGCTCGTCTACCGCGGGCAGTTCCGCCTCACGCTCGATCTCGACGCGACCCTCGCGGGGGACATCTCGCTCGGCGCCGCCGGCACCCCGCTCACGACCGCGCTCTACACGCTCCAGACCGACAGCGTGAACGCCTTCCTGCCGCAGCAGGTCGTCGTCGGCAGCTCGTGGAGCCCGATCGACGACCTCAAGGTCGACCTCGATCTCACGTGGGTCAACTGGAGCGCGTACGTCGCGCCCGTCGCGCAGGTCTCGATCAACCTCGACATCCCCCCGCCGCAGGGCGGCTGGCCCGCGTCGATCAGCCCGCCGACGACCCCCGTGGCCACGGCCGTCATCCCCATCGTGATGCACGACCGTGTCGTGCCGCACGTCGGCGCCGAGTGGCGCGCCATCGTGCGCCCGAAGTACCAGGGCTTCCTGCGGGCCGGCTACGAGTTCGACCAGTCGCCCATCGCGCCGCAGACGGGGCAGACCAACTACGTCGACCGCGATCGCCACGCGTTCAGCGCGGGCGTCGGCGTGCGCCTCGTGAAGCTCACGAGCGTGCTCCCGGGCGACGTGCGGGTCGACGCCCACGGGCAGCTCAGCGTGCTGCCGACGTCGCTCACGTTGAAGAGCGATCCGTCCGATCTCGTCGGGGACTACACGGCGGGCGGGCACATCTGGAACGTCGGCGGCACGGTCACGGTGGGGTTCTAGATGCGCGCCTCCCGTCTCTGGCTGCTCGGGCTCTCCTGCTGCGCCACGCTCGGCGGCAGCGGCCTCGGCGACGTGGGCCTCCCCACGAGCGGGGTCGGGCCGTTCCGGGAGCTCGTCGCCTCCGAGGTGCACGACGCGCCGTACGTGCTCGACAACGAGGCGCCCAACTACCGCGAGCCGGCGGTCCTGCCGGGCAACCCGGGCGACGCGTCGAGCGCCGAGGTCGTGCTCTACGCGGTCGCCGCAGAGCCCGCCGGCGCGACGGGCTCGCGCGACGTCATCGTGCGAACGCACGCGGACGACGCGCGCTCGTTCTACGGGACGAGCCTCGACACCGGCCACACGCCTCCCGTGGTGCTCACGGCCAGCGCGGCGTGGGAGGGGGCGAGCGTCGGGGGCCCGAGCGCCGTCCAGATCGGCGGCCAGATCTTTCTCTACTACGCGGCGAAGGGCGGCATCGGCCTCGCGCGCTCGCCCGATGGCGTCACGTTCGCGAAGGAGCCCGCGCCCGTCCTCGCCCCCGACGCCACGGTCGCGTGGGAGACGACGACGCCGTCCGCGCCGAGCGTCGCCGTGTACCCGGACGGCCAGATCCGCATGCTTTATGCCGCCGGCGATTCGATCGGCGAGGCAGCCAGCGACGACGGCCTCACGTGGCACCGGCTCGACGCCGACCCGACGACGCCCGCGATCGATCCCGTGCTCACCCCCGGTCCTCCCGCCGCCCCCGGCACGCTCGAGGACGGCGAGCCGCCTCCCTTCGACACGGGGCAGGTGGGCGACCCGTGCCTCGCGCCGCGCACGACGGCGGACGGGCGCATCCAGGTGAGGGTACTCTACACGGGCTTCATCGGGACGCCCGGCACGACGGGGCGCGCGAGCGCCATAGGGTTCGCCGCGCGCTACGGGGACTCGGGGCCGCTCGTGCGGCAGTCGGGGCCCGTGTTCGCCCCGGGCCACCACGAGGCCGCGCCTGCGCTGTTCGAGTGGTCGGGCAATTCGATGCTGTACGTGCAGCTCGATGAGACGTCGACGACGCCGCCGTACAGTGCGATCGCGGCGGGGTTTGCGCCGGCGCAGGACACGCTGGCGGGGCCGGGGGCGTACCCGGGGGGGCCGTAGCGGGCAGAGGCGTGGAAGCACGGGCACGGGCACGGGCACGGGTGAGAGGGTAGTGGGCTTCCTCGCGCTCTCGCTCCCACGCTCTTACGCTTTCACGCTCCTGCGCCTTCACGCTCCCACGCTCCCACTCAAACTCCCTCCCCCGCTCCCTCTTGCATGTAAGCTGATCCATGTGGACACGCTCGTAGGCATCCTCCTCGGCATGGTCTTCGTGACGCCCTTCGTCGTCACCTACGCCCTCTTCGTCCGCTGGTGCGATCGCTTCGAGCCGGAGCCCTGGTGGCTACTCTTCTGCGCGTTCGTCTGGGGCGCCATCTTCGCCACGCTGGGCGGCGGGATCACGAGCGCCATCGGCGAGGCGGCCGCGTCCGCGGCGACTGGCGCGACCGGGGACACGCTCGAGGGCTTCGGCGCGACGGTGCTCGCCCCCATCTGCGAGGAGGGCTTCAAGGGGCTCGGCGTCGCCATCATCGCCGCCGTCAGCGCGATGGGGCTGAAGGAGCTGGACGGCCCGCTCGACGGCGCCATCTACGGCGGCATCATCGGCCTCGGCTTCACGCTGACCGAGGACATCCTCTACGTCTCCTCCGCGTACGCGAAGGGCGGCATCGGCGGCTTCGTGGGGCTCCTCTTCCTGCGCACCGTGCTGCTCGGCCTTTCGCACTGCACCTTCACCGCGATGACGGGCATCGGCTTCGGCATCGCCGCGGTCTCGAAGAGCTGGACCACCAAGATCGCGGCCCCCATCTCCGGCTACTGCCTCGCCATGTGCCTGCACGCGTTCCACAACGCGATGCCCACCTTCTTCGGCACGGGCGGCCTCGTCGTCATGCTGCTCTCGTCGTGGTTCATCGACGGCCTCTTCTTCCTCCTGCTCGCGTTCCTCGTCGCGCGCGACCGCGCCATCGTGATGCTCGAGCTCGCGGGCGAGGTGGGCGGCGGGCTGCTGCACCCGATGGAGCTCCAGCTCGTCGGGAGCTACTTCACGCTCGGCTGGCGCAACATCGGCGTCCTCTTCTCGCACGGGTGGACGGCCTTCCGGCAGCGGCGCAAAAAGCAGCTCGCGCTCGTGGAGCTCGCGTTCGTGAAGAGCCGGCGGAGGCGGGGGGAGATCGGGCAGAACCTCGACATGCGCGAGGCGAGGCTGCGTCACGAGGTGGCGACGGCGAACGCCCACGGGGTGTGGATCGGGAACTGAGGACGGGCGAGCGGTCGAGCTCGGACGACGAGCGGCCAAGGTCGGAGGGCAAGCGACCGTCGCTGGAAGGCGAGCAACCAGGGTTCGAGGCCCAGCAGCCACGGATGGCGGCCGAGCAACCAAGGCCGCGGCGCGAGCAACCAAGGATCGACGGCGAGCAACCAAGGCCGCGGCGCGAGCAACCAAGGCCGCAGCGCGAGCAACCAAGGCCGCAGCGCGAGCAACCAAGGCCGCAGCGCGAGCAACCAAGGCCGGAGCGCGCGGGGCCAAGGTTTTACCGCGCCCAGCCAAGGTTGCGCGGCGAGCAACCAGGGCCGCACGCCTCCCGACGGCCCCCTTACCCCCTCACTTCGCGGGCGCAGCTCCCCCGGCCGCCCCCGGACCCCACGTGGCCTCGATGGCAAACCCCCGCGACCCCCCGTCGCCCACGTCGAACGTCGTCAGCTTGAGCGGCGTGATGAGGCACAGGAGCGCGTTCGCCGCGACGGCCGCTCCCGGGGCGAGCTTCACGTTGAGCCCGCCCACCGAGCCGTCCGCGCCGATCATCGCGACGACGCGCGCCGCCCCGTCGACGAGCTTGCCCTGCCGCCCGAGGTCGGTCGCGCACGCGTCGAGCGCGTCGGCCAGGTGATCGACGGCGCGGCTCGCCGTCTCGTCGCTCATGCCGCGCGCCTCGGCGAGCCCGACGACGGCGAGCGGCCGGCGGGCGATGTGGACGTAGGCATCGGCCGCGGGCGCCGACGACGGGGCAGGGGAGGCCTGGCGGACGTCGTGCGTCTCGGGGATCGTGTCGCGCGCGCCGCCGCACGCGCCCAGCGCGAGAAGGGCCAGGGAGAGCGTGGCGGGCGCAGCCGGGAAGGGCCGCGCCCGCGCCCCCTCACCCGAGGACATGCTTCGCGATGACGATGCGCTGGATCTGGCTCGTTCCCTCGTAGATCTGGAGGACCTTCGCGTCCCGCATCAGCTTCTCGACCGGGTACTCCTTCACGTAGCCGTTGCCGCCGAAGACCTGCACGGCGTCGACCGCGGTGGCCATCGCGCTGTCGGCGCCGTACGCCTTCGCGTAGCTCGACACGACGGGGTTGCGGATGCCCTTGTCGAGGTTCCACGCCGCCTTGCGCACGAGCAGGCTCGTCGCCTCCACGCGGATGGCCATCTCGGCGATCATCGCCTGCACGAGCTGGTGCTCGGCGATGAGCTTGCCGAACGTCTTCCTCTGGTTCGCGTAGGCCACGCACTCGTCGAGGCAGCGGCGCATGAGGCCGCACGCGATGGCCCCGATGTCGGGGCGCGTCTGGTTGAAGGTCTCCATCGCGAGCTTGAAGCCGTGCCCGGGGGGCGCGAGGACCTGCGCCGCGGGGACGTGGACGTCCTCGAGCGTGACGACGGCGGTGTCGCTCGCGCGCTGGCCGAGCTTGTCCTCGTGCTTGCCGACCGTGAGGCCCTTGGCGTCGCGGTGCACGATGAACGCGCCGATGCCCTTGTGCCGCGTCTCGGGGTTGTCGCTCGCGAAGATCGTGTAGAAGCTCGCCATCGAGGCGTTGGTGATCCAGCACTTCTGCCCGTTCAGGACGTAGCTGCCGTCCCCCTGCTTGACGGCCTTCGTCTGGAGGCCCGCGACGTCGCTGCCGGCGCCCGGCTCCGTCGTCGCGTAGCTCGCGAAGATGGGCTCCTGGGCGAGCCACGAGAGATACTTCTTCTTCTGCTCGGCCGTGCCCGCGAGGCGGATGGGCGTGAGGCCCAGGGTGTTCGCCGTCATGCTCGTCTGGATGCCCGAGCAGCCGTAGGCGAGCTCCTCCGTGATGAAGGACGAGTCCACGTCCGACAGGCCGGCGCCGCCGTACTCGGTCGGGAGCGTCGGGTTGACGAGGCCGATCTTCCACGCGTCGTTGAACACCTCGCGCGGGAACCTGGCGTCCCGGTCGCACGCGGCGGCCACGGGGATGATGCGCTCCTTCGTGAAGCGGCGCGCGGTGTCGATGAGGGCGTTCTGCTCTTCGGTCAGCTCGAAGTCGATCATGGGCGTCTCACTTTTCGGTGACGTGGCGGGCTCATTCGCGTGCGCGCTTCTGCTGGCGAGCCATCTCGGTCCGGACGGCGCGCGCGCCGATTACGTAGCCCAGGACGATGCCGATGAGCAGCACGCCTGGGATGAAGATGAGGTGTTCGGGGGGCATGCGGGCAAGGTGGCGCGGCGTTCGTGCCGCTAGTTGGCGTCGCTGCGGATGGCCTTGGCGGCCGCGGCCTTGGCCGGGACCTGCTTGGCGGCCGCGCGGTCGATGGCCTGCTCGAGGCCATCGAGGCGCTGGTTCATCGAGGCCTGCTTGCGCCACACCATGACGAGCCAGACCATCAGGATCATCCAGATGGCGGCGTACGCCTCGACCATCAACGTCGTCCCGTTGTGGGCCTCGTTGCCGCCCTCGACGGGCTGGAAGGTCGTCGACCTGTCCTCCGTCGGGTTGGCCGGGGGAGGCGCCGCGAGGGGAGGAGGCTCTGCGACCGAAGCCACGGGCCTGGCGCTGGTCGGGGGAACGATGAGGTCGATCATGCTTCGGTCCTGTCGTCGAGCCCGAGGTCTACCGCATCCTCCTCCGCGCGGGCCAGGCGGTCCCTCGCCAGCTCCACCCGGACGCGCGCCCAGAGGAGCAGGACGACGAAGAGGGTGAACGTGATGAAGGAGAGGGCCAGGGCGATCTTCATGTTCACGTCGGCCAGGCCGCCGCCCTTGCCCGTGATGACCGTCGGGTGCTGGCCGCTCCACTTCTGGACGCTGAAGTGGATGATGGGGAGGTTGGCGGCCCCGAGGATGCCCAGCGCGGCCGCGAACTTGCGCTCCCCCTCGCCGTCCCCGGCGAAGGCCCGGAGGACGAGGTACGAGACGTAGATGAGCACCTGGAGGAGCGAGGTCGTCAGCCGCGGGTCCCACGTCCAGTAGACGCCCCAGGCCTTGGCGCCCCAGAGCGGGCCCGTCACGAGCACGATGGCCCCGAAGACGACCGCCACCTCGGCCCCGGCGCGGGCGAAGGCGTCCCGGCCGTCCGTCGGCCGCAGGAAGTAGCCGACCGACCCGAAGAAGCACGCGGCCGCCCCGAGGTACATGCAGTACGCCGACGGGACGTGGAAGTAGAAGATCTTCTGGACGATCCCCATCCGCGCCTCGATGGGCGCCCTCAGGAAGACCGCGTTGATGGTCCAGACGAAGAGCGCGGCGTCGAGCCCCACGAGCCCCAGGAAGAGGGCGTCGAGCAAGCTGGACTTGCGGGGGCGGGTGGCGGACGGCACGGGGGGGAAGGTCGAAGCTCGGGGGTTTGTTCCGGGGACGGGCAGAAAGCCGTATCCGCGGCTTCCGGGCGCCAGGTTACAGGAGGACGGAGCACAAGGACGGCAAGAAAGCGGTCCTGGCGCGCGGGGCGAGGTACAATGCCGAAAGCGATGGGATATCGCTTGCGATATTTGCAGCACGACCTCGAGCTGAACGAGGGGCAGTTCGCCGTGGGTCGCAACGCCAGCTGTCAGCTGTCGCTGGACGACCCGCTGGTTTCGCGGAGGCACGCGCTGCTCACGGTCGGCCACGAGGGCGTGACGCTCGAGGACCTCCAGAGCCGCAACGGCGTGCTGGTCAACGGCCTGCGCATCGACCGCCCCGTCTCGCTCCGGGTGGGCGACCGCATCATGATCGGCAGCCAGGAGATGACGCTCCTCCAGGCGCGCGAGACCGCCAACGCGAAGGCCACGGGCGGCAACCTCCCGAAGATGACCCTGTCGCGGCTCGAGGCCGCGCTCCAGGTCGGCGGCGACGACCAGCAGTCGAGCGTCTCGTTCTCGGGGGTCTCGATCCCCATGCCGTCGTCCGGGTCGGTCGACGCCGATCCCGAGCCGAGCATGCTCCGGCGGGTGGACGGCTTCCGTGTCCTCGGCGGGGTCGCCGAGAAGGCGCTGGCGATGGGCCGGGCGGACGAGGCCGAGCGGATGCTCGCCTCGGCGCTGGCCGACGTCATCGAGGCGTGCCGCGACAACCGCCGCATCCCGGCCTCGCTGGCGGAGCAGGCGGCCCGCTTCTCGGCCAAGCTCGCCACGGCGACGGGCAAGGGGGCGTGGGCGGACTACGTCATCGAGCTCTACCTGGGCCAGCAGCGGCCCTGCCCGGCGCCGGTGATCGACGAGCTTTACAGCGCGTTCCGCAAGGTCACGTCCGTCGACGTGGCTCGCCTCCGGGAGTACATCGCGGTCCTTCGGGAGAAGCTTCCGAAGTTCGGGCCGGCGGATCGGTTCCTCTTCCAGCGGATCGAGGGGCTGGAGCGGCTCGCGGTTCTTCGCTGAAGGGCCCGACGGGCCTGACGGGCGCCGAGGCGACGCCCGTGTGCTTCTGCCACGCGAGGTTCGCGCGGGCGGCGCGCGCGATGGCGACCTGGAGCTCCCCGTCGTCGATGCTGGCGATGGAGTCGGCCAGGACGCGAGGCAACGGCGCGGGCGGCGGCACGGCGCGCGAGACGCGCCGCTCGGGCGGGCGCGCCGGCGGCTCGATGGACCCCACGCGAAAGCGCAGCTCGTTGACCATGACTCCCTCGGCGCGGAGCCGGGAGACGAGGCCCGCGCTGAGGAGCGACAGCTCGGTCGCCCACACGCTCGTCGCCGCCTTCACGATGAGCACGCCCCGCTCGAGGCTCACCGGCTTGGCGCGCTCGGCGATGCGGATGCCGACGGCGTCCTTCCAAACCTGCTCGGCGATGGGCGGCCTCAGGGGGGCGAAGCGGTCCTCGCCCGACCGCGCGATGACGCCGTCGATGGGCTCGGGCACGCGGAGCGAGCGCCGCCTCTTTCGCTGCTGGGACACGCCTCGGAACGTAGCCGCGGCCGCGGGCAGCGTCGAGCAGGCCATGACCCGCCCTGCGAGGCGTCTGCCGCGTGTGCACGGGGGCCGTGCCGTGGTAAAGCCCCCGCGTCATGTGGGAAATCTCGCAGGAAACCAGCGTCGCCGCCGCCCACCAGCTCCGGTTTGCCCCGGGCGAGGGGGAGCGGCTGCACGGCCACAACTGGCGCATCAAGGCCGTCGTCCGCGCCGAGGCGCTCGATGACCGAGGATTCGTGCTCGACTTCAACGACCTCGGCAAGACGCTGCGGGACCTCGTCGAGCCCTACGAGCACGTCTTCCTGAACGAGATTGCCCCCTTCGACGACGTGAACCCCACGGCCGAGAACATCGCCCGCGTCATCGCCGACAACCTGGGCGCGAAGGTCGACGACGCGCGGGTTCGCGTCGTGCGCGTCGAGGTGTGGGAGAACGACAGCTGCTGCGCGACGTACTTCCGCTGAGGGGCGTCTTCGCCTACCGCGCCCCGCCCGGGCGGCGGAGCGTGAGATCGCCGGCAGGGGCCGCGGGATCGAAGACGGCTCCGCGGCGGTCGGCGTGCCCGGCGCGCACGAGGCCGTCCGCGAGCTCGATGGCGTAGGCGTCGTGGGGTAGGGGGGCGGCGGCGGTCTCGCCGACGACGTAGACCTCGACCGCGTGGGCGCGGGCGGGCAGAGGCGCAGCCCCGGGGACGCGAAGCGCGTCATGGCAGAGCCGAGCGATGGCGCCCGAGCGGTCTCCCTGCGCGCATCGCTCGAGGGCGCGCACGTCCTCGGGCGAAGGCAGCGGGCTTGCGACGCTTCGCGCCGCGGCCGCGCGCACGACGTCCCCGTCCTCGAGCAGGAGCCTCCGGGCCGCCGCGCCGTCACCGCAGCGCGCGCCCGCCAGGGCGAGGCCCGCGAGCGCGTTCGCGCGCACGAACGGGCGCGGATCGTCGAGCCGGGGGCAGAGGATGCGGACGGCGAGCTCCGGGGCGTGGCCCCGCGACGCGATGCGGCCCACGGCCGCCGCCGCGTCGATCGCCGGGTCCGGATCGGCGGCCGCGAGGAGCGGCTCGAGCGCGCCCGCGAGGGTCGGGTCGCCGATCTCGCCGAGCGACCAGGCCGCCTGCGCGCGGACGTTGGGGCTCGCGTCGGCGAGCAGCGCGCGGAGGAGGCTCACGGCGTCCGCGTGGCCGGGCTGGGCGGCCAGCACGGTCGCGAGGCTCGCGCGATCGTCGGCGTCCTCGCTCGCTGCCAGCCGCGCGAGCTCGGGGGACGCGGAGGGCGAGGCGCCCCGGCCAAGGGCGAGGATGAGCGCGTCGCGCTCCGGACCCGCCGCCAGATCGAGCGTCCGCTCCACCTTCCGCAGCGCGGGGGCGCTCGGGGTGCGCGAGAGGACGCCGCCCAGCGCCGTCAGCGCCGCGGGCCGATCGAGCTCGTCCCCGCTGCCGAGCTTCGCGAGCAGGGCGTCGCGCGCGTGCGCGCCTCCCGCATCGCCGAGCGCGACCGCGGCGTGCAGGCGAACGGCCGGGTCCTCGTCGGAGAGCTGATCGAGCAGCGCGTCCTCCGCGCCGCCCGTGGGCTTGTCCCCCAGCGAGCCCGCGCCGAGCATGCCCAGCGCGTCGATGGCGGCGAGGCGCAGGGCGGGATCGTGGACGGCGAGCAACGACGAGAGCACGGGGGCCGCCCTCGGGGCACCGGTGCGGCCGAGGAGCGTCGCGATCTTGGCGCGCTCGGCCGGCGATAGATGGGCGTTGCGGAGGGCCGCCGTGAGCGGCTCGACCGCGCGGCCGTCCGGTCGACCCGGATCGAGGAGCGCCTCGGCGGCCCCGAGCGCCTCCGCGCGGACGACCGGGCTCGGATCGTCGACGAACTCGAGCACGACGGGCACGGCGTCGCTCGCGGCATCGGCGGCTGGGGCCTGCGCGGGCGCGCTTCCGGCCGACCGAGGCCCATCCCCGCGCGAGAGAGAGCCCAGCGCGTGGAGGGCGGCCGCCACCGGCAAGGTGCCGCGGCGCATGGCGGCGACGAGGACGGGCGCCTGGTCCCGCGCGTGGAGCTCGCCCAGCACCCAGGCCGCGCTCGTGGCCGCCTGCGGGGCCGGCGCGTTCTCGAGGAGGCGCACGAGCTCCGGCACCGCCTGCGGGCCGGCGGTGACGAGCGCGTCACGCACGGGCGTCCGCTGCGCGATGCCCGTCGCGTCGTCGGCCGTGCCGAGCATGAGGACCAGCGTGCGCACGGCCTCGGGGCTCCCGATGCGGCCGAGCGCCGCGGTGGCGGCCTGGCGCAGCGCCGGTTTTCGGTCGCGCGCGAGCGGCGCGATGGCGTCGACCGCGTCGGCCGCGTGGAGCCTGCCGAGGGCGGCCAGGGCCTCCATCCGGACCTCGTCCACGTTGTCGCGCAGCTCGAGCACGAGCGCCTGCGAGGCCCGCGCGTCCCCCAGCTCGCCCAGCGCCCGCGCGACGGCCTGCCGCACGTCGCTCACCGAGTCCTGCACCTTGCCGACGAGCGGGACCACGGCGCGCGCGTCGCCGAGGCGCGCGAGGGCGCGCGCGATCTGGATGCGCACGTTGGGGCTCGCGTCGTCCAGCCTGCCGAGGAGCGGCGCGACGGCCTCCGCCGAGGCCTGCGAGCCCAGCGCGTCCGCGGCGCTTGCACGGACGGCGGCGTCCGCGTCTCCGAGGGCGCGCGCGAGCTGCGCCACGGCGTGGGGGTTGGGCAGCGCGCGGGCCACCTCGCAGGCCGCGATGCGCAGGCGAGCCTCGCGCTCGCCCAGCCAGGGGAGGACCGCCTCCGTCGCGCCCGGCGCGCGCAGGCGGATGGCCGAGCCGGCCGCCGCGATGCGGACCTCCGTGTCGGCGTCCCCGAGCGCCTTCAGCACGAGCGGCGCGCCGCGCGCGGGGCCGAGCGACCGCAGCTCCTGCGCGGCGACCCGGCGCGAGAGCGGGTCGGGCGAGGCGAGGCCGCGCTCGATGCGCTCGGGAACGTCCGGCCACACGAGCGCGACGGCGGGCGCGGCGACGAGGCCGATCGCCACCGACAACGAGAGAGCCCAGCGAAGCCGCACGCCCCAGACGCTAGCAAGGGCCCGCCTTCCTAGCTACCCGGGCGCTCTACCCTCCGGCGACGGGCGGGATGAGCGCGAGCGCGTCACCCTCCGCGAGGGCCTCGCTGTCTGCCGCGAACGCCTCGTTTCGCGCGATGCGGACGCTCCCCATCCGCCCGGCGAGCTCGGGCCTGCGCCGAGGAAGCCACGCCGCAAAGGCTCCCGCCGTCTTGACGTCGGCAGGCAGCTCCAGCTCTTCCTCCTCGCGCCCCACGAGCTCGCGCACCACCGCAAAGTAAAGGACGCGAACGCGCATGCCGCGCTACGTGGAGCGGAAGGGGCCTTGACCCGGGGCCGGCGGAAAGCCGCTCGTGTGCGTCTCGCGGCCGGTGGCCAGGTCGACGGCGTGCTCCAGGGTCGGGATGATGAGCTTCTGGATGCCGAGGATCGATCCGCGCGTGCTCCCCGGCAGCGAGAACACGATGCACTGGTTCACGACGCCGGCGGTCGCCCGCGAGAGGATCGCGTGGGGGCCGATCTCGTCGTAGGAGAGGCGACGGAAGGCCTCGCCGAAGCCGTCGATGCGCTTCTCGAAGATGCCCTCGAGGGCCTCGAACGTCTGGTCGCGGGGCGTGATGCCGGTGCCTCCGCTGAGGACGATGGCCTCGGCCTCGTTGCCGTTGGCGATGCCGTTCACGAACGTGCGGATGAACTCCGGCTCGTCCTTCAGGATCGTGTGGCGGATCACCTTGAACCCGGCGTTCGACAGCTCGTCGTCGACCGCCTTTCCCGCCTCGTCCACGATTCGCTTTCGCTTGTCGCTAACCGTGACGGTGATGACTCGGAGGCTGCTGCGCCTGCTTCCCTGCGTGCCGTCGGCCATACGTTGCGGGATAGCACGACAATACCCCGCGGAATACGGTGCGCCGCGGGGGCCGGATCCGGGCCTTGTTTCCCTTGAAACCAGGGCGCGCCAGGGGCTTATCTCAACTGCGCTGCTTTCTCCCCGGCGTATCGAGGCTAAGATAACTCCGCGTGGTCTTCCTGCCCGTCCTCCAGAACGTCCAGTCCGCTCCGGCGGCTCGCCCGGCCGCCACGCCTCCGCGGTCGGTGCGCCTGTCGCTCACGGACCGATGCGACCTCGCCTGCATCTATTGCCGGCCGAACCGCCACGACGGCTACCTCGAACGGCGTCTCGCGCTCGACGCGTGGAAGGCCATGGCGCAGGGCCTGGTGAATGCCGGCGTCCGCCGCGTGAGGCTGACGGGCGGTGAGCCGCTCCTGCACCCCGACGTGGTCGCCGTGGTGGAGCACCTGTCGAGCCTCGGGCTCGAAGACCTCGCCCTGACGACGAACGCGACGCGCCTGGCGACGCTGGCCGTGCCGCTGCGCAAGGCCGGGCTCTCGCGCGTCAACATCTCGCTCGACACGCTCGACCAGGGCCGCTTCTTCCGGATGACGCGAGGCGGGCGGCTGGACGAGGTGCTCCGCGGCGTCGACGCGGCGCTCGGCGCTGGCTTCGACGAGATCAAGCTGAACGCCGTCGTCGTCCGCGGCGAGAACGACGACGAGCTCGAGGCCCTCGCCCGCTGGTCGTGGGAGCGCGGCATCGTGCCCAGGTTCCTCGAGGTCATGATGATCGGTGAGGGTGCAAAGCTCAAAGGTCGCGTCGTCACGATGGCCGAGATGCGCCGGAGCCTCGCGCACCTCCTCAGGGACGACGAGGCCTCCGCGGAGGCGCACCGCGGTCCCGCGCGTTACGTGGCCGCGCGGCACGATCCCTTGCTGAGGGTCGGCTTCATCAGCGGGACCAGCGACACGTTCTGCGCGGGCTGCGACCGGCTCCGCGTCTCGAGCGACGGCGTGCTCCGCCCGTGCCTCGCGACCAACGATGGCGTGTCCGCCGCGAAGGCGGCGCGCGACGGCGACCCCGTGGAGGTCGCCCTTGCCCTGGCGGAGGCCTGGAGGATGAAGCCGGACGGCGAGACCTGGAAGGGATGCACCGAGGAGACGGCGCAGAACGTCTCAATCCGCGCGATCGGCGGCTGAAGGAGCCGCGCCCGCGGCGGGTGCGGGTGCGTCTTCGATCACGTCGATGCCCACGATCTTCATGAGCCGCAGCGCGTTCGAGCTGTGGACGACCCCCTCGCGGAGCTTGTAGTCGAACGTCATGCGGTCGTCGGCCGCGACCTGCTCCTCGAAGTGTACGTTGCGCACCTTTCCGGGGTGGGAAGCTTCGAGGTCTCCGATCCCCAGATCGTGGGTCGACACCGCGCCGAGCCCGCCGCGCGCGAGCAGCTCCCGCACGATGGCCCGCGCCCCGATGAGCCGCTCGCGGGAGTTGGTCCCGTGCAGGATCTCGTCGAGCAGGAAGAAGACGCCGGGCCGGCTGCGGCACAGGTCGACCACGCGCTTCAGCTTCTGGAGCTCGGCGTAGAACCGGGACACGCCCTCGTCGAGCGAGTCGCTCACGCGCATGCTCGTGGCGACCGCGATGGGCCCGAGGACGAGCTTCTTGGCGCACACGGGCGCCCCCGCCAGCGCGAGGACGGCGTTCACCCCGAGCGAGCGCAGGAGCGTGCTCTTGCCGGACATGTTCGAGCCCGTGACGACGAGCGCGCTGCCCGTGCCCGCGAGGACGACGTCGTTGGTGACGCGCTTTCGTGCGGCGATGAGCGGGTGACCGAGGGCGACAGCCTCGAAGCGCGGCGCGTCGATGAGCTCGGGCCACGAGTGGTCCGGCCGGTCGAACGCGAAGCCGGCGAGGCTCGCGATGGCCTCGAGCTCGCCCAGCACGTCGAACCACCCGCGCACGCTCGAGCCTGTCCGCGTGCGCCAGCGCTCGAGGACGAGCGCGCAGTTGAGGTCCCACATGAGGACGGGGGCGATGAAGAAGCGAAACACCTCGTTGTGCCGCGCGTCGACGAACCCCACGATGCGACCGAGGCGCGCCATCTCGCGCGTCACGGCGGCGCCGCTGGCGTGAAGTCGCTCCTTGGACCGGAGGAGCAAGGGCGCGACGAGCGGCTCGGCCTCGATCGCGGCGAACATCTCCGCGTAGCTCGCGAGGCTCTGCTGCCGCGAGGAGACGGCGTTGGTGATGGGGTCGGTCCGGCCGCGGATGCGCGACGCCACGAGGATCTCGACCCCGACGACCACGGCCCACGCCCAGCGCGGGAGCCCCATGGCCCCGCCGAAGGCGATGACCAGGATCGCCAGCGCCGGCAGCGCGATGGCCACGACCTGGAGCAGCGCTGCCTGGGGCAGGGGGGAGCCGCCCTCGGCCCACGCGAGGAACGGCCGGGGATCGGGCTTCTCGGCGTCGGCGCCGAGGAGCGCCCCCACCGTGGCCAGCCGCTCACGGAAGGCCACACGATCTTGCAGGTCCCGGACGGCGGCCTGCCGCTCGCGCAGCGCGGTGGCGTCGTCCGTCGTCTTTCCGGCCGCGTGGGCCTTGGCCGAGAGCCAGCCGGCGAGCCGCTCCTCGCCGAAGCGAGTCTCCGTCGCGTCGAGGAGCTGGAAGAGGGATGCGCGGCCGAAGATGTCGAGATCGTCGGCGTACGGGTGGTCCGGCGTGCGGAAGCGCTCGCCCTTGGAGGCGAGCTCGGTCCATTTGCCGTCGAGCCGGTCGATCCCCCGCTGGTGGAACCGGCACGCTGCGGCGGCGCGTTCTTTTGCCGCGAAGACCCGGGCGTGGATGACGACGAGCGCCGCGAACGCGACGGCGAGCGCCATGACGCCTTTCCAGGCGAAGGAGGGAAGGGGAGCCCAGACAATCGCGCCGATGAGGACGACGATGGCGACGATGACGAGCGCCCGCAGATTCCCGATGATCCGGGCCCGCGCTTCGCTCGCGCGAACCACCCCCTGGAGTCGGGCGCGTCCTTCTTCGTATGTGGCGCGAGCGTCCAAGGCCTGCGCACCGAATACCACGCGGACGCGTGACGCGCCGCGCTAGTCACGCAGCGCGTGTTGCGGGACGCGCTACGGCCGTACGGCGCGTGCGCGAACGGGGGGAGCGGGCGAGGGCGACGGCAAGGGCAAAGCCATCCATCGTCAGCTGGGGGATGGCGTCGGCTGTGCGCTGGACGAGGCCCAGCGAGACCAGGCGCGCAAGGGCAGCCCGCACACGGCGTGCGGGACCGCCTACGCGCGCGTCGACCTCGCGGAGGGTGGCCGGGACACGGCGGCGGGCGAGACGGAGAATGGCGTTCAGTACGAGCAGTTCGTCTTGCATGGGATGCAAGCTAGCAAGAGCGCTGAACCGCCGTCCAGTAATCGGTGCTGATCTTTGTTCAGTGCCGTCGGCTGCCCGACCCAACCCGACGACGCTACCTCCGGGTGGCCTCGCGGCCAACTAACGGAGGGTGGGAACGACCGCACAATCGGCCGTCCGGCCCTCGTCCGTTTCCGCTTCTCCAGCCACGCGGCGGGGGTGTTATGGTCGCGATTGCATCGGAATGCGACCGCACCGGGCGAGCCAAGGAGCATCGGAGTGAGGGCGCGCCCGGGGAGCTTGGCGGCCGCCGCCGTCACTGCCCTCGCGGTACTTGCAGGCGGCGAGGGGAGGGCGCTCGCGTTGTGCCTTTGCCTGAACCCCGACCAGCCCGTTTGCGACGGCGGGCAGTGCTACGCGTGCACCTCGAACGCCGAGTGCAACCCGCTGGCGCCCAACTGTGACGTGGGGACGGGCGCCTGCTTCAATTGCATCATCTCAGGTACTTCGGGGTGCCCCGCCCAGGCGCCGAGCTGCAACAGCAGCGGCGCCTGTACGGCGGCGCCGCTCGACGCGGGCGGGCCTCCGGTCGACGCGGGCACGCCTCAAGGAGACGGCGGCGCGCCGCACGCGGACGGGGGTGACGCTGGGGACGCGAGCGAGGCTACCGACGCGTCGAAGGAGGTTCCGGAGGCAGGCGCCGAGGCCGGGCCCACGGCGGACTCCTCGGTCGACGCTGCGGCGCCGCTGGAGGACGACGCCGGCGACGCGGGCGGCGCCTCGGCGGCGGCGACCTACGGTAGCCCGGGGCTCGTCGAGGGCGGAGGGTGCTCGTGCTCGGTCGTCGACGGGCGCAAGGCCGGCGCCGGGGTGGCGACTCTCGGGATCCTCGTCGCATGCGCAGCGTGGCTCTCCCGGCGAAGGCTGACGTGACGCGCCGCGCTTCAGGCGGGGGGCTCGGCTCCCGGAGGCGGCCTGGCGTCCTGCGCACGGTCGTCTGCGTTGCAGCCGCGGGAGGCTTCGCGCTCCTCGCGCCAGCGGCTCGCGCGCAGACCGCCACCGGCTTCGCCGTCGACCGGTTCGACCCGTCCGAGCGCGGCAGCGAGTGGTTCGCCCTCGACACGCTCGATCTCCGCGGCGACGCGCGCATCGCGGCCGGCGTGGTGGGGGACTTCGCGTACCGGCCGATCGTCCTCTACAACCCCGACGGCTCGGTCGCCGCGAGCATCCTCCGCAACCAGTACATCCTCGACGTGGGCGGGAGCGTCGTCCTCGCCAGCAGGGTCCGGCTCGGCCTGAACCTGCCCGTGGCCGTCTACGAGTTCGGCCATAGCGCCGTGGCGCGGGGCGTGGACTACGTCGCGCCGTCCGGGGCGGGCGTCGGCGATCTGCGGCTCGCCGCGGACGTGCGGCTCCTCGGCGAGTGCGGGGACCCGGTCACCGTGGCCGCGGGCGCAGCGCTCTACCTGCCGACGGGGAGCCAGTCCGAGTACACGGGGGACGGCACGGTGCGGTTCGAGCCGCGCGTGCTCGCCTCCGCGCAGCTCGGGTGGTTCGTCGCGTCCGCGCGCGTCGGCTTGCAGGTGCGGCCGCACGTGGCGGCGTACGAGGCGACGGGGCTCGGAAGCGACCTCGTGTTCGGTGCGGCCGCCGGCGCGAAGCTCTTCGGCGACAGGGTCCTCCTCGGGCCCGAGCTCTTCGGCAGCACGGTGGTCGACGGCAGCCAGGCGGCGTTCACCGTGCGCAACACGCCTGGCGAGCTGCTCTTCGGCGCGCACACGCTAGTCATCCAGGACCTCCGGGTGGGCGCCGCGATCGGCCCCGGGCTCTCGAGGGGGCTCGGCGAGCCCGCGTTCCGCGTCGTGGCGTCGGCCGAGTGGGCCCCGGGCGCGAGGCCGTCCGCGCCGCCGGACCGCGACGGCGACGGCATCCCCGATCGCACGGACGCGTGCCCCGACACGCCCGGCGTGAAGAGCAGCCAGCCCGAGGCGAACGGCTGCCCGTCGCCCACGCAGCCTGCGTCGCTCGACCGCGACGGGGACGGCGTGCCCGACGCGGAGGACGCGTGCCCCGACCTGCCCGGCAAGAAAACCGGCGACCCGCGCACGGACGGCTGCCCGGACACGGACGGCGACGGCATCCCCGACGCGGTCGACGCGTGCCCCGACGCGCCGGGCGTGGCGTCCACCGATCCGAAGACCAACGGCTGCCCTGCGACCCGCGATCGCGACAGGGACGGCATCCCCGACGCCGAGGACGCGTGCCCGGACGCCCCAGGCTCCCCGACCGGGGACCCCAAGACCCAGGGCTGCCCCATGGCCCTCATCCAGGGCGGCCAGATCCGCACGCTCGCGCCCATCGACTTCAAGCCCAACAGCGCCGAGCTCCTTCCTTCGAGCCTCCCCGTCCTCGAGGCCGTCCGGCAAGTCCTGGCGAGCCACCCGGAGGTCCGGCGCCTCCGGATCGAGGGCCACACCGACGACCGCGGCTCGCTGGCGAACAACCTCATCGTCAGCAAGAAGCGCGCGCGCGTCGTCCTCGAGTGGCTCGTGACGAACGGCGTCGCCGCGTCGCGCCTCGACAGCCAGGGCTACGGCGGCGCGCTGCCGATCGCCGACAATGAGACGGAGGAGGGGCGGAGGCTGAACCGCCGGATCGCGCTGCGGATCGTGGGGGACGAGGCGGAGTAGGGGAGAGCGCGGCGCTCAGCCCACGACGCCGAGCTGGGCGAAGACGAACCCGAGCTCGTCGGTCAGCTCGTCGACCAGGAGGCTGATGGGCTTGCCCTGCCCGTGCCCCGCCTTCTTCTCGATCCGGAGGAGGATGGGACGCTCCGCGGCGTTGTCGCCCTGCGCGCGCTGCAGCCTGGCGACCATCTTGCGGGCGTGCATCGGGTCGACGCGTGAGTCGCTCTCGCCGGCGGTGAAGAGCATCGCGGGGTAGCGCGTGCCGTCCACGACGCGGTGGTAGGGCGAGTAGGCGTACAGCCAGGCAAACTGCTCGGGGTCGTCGGAGCTGCCGAACTCGGGGATCCAGAAGCGGGCGACGCGGAAGCGTTGGTAGCGGAGCATGTCCGTCAGCGGCACGAGCGAGAGGCCGGCGCGGAAGAGGTCCGGCCTCTGCGTGAGCGCGGCGGCGACGAGCAGCCCGCCGTTCGAGCCGCCCATCGCTGCGAGCTTTCCGGTCGAGGTGATCTTGGCCTCGATGAGGGCCTCGGCGCAGGCGACGAAGTCGTCGAACACGTTCTGCTTGTTCGCGAGCATGCCCGCCCGGTGCCACTCCTCGCCGAGCTCGCCGCCGCCGCGGAGGCTCGCCATCACCCACACACCGCCCCGCTCGACCAGCGTGAGCGCGCTCGCGCTGAACGTCGGCGTGTAGCTGAGGTTGAAGCCGCCGTAGCCCCAGAGCACGGTGGGGCTCTGTCCATCGCGGCTCGCCCCCTCCTTCTCCACCACGAACATGGGGATGAGCGTCCCGTCCTTCGAGCGGGCGTGGAGCTGGCTCACCTTGACCTTCGGGGGCGTGAAGCCGGCCCCCGCCTTGTCCCACGGCATGAGCCGGACGGGCTTGCCCAGGTCGACCAGCATGACGCTCGGCGGGTGGACGTACGACGTGAAGCCCACGAAGAGCTCCTGGTTGTCCCAGGCGCCGCTCACCGTCGCCGTGCCCATCGCGGGCAGGAGCACGGGCTCCTTCGGCGAGCCGTCGCGCGTGAAGCGCAGGATGCGCGTCGAGGCCTCGTGCAGGTAGCTCGCGACGAGCTCCTTACCGATGACCTGCACGTCGACGAGCACGTCTGCGCTTTCGGGCAGGATCTCCTTCCACGCGGCCGGGCCCACGATCCCTTCCGGGTTCTTGTAGTCGACGGATACGAGGCGGAAGCGCGGGGCCCCGGCGTTCGTGAGCAGGTAGAGCCGGTCGTTCATCGGGATGGGCTCGAAGAGCGCGACCGCATCCACCGCGACGGGAATGGCGCGGGCCTCTGCTCCCTGCGACAGGTCGAGGAGGAAGACCTCGCTCTTGTCGTAGCCCTCGTGCACGCGCACCGCGAGCCAGCGCCCGTCGGGCGAGATCGTCACGCTCGGCGAGTCCGTCTTGTCCCGCCCTTCGCCGAAGATCACGCGGTCCCTCGAGGGGTCCTCGCCGAGGACGTGCTCGAACACCTTGCAGAAGTACTTCTCGTCCCCCGCGGACACGCTCCCCGCGGCCGGGTAGCGCGTGTAGAAGAAGCGCTTGTTGTCGCGCGCCCACGCGATGGATGCGTGGCGCGTGTCGGGGATGCGGTCGGGCAGGTCCTTGCCGGTGGTCACGTCGCGCACGTGGAGCGTGCTCTCCTCGCTGCCGTCGTCGCTCCGGCCGAACGCGAGGAGCGCGCCGTCGTGCGACGGGTACCACCAGTCGAGCGCCGTCGTCGCGTCCGCGGGCGGGCCGCCGCCCTCGCCGAGCGTCGCGGGATCGACGAGGGGGCGATCGTCGCCGTAGAGGCCCTCCCGCACGTAGAGCACGGGCTGGTTCTGGCCGCGCTCGCGCCGCGTGTGAAAGTACCGGCGAACCCCCGCGGTCACGGTGTGCACCTGGGGCGGGGAGACGGCGCCGAGCTCGAGCAGCGCACGGATGCGGTCGTGCAGCGCAACGCGTCCGGGGAGGGCGTCGAGGAGGCTCCGCGTCAGCTCGTTCTGGCGATCGGTCCAGGTGACGACCTCGGGCGAGTCGCCCTCCTCGAGCCAGCGGTAGGGGTCGCGTACGGCGGTGCCGTGGTAGTCGTCCACCACGTCTTCCTCGCGCGTGGCGACGAAGGTTTGGGCGGCGGGCTTCGCGTTGTCGTGCGGCATGCGGTCTGACGGGAAGGTCGGGGCGGAGGCAGGGAAGCGTGGCGCGAGGTAGGTCGCCAGGGGGGAGACTAACGCGAACGCGGCCACAAGCACGGCAAGAGGTGCATGTGTTCCGTCGGGAGGGCAAGCGGCCGCTCTTATGTAACGTGGCCGTCGCGCGTATCTCTTTCGTCAGCTACCTTTGTCGGCCCCCATGTCCTCGCGCCCCCTCGTGCTCCTCTCCAATGACGACGGTCATGCGAGCCCGCGCCTGCTCGCCATGCGCGACGCCCTGGCGAGGACGTGCGACGTCGTGGTCGTCGCGCCCGAGCACGAGCAGAGTGCGTCGAGCCACGCGCTCAGCTTGCGCAAGCCCCTGCGCCTACGCACGGTGTCTCCCGGCATCCACGCGGTCGACGGGACTCCCGCGGACTGCGTGTACGTCGCCCTGCACGCGAAGGAGCGCCTCTTGCCGCGCTGGCCAGACATCGTCGTCTCCGGGATCAACAACGGGCTGAACCTCGGGCAGGACGCGTTCTACTCGGGTACCGTCGCGGCGGCCCGCGAGGCCGCGCTGCGCGGCATCCCGGCGCTCGCGACGAGCGCGCACACGTCGCTCGCGTTCGAGTCGGTCGCCAAGGCATCCGCGCGCCTCGCGCTGTCCTTGCTCGACCGGCACACGCCCGGCAGGCCCGTGCTCTTCAACGTGAACTTTCCGAAGGGGTGGACCGGAGCGATCCGGGCGACGAGGGTGGGGACGCGGATTTACGAAGAGCGTGTCGAGTTTCGGAAGGACCCGTACGGCCACGAGTACCTGTGGCTCGGCGGGCCGGGAGTACGCCACGAGAAGAACGCTGGAACGGACACCGACGCGTACGATGAAGGTGTCGCCTCGATCACTCCGCTCGTCCTCGACATGACGAGCGAAGCTCTTGCCCCGCTTGCCTCTCTCATCGCCAAGGACCTCGGAACGGAGACCCAACCATGAAACCCGCGAGCACGCTGCTCATGCCATCCAAGCCGAAGTCCCGCACGAACGGCCGCGCCAAGCGCAAGAGCACGAACCCCGTCGCTCCGCCGCCCGTCCCGCGCAGCGGCCGCGAGCCGTCGCACAAGCTCGCGCGCGAGGTAGCCGCTCCGGCCGCCGTGATCTCGGAGGCGCGCCATGTGCGCCACGAGCCGCGCCACGTGGAGCCCGAGGAGGAGATCGTGATCCCGCGTCCGTCGCAGCTCGACGGTCGGTGGCTCAACTACGTGAAGAGCTTCATCCGCGACATCCCGGACTTCCCGAAGCCGGGGATCCTCTTCAAGGACATCACGCCGATGCTGGCGGACCCGCGCGCCTTCCACATCGTGCTCGACTCGCTCGCGGAGCGCTTCATCGGTGAGCACATCGACGCGGTGGTCGGCGTCGACGCGCGCGGCTTCATCTTCGGCGGCGCGCTCGCCGCGCGGCTGAACGCGAGCTTCGTCCCCGCGCGCAAGCCGGGCAAGCTGCCCGCCTCGGTCGACCGCGTCGCGTACCAGACCGAGTACAGCATCGCCGAGCTCGAGATGCACAAGGACACGATCCAGGAGGAGTCGCACGTCATCGTCGTCGACGATCTTCTCGCGACCGGCGGGACCGCCAAGGCCGCCGCAGAGCTCGTCCGCCGTCAGGGCGGCTACGTCGTGGGCTACGCCTTCGTGCTCGAGCTCGCGTTCCTCCGCGGTCGCGAGAAGCTCTTGCCGGTGCGGGTGGAGAGCGTCATCACGTATTGAGCGCCCACCGGGGGGCGAGGCCGAGCCGCGGCGCCGATGCCTCATGGGCGGCGTGACGGCGCCTGTCGAACGTCTGTCAGTACCGCGAGCGTGAGTGAGCGGTGACGAGGCCTGCCAGCTCTGCGTCACCCGTCGCTGACGCTCGCGGCACTGTGAACGAGTCCCTCGGGGCTACGCGAGCGCCTTCTCGATGGCCGCCTTGACCTCCGGGCTGCTCGGCTCGACCTTCGGCTCGAAGCGCGCGAGCACCTCGCCCGTCTTGCTGACGAGGAACTTGTTGAAGTTCCATTTGATCTCGCCCGCGAACTTCGGGTTCGTGGCGGCGCTCGTGAGGTAGTCGAAGAGCGGGTCGATTCCGTCGCCCTTCACCTTCACCTTCGAGAACATGTCGAACTTCACGCCGTAGTTCGTCGTGCAGAAGTCCTTGATCTGGTCGTCCGTCCCGGGCTCCTGCGCTCCGAACTCGTTGGCCGGGAAGCCGAGCACGGCGAACCCCTTGGCGCCGTACGTCTCGTGGAGCTCCTCGAGCGCCTTGTACTGCGGCGTGAGGCCGCACTTGGAGGCGACGTTGACGATGAGGATGGCCTTGCCCTGGTAGTCCTTGAGGCTCCTGGGCTTGCCGTCGATGGTCTTCTCTTGGAAGTCGTAGATGCTCTTGGTCATGGTCAGCTCCGGGCTCGGGTCGCCGGGAGTTGACCCCCGGAGGCCGAGGTTGGCAAGCGCGAGCGGGGGCCGAGCGGCCGTGCTGCTGAGCGAGCAGCGTCGCCGGCCGAGCGGCGGACGCATGGGACGGCACCCGAACCCGTTGGACGGCGTCCGCAACCTTCGGGTGGGCGTCCGCAGGTCGCGGACAGGGACCCGAGGTCGTGGGACGGCGTCCGCAGCGTTCGGGTGGGCGCCCGAAGGTCGCGGACGGCGTCCCACGGGCCGGGCGGGCGTCCGCAACGTTCGGGTGGGCGTCCGCAGGTCGCGGGCGACGTCCCACGGGTCCGGGTGGGCGTCCGCAACCTTCGGGTGGGCGTCCGCGGCGCCCGGGCGGTTGCCCCGTGCCGCTCGCTCGCCTAGAGGTGCCCCTCCATGAACCCCCAACGCAGGCCGCTCATCGCGGGCAACTGGAAGATGCACCACGGCGGCGCCTCGGGCGTCGAGCTCGCCATCCAGGTGGCGCGGGCTGCCGCGCAGGTGCCCAGGGTCCTCACGGTCATCGCCCCGCCGCTGCTGGTCATACCGCGGGCGCTCCCCGAGTGCGACGAGGTCGCGCGCCAGCTCTGTTCTGCGCCCGTCGAGCTCGCTGCGCAGAACGTCCACCCGGAGCCGAAGGGCGCGTTCACGGGCGAGGTCAGCGCGCCGATGCTCGCGGAGGCGGGGTGCAAGTGGGTCATCGTCGGCCACAGCGAGCGGCGCCAGTACTTCGCCGAGGACGACGCCTTCGTGGCGAAGAAGGCGCGCGCGACGCTCGCTGCGGGGCTCGGCGCGATCGTGTGCGTCGGCGAGACGCTCGAGGAGCGGACCGCGGGGCGCACGCTGGACGTCGTCCTCCGCATGGTGGACGCGGTGCTCCCCGCCCTCACGGGCATGGGACCGCGCGCGGTCATCGCCTACGAGCCGGTCTGGGCGATCGGGACCGGCAAGGTCGCGACCCCGAACGACGCACAGGAGGTGCACGCCGCCATCCGCGCGCGCCTCGCAGGGCAGGGGGGTGGCCTCGCGGACACGACGCGCGTCCTCTACGGCGGGAGCGTGAAGGCGGACAACGCGAAGGAGCTCCTCGCGCAGCAGGACATCGACGGGGCGCTCGTGGGAGGGGCGTCGCTCGAGATCGATCTGTTCGCGCCCATCATGCGGGCCGCGCAGGAGCTCGCGGGCGGGTAGGGGAAGAGCGCGGCGCCGCGCTCAGGGCTGCGCGAAGCAGTAGAGGTGTGCCTGGACGTAGCAGGGCTCCATCGGACCCAGGCTCCACGACGACCGCGTCGTGGATGGGTCGCCGACGTCACCCTGGTAGGCGCCGTTGTTCGTGCTCCACCCCTGGCAGTTGGATCCCGTGAAGGCCCCCGTCCACGCGTAGACGTTGCCCGCGTCGTCCGTGACGTCGGCGCCTCGCTCGTTCTCGTTGATGGAGTTCGCGAGCCCGGCGTCCGAGAGGAGCTCCGCGATGCTGGAGGCAACTTGCGTCGCGTCGACGAGAAACCATCCCCCGGGCACGTCCACGAGTCGCTCCTGCGCTGGCGTGTCGCTGTTCGCCAGCCAGGCCTTGAAGGTGCCCGGAAGCCCGGCGTCTCTGGCGAGCCCCTGGCAGTCCTGGTCTGCGGCAAGGAGGCCCGCGGTGGGCGTGGTCGGGTCGCTCACGAAGTCGCCGTCGTAGGTCGCCGACGAGAGGAAGACCAACATGAGGCCGCCAGCCTCGCCGGGCGCGGTGTCGGTCACGCTCACGTCGGTGGACGGCGTGTCCGCCGGGGCGTCCCGCGCGCCTGCGTCGCTCGCAGTCATGGAGTCCGCTCCGCCGCTGTCGGCCGTCGCTGCGCCGCCGTCGGCGGCCATGTAATCTTCGCCGAGGTCCGCCACGGAGTTGCAGCCTGCTAGCGCCAGGCAAACGAAAAGGACGCCCGGCCGCATGTCCACCCTCGAGGTTATCCCCCGTCGGTCACGTCGTCGACGATGCCGATGATGACCGAGCGCACCGGCCCGCTCGGACCCACGCCCATCAGCTGCCGCGCGGACGTCCCCTCGTCCTCGACGATCACCGTCTCGCCGACGCCTGCGCCGACGAGGTCCACCGCGATGACGTACTTGTCCCCGTCGAAGCTCCCGTCGGGCAAGGTCGCGCGCACGATGAGCTGCTTCTTGCCGTCGTAGAAGGGGTGCTCGATCGTGGAGACGACCGTCCCGCACACGCGCCCGAGGATCACGGCGCTCCTCCATCTGGCGCCTGCCGAGCCTGCCCGACGCCCTCGTCGTACGCGTGCTGATCGACGATGCCCACAATGGCGTGATCGACGGGGATGAACCTGGGCGCGTGGAGGAGCGCCGCCTCGCGCGAGGCCTCGTAGGTCACGAGCGCGCCCGGGCCGGCCTGCGCCGAGGCGTCAGTCGCCACGAAGGGGTCGCCGTCGTCCCGCAGGTCGGCCGTGAGGGGGCGCACGATGAGGAGCTTCAGGCCATCCATGCCCTGGGCCTTCACCGTGGCGACCAGCGTGCCGATGACGCGTCCAAGCTTCATCCTCGCCACTCCCGCGAAAAGCGCGTGCCGAGGGACACCGCGCGCTGCACGTCCGCGTCTGCGTTGGGGATGATCGAGGTGGTGGCCGCGCCGCGCGCGAGCCGGCCCTTGCCCTCCTCGCGCGTGATGACGCTGCACGCGAGCTCGATCGCGGCCTCGACGTCGTGGACGGCGCCCCAGACGGTGGCGAGCGACCTGCCCCCGAGGCCATCGGCGACCCGCAGCTCGACGAGGTCGACCTGCGCGCCCTTCAGGGCGGCGTCCACCGCGGCGAGGAGCACGGGGCACGACGACGACTGCACGACGCCGAGCGTGTCTCCCTGCCAGGTCGGCCGCACGACGCCGTCCCGGAAGGCCGGCACGAGGCGCGGCTCGGCGTCCGCGAGCAGCACGCTGTCGAGCACGAGATCCCCGGCCGTGGACGAGGCGCGCTCGAACGAGAGGACGACCGCCTCGACCTGCCCGCCGAACACGATGAGGTAGTGGCCGGGCTGCACGGTCCCGGCCGCGAGCACCTCGACGGGCGCCTCCTTCACGAGCGCGTCGAGCGTGCGAAGCCCGCGCGGCACGTCCGCGATCTGGAGCATCGCGACGGCGGGGCCGGCGTGAGGGTGGGGCTGGGAGGGTGGTCGGGGCATGCGGAGGGTCAGACGATCCGGAAGTGATCGACGATCGTGCAGCGGCGCCAGCGCGAGAAGTGCCGCGGGGTCGTGAGTCCCTCGCCGGTCGGCGAGGCGATGGTGAAGGACGTCCAGCCCTCGCCCTCGTAACCGAGCCCGCCCACCGCGCGCCCGTTCTTCACGAAGATGCTGCAGTTGCACTTCCTCGCCATGAGCGAGAGCGCGGCCAGGTTGTGCGAGTGCATCGTCGCGGTGTGGAAGCAGCCGCCCTCGGCGGCGATGGCGAGGTCGATGCCTTCCTCGACGGTCTTCACCCGCGTGAGCGGCAGGACGGGCATCATTTGCTCGGTCCATACGAGCGGGTGGTCGTTCGGCACGTCGACCAGGATGCAGCGCGCCTCGGGCCCGGCGGAGATGCCGAGCTCCTTCAGGATGACCGAGGCGTTCTTGCCGACGAACCTCCGGTGCACCGTCGCGTGCCCGCGCGGCCCCGCGTTCTTCTCGAAGATGACGTTCTCGAGCCGCGGCAGGTCCGAGGGCCGGAGCTCGACTGCACCGGCGCGCTTCATCGACGCCTTGAGCGCCTCGGCCACCGAGTCGACGACGATGCACTCCTTCTCGTCGACGCAGATGACGTTGTTGTCGAACGAGTGGCCGAGGACGATGTCCTTGCCGGCCTTCTCGATGTTCGCGGTCGCGTCGACGACGGCCGGCGGGTTGCCGGGACCCGCGCAGATCGCGCGCTTGCCGGAGTTCATCGCCGCCTGAACGACCCCGGGCCCGCCCGTCACGACCAGCAGGCGGATGAGCGGGTGCTTCATGAGCTCGCCGGCGGACTGGAGCGTAGGCTCGGCGATGCACGTGAGTGTGTTGGGCGGCCCGCCTGCGGCGACGATCGCGCGGTTCAAGAGCTGGATCGTCGCGACGCTGACCCGCTTGGCCGAGGGGTGCGCGTTGAACACCACGCTGTTGCCCGCGGAGACCATGCCGATCGCGTTGCAGATGATGGTCGACGTCGGGTTCGTCACGGGGGTGATGGCGCCGATGACGCCGAAGGGCGCAGGCTCCATGAGGACGAGCCCGTAGTCGCCGGACGAGGCCGTGGGCACGAGGTCCTCGGGGCCGGGCGTCTTGTTCGTGACGAGGAGGTTCTTCTGGAGCTTGTCCTCGACGCGACCGAGGCCAGTCTCGTCGACCGCGAACTGCGCCAGCGATTGCGCCTCGCGGAGGGAGGCGTCCCGCATCGACTGGATGACCGAGAAGCGCCGCTCGAGGCCGAGCGCCGTGAGCGCGACGAACGCCGCGCGCGCCGCGCGGACCGCAGCGTCGAGCGTGTCGAACACGCCGTCGCCGAGGGCGGCTTGCGGGGCTGAGGGATCGAGGCGCGGCGCGGCCGGGGCGGCGGCAGGAGCGGCCGGGCGGGCCCCTTGCGGGGCAGGGGAGCCGGGCACGGGGTGACCGCTGAGCTTCTGCGCGATCGCCTCGGCGATCCTGCGGATCTCCTCGGGCGTCATGTTGGCTTGCTGGCTCATCTACGCTTCTTCCTAGTGTTGATCACGCTGCGGCTGCGCCGTGGACGTGCCGTCCTGCTCAATCGGCGTAGCCGTGCTCTTGGCCGTGCTTCTCGAAGAGCTGGACGCCCCCGATTTCCCACGTGTCCACGATGGCCATGATGACGGCGTCGCACGGGCGATCCTTCGTCACCTCCGTCTGCCTGGCCGAAGACCCCGACGCATAGAGGACGAACTCGCCCACGCCGCAGCCCACAGCGTCGTTGGCGACGACGTAGCTGCCTTCCTTGAGCGTCTCGGGGTTCACCTGCCGCAGCACGAGAAACTTGAGCCCGTCGACCTTGGGGTCCTTGCGCGTGGACACGAGGGTCCCGACGACCTTTGCGAGGAGCATGCGAGAGCTACCCTTCTGGAACCGTCATTCGTCGGTCCCTCTGCCATCCTGAGGCGAAGCCGAAGGACCCCCAGGCCCCGTTCGCCATCCTGCAGCACACGCGCACGATCCCGGGGGATCCTTCGCTGCGCTCAGGATGACATAGGGGCCCTACGGTCCCCTATGTCACTTCTTCCCGCCGTGGGACGCGATTTCCTTCTCGACCTCGCCCTTGCGGCCGAGCGGGAGGACCAGGTCCACGTTGACGTGCGGGCGCGCGATGATGTGCGTGGCGATGATCTCGCCGACGCGCGACGCGCCGTTCTGTCCGGCCTCGACGGCAGCCTTCACGGCCGCGACGTCACCGCGGATGATCGCCGTTACGTGACCGCCGCCGGTCTTCTCGTAGCCGACGAGCTCCACCTTCGCAGCCTTCACCATGGCGTCGGACGCCTCGACCATCGCCGCGAACGAGCGGCACTCGATCATCCCCAATGCATCGGCCATTCTACTTCTCCGTCTTCCGTCGTTAGGGTCCGTGTCAAAAGGCTACGTGAGTCTACTTGCCTGCCCGTCCGCGCATGTTCTTCAGCGCGGCCTCCGCGGCGGGGACGGCCACGTCGATGTCGCGGTCCTTGCCCGCGAGGTAGACGCGGCCGAGCGATCCGAAGGCGACGATCTCGATCACCTTGATGCGCGACGCCTTCTCCGCCTCGTTCGCGGCGATCGCCGCGTTGGCTGCGGGCTGCACCTCGAGGGTGTAGAGCGATTCGCCCGCGACGATCATGTGGCCGTGGCGCGTGCGGTTGATGAGCTGCGTCTGCCGGTCGTCCAGGCCGCGGATGACCTGCGAGGACAGGATCTCGGGCTTGATGCGGTCCTCCTCGGTCTTGCCGATCTCGGCGAGGATGGCCTCCCCCGCCCGGCGGACCTCGGCCTGCTCGTCGTGGTGGATCTCGAGGAGGCCGTAGAGGCGCTCGACGATCTGCATCCCGGGCTTCGCCTGGGTGGCCTTGACCGCGATGTCGGTCAGCCGGTTGATCGTGATGCCGGGCGCGACCTCGATGAAGAGCGACGCCTGGTGCGCCGTGGGCAAGAAGCCCTTGGCTATGGTGCCGATGAAGGCGGCGTGCTGCGGCTGGAGCGAATCGAGGAAGACGAAGCTGCGTAGATCGATCATGGCTTGTCAGTCCTTCCGCGAGGAGGCCGACTCGCGACCGGTGAGCGATTCGATGGCCTTGGTCGCGGCCACCTGGGCGACGTCGATGTCACGCTGCTCGCCGCCGAGGTAGACGCGGCCGAACGCGCCCGTCATCCGCACGTCGACCACGTTGATCTCCGCGGCCTTCTCGGCCTCGTTCGCGGCGAACGCGGCGTACCCCGCGGGCTCCACCTCGAGGATGTAGAGCGACTCGCCCGGAACGAGCATCATCCCCTGGCGGTTGCGGTTGATGAGTTGCACCTGGAGGTCGTCCACGTGCTTGATGACCTGCGACGAGAGCGCCCGCGGCTTGATGCGGTCGGCCTCCTTGAGGCCAAGTGCCGCGAGGATGGCCTCGCCGGCTTGCCGCACGTCCGCCTGCGACTCCGAGTGGACCTCGAGCATGCCGTACAGGCGCTCGACGATCTGCATCCCGGGTCGCACGCTCGTCGCCTTGACGGCGATGTCGGTCACCCGGTTGATCTCGATGCCCGGCGAGATCTCGACGATGAGCGAGGCCTCGCCCGCGATGGGCAAGAAGCCCTTGGCGATCGTCCCGAGGAAGGCGGCGAGCTGCGGCTGGAGCGAGTCGAGGAAGACGAAGCTTCGAAGGTCGGCCATGGGGGTCTGTTCGTGTGTTTCGAGGCTGGGCGGGCTCAGTAGCCCGTGGACTTGGAGGAGGGAGCGCTCTTGCCGCCAGCGGGGGAGCTCGCCCCTTTGCCTTCGCCGCGGACCTCCTGGACGATCTTGACGCCGACCGAGGCGCCGATGCGCGTGGCGCCGGCGAGGATCATGGTCCGCGCGTCCGCAGCCGATGCGACGCCGCCCGAGGCCTTCACGCCGAGCTTGTGCTCGACCGCCTCGGCCATCAGCGCGACGTCGTGCGCGGTAGCACCGCCCTTGGCGAAGCCCGTCGACGTCTTGACGAAGTTGGCGCGCGCCTTCTTGGCGGCGACGCAGGCCGCGATCTTCTCTTCGTCCGTGAGGAGCGAGGTCTCGATGATGACCTTGAGGAGGACCCCGCCGTCCCGCGCGACCTCCGCGACGGCTCGGATGTCCTCGTAGACAGTCCGCAGGTCCCCCGATTTCAGGGCGCCGATGTTGATGACCATGTCGAGCTCGCGTGCGCCGTCCCGGATGGCGCGCCGGCCCTCGAGCGCCTTGCTCTCGGACGGTGTGGCGCCCAGCGGAAAGCCAATCACGGTGCACACGAGCACCGGAGACCCGCGCAGCCGCGCCGCGCAGCGCTTCACGTTGACCGGGTTCACGCACACGGACGCGAAGCCGTACTTGATGGCCTCGTCGCACAGCGTGTCTATCTGGGCGTACGTGGCGTCCGGCTTGAGGAGCGTGTGATCGATGAGCTTCGCGATGTCCGTCGGCACCTCGCCGACGCCGAGGCTCGACGAGAGCCGCACGCCGGGGTGACTCTGGACGACCGTGCGCACGGTGTCGGTCCGCTTGGAGACGCAGTGCCCGCACCCGGCGCAGCTCGGGCAGGCCGCGGTGGTGTCGATCGCGCTGAGGAGCGCGGGGTTGGTCGCGAGGATGTGGGCAACCGCGTCGACGAGGGAGGCTGCGGGGACCGGATTGGTGGATGCCTGGGCCATGGGCGGGCTAGTCACTCGTGCGGCGGGAAGGGCGTTTGGCCCTCCAGGGAGACTGGAGAGAGAGCGCCCCTGGTCGAGCGAATCAATCATCGCGACCCGGCGCTTGTGGCGCTCGACTGTACACTGCGTCGTCACGAAAGCGTCGACGATTCGGAGCGCGAGATCCTCGGCGAGGTACCCCGCGCCGAGCGTCAGCACGTTCGCGTCGTTGTGCTCCCGCGCGTTGGTGGCCGTGGCCACGTCAAACGCCATCGCGGAGCGGACGCCTGGGACCTTGTTGGCCACCATGCCGGAGCCGATGCCGGCGCCGTCGATCATGATGCCGAGCGCCGCCTCGCCGCGGGACACCGCCTCGGCCACCGCGCGGGCGAAGACCGGGTAGTCGCACGCCTCGGTGGAGTGAGTGCCGACGTCCCGCACGGCGAAGCCCTTGGCTGCCAGGTGCCGGGCGATGGCCTGCTTCAGCGCATACCCGCCGTGGTCGCTGCCGACGGCAACATGGATGGGAGCGAATGAGGAGGCGTTCATCGGGCGGAGGGCGGAAGCCGAGCTTCGCTCTCTAGCTGAACCGCTGGAAAGAAGGAAGGAGTGATGATGCCCGACGACTCTTGGGCATGACAAAGCACAGCCGCCCGATCGCGCGAGGCGTCAGGCGGCGAGCCTACGGAGCAGCGGGCGGAGAGGGGGCCTCTCCGCGCGGTCTCTACCTCTCCTTCGGCGGAGCGGCGTCCATCTTGGCGCGCTTGCGGCGACGCCGCGCGGCCTCGGCCTGCTTCTTACGGCGCTTCACGCTCGGCTTCATGTAGTGCCGGCGCATCTTGAGCTCGCGGAGGACTCCCTCCGAGGCAAGCTTGCGCTTGAGCATCTTGATGGCGCGCTCGATACCGCGGTCGCTCACGACGACCTCGAGCGGCTTGCACTGAATCGCATCACTCGGCATTGAAAGACTCTCCGAATGCCCACGTGCTTCTTGCACGATGGACGCCCCGTCAGGGGGCAGGCTTCTTAACATGGCCCAGGGCCAACCGCCAAGCGAAACCTCGGCGGTAGACGCGGGGTTCTCATTTCCCGGCCGACGCCGGGGACGGACTCAGGTGACGGCCGGAAGGGTCAGGAGGCCGAGGCGGCGCCGTTCGATGCCCCGCCGTGTGACGAGCCGCCCTTCTTCGAGCCACTCTTCGCCGCCGCGCGGCCCTTGGACTTGCCGCTCTTCGACGGGGCAGCCTTGGCGGGGGTAGGGGCAGCCTTGGCGGGGGCAGCCTTCGCTGCTCCCTTCTTGACCGCTCCGTTTGCCTTCGAAGCCTTGGGGGCGGCGACCGGACGCGCGCTGCCCGACTTGACGAAGTAGGTCGTCGCCCGCTTCTGGCCGGACTTGCCGATCCGCTTGGCGGCGAGCGCCTCCGCGATGGGTCGCGGGAGCTCCTTCGCCTCGAGCCCGAGCTCGTCGCGAATTTGCTCGGCGCGGAGCCCCTTGGGCTTGCTCGCGAGGAGCGAGACGATGCGGCCGACCACGCCGGCGATGTCATCCGCCGATCGACGAGCCAGCCTGCCCCCCTTGCGGCGCGCGCCGCGGCCGCCGGCCGCGGGGGCGACCACGGCGATCGAGGCCGCGGGCCGACCTGGACGGCGGGTCGCTCCGGCGCTGCCGGCCTCGGCGAGGATCTCGTCGAGCGACGCTCCGCGAATCACCTCGAGGACGCCTGCCGCAAACTGGGAGGCCATTTGATGGATCGTATTGCGAAGAGTGGGAATCGACATTCGGGAGGCTCCGTTGCCGTCTCATAGGCGCACGCCCAATGCACGGTCAAGCAATATCGCGGATTCCGCGTCACTCTTCATTGGCAATTGGCCAATGACCGTTAGGGGAGAATCCGCCAAGCAGCTGTACCGAAGGAGGGACTCGAACCCTCACGCCCTTTCGGACGGCGGATTTTGAGTCCGCTGCGTCTACCATTCCGCCACTTCGGCTCGACCCGAATCTGTTTAGCACTCTCCCACCCCGCCGGGGAGGCTCAGCTTTGAGTAATCAATAAGATCACGCCCGCGGCGAGCAAGAGCGCCAGGAGAACGAGCGCCACGACGAGGGCTCGGTTCGGGGCCGGCGGAGGCGGGATCGACAGGACGCGCCCGCCACCTTGCGGCGACGTCTCGGCTCCGCCCTGGGCGATCACGGGGACGCGGGCCGCGGGGGCAGGGTGAACCGAGGGAATCACCACGCCCGTCGGAGGGGCTCGCGAGGGGGAGACGGGCGGCTTCGCGGCCGGCATCGGGGCATGGGCGGCGCTCGAGCCCGGTCGCTTCAGCGGGACGAGTGACAGGGGGCGCGGGCCGCTGGCGGTTTGCAGCCACTCGAGCTGCCGCTCGCGGTCTTTCGGAAAGAGCTCGCTCATGAAGCTCGACAGGGCATTGGCGTCGACGGGTTTGCTGCCACTGCCCGCGAAGGCGTCGAGGTCTTTGCCGAATGCCTCGGCCGTCGGATATCGCTCGTCCCGATTGCGCGCGAGCGCGCGCCGGAGGACGACCCAGAGCCCGTCCGGGTAGTCGCTGACGAAGGTGTTGGGGACGGGCACGACTGCCGCATAGATAGCCCGCAGCGTCTCGATGTCCTCGTCCTGCCGGAAGAGGCGGCGGTTGGTCGTGACCTCCCACAGCGACGTGGCGAGCGCGAAGATGTCCGCGCGCCGATCGATCTCCACCGAGGAGGCCTGCTCGGGCGCGAGGTACCCCAGCTTGCCTTTGACGACGCCCGCGGCCGTCTTGGTGGCTCGACCAATGGCTTTGGCGAGTCCGAAGTCGATGATCTTGATTTGCCCGTCATACGTCACGAACACGTTGTGCGGGTTGACGTCGCGGTGGACGATCCGGAGGGACTCTCCGGCATCGTTCCTGTGCTCGTGGGCGTGGTGGAGCCCGTCGGCAATGCGGGCGCCCATCCACGCGGCGATGTCGTACGGAACGCGGCGTCGCTGCTCCCGCGCCGCGCCCCACACGTCCCAGAGCGACTGGCCCGACAGGAGCTCCATGGCGATGAAGAGCCGCCCGCGCTCGTTGCCGAGCTCGAGGAGCTTCACGACGTTGGGGTGCGAGAGCTTGGCCGCAATCCTCCCTTCGTCGATGAACATGTCGACGAACTCGCGATTCTGGGAAAACTCGTCCTTGATGATCTTGAGCGCGACTGCGCGCCCCGGCCCGTCGCCGCTGCGGTCGTACCCGACGTACACGTGCGCCATTCCGCCTTCCCCGATCTTGGCGCGGACCTCGTAGCGGCCGAGCACGGACGGCATCGGCCCCGACAGGGGTTGGGAGGGAGGGGGGTCGGACACGCTCGCGCGAGTGTACGGAACACGGGCGGCGTATGCGCAATTCATGGCGAGAGCGCTCTTCACAGTCTTCGCGCGCCGGCGCGGCGGGCGGCGTAGTACCCTCTGCGGGTCATGAACAAGGCCAACCATACGATCGACGCAGGTGAGAGGGCGTCCCGGCCCGTTGCAGTCCTGGCCGTGCTGACGTGCGCCGTCGCCTTCACGGGGGCGCTCGGCTGCAAGGACCAGGGGAAGGTCAGCGCCCAGAAGGCCATGGAGCACGCGACCGCGCTCGCCCAGCTGGCCGACAAGGACGTGGGCGAGGTCGAGCGCGGCCTCCCTCTCGGGGCGACCGAGATGGCCAAGCTCGTCTATGCCAAGGGCGCCGACCCGCGGCAGGACCTGCCGGCGGTGAGGCGCGCGCTCGGCCGCATCCGCGCCGTCGTTCCGGACCTGACGGTCGCCAAGTCGACGTTCTTCGCCCTCGCGGACGACAAGGGCGTCGCCATACGCAACGACCTGGAGGAGGACGTGATGGCGGGACAGAACGTCGTCACCATCTTCCCCGAGCTGAAGAAGGCGCTCGACGGTACCTTCGTCACCGCCGTGGGCCTATTCCCGGGCCCTCCGGGCACCCATGGTCCCGACCGCGACTGGATGGCGGCTGCGCCCGTGAAGGACGAGGGCGGGAAGGTGGCCGGTATCCTGCTGACGGGCTGGACCTACCGTCGTTTCGCTAACCACTTACAGGAGTCGCTCCGCCACGACCTCGCCCAGGACACTCTCAAGGGAGGCGACACTGGCAAGCTCCCCATTCTCTACGTGGCGGTCTTCGACAAGGCAGGCGTCTACACCGCGTCCCAGACCCCGCCGGTCAACGAGAAGGCGCTCCTCGACCTCGACCTCGTCACCAAGACCGCAGCGGGGCCGGCCCAGGGAACGCTGAGCATCACCGACCGGGATTTCGGTTACGCCGCCGTCCGCTCCGCCAAGCTGGGCCCCGACACGGGCGTCGCCGTCCTGCGAAGCGAGATCTAGCGCGCGCTCAGCCGGACCGGCCGAAGAGGTGGATGCCGGCGATCATGACGAGCCAGCCGGCCACGAGCACGATGCCGCCGCCCGAGCGGCTCATCGTGCCGGCGAGCGCCAGCCCGGCGGCGATGGTCACGCCTCCCGCGGCGAGTAGCCTCCGTGCGCGGGCGAGGCGCGCCGCTTCGGGGGAGGGGGCTTCGTCCGTCACGGCCAGTTTTCGTGCTTCGCCTTGACGACGAAGTCTCGGGCGTCGCGCTCGATCTTCTTCTCGGCTGCGATGTTCGTCGCGCTGTGCGCCTCCCCCTCGAGGTCATCGCTCAGGTACGCGCGGTCGTAGAGGAGGAGAGCGTGCCACCCGGCGTCGTTCCCCACACCGTCGACGACGACGAGGGCGTCGGACTCGGGGTCGAACTTGGGCACGGCGTCGCCGAGATCGATGGCTTCCTCGCGCGTCAGGTAGGCGATCCCGAACTTGTGGCCCGCGGCCGCCACGTCCAGGGCGAGCGAGGAGCCCCTCGTCGTCACCAGGATGGAGTGTCCGCGCTCCGCCTCGAGGCCGCTCTCCTTGAAGACCCTCGAGATGATCTCGTCGGCACGGCGCTCGTGGACCGGGTGCATCACGTTCGGGCGCCTCGGAGGCTCTCCGGCGCACGATGCGAGCGGCATGGCGAGCAGCGCGAGCAGCGCGAGATGGCGCGCGCGCGGACAGGAAGAGAGAGAAGAAACTGATCGACCCACGTTCGCGACGCTAGCCGATGGGGACACGACTCGCTACCTTGGCGCGCAATGCCGCGCTTCGCAGCGCTCGACGTAGGAAGCAACGCCCTCCGCCTCCGGGTGATCGAGGCGCTGGCGCCGAACGATCCCCAGGCGCGCCTCCAGCTTCCGCTCTTGCCGGGGGAGCGGGAGCTGCCGAGCGGCTGGCGGGACATCGTCAGCCTGCGGGCCCCGGTGCGGCTGGGCGGGGAAGTGTTCTCGACGGGCAAGCTCGCGCCATCGTCGATCGGCCAGGCGTGCGCCGCGCTGCGCGAGTTCCGCGCCGCCATGGATGCCGCGAAGGTCGACTCCTACCGCGCGACGGCGACGAGCGCGGTGCGAGAGGCGTCCAACGGATCCACGCTCGTGGAGCGGGCCCTGCGCGAGGCCGGGATCGAGCTCGAAATCATCGAGGGCGTGGAGGAGGCCCGCCTCATCCAGCTCGCCGTCGTCCGCCAGCTCCGCCTCCAGGAGCGGCGGGCGCTCCTGTTCGACATCGGCGGAGGGTCGACGGAGCTGAGCGTGCTCGACCACGCGCAGCCCGTCTTCTCCATGTCCTTGCCGCTGGGGACGGTTCGCCTGCTCGAGAGCTTCCTCAAGGGCGCGAGCCGGATCGACAAGGAGCGCGCCAAGCTGATGGGCGAGACCATCGACCGGACGCTGGCCGAGGCGCTGCCGCAGCTCACCAAGAGCCCCTTCGAGCTGGTCGTCGGCACCGGCGGCAACATCGAGACCCTCGCCGACCTGTGCCCCGCCAAGGGGGTCCAGGGGCCTCGCGCGGTCGACGTCGGCGCCCTCCGGCCGCTCCTCGTCCGGCTGTCGGGCATGACGGCCATCGAGAGGCGCGACGCGTACGGCCTGCGCCCGGACCGCGCCGACACCATCGTCCCCGCGGCGTCGATCCTGATGCGCCTCGCCGAGGCCTGCAAGACGACCTCGATCGTCGCGCCGGGCGTCGGCCTGAAGGACGGCATCCTCGAGGAGCTCGTCGACAAGTACTTTCACGTGTGGGACGCCGCACGCGAGGCGCAGAGCGTCCTCGACGCCTGCGGACGCCTTGGTCGCCGCTACCATTACGACGAGGCGCACGGCCAGCTCGTCGCGAAGCTCGCGTCGCAGCTCTTCGACGATCTCCAGAAGGTCCACGCGTTCGTCGAGCGTGACCGCCTCTTGCTGCGCGCGGCGGCCATGCTGCACGACGTGGGCGACTTCGTCCGCTACGACGGCCACCACAAGCACAGCTACTACCTGATCCAGCACTCGGACATCATGGGCCTCTCCCCCGAGGAGCACGCCATCGTCGCCAACATCGCGCGCTACCACCGAAAGAGCGTGCCGGACCCTTCCCACCCGAACTTTCGCGAGCTCGGCAAGGACGCGCGGGGCAAGGTGAGGGCGCTCGCGGCCATCCTGCGCATCGCGGACGCCCTCGACCGGGAGCACCTCGGCAAGGTCGAGAGCGTACGCGGGACGGTCGACCGCACCAAGGGCCGCCTGTCTCTCATCATCAACGGCCAGAAGGACCGGGAGCTCGAGGAGTGGACCGTGCGTGCCAAGGCCGACCTGCTGCGCGACGTGTTCGACCTCGACGTCGTCATCGCCAACGCGACCTCCGGGAGCACCGAGCCCCCGCCTAAAAGCATCAAGTAGCTGCTTCCTGTCATCCTGAGCGAAGCGAAGGATCCCCGTCAGACTGCCCGTGCGGGAGAGGCCGGACGCGATGTGCTTTGGGGATCCTTCGCTCCGCTCAGGATGACAAAAGGGAGCGTCATTGCTGCTAGGCTCCGCTCGATGATCCGGGAGCACGCAATCCTGCTCGCGCTCGCCACCGCGCTGCCCCTGTCGGGGTGCGCGGCGGGATCGATCCCGGACCCGAAGGAGGCGGCCGCCACCTATGCGCGCGCCGCGGCCGCCGGCAACGCCGACGCGATTTACGGCATGATGACCATCGCCGCCCAGAAGGAGCAGTCGCGCGAGGACGTGCGCCATATCGTGGCGGACGAGCGGGTCGAGCTCGCCGACGAGGCCCGCGCCCTCTCGTCGCGTGAGGCGCGCGCCTCCGCGACCGCGCGCCTGCGCTTCGGGGATGGGGAGGAGGCCGCGCTGGAGCTTCGCGACGGCCGCTTCTGGGTGACGAGCGCCGGGACCTTGCCGGGCGGCGCCCGGACGCCGGAGGAGGCCCTCGATCAGCTCCGTCGGGTGCTCGCGCGGCGGAGCTACTCGGGTCTGATGCGGATCCTCTCGCCGGCGACCCGCGCCGCCATGGAGCAGGATCTGCGCGCCCTGGTGACCGGTCTCGAGCACCCCGACGGTCTCCAGGTCCAGCAGAACCTCGACCAGGCCAAGGTGCCTCTGGCGGGTGGCCACCACGTCACGCTCAAGAGAGAAGCGGGCATCTGGCGGGTCGACGACTTCGATTAGCCGCACGGGCGCGCTATAAGAGGTGCGTGCGAACGACGCGGTGGACTCTGGCGGTGACGGTCGGGCTCGTGATTGGCGTGCTCGTCGCTCTCGTGCCCCAGCCCGCGCGCGCCTTTGGCGACGTGGGAGCGTTCGACCCTCGCGTCCTTCTCACGGGGACCCAGACCGGCGCGGCGCGCCCCACGGCGCCCATGCGCTGGTCCAACGAGCTTCTGTCACGGACGAGCGCTCCGGCGCGCGCGCGGCCGACGACCGTGCGCGCAGACGACCGCGCCATCACGGATGAGCCGTTCGTGTTCTGGAGCGGCGACGCGGCCGTGGCGCCGCTCACGGGGAGCGAGATCGCGGGCCTTCGCCGGTTCTTCACCCTGGGTGGCATCATGCTCGTCGACGACGCCGCCCCGGGGCCAACCGGCCAGCCCGGCCCGTTCGGCAAGAGCGCGCGGGAGCAGATCGCCCGCGTCCTCCCCGACGGCGCGCCCATCCCCATCGGGGACGAGCACGTCATCTTTCGCACGTTCTACCTGCTCCGGAGGGCGGAGGGGCGCATCGAAGGCGCCAAGACCCTCGACGCGATCGTCCGTGGTGGGCGCACGCAGGTCATCTTCTCCGAGCACGATCTCGGAGGGGCGCTCGCGCGGGGCGTCACCGGGGCGTGGGAGCTCCCTGTCGTCCCCGGGGGCGACATCCAGCGGGAGCACGCGATAAGGCTCGCGGTGAACATCGCGATGTACGTCCTCTGCTCCAACTACAAGGACGACCAGGTCCACGCTCCCTTCCTCATGCGGCGCCGCGCGCTCGCTCCGGAATAATCCCTCCGTGCTCGCCGCCCACCTCGCCTCGAGCAGCGATCTCCCTCCGTGGGCGGTCCTGCTGGCGTGCGCGCTCGCGCTCGGCAGCTTCGTGCTGCTCGCGATCGAGCTACGCCGGCGCGAGAGCGGCGGCGCGGCCATCGTGCTGAGCGGGCTCCTGGCCGTGGCGGCCTTGCTGCTCGCCGTGCTCCGGCCCGTGCGCATCGCTGCGCGCGAGAGCCTGGTCGGCGCGCGCGTCGTCGTCCTCGCGGACGCTTCGCGATCGATGGCCCTCGAGGGGGAGGGCGGCAAGCCGCGCCGCGCCGTTCGAGACGAGGTACTCGCGGGGCTCGAGAAGAGCACGAAGGACGCGCGCCTGCTCATCCTCGGCTTCGGAGACGGAGCGCCGAAGCCGCTCGACAACAGCCCGGAGCTGTCGACGAGCGCCCCCCGGAGCGATCTCGCCGCGGCCCTTCGCGCGCTCGAGGTGGCGCCCGACGAGCGGCCCGCGGCGGTCGTCGTCGTGTCCGATGGGCGTCTCGACGACCCGCCGGAGGACGCGTCCGCCGCGACGCTACGCGCCCTCGGTCAGTCGCTGGCCGTGCCCATCCATACGATCGCGACGTCCCAGAAGGCGCCCCCCGACGCGAGCATCCGGAAGGTCCTCGCGGCGGGCTCCGCGGTGGCGCACGTTCCCTTGCCGATCCGCGTCGAGATTGGCTGCGCCGGTGGGCTCGCCTGCGACGAGCTCGCGGTCACGGCCCGTGAGCTTCGCGACGACGGACCGCCGGCCCTGCTCGCGAGCGGTCTGGCCCACCTGAAGGACGGCAAGGGGACCCTCGATCTCACGGTCACGCTCGAGCGCGCGGGCGCGCGCATCCTCGAGATCGCCGTCGCCGCGCCCTCGGGCGATACAGTCCCGGCGAACGACAGGCGGCTCGTCACCTTCAACGTCGCGCGCGAGCGCGTCCGCGTCCTGCACGTGGCAGGGCGCCCCACCAACGACGTGCGGGCGCTCCGCGAGTGGCTGAAGAGCGACGCCTCCGTGGACGTCGTCGCCTTCTTCATCCTCCGCACCGCCATCAACAACCCCAACGCCTCGCAGGACGAGCTCGCGCTCATCCCGTTCCCGGTGGACGAGCTCTTCAGCGAGCACCTGCCGTCGTTCGACGCCGTCGTTCTCCAGGACTTCGACGCCCAGCCTTACGGCCTCGAGCGGCACCTGCCGGCGCTGGCGAAGTACGTGCGCGAGGGCGGCGGGCTCATCATGGTCGGGGGCAAGAACGCCTTCGTGCAGGGCGGCTACGCGCTGACGCCGCTCGGCGACAAGACGGGCGTGTTGCCCGTCATGCTCGATGGCACCCCCGGGGCGACCGCGGCGGACGTCTCGTCGTTCGTGCCCGCGTGGACGGCGTCGGGGCTCGGTGCTCCCTTGCTCGGTCCGCTTCGCTCCATCGTGGGCGAAGACCTGCCCGACATGCCCGGGGCCAACGTGCTGGGCGACGTGCGGGCAGGATCGGTCGTGCTCTGGACGCACCCGACGCGCAAGACGCCGTCGGGCGCGCCCATGCCGGTCCTCGCCATCGGCGACCAGGGGGACGGGCGAACCATCGCGCTCGGCGTGGACGGGGGCTGGCTCTTCGAGTTCTCGGGCCTCGGCGCGCGGACGGCGGGTCGCGGGTACGGCGCTCTCTGGGACGGCCTTCTCGGGTGGCTCATGCGCGACCCGCGCTTCGAGCCGGCGCAGCTCGAGGTCGTCGGAGGGTGCACGGCGGGGCTGCCGATCACGCTGCGCGCGAGGCTGCTCGCGGGCGTCTCGGGGGCGGGCACCGACAAGGTCACGATCGACGTGAGCCGCATCGACAAGACCAGCGCCGCGGCTCCCATCCACATCGAGAAGCCGCGCGGCGGCAACGTGGTCGACGTGCCCGTGCCGGCGCTCGAGCCCGGGGGATACACCGCGCGGCTCCACGTCGGAACCGGCGCGACGACCCGGTTCGACTTCGCCTGCGAGGCAGGAGGGGACGAGTGGGCCGACTCGCGTCCGGACCCGGGGCGCCTCCAGGCGCTCGCCGAGGCGACGGGCGGGAGGTTTATGAACGCGGGGGAGGACCTGTCGCTCCTGCCGTTGCCAAAGCCGACCGTCGTGAGCGCCGAGCGCCACGTCGTCCCCGTCGCCCCGCCGTGGGCCTGGACGCTCCTCGCGGCCGTCGCGCTGGGCGCGCACTGGATCGTGCGTCGCAAGGGCGGGCTATCGTAGCGCGCGCGGCTGCTCGTCATCCGTGGTGATGGTCGTCCGCCGCGCAGCGGGCGTCGACCCAGCCGACCCACGCGACGCCGTCGGGGCCCTGCTCGCGCTTCCAGATGGGGACGCGCGCCTTGATCCCCTCGATGAGGGCGCGGCACCCCGCGAAGGCCTCGGCCCTGTGGGGCGCGCTCGCCGCGCAGACGACGGCGATGTCGCCCACGCGCAGCGCGCCGGTGCGGTGGAAGGCCGCGACCTGGACGCCGGGCATCGACGCCTCGATCTCGGAGGCGATCCTCCCGAGCTCCAGGACCGCCATCGACGCGTAGGCCTGGTACTCGAGCACGCTCACCGCTCGGCCGTCGCTCTGATCGCGGACGGTCCCGAGGAACACGGCGAGGCCTCCGGCACCTGCGTGCGACACGCAAGCGACGGCCTCGTCGAGGGAGAGCGGCGTCTCGCGGAGCTCGACCTTCATCGTCCGGAGTCTCTCACGGGGCCGCCCTGTCCGGCGACCTCGGCCGACCGCGTCCAGAGACCGGTCTTGCCGCCGTCCTTCTCGAGGAGCTTCACGTCGAACGACATCCCACGGTCCACGCCCTTCAGCATGTCGTAGACCGTCAACGCTGCGGTGCTCGCGGCGACCATGGCCTCCATCTCCACGCCCGTCCGGTCGCGAGCCTCGGCGGTCGCCTGGATCGTGACGCCACTCTCGTCGACCGTGATGGCGACCTCGACCCGCGTGAGGGCCACGACGTGGCAGAGCGGGATGAGGTCCGGGGTGCGCTTGGCGGCCTGGATGCCGGCGATGCGCGCGGTGGCGAGCACGTCGCCCTTGCCGACCTCGCCGGCGAGGAGCCGTGCGGCCGTGCTCTGGGCCATCGCGACGCGCGCCTCGGCGACGGCGCGCCGCGCCGTGGTCGGCTTGGGGCCGACGTCGACCATGTGGACCTCTCCCTTGGCCGACAGGTGCGTGGACAGCCTGGCCGACACGGAGCGCACGTCGCGCGGTGGCTCGGGGACGAGGGCTATCTCGTTGTAGGCGCGCGTGAGCCGGTCCGGGTGGTCCTTCGTGGGCTTCGCCGCGACCTTCGCGAGCACGTAGCGCTCGAGGCTCGAGAGCGCGCGCCACGTCGAGGCGCCGACGTCGTAGCCGAGGGCCCGCGCGAGCACGGCCGGCGCCTCCCCGGTCGCGGGGTCCGGGCGAGGCTCGATCTCCTCGAACGGTGCCTTCACCCGCGCGAGCACGCGCCGCACCTTGCCCGGCGGGACCGTCTCCTCCGCGCCCAGGGCAACGAGCGCCTGCCGCGCGCCGATCGCCATCGCCTTCCACGCCGCCAGCGACACCTTCACCCCGGCGACGTCGAGCGCGCGCCGCGCCGCGTACGGGAGGAGAGGCAGCGAGGCGTCAATCTCTTCGAAGGCGTAGATCATGTCATGTCCTCGGGGCGGTCCCAGTCGCGTAGCGCGGCCCGCTCGGTGTCGTCGAGGGGAAGCTCGCGCGCGTCCAGCCGGCGGAGGAGGGGCTGGAGCGACAGCGTCCCGGCCTCGAGCTGCGCGGCGGCCACCGGCAAGCAACGCTCCGCATCGTAGCGCGCGAAGAGCGGGTTCCACAGGGGGCCCGAGCGCGGCGAGAGGACCGGGGCCTCCGGCGCCTCTTCGCACAGGCGCGCGAGCAGCGAAGCCGACAGGAAGGGGAGGTCGCACGCGAGCGCGACGGCGTGCCGTTTCCCCGCATACCGGAGGAGGCCAACGAGCCCGCCCAGGGGTCCGGTCCCCGTCTCGGCGTCCGCGACGGCGTGGAGCCCGAGCGACGCGTAGGCCTCCGCCCGCCCGACGAGGACGACCTCGTCGGCGACGGCCCTCCCGAGCGCGCAGGTGCGCTGCGCGAGCGGGACGCCGTCCACCTCGAGGAGCCCCTTGTGGACCCCGCCCATGCGCTTGCCGCTGCCCCCGACGAAGATCCCGACGACGGGCTTCACGCGCCGAGCTCGCGAAGCCAGAGGATCTCCACCATCTCGCCCTCGGCGACCGACCCGCGCTCGGCCGCGACGACCACGAGGGCGTCTGCCTGCGCCATGCTGGTGACCGCGCCGCTCGCCTGGTTCGCGAGCGGGGTCGCGACGAGCGTGCCCTCGCGCCGCGACACCTCGGCGCGCAGGAACTCCGTGCGCCCCGCCTCCCGCTTGATGCTGCGCCCGAGCCGCGCGGGCGCGCGCGGGGGCATGGGGCTCGCGTCGCCCTGCATCGCGCGGAGGAGCGGGAGGCCGAAGAGGGCGAAGGTGATCATGGCGGAGGCCGGGTTGCCCGGCAGTCCCAGGACGAGCACCGGGCCCCTGCGCCCCACGGCGAGGGGCTTGCCGGGCTTCAAGGCAACCTTCCAGAACTCGAGCTTCACCCCCGCCTGCTCGAGCGCCGGGCGCACGAGGTCGTGCGAGCCCACGCTGACGCCGCCGACGGTCACGAGGACGTCGGTGGCGACGAGCGCTTCCTCGATGGCGCGCACCGTGGCGGCCGCGTCGTCGCGGACGAAGGGAGCGACGCGCGCCGTCGCGCCCGCTTGCCGCGCCATCGCGCGGAGCGCCACGGCGTTGCTCTCCGGGATGGTCCCCGGGGCGGCCGTGCTGCCGGGCGCGCGCAGCTCGTCCCCCGTGCCCAGCACGGTGACGACGGGGCGGCGGGACACGTCGAGCCAGGCGCGGTCCGTCGCTGCCGCGAGGGCGACGTGGGACGGAGCGAGCCGCGTGCCCGGCGACAGCGCGAGGGCGCCCTTCGCGAGGTCCGCGCCGCGGCGCCGCGTGTGCGCCCCCGCCGGGGGCCGTTCGCGGAACGTGGCGTGGCCGTCGTCGACGTCGACCTGCTCCTGCATGACGATCGCGTCGGCGCCGTCCGGCACCTCGGCGCCGGTGAAGATGCGGCAGGCCGCGCCGGCCTCGAGGGGCGTCGGCGGGAGCCCCGTCTTGCTCTCGCCCCGGACCGGCAGCCGCCAGGGGCCCGCGCCCACGAACGCCCCGGTGTTCACGGCGTACCCGTCCATCGCGCTGTAGTCGAACGCGGGCAGATCGAAGGGCGAGAGGACCTCTTCGCGGAGCACGCGGCCGCACGCGTCGTCGAGCCCCACGCGCTCCGTCGCCACCGTCGGGGCCAGGGCCAGGAGCTGTCGCCAGGCGTCGTCGAAGCTGAGCATCGAGCCAGGTTACTCCACGCGGGAGGTGGTGTAGATCCCCCGGCGATGCGAGCGCTGGCGCTGGTGGTGCTTGTCCTGGCCGGATGCGGCGGCGCGCCCCGCGCTCCCGGTGTGCCGGCGCGGACGGTGGACCCGGCCGCCGCGACCATCCTCCCCGCCGGGACCGTGCGCATCGTCGTCGGCGGCGACTCGAGGAACGACTTCTCCCATGTCTTGCCCTGGGCGTTCCGCGAGGCGAAGGCCCGCAAGGCGTCGGCGTTCTTCTTCCTCGGCGACATGGAGCTGACGCCGGGGCTCGACCGCACCTTCGAGGAGGAGCTCCAGCGGCTCGACCCGGTGCCGTTCTACCCCGCCCTCGGCAACCACGAGGTCAGCGTGTTCGGCTTCATCCCCTTCGAGCGTGCGCGCGCCGTGCGCCGGTTCCGCGAGCGGTTCCTGGGGACGGCGCGGACTCCCGTGGCGAGCTCGCTCCCCGACAAGGTCGTCTACTCCGTGGACCTGCCGGGAGGAGTCCACTTCGTCGCGCTCGACAACGTGAGCCAGGCGGGCTTCGGCGCCGATCAGCTCGCGTGGCTCGCAGCCGATCTCGACCAGGCACGCGCCCTGCCGGCGACCCGGTACATCGTCGTCGGCATGCACAAGCCGCTCGCCAGGAACGGCGTCGCGACGCACGGCATGGACGCCGACGGCGCGGACGCGATCCGCGAATCGGACGCGGCGCTCGCGCTCTTCGTGAGCCACAAGGTCACGCTCATCATCGCGAGCCACGTGCACCAGTTCTCGCACTTCACGCAGGCGGGCATCTCGAGCTACGTGACGGGCGGCCTCGGCGCGCCCCTCACCGCCACGGGGCCGGAGCACGCCTTTCACCACTTCCTCCAGCTCGACGTCTCGGACGCGGGCATCAAGGTGGACGTCGTCCGCTTCGACGGCAAGCCGAGCTTCGAGGACAAGCCCGAGGTGCCGTGAGTCTCTCGGCCGAAGATGCCGAGGTGCTACGTGGTCTTGATGGCGTGCGCGATGCGGACGTCGGGGGTGCCGACGACGACGCCCTCGTCCAGGGATGCGTTGACGGTCGGGTCAGTCGCGAACGCGCGCGCCGCCTCCAGGGAGGGGGCGTAGAAGGCGATGTGCACGAGGTTCGGGTTCGTCACGTCGCGCCCGAGCGCCGCCAGCTTGAAGCCGGCCTTCTCGCGCGCCGCGCCGTGCTGATCGAAGGCCTTCTTCCAGCGGTCGAAATCGGTGACATGGTGCGAGATGAAGACGACGGCGCTCATGGGGACCTCATTCGTCGTTGGGATGAACCGAGGACGACGCTACAGGGTGGGTTGGGCCGGGACAACCTCGAGGCCTCGCGTGAAGCCCTCCCCACGCTCCTGCCGGGTGGTTTCTCGTACGGCCGGCCATGAGCTCGTCGGCGTGGAGGCGCCGGTGCCTCTTCGCTCTTCCCGTGTGCCCGCCGTCCTGTAGTCTGACCCGGGTGAGCGATCTCGTCCGCTGCAGCAACTGCGGCGCCTCGATGGCGCCGAAATTCGATGGCCGGGTGTATGCGTGCCCCTACTGCCAGGCACAAGTGCAGGTCGCGATCGGCGCCGACCAGATCGCGGCCGGCATGGCGCTCGATCTCGCGGACGTCGAGGCGTTCCTCTCGCGCCTCGCGAACACGCTGAGCCAGGGCTTCACCGAGCACACGAAGATCGAGGCGAACGGTCGGGTGGTCATCTCGATCGAGGTGTCGCTCGAGCCGGACGTGTTCCTCGTGCGCCGGGACGGAAGCCGCGCCGTCGCCCAGCACAAGAAGGTCGTGCGCGGCATCGCGCTCCGCACGGCGACCCTGCCGCTCGACCGCTGGGTCGACATGCTGACGCAGTCCCTCGCCAACCAGGCCAACGAGAACGCGCGCGCCGCATGGGTGCTCGCGCAGCTCGGCGGCGGAAAGACCTGACGCGTGCCCCACGAGCTATTGGCCGACAGGCCGGTCGACGAAGCGAAGAGCAAGGCGACGGTCGAGGCCGGGGGGCTCCCCATCCGCGCGCAGCGCCGGATCTACGAGCTGCAGACGTCGAAGAACCCCATCTTCACGAGCACGCTCTCTCCCTCCGAGACGGTGGTGGCCCGCGCCACCGGCGTCGAGGCGATGAGCCAGGTGATGGGGTCCTCCGTCTACCACGTCGGCTTCGGCAACTTCGGTCAGTGGCAGGGCGGGGAGCTCGGGCCGCTCACGCAGGCGTACGAGCACGCTCGGTCGCGCGCGCTCTCGCGGATGCAGCAGGAGGCGATGATGCTCCGCGCGCACGCCGTCGTGGACGTGAAGTTCATCGGCCGCGGCTTCGAGTGGGGCGCGGACCTCGTCGAGTTCAACGCGGTGGGCACCGCGGTCCGCATCCAGGGGCTCCCTGTCCCGCAGTACCCGGCCCTCACGCTCCTCAAGGCCGACGAGCTCTACAAGCTCCACAACGCCGGCTACTGGCCGGTCGCCATCGCGATCGGCAACTGCTTCTGGTACGAGCCGCACTGCGACTGCCCCTGCGACGGGAGCTTCTACTCGCGCGAGCTGCCCGGGCACACGCAGGTGTCGCAGAACGCGCGCGACGTCTCGGTCCAGCGCTTTCGCGCCTTCGCCCACCACTTCAAGGCGGACGGCGTCGTCGGCGTCACGGTCGAGCGCAAGGGCAAGAACCGCGAGTACGAGACGGGCACGGAGCACAACAAGAAGCACCACACCGCCTTCAACATGGAGCTCGTGGTGCTCGGCACGGCGGTCGTTCGCCGGGCGGACGCCGGGCCCGAGGCAAAGCCCGCCCGCCCCGACCTCGTCGTCGATCTGCGCGATCTCGAAGCACGCAACGCCAAACACGGCTGACCGAGAGACCCCCATGGCCAATAACCCGAACCAGCAGATGCAGAGACCCCCGATGGAGCGCCAGGTGCTACCTCAGCACGCCCAGGAGCGCATCCAGCGCATGCGCGGCGCGCAGGGCCAGCGCTTCTTCACGAGCGATCTCTCGGTGAAGGAGTTTCTGCTCGTGCGCGAGAGCGGCTTCGAGTGTGCCGGCCTCGTCATGGGCTCGTCCATCTACCATGTGGGCTACCAGCGCGGGAATTACTACGAGAACATGGAGATGACCGTGCTCACGCAGGCGCTCTACCAGGCGCGCGAGCTGGCCATGGCGCGGATGGAAGAGGAGGCGAGCGAGCTCGGAGCGGACGGCGTCATCGGCGTCCGGCTGAAGGTGAACCGCCACACGTGGGGGGACGACCTGCTCGAGTTCGTCGCCATCGGCACGGCCGTCTACGCGCGTGACGGCGGGGCGGCGCTCGCGGCCGCGCAGGCGCCGCAGCCGGGGCGGAGCCCGTGGCGCGCCCCGAACGGCACCCCCTTCACGAGCGATCTCTCGGGCCAGGACTTCTGGATGCTGCTGAAGAGCGGCTACCGCCCCGTGTCGCTCGTCATGGGCAACTGCGTCTACCACGTCGCCCACCAGACGCTCGGGGGCTGGTTCAAGACCGTCGGCAACAACGTGGAGATGACCAACTTCACCCAGGGCCTCTACGACGCGCGCGAGCTCGCGATGGAGCGCATGCAGGCGGAGGCGCAGATGGACGGCGCGGGCGGCGTCGTCGGGACGCAGATCACCGAGACGTCCCACGGCTGGGACGCGCACGTCATCGAGTTCTTCGCCGTCGGCACGAGCGTGCTGCCGATCGCCATCGCGGCGCAGCCGCCCATCCCGCAGCTCGTCATGACCGTCAACGAGTGACGAGGGAGCGCGCATGGCCTTCACGAGCGATCTGACGATCGACGAAGTCTTGCTGATCGAGGAGGTGGGCTTCGAGCCCGTCGACCTCGTGCTCGGCTCGAGCTACTTCCACATCGGCTGGCAGTACTCGTCCTGGTCGGCGAACGAGGAGCTGACCCAGATCTCGGCCATGATGCTGGACGCGCGCCACACCGCGATGGCGCGGATGATGGAGCAGACCATCGCGGCCAAGGCGGACGGCGTCCTCGGCCTGCGGCTCGAGATCGAGCGCGAGGGTCACAACGCCGAGTTCACCGCCATCGGCACGGCGGTCCGGCGTCGCAAGGGGGACGGCGTGCAGTGGCGGCGGCCGCGGGGCGAGCCGTTCTCCTGCGACCTGTCGGGCGCGGACTTCTGGGCGCTCGTGCGGGGCGGCTTCCGGCCGATGGGCCTCTCGTGCGGCGTGTGCGTCTACCACGTGGCGCACCAGGGCCTCGCCGGGTGGTTCAAGACCGTCGGCAACAACGTCGAGATGCCGACGTTCACCCAGGCCCTCTACGAGGCGCGCGAGCTCGCGATGGGGCGGATGCAGGCCGAGGCCTGGGCGCTCGGAGGCACGGCCGGGCTCGTCGGCGTCACCGTCGAGGAGGGGAGCCACGGGTGGGACTCGCACGTCATCGAGTACTCCGCGCTGGGGACCGCGATCGTGCCCATCGGCGATCCGGCGCACGAGGTCCACGAGAGCCCGACGGTCGTGCTCGTCGCGCAGGACTGGGAGCCGCCGCCCGCGGGGGCCCCGGCGGTGGCGGCAAAGCCGGCGGCAACCTGAGCTCGGCAGCGGAGCGATGAGGCCGGGCACGGGCACGGGCACGGGCACGGGAAGAGCGTAGGCACGATGGGCGCGCCGCTACGTCTCGTCGTGTACGATCGCACGGATACGGCGCCCATCGCCGTGCCGCGCATCGAGCGGGACGCGGACGGGACCGCGCGGGGGACGGGCGGGCTCTCGCGGTGGTGGAGGATCGGAGCGGCGGGGCACCGGGTGATCCGGCGGGCCGGCGCGTCGCTCGGCGCGGCGTCGTGGGCGGAGGCGCTTCGGTGGACGGTGCGCGAGTCGGAGGCGCGGGGCGTTCCCATCGCCGAGCTGCAAGCGTGGGGGCACGGCGGCTGGGGCTACATGGGCATGGGGAAGAGTCGCCTCGACGTGCACACGATCGAGGGGGAGCTCCGCGCCGAGGTGGACGCCTTCCGGCGCGTGCTGGCCCCGGGCGCGCTCGTGTGGCTGCGGTGCTGCAGCGCGTTCGGCAACGAGCAGGGGCGGCGCTTCGCCGAGCGGCTCGCGACGCGGCTCGGGGCGCGCGTGGCCGCGCACACGTACATCATCGGGGTGTGGCAGAGCGGGACGCACTCGGTGGCGCCCGGCGAGGACGCCTCGTGGCCGGAGGAAGAGGGGCTCGAGATCGTCTCCGGGGTGGCGCGCGGGGCGCGGGTGTCAGCTCCGCAGGAGCCGATGACCGTGACGTGCTTGCGGGGAGGGCTGCCCGACGGGTGGTAGATCCGCGGCCGCCCCCGCGGAGACCGCGGCGCTCCGAGCGTCGAATCACTTCGGCGCGCTTGCTGTCCTCCTCGTGGGACGCGAGGCTGCGCATCACGCCGATCAGGTATGCCGCCAGGTCCGGGACCTGCCGCGGGTTCCACTGCCGGCCCGTGCCCTTCTCGATGCCGTCGAGAACCTCGCCGTAGGCGTCGTCGCCGGCCGCGGGGAAAGCGGGCCATCCTTGTGGGAGGCTCCCTCTTCCCGTGAACGAGCTGCGCGAACCCACGGGGAAGGCGCAGCTTGCTCCGAAGAAGATGGCGATGCCGTCTGGACCGCCGCACGTCCCCGCGAACAGGACGCGCCCGGATTCTGGGAAAACGCAGCTCGTCGGAAACAGGGCGTGCCCGGATTCTGGGAAACCGCGGCTTCCAAAAAACAGGACGCACCCGGATTCTGGGAAACCGCGGCTTCCCAAAAACAGGACGCGCCCGGATTCTGGGAAACCGCGGCTTCCCAAGAACAGGACGCGCCCGGATTCTGGGAGGGCGCGTCCGGATTCTGGGAGGGCGCGTCCGGATTCTGGGAAGTCGCGTCCGGATTCTGGGAAGTCGCGTCCGGATTCTGGGGGGGCGCGCCCGGATTCTGGGAAGGCGCGTCCGGATTCCGGGAAGCCGCGCCCGGATTTTGGGAGGCCGCGCCCGGATTCCGGGAG
>Ga0302279_10000416_pt1 | contig 61791 bp, 49 predicted proteins | sample III_Bog_N3_3_FD_194541 | JGI IMG/M metagenome (GOLD analysis project Ga0302279, IMG submission 194541) | Peat permafrost microbial communities from Stordalen Mire near Abisko, Sweden - III_Bog_N3_3 | ecosystem: Environmental > Terrestrial > Soil > Wetlands > Peat | place: Sweden: Abisko... | reverse complement strand
CGCCCGCCTATGCTTCTACAGAGACCACCAAGGACCCTGCGCGCCACACTGTTTCGCTCACGCATCTCGGCAACGTGCAACTTTGGGATCTGGATCAACCCCATCTTTACACGGTTCATGTCCGGCTTCTGCACGCCGGCCGCGTCATTGACGAAGATACGCGTCGCGTGGGATTCCGCGAGGCGGTCTTCACCGATCATGGTTTTTCACTGAACGGAAAAGTCGTCAAGCTGCGCGGCCTGGACCGCCATCAGACCTTTCCCTTCGTCGGCCAAGCCATGCCGGCGCGGGTGCAGCGCCAGGACGCCAACATCCTGCGCAAGGGCCTGCATTGCAACATCGTGCGCACCTCGCATTACCCGCAGTCGCGCCATTTTCTCGATCGCTGCGACGAGATCGGCTTGCTGGTTCTTGAAGAGATTCCTGGCTGGCAGCACGTCGGCGACAAGCCGTGGAAGCTGGTGGCCATTGACAACGTTGGCCGCATGATTCGCCGCGACTGGAACCATCCTTCGATAATTCTGTGGGGCGTGCGCATCAACGAGTCCAGGGACTTCCACGACTTTTATGTGCGCACCAACGCTATCGCGCACGCGCTCGACGATTCACGGCAGACCGGCGGAATTCGTTATTTCCAGGAGTCCGAATTTCTGGAAGATGTGTTTACGATGAACGACTTCGGGTTCCCGCTGAAAGAGCCCAATCATCCGCGCTATTTGAACACGGAGTTTGTGGGTCACACCTTCCCCACCAAGACCACGGACGATGACGAGCGCCAGCGCGAACATACCCTGCGTCATGCCCGCATCCACAACCAGCTTGCTTCCAATCCGCAATACGCCGGCGGCATCGGGTGGTGCGCCTTCGACTACAACACGCACGCCAACTTTGGCGCCGGCGACCGCATCTGCTATCACGGAGTGACCGACATTTTCCGCGAGCCGAAACCTGCCGCGGGTTTCTATAAGTCGCAGTGCGACCCCGCGGAAGAGGTCGTGCTCGAGCCTGCTTTTCATTGGGCGAACAGCGATGAGTCCGTCGGCTTTTCCAAGGCGGTGGTCTGCTCAAACTGCGACCACCTCAAGATCTTTGCGCGCCCGGCAGGCGATGCCAGCGCTTCCTGGGTTCCTGTTGGCGAATTCGATCCGGATCGCGCCGAGTTTGACCATTTGAAGTACCCGCCGTTCGTGATCGATTTGCGCAAACTGGACCTTAGAAAGTTCAAAATAGAATGGGGCGATCTGCGCATCGATGGCTACCTCGACGGAAAGCTCGCCATCTCCAAGTCACTTTCCGGCAGGGGCGTCGACAGCAAGTTTCTGCTGCTGCCGGATGATCGCGCCCTGGTGGCGGATGGGGCGGATACGACGCGCGTGGTGGTTCGGGTTACGGATGAATTCGGGGCGGTGAGAACCTATGCCAACGATCCTGTGACCTTTACCCTGGAAGGGCCGGCGAAGCTGATTGGCGATAACCCGTTCTCCCTGATAGGCGGAACGTGCGCCGTCTGGATTCGCGCCGGAGAAACTCCCGGCAGGGTGCGGCTAACCGCCAAACATCCGCGCCTGGGTTCGCAGACCGTGGAATTTACGCTGACTGCCGCGCCCGAGGAAAGTGTTTGAGTTACTAACTCGCGGTTTGAAAAACGAAAGGCCTCTTCAGTGGCTCACATGGTTCAATTCAATGTGAGTCACTGAAGAGGCCTTCGTCCTTTTTCCCCTATGGCTTTTCCTCGACCTTGGCGATCTTCAAGACAAAACAAGTGACCGTCTTGTCGCTGGCCACCAGCATCTGATGGGGCAAGCCTGCTGGAACGTGGGCCAGGTCGCCCGGCCTCAGCTCCTGCCGCGAGCCGCCCTCGATCGCGTCGCCGCGCATCTCTCCCGGCGCAACCGTTTTTGCTCCGGTGACCTTGCCTCCAGTGACCAGAGTTGCCCGGCCCTCCAGCACGTAAAACAGATCGGCGAAGTTCTCGTGCACTTCGGCCTGCCCATCGCGGTTGCGAAACGAAAGCATGGCCGCGTGGCCGGGAAACTCCTTCAGCGTCTCGCCGGCCGAGCCGTCGCCATGTTTGGCCAGCTTGCCCAGGTACTCTCCCCGCTCGCGCAAAACGGCCAGCGACCAGTGGTCCATGGGATTCGCCGTGCGATTCGCTTTGACCGGCCGCGGAACGACCTCTTTCTCCTGGGGCAGCAGTTCCCTCAGAATTCCTCTCGACAACTCGTCCATCTTTTCCTTTCCTTCTCCGGACTCACGCCGGAGTTTTTCTGGTTAATCCACTGACTTAGTCGAGACTCGCCATTTCGCGCGCCCGATTGAAAATGGCGAGAAACATGGGCCGGGTCAGCTTGCCGGTGTTGGTGTTTTGCAGCGAGGGGTGGTAGCTGGCGATCACCTTCAGGCCACCGGGCAAAGTGAACTCCGCGCCGTGCGCAAAGACGAATCCGGAGCGCGAGGCTAACTGTCCGCTTTGTTTTGCGTGGGCCAGCAGGCCGTCAAAGGCGATCTTGCCCAGACAGACCACGACGCGCAGTTCGGTCAGCAGCCGCAACTCCTCGGCGAGCCAGGGAGCGCAGGTGCGCAACTCCTCCGGGGTGGGCTTGTTGGCGGGCGGGGCGCAGCGAACCACGGCGCCGATCCACAGGCCGGTGAGCTTCATGCCGTCGTTGCGCGAGACGGCCTTGGGTTGCGAGGCAAAGCCGGCTTCATAGAGCGTTGGAAAGAGGAAATCTCCCGATCCGTCGCCGGTAAACATGCGCCCGGTGCGGTTGGAGCCGTGCGCGCCGGGCGCCAGGCCCAGCACCATCACGCGCGCCTGCTCGTCGCCGAACGAAGGCACGGGCCGGCCCCAATACTCACAGCCCAGGTAGGCACGGCGGCGGGTGCGTGCCACTTCGGCGCCATACTCCCGCAGCCGCGGGCAGAGCTCGCAGGCTGCGATCCGGGCGTTCAGGGCTTCGAGTGGGGAAACGGCGCCGTCCATGGCAAAATTCTAGGCCATTGGGCCTGGTTGAGGAATTTGCGCGAGGTCTGGAAGCGCATTGGACGGGGTAAACCGTAGCTATTTGAGCGCGGAGGCATTCAGGCGGGCGATGCGGCCGTTGGGGCCGACGACGAAGGGCAGGGAGAGAGCATTCCAGTTCCCGTCGTCGATGGGCTGCCAGGTTTTGCCGTCGTCGCGGCTTATGTCCGAGCCGTTGGTGCCGACGGTGATCCAGACCTTGAGCGTGTCGCTCCATTCGACGGAGGAGCGATAGCCGTGCGGCGGCTTGGCGGAGGCGGTCCAATGCTTCCAATCGCTTATCGTATGCGCTGCCGTGCCGTTGGGCTCATTTGGCTTGACGTAGTCGCCGCCAACGACCATGCCATGTTTCATGTCACGGAACGCCACCGAGAAGACGCCGGAAGAATCGTCTCCTCCCGTGATCGGGACTGGAATTCTCAGGCACTGATCCGTCCCCCTGCCAGTTACTAGCAATGGAGAGATATACACGCTTGCGCCCGCCTTGCCGCCGGTTCCCAAAATATATCTACGGGAGCCGAAGACAAAAATGGAAGAGTTGCTTGCAGCAAATGCGGCTTGTTCGCCGGAGACGGAACACCCCGCATCATCGATAAACCATCCGTGTCCCAGCAGCATCGCCTCCGTGTAAAACCGGCTCTTGACTGGATCGCCTATCAGAACCCCTGTGTGGCTGTCCCCGATGGCATAGCCGAAGTCGCCGTGTTGAAACACGACTGCATCCCAGAAACCATCCTTCTCGGTGTTTTTGGAATTGACCTCCCACGTCTTGCACCCATCGGTGGTCTTGTAAAGCCGGCTCTTGTCCCCCGGCCCGGAGGCCATCACGATGGCCGTTTGCGCATCCCAGGCCTGGACGCCGCGAAAATCCAGCGTTGCGCCGTCCGTGGCCGCGTCCGGAATCGTGCACTTCTGCCAGTGGGCGCCGGCGTCGGTGGTCCTGAGCACGGTGCCCCCGGTGCCGCTGGCCCAGGCAACCGTGCCATCCACGGAGTAGATGCCGCGCAGGCCGGCCGTCGAGCCGGAGTCCTGCATCTGCCAGGGCGAGCGAGACTGCGCCGGAGATTGGCAAGAAGCGAGAACTGCAATGGTTATGACCAAGGCGAGCCGGGGAACTTGCATGGGGGAAAGTATAGCGGTGTGGCCGCGGATTCGCTAGAAATCGCAAGCGTGTCGCCGGTCACTTGGCGCCCTTGGATGTACCGGTATAAGAAGAATCAACCTGTGAATAAACTCAAGTTAACCTTCTCACTAACGCTGGCGGCTTGTGCGTGCCTGGCATCGGCACAGCAACCGCTGTACGAACAATTCAGAGCGCACAACGCGGCGATGACCGCTGTCCAGCCGGCGTGGATGTCGCCGCTGATCCAGCCCGACCCGCGGCTGTCGCAATCGGTGCGGCTGTCGTTCTCAAACTCCTACACCCCGGCGCGCACCCAGACGGAGAACTACGGCAACGGCCACACTGTCGGCGTGGTTCTTGGCGACCGCGTGCAACTGAACTTCATGGCGCCGGCGTACTTCCAGAACCACTCCGCCGCGGCCGCGGACGGTTTTGGCGACACCATGGTGGAAGGCAAGTACCGGCTGGTCTCAGGCAACGCCCAACACGGCGACTTTGCCCTGACCGCCCTGCTGGCCTATAGCGCGCCCACCGGCAGCCACCTGAACGGTGCGGCCACCGGGGTCTACTTCCCGAACCTGGCCGCGGGCCGCGCATGGGGACGCTTCAACGTACAGACCACGCTGGGCGGCTACCTGCCTACGGGCAAAATCGCGGCGCAGGGCCGCTCCATCTCATGGAACTGGACCGCGCAACTGCACCCAACCCAACATGCGTGGCTGGACATCGAGGACAACCCGACCTTCAACTTCGGCGGCCCTTTCGACCGCAAGACGGAGAACTTCGTGACCCCGGCGGCCTTTTACCTGCTGCGGCCCAAGGCGTGGGCGCCCACGCATTCCTTCCTGGTGTTCGATTGCGGGATGCAGATTGCCACCTCCGGCTTCCATACCTACAACCACAACCTGATCGCCGAGACGCGGTACATGTTCTGAAGGCAGTGAACAGTGGACAGTGAACAGTGATCAGCCGAAGGCCGTCAGCGATCAGCGATGGAACGCCTCACGCCGGGTATTCGTAGTACTCTCGGAACGGATTCTGAGGAGGCAGCCATGTATTGCAGCGGATGTGGTCAGGTTTTGGTCACCGGGCAGGCGGTTTGCCCACAATGCGGAAGGCCGGCCGCGGCGCCGGTCCCGCCGATGCCCGGACTTCAGTTTCAACTGGAGAGCTACGCGGGCAAGGTGAAGGCTCTGAGCGTGGTCTGGTTCATCTACGCCGGCTTTTCCCTGTTGACCGGAATCGTCGGACTGGCCTTTGCCAATGCGTTCCTGGGCGGCCGCTTCGGTTATTGGATGCACGGACCCTGGACGAACGGCCCCATGGGGCCGGGTTGGCCCTTTTCGTTTGCGCTGCATTTTGCCTGGATTTATATCGTGTTGCGCGCGGGCCTGGCGCTGGCAGCCGGCTGGGGCCTGTGGGAGCGCGCGCCTTGGGGGCGGATCGTGGCCATTGTCGCGGCCTTTTTCTGCCTGCTCAAATTTCCCTTCGGCACGGCCCTGGGCATCTGGACACTGGTGGTTCTGATGGGGTACCGGAATACGACGCTCTACGAACAGTTGTAGTGCAGGGAAGCGGCATTCCTGGCCAACCCCTCGCATCCGGGGCGTGAAAACTTCTACACTATCGCGGAGAGCCGATCGGGCCCGTTGGGTAAGGTCGGCTCTTTTTTCTGGACGAGGCATCCAACTCCATAGCCAGTTCCGCGACTGAAGAAGTTCAGGAGAAGATGTCTTGAGACGAGATTTGCCCGTTCTACTGCTGTTTGCAACCTTTCTCTGTGCGAACGCCCAGGAGCCGAAGGCGACCAATGCCGGCCAGGCGAACGCTCCCCGGCCCACCGGCCCGGCCTCTACCGAGCCGCTGGATATGCCCGCAGCGGGCGGCAGCAACGGCGCCCAGATGTCCCTGAGGGATTGCCTGTCCCAGAATCGTGCGTGCCAGGTTAAGGCACCCGCACTGCATGAGCAGGCGGGGGCACAGCCGTGGGGCCTTGGAAATGCGCGCATGTATGGGATTCCCGTCATTGGGCCCAAGGGCACCGACCCTAAAGGCTGCGTAACGGACAGTCGGTGGGGGCCGCCGCAGGTGATCTGCAACCAAGGGCAGTCTCTCGGAGATAGCCGGCACGAAGCCGAACCGACATTTGCTCAGGCCATTACCAGGGCCGGGAGTGGCATGACGCCGCACGCTCCCGCTGCGCTCAATCTTCAATACTCTGTTTTCGGGGGTACGCGAGATTTTGCCGGGGATGAAACAAGTCTGAACGTTATGAATGCCCAGATGTGGGTTCATTCATCGGGTTCGCAGAGCCTCTACACAGGCTCCTTGAGCGGATATGCGCCGGGTGACGCGATAGGAATAAGCGCATCCGCCTTTAGTGTGGGACAGAGTTTGGCGCAGAACGAGGGCCTGGAATGGCGCGCACGCCTGGGCGAGACGGGGAATGTACCCCAGGGCAAGCTCAATACGCAGACTTGCGGTCTCACATGCAAGTTCTCGTTGGCTCAGACTCAAGGTACTGCGGGAAGTTGGGGAAATGAGCTGGCCTTGATTGATGTGACGCAAGGCTACAACGCCGGCTATATCTCAAACATCAGATCAGGTACTTTTACCGGCTCGGGAACGAACTGGGATGCCACTTTTGGCGATACGACCGCCACGACGACAACCACCGCTGCGGTGAGCAATGCCAGTGGTGGAAACGCGAAGATCAATATTTTTCCGGAGTCGAATGCGACGCTCTCTCTCGTTAGTTCGGCGGGATTCAGTACCGGCCAGACGGTCTGCATGTTCGACAAGATGGACCCTAGTTGGCAATGCTCTCATATCACGGCAGTGCCGGACGGGACGCACATCACCGTGGATGTGATGAATTACCCTCTCACAAATAACTCGACAGTAGCTGCGGGCGGACTTACCGGGTATGGCTTTGGTATGGATGCCGATTGGGTAGTTCCGGGTGTGACGAACGGGATGGCCGTCAGCGGAGAGAGTGGGCTGGACGGAACTGTCCGGCAGGTATACCCCATTGTTTCCAACGCCAGAGGAAACACGTTGACGATTTACAACGGCGCCGGAGTGAATCAAAACATCAATACGCGGTCCTACCGCTCGGCCGCAGGGGAAGGCGGTACGGCAGGCGTGACAGTGAGCGGTGGAACTGTTACTGCTTGCACGGCTACTGGCGGCACCGGCTATAGCACGACCAACCCACCCTCCATCGCGATCACGGGCATCACTTACACCACCGCGCCGATGGTCTATCCCACGGTGACAAGCGGCGCGCTGTCGGGATGCACCGTTTTGTATGCGGGCGCAGGCATTGCCGGAACCCCGGTAGCGAAGGTCAACCCCAATCCGTACCATATTTACCCGCAGGCCCGAACTCTGAATGTCTATGACGAGGCCACCGGGGCGGTGGATGGATCGGCAATCGTCACAACTCCCGTTGTCGGTACTTTCGCTAGAGGAGATACGCTGGAGCAGCCGCACTACTTCAGAATGAAGCTGAACGGGTTGAATTTCGGCTTCAATAACTATCAAGAAGGCGGCCAGCATTCCAATTTCTACTTCAACTCAGCCGGTCAATTCGGGAGTAACGATTACGAAGGGCAGTTTATAAACAATAACGATCCGACACTTTATAGCAGTTATCCAGCGGTTAGTTTAACCGGGTATATCCCCGGACGCGGCCAACTAACTACACCGTATGGAATGGTGCTTTCCGGCCCTCATCGCGATGGACTGGTCATGAGGTTGCCTCCTTATGGAGGCAACGGAGGAAGCGTGATGGGGGCGGTATACGTCGGCTGCGGCACAAGCGCACAGTGCGCTGCATGGAATACGACCTATCCCATGCTGAACGCGCAGGGCTGGAATAGCGCCCAGGCCAAGCAGGCGGAAGACATTCTCGGCTACAACCCGGCGACGCAAACCTGGACTCTCACTGCCGGGGCAAAGGGCAACGCCGGGGCCGGCTCATCCTGCGCCTTGAGCTTCGGCCCTTCCGGGCTTTCTCTGGCAGGTCCGAACTGCGCCTCGCACATTACCATGAGAAACTCTGCGGAGTTACGGGCTGACCGTCCCGCGCGGATGCTTCCAGCGGTTGTCGAATCCAGAACCGCCTCTGCGCTTGCAGAGGGCGAGAGTGCGGTGGCGGGCCCGGCAGTGGAAGGTGATTCCATCACCATCAATGGAGTTACATGTGCGGCGGGGTCGCCTTGCACCGTTCTGCCCGGCTCGAATGTTCCCGCGTGGCTGCAATATCTGGGCACCGGGGCGGATGGGGCCAACACCAACGCCAGCGGCGCTTTGAGCGGAGAGAAGTTCTATACCGACTTTACCGTTCCTTCGGGAAAGACAGTGACCGTGGACGCCAGCAAGGGCGGGCTTGTGGTGCACGCCACGGGAGCCTGCACCATTGCCGGATCGATTGTTGCGCGAAACCAGGACGGATCCAGCGGAGTGACGGGCGGCAGCGGCGGTGGCGGCGGTGGTGGTGCGGCGGCGGGTGCCAAGGGAAAGAGCAGCTATCCGACCATTGCGGCATCCGGATTTGGTGCGGAGGATGGAGGAGCTTTCGGCGCGGCTAACGGCCGAGCGGCGGGCAACGGAGCCTCCATGCCGGCCAGCCTGATCCGGGCATTTTCGAACTCCGGCGGCGGCGCGGACGGGCTCTATCTGCTGGGCGCGGGCGGCGGCCAGGGAGCCAACTCCGGCGGCGCGGGCGGAGCGGGCGGCGGCGGCGTGGTGCTGATTTGCGCCTCCATCTCCGGCAACGATGGGGCCTATGACGGCGTCATTGACGCCAGCGGCGGTTACGGCCTTCCTGCCGCGGCAGACGCCACTGGGTCTGGCGGCGGCGGGGGCGGCGGAGCGGTGATTCTTTCTTCGCAGGCCAAGGTAAAGTCCTGGCCGGCGGTCCATGCGGCCGGAGGTCCGGGGGCGCTGGCTAGTGTTCCGCAGGCTCTGGCCACTGGGGGAAGCTGCACGTCGCGGCCCAAGATCGCGCTGGGTGTCGCTTCCGGCGCGCTGTCGAGTTGCACGGTGGCGCAGGCCGGGGCCGGGTGCGGCGCGGGCGCGGACGTGGTCTGGAATATCGTGGGCGGCGGCACCGGGGGAACCATCACCGCGATCTGGAGCGCCGGGGCTCTGCAATCGTGCCAGGCACAGGGCGGTACAGGCTACAAGGCGGCAACCTATGCCACGGCGGGTGCGGGCGGAGACGGCGGCAACGGCTGGAGTGCGAAGTTTCAGGGCTGGTAAGGAGGGACTGCGGGCGGAAGCGGAGGCTCCCGGACCGCAGTACAATCTGAGCCATGAGTTTTCCTGAAATGCGAATGCGGAGGCTGCGGCGCAGCGAGGCCATGCGGGCGCTGGTGCGCGAGACAACGCTTGAACCCGGCGACCTGATCTATCCCCTGTTTCTTTGTCCCGGCGAGGGCGTGCGCCGTCCGGTGGGCTCCATGCCGGGAGTCTTCAACCTGTCGGTGGACGAGGCGGTCAAGGAAGCCGAGGAAGTCGCTCGGCTCGGCGTGGGCGGCCTGTTGCTCTTTGGCCTGCCGGAGTCCAAGGACGAGCGGGGCTCGGGCGCCTGGGACGACGACGGGATTGTGCAGCAGGGGTTGCGCGCGCTCAGAGCGTCGGCCGCCTCGAAGAAGCTGGTGCTGATTGCCGACGTCTGCCTCTGCGAGTACACCAGCCACGGCCATTGCGGCATGATCGTCGAGGGCCGGGACGACTTTGAAATCGACAACGACAGTTCGCTCGATTTGCTGGCCCGCACCGCCGTGAGCCAGGCCCGGGCAGGAGCCGACGTGGTGGCTCCCAGCGACATGATGGACGGGCGCGTGGCGGCCATCCGCAAGGCTCTGGACGCGGCTGGCTGTGCACAGACGCCCATCCTGAGCTACGCTTCGAAGTTCGCCTCGGCCTTCTACGGGCCGTTCCGCGAGGCGGCCGACTCGGCGCCGCAGTTTGGCGACCGCAAGTCCTATCAGATGGACGGAGCGAATCTGCGCGAGGCCATGCGCGAGATCGACCTGGACATCGGGGAAGGCGCGGACATGATCCTGATGAAGCCGGCCATGCCCTATCTGGACGTGGTGCGGACGGCGCGGGAGCGGGTGGACGTGCCCCTCGGCGCCTACCAGGTCTCGGGGGAATACTCGATGCTGCAGGCGGCCTTCGAGAAGGGCTGGCTGGACCGCGACCGCGCCATCCTCGAGTCGCTGATGGGGATTCGCCGCGCCGGAGCGGGATTCATCGTGACCTACTTCGCCAAGGAAGCGGCGAAGCTGCTCTAGGTTTCTGACCGTGTGATGATGTGTCTTGGGTTCGTGCTTTCCCAGGTGCCCAAAAGCGAGGCACCTGGGGCACCCATCTTCCTTCAGTGGTTGTATTCGCTTCTTCCGGCACCTGGGCCGCGCGTCCTACTCCTGGATGAATGCCAGCAAATCGGCGTTCACCTGGTCCTTGAGGGTGGAGCACATTCCGTGGGGCGCACCGGGATAGACCTTCAGCGTGGAGCCTTTGATCAGCGCGGCCGAGAGCAGCGCCGAGTCGTTGATGGGCACAATCTGGTCGTCGTCGCCGTGCAGGATCAGCGTGGGCACGTCGAACTTCTTCAGGTCCTCGGTGAAGTCGGTCTCGGAGAAGGCCTTGATGCAGTCCAGGACGGCCTTGAATCCGGCCTGCATTCCCTGCAGCCAGAAGAAGTCCCGCAATCCTTGCGAAACCTTCGCACCGGGCCGGTTGGCGCCGTAGAAGGGTTCGCTCAGGTCCTTGAAGAACTGCGAGCGGTCGGCCAGCACTCCGGCGCGGATGTCGTCGAAGACCTTGATGGGTAGCCCGCCGGGATTGGCCGCCGTTTTCAGCATCAGCGGCGGCACGGCGCCGATCAGCACCGCCTTGGCGACGCGCCAGGTGCCATGACGACCGATATAGCGCGCCACCTCGCCGCCGCCGGTGGAGTGGCCCACATGCACCGCATCGCTCAGGTCGAGCGCCTCAGTCAGTTCGGCCAGGTCGTCGGCGTAGGTGTCCATATCGTTGCCGCCCCAGGGTTGGCCGGAGCGCCCGTGTCCGCGGCGATCGTGGGCGATGGTGCGGTATCCATGCGAGGAGAGAAAGACCATCTGGTCTTCCCATGCGTCGGCCTGCAGCGGCCAGCCGTGGCTGAAGACCACGGGTTGACCCTCGCCCCAGTCCTTGTAATAGATTTCAGTACCGTCTTTGGTGGTAATTGTGGGCATGAAAAGCCTCCTTGTTTCGGGTTGGGGGAAGTTCGTGGGACTCCGTCCCGGTGCTGCGAGGAGCCCTTTGCAGCGGGGGTGGCGCCGGTTCATTCCGGCTGCGACACGCCTCAACAGGCGCAACCTAGGAGAAATCTAACAGAATGAGGACAAAGCTGTGTGAATCGAAATGCTCAGTCCGCGAACTCCGCCTCCGGGCCTTTTCATTGGACAGTGAGGAGGAGAATACGACCGCCCGCGGAGGGTACGTTTTGCGATGGAGGCGGAGTGTGGTCTCCTAGTAGCAGAACCCGCCTATGCTGAAATCAATTGAAGGTTATTTTGAATTCACGCGCCTGGGGACCAACTGGCGCACCGAAATTCTGGCCGGCGTCACCACCTTTGTGACCATGGCCTATATCGTGCTGGTGAACCCCGCCATTCTGGCCGCGGCCGGGATGCCGCTGGCAGCGGTCACGGCGGCTACCTGCCTGTCGGCGGCCTTTGGCTCGATCCTGATGGGCGTGGTGGCACGCTATCCCATTGCGCTGGCGCCTGGCATGGGCCTGAATGCCTACTTTGCCTACGCCGTGTGCATCAAGATGCACGTGCCGTGGCAGACTGCCCTGGGCGCGGTCTTTCTGTCCGGCGTGATCTTCCTGGCGCTGACCGCGGTGGGCATCCGGCAGATGATTCTGCACGCCATTCCCCACGAACTCTACGCCGCGGTGGCCAGCGGCATTGGCCTCTTCATCGCCTTCATCGGCTTTCGCAACGCGGGCCTGGTGGTGAGCGACCCGAACACCATGGTCAGCCTGGGCAACCTGCGCAATCCCACCACTGCCCTGGCCCTGCTGGGCCTGCTCGTGATGGTGGCGCTGCAGATCAAGAAGGTGAAGGGCGGCATTCTGATCGGCGTGGTTTCAATTACCGCCATAGCCTGGACGATGGGTCTGACGCATTGGGCGCCGTCCTCGGGAGGCTTTTCCAGCCTGGCCTCCACCGCCTTCAAACTCGACATTCGCGGCGCCCTCAACAAGGGGTTTCTGGAGATCATCTTCGTCTTCTTCTTTGTCGACTTGTTCGACAACCTGGGGACCCTGGTGGGGGTGGCCAAGCGCGCCGGGATGATCGAGCCCGACAACAACATTCCCCGGCTGAACAAGATTCTGTTTGCCGATGCCACAGCCACCGTCTTCGGCTCCATGACGGGAACCTCGACCGTGACCAGTTACGTGGAATCGACGGCCGGCGTGGCAGCCGGCGGACGCTCCGGCGTGACCGCCATCGTGACCGGCCTCCTGTTCCTGGTGGCCATCGGCGCCGCTCCCTTTGTGGGCATTGTGCCTGCCGCGGCCACCGCGCCGGCGCTCATCCTGGTGGGTTCGATGATGCTCACCACCGTCTCCGAAATCAGTTGGCACGATCCGCTCGTGGCGGTTCCGGCCTTCCTTACTCTGGTGTTGATTCCCTTTACCTGCTCCATCGCCAACGGACTGGGCTTCGGCGTCATTGCCTGGGCCGCGCTGCACCTGGTGGCCGGCAAGATGCGCCGCAGGGATTGGCTGCTTTATGTGTTGGCCGTGCTGTTTCTGGTGCGATTCATCTACTTGGGAACAAGCTAGGGACTGGCGCCGCGATGATCCGTCGCGGCAGGTTGGCAGGTTGAATCCCCCTGCTCCCCTGCTCACCAAAAAGTCGTAATCTCTTCCCCTCCAACCCCTGTACTATGAGTGGGAGGCTTGAGTAGAACTCTCGACGGCACGTCCCTTTGGGGGAATTCGTACAGGCGGGACCTGGTCCCAGGTTCATTCCTGCAACGAATCGGCCCTGAGAATCGCTGCGGATTCATTCGAGATGCACCTGGGGCCCCTGCCGGAGAAGCGGATGAAAACGACCTGGAAATTCGAAGCAAAGGGGTTGACGCTGCCCCGTCTGGGGATGGCGGCCGCGGCCTCGCTGGCGCTGGCGCTGGGACTTTCGTCCTGCGAGAACGTGGCCAGCTATACGCAGCCCAGCCTGGTGCGCGTCATCGACGCTTCCTATATTGCGCCGGCGGTCAATGTGTTTGTGGAGAGCGTCGAACTGGCGGGAAACATCGGCCAGGGAACCATCACCTCCTACGGCACGCTTGCGGCTTCGCCCGACGCCCTCATCAAGATCACGGCAGCAACCGGAGGGGCGGCCCTGGTTACGACCAATGGCACGCTTCTCGCGGGCCACCAGCACTCGGTTTTTCTTACCGACAACGGCGCGGCGACCAACAGCTATGAAGTCACGGTGCTCGAAGACCAGCAGGTGCCGGCGGCCGGCGGCCACTCGGCCTTCCGGTTTCTCAATCAGGCGCCCAAGACCGGCGCGGTCGATGTGTATATGGTTCCCTCGGGCAGCACGCTGGCCAACACCATTCCCATTGCCACGGCGCTGCCGGTGGGCGCGACCGCCGGCTACATCAGCTTTACCTCGCAGACCGTGACCATGGTCATTACGCCCACCGGCACGGTGGCGACCAAGTACACTTCCACCGCCATGGGCCTGGTGGGCGGCGAAGTGCGTACGGTGCTGATTGTCGACACCCAGTTGACCAGCAATCCGCCGGTTCAGGTCTTCATGGCCAACGATGTGAACTAGGGCCTGTCACTGTGCCGGAACTGCCGGCGCGTTATACTTTCCGCCAATGCAAATTCTGGACCCATCCATACGCTCGATGTGGGGACTGGCGCACGACGGGGCCATCCTCACGATCATTCTGGCCTTTGTGGGCTATCTGGTGACCTTCATGATCACCCGAATGCTGGCCCGGCGCCGCGACAAGCTCGAAATGGTGACCAGACGCCTGAACGAGTTCTACGGGCCGCTCTATGTCGCCTCCCAGGCCGGCAACATCGCCTACCGCTCGCTGCTTAAGAAACAAGGCAAGACGCAGAGCTTTCCCATCCTCGACAGCGAAATGAAGGAGTGGATGCTGTGGATGACCACCATCTTCATGCCCCTCAATGACATCCGCGAAAAGATCATCATCGAGAAGGCCTACCTGGTGGTTGAAGAGCAAATGCCGCACTGCCTGCTGGATTTTGTCACCCACGTGGTGGGTTACAAGGCGGTGCTGGCCAAGTGGTCGGAGGGCGACTACTCCGAGCGGCGTTCCACCATCGGCTGGCCTCCGGAGTTTGACATCTACGTCGAGCGCTCGTATGCCGCCCTGAAGGCCAAACAAACCAGCCTGATGCACAATTCCCTCTGGAAGTACTACCACCAGTTCCGCACGCGGAAAAGCCACAAGTAGAGCAATTCTCCTGTTAGTGCAGAGTGCAGCGTGGACCGGGAGGTCCACGCTACAGCCGGCCGGGAGGCCAGCGTTACTGGTTCCTGCTCTACTCCCTATTCCCTGTTCCCTATTCCCTTTCTTCCGTCTACTCCACCAGCTTCAAGCTGGTTTCCGCTGTGGCCAGGGAACTGCCGCCCACCCAGATTTTGTAGGTGGTGGGCTCGACGGTGCGCTGGATCTGGACGTTGTAGAAGTTCAGCTCGTCGAATCCGAGAGGGAAGTCGACGTGTTTGGTTTCGCCGGGGGCCAGGGCGATGCGGGCAAAGCCCTTCAGCTCGCGGACCGGCTGCTCCACCGAGGCCGCGGTGTTGCGGATGTAAAGCTGCACCACCTCGGTTCCGGCCACGCTGCCGGTGTTTTTCACGTCCACGCCCACGGTGGTGACCGGCTGGTGACCGGAGGCCAGCACCTCGCGCGCTGGAATCTCGGAGCGGCTGAGGGTGGGCTGCTGGTAGCTGAAGCGGGTGTAGCTCAGGCCCCAGCCAAAGGGGAAGAGGGCCGAGTTTTCCTCGTCCATGTAGCGCGACATGAACTTCTCGTCCGCGCTGCGAGGCATGTGGCTCAGGTCGCCGTGCGCCGGGCGGCCGGTGGGCAACTGCGCATAGTAGAGCGGCTCCTGGCCTACGGCGCGGGGCAGGCTGGCCGGCAGTTTGCCGGAGGGGTTCACGTCGCCAAAGAGCACATCGGCAACGGCATGGCCGGCTTCGATGCCGGGGCTCCAGGCCTCCACGATGGCGGGCACATGCTGGGCGGCCCACTTGATTTCCAGCGGCCGAGCGGCCAGCACCACCAGAATCACCGGCTTGCCGGTGGCCGCGACGGCCTCCAGAAGCTGCTGCTGCGCGCCGGTGAAGCCCAGCGTGACGCGGCTGGAGGCTTCTCCCTCCATCCAGTCGGTGCTCTCGCCCAGAGCCAGAATCGCTACATCGGCCTTTTTGACTGTTTCAACCGCCTCGGCGATGGTCTTGGCGTCGTCCGGAACGGGCAGGGAAGCAAGGGTTGAGTTGGCACCACCAAAGCTGATCTGTTTGAGCACGTTGGCGTCTTCGCCGCTAAGCAGACCGCAGCCCGGAGCGTAGAGCAGCCGATCGCTCAGCCGTTCGGCGAGCGCGGTCCTGAGGGTGACCACGTATTTTGGATCGCCCTTGACGGTCCAGGCACCCAGCATTTCGCGCTGGTTGTCGGCCATGGGGCCAATCAGAGCCACCTTCTTCACCTTGGCAGTGAACGGCAGCAGGGTTCCCACGCCCTCCACCGGCTCGTTCTTGAGCAGAACCAGGGTTTCGTCGGCCACTCTGCGAGCCGCGGCGCGGCGCTCCGGCGTGGCGTCGTAGGCGGGAGATTCGGCTGTGTAGGGGTGGTCGAAGAGGCCCAGGGCGAACTTGACGCGCAGAATGCGGCGGACCGCCTCATCGACGACGCCCTCGTGGATTTTGCCGGATCGAACCTGTCCGATCAGCACGGTGCCGTAGAGGTTGCCCTCCATGTCCATCTCCACGCCGGCTTCGAGAGCCTTGCGGGCCACCGTGGGCCCATCGCCGATGGAGTGGTTGATCAACTCGGCCACCGCGCCCCAGTCGGAGACCACGAAGCCGTCAAAGCCCCACTCCTTGCGCAGAATCTGGTTGAGTGTGAAGGGATTGGCGGTGGCGGGAACGCCGTTGATGGAGTTGAAGGAACTCATCAGCGTGGCGGCGCCGGCCTCGACGGCGGCGCGATACGGCTCCAGGTAAACCTGGCGCAGCGTAATTTCGCCCATATCCACGGCGTTGTAGTCGCGGCCGGCAATGGCCGCGCCGTACGCGGCAAAATGCTTGACGCTGACCGCGGTCGAGTCGGGCTTGGAGAGGTCGTCCTGCTGGTAGCCCTTCACCCAGGCGCGGGCCATGGCCGAACCCAGGTAGGGGTCTTCGCCGCTGGACTCGATGATGCGTCCCCAGCGCGGGTCGCGGGCAATGTCCACCATGGGCGAAAAGACCCAGGCGATGCCGTCGGCGCGCGCCTCCGTGGCGCCGAAACGCGCTACCGTCTCGGCTGCCGACGGATCCCAACTCGCCGCCAGCGCCAACGGCACCGGGAAGGTGGTTCGGTGGCCGTGAATCACGTCGAACCCGAAGAGGATGGGGATGTGCAGGCGCGCCTTTTCCATGGCGATGTGCTGGTAGTGATTGGTGGCCTCGATGCCCGACACATTGAGCATGGAACCCAACTGGCCCTTGGCCACCAGCTCGTCATAGTGGAGGTTGGAGGCGCCCGGCCCGGTGGCGAATCCGGCTGAATACTGCACCAGTTGCCCGATCTTTTCCTCCAGCGTCATTTGCTTGAGCAGCGCTTCGACGCGCGTGCTCACCTCTTTCGACGCCAGTTGGGGGTTGGGCGCCGGCACGGACTGGGCCACTGCCGCGACACAGCCGAGGGCGGCAATCGACAAAGGGGAAAGCAGGTTCAGTAGAAGGCGAAGCGCAGGTGTTTTCATGGCGCGCCCATCATAAAAGGTTTGAGGGCGCACTGTCAGGGCCAGAGCACACATGTTTCCTGCCTCCTGCTTCTTGTCGCGGGTTCGCGTTCCAGAAAGGATTCTTCCCTCGCTGCGAGGTGTGAAACGCCGGCGGGCTTCCTGAGCAGGAAAAGTCCTGTCGCCCGAGAGCGCAAATGCACTAATCTTGGCTGAGACACGTATGGCACTTTACTTTCGTTATTTTCGCAAGGCGGTCTGGCAGGCCCTCGATCACGACGTGTTGAACACGTCCAAGGCGGCTGCCTACTCCGGGATGCTGATGCTGTTCCCGGCGCTGGTGGTGCTGACCACGCTGCTGGCCGAGGTGCCGGAGGGTACATCGCTGGTGGGTGAGGTGCGCGCTGCCTTCGAACAGTTGCTGCCCGCCGATTCGATGTCGCTGCTGCAGTCCGCTCTGGAAACCCGGCGCATCCACTCTGCGCAGGTGATTCTTTCCGCGGTCAGCCTGTCGGTTTTTGCCGGCCTGGGCATGATGCTGTCGCTGATGGAGGGCTTTCGGCGGGCTTACCGCCTGAAACGCGAAAGCTGGGGCTTCTGGGAACGGCGAGCCCGGGCCCTGCTGCTGGTGCCGATTGTGCTGGTGCCGTTGGCGCTGGCGACTCTGCTGCTGGTTTTTGGACGGCAGATCGAGGCCTGGATGATCGACAATGCCGACCACGAGTTGCGCCGCGCGGTGATCTTTTTCTGGCGCCTGGTGCGTTGGGGAATCTCCATGGCCACCAGCACCTGCGTTCTGGGAGCCTTGTATCACTTCGGCACGCGGCGCAAGGAGCACTGGCCCCTGGTGGCGCCGGGGGCCATCACCGCCACCGTCGTCTGGTTTCCCGCTACCCTGGCGTTTGGCTGGTATGTGACGCGCATTGCCAACTACTCGATGTTCTACGGCTCCTTTGGCGCCGGCATCGCCACCCTCGTCTGGCTCTACATGACTTCGTTCAGCACCCTGCTGGGCGCGGAGCTGAACGGCGTTCTTTTCCGGGAGCGCCAGGAAGAGGCGGAGCCTTCCCTGGTTCCCGAAACCAGTCCCGCAGGTCTGTGACCGATCTCACCGACCATTGTGTGGTCCTCCGTGCAAAATACATTGAGGCGGTCTGCGGGCTTATCCCCCGTGTACAATAAATCGGGCCGCAATCAGATTGAGCTTCTTTAGAGCGGTCCAAAATTTTCGTGTTCTTTCCGCCATCGTGCAACCTGGCGTTTTCCTGAGGAAAATGCCGTTTCAAGCCGATGGTTCATGGAACAACAATTTCAAGATCGCGATAGCCCACTGAAATTCATTTGGAGTAATCCCCATGCCGTTTGCAGAATTGAACCTGACCGACACCGCCTCCCAACGTCGCGCAAAGATCGTTGCCACGCTGGGCCCGGCCTCTAACTCCGAGTCCGTTTTCCGGGATCTGGTTCGTGCCGGCGTCGATGTGGCCCGCCTGAACTTTTCCCATGGCACCCACGAGGAGAAGCGGGATCTCATCAAGATGATCCGCAAGGTAAGCCGCGAGGAAGGCAAGCCGCTCTGCATCCTGGGCGACCTGCAAGGGCCGAAAATCCGCACCGGGAAGCTGAAGGATGGCCAGCCCGTTCTGCTCACCGCCGGCGAGCGCCTCACCATTACCGCGCGCGAAGTTCCGGGCAACGCATCGCTGGTGGGCACGACCTTCAAGACCCTGGCGGAAAACGTCGAACAGGGCTCCCGCATTCTGCTCTCCGACGGCCTCATCGAGTTGCGCGTGCATGAAGTGCTGGGCGACGACGTGGTTTGCGAAATCATCAACGGTGGCATGCTGGGAGAGCACAAGGGCATCAACCTGCCAGGTATTCCGGTGCGCGTTCCCTCGCTGACGGAAAAGGACGCCGAGGATCTGGAATTTGCGCTGAAGGCCGGCGTGGATGCCATTGCCGTCTCCTTCGTCCGCACGGCCGAGGATGTACGCCTGGTTCGCAACCGGGTTACCGCCCTGGGTGGAGAGACCTGGATCATCGCCAAGCTGGAAAAGCCGCAGGCCATCGAGCACCTGGACGCCATTCTGACCGCGGCCGACGCCATCATGGTGGCGCGCGGCGATCTGGGCGTCGAGATTCCCCCGGAGCGGGTTCCCGCCATCCAGAAGCACATCATTCGCCGCGCTGCCGAATTCCGCAAGCCGGTCATCACCGCCACGCAGATGCTGGAGTCGATGATCGAAAACCCGCGCCCCACCCGCGCCGAGGTTTCCGATGTGGCCAATGCCGTCTATGACGGCACCGACGCCGTGATGCTCTCGGGCGAATCGGCCGTGGGCAAGTACCCGGTCGAGACCGTCTCCATGATGGCTCGCATCGTGGCCGACGCCGAGCGCAACATCAAGGAACAGAACTACACCGAAGCGCGCGAGCGGCGCACCAGCCTTTCCATCGCCGAGACCATCTGCGAAGCCACGGCCCACGCTGCCGACGACCTTGACCTGCGCGGCATCGCGCTGTTCACCGAGTCGGGACAGACCGCTCGCCAGCTTTCCAAGTACCACCCCTCGGCGCCCATCTTCGCGCTGTCGCCGGTCGAGGTCACCATCAACCGCCTCAACCTGCTGTGGGGCACCACTCCCATCCGCTGCCCCAAGGTGAACACCACCGAGGCCCTGGTGGATTGCGCCGAGCAGCTGCTCGAACAGAACGGCTTCGTTCGCAACCGCGAAGTTATCGCCATCGTGGCCGGCACCCGCACCAAGTCCGGATCCACCAACTTTCTGCGCCTGCATGTGATGGGCGAGCACGCTATGGAAGGGGTCCGCTTCTTCTCGCCGCACGACGATGAGAATGCCCCTGTGCCGGTTTCCATTGCCAAGCCCAAGCGTCCCGCCGCACGGCCCCCCGCCAAGGCTCCCGCAAAACGCAAGTAACCTGTTTCAAAGCTCAATCAAAAAGCGCCACTCCCGGCTGGGAATGGCGCTTTTTGGTTGGGATCGTTTCGATTGTTTGCGTTACTTCGCCGCCAACTGCCGCAGCACATATTGCAGAATGCCGCCGTGCTCGAAGTACTCGATCTCCTGGGGCGTGTCGATGCGGATCTTGGCGATGAACCGCTTGACCGCGCCATCGGCTGCCGTCGCTGTCACCGCGAGCATCTTGCCCGCTGCGAACCGCTTGGCCAGCAGTCCGGAGAGCTCCGGAAAGTCGAAGACCTCTTCGCCGGTCAGGCCGAGCAACTCGGCATTCTGACCGGCCTCGAATTGCAACGGCAGAATCCCCATCCCCACCAAATTCGAGCGATGAATGCGCTCGAAGCTCTCGGCGATCACCGCCCGCACTCCCAGCAACTTCGGCCCCTTGGCCGCCCAGTCGCGCGAGCTGCCGGAGCCGTATTCCTTGCCCGCCAGAATAATCAGCGGTACGCCGCGCTCGGCATACTTCACGCTCGCGTCGAAGATAGACATCGGCTCGCCTTCGGGAAGCAGTCGCGTCACACCGCCCTCAGTGCCGGGAGCGAGCTTGTTCCGCAGCCGCACATTCGCAAAGGTGCCGCGCACCATGACTTCATGATTGCCGCGCCGCGAACCGTAGCTGTTGAACTCCGAGGGCTTCACGCCGTGTGCGGCGAGGTACTGTCCCGCCGGCCCGTTGGCCTTGATGTTGCCGGCCGGAGAGATGTGGTCGGTGGTCACCGAGTCGCCCAGCACCGCCAGAACGCGCGCGCCCAGAATGTCCGTCACCGCTGCGGGAATCGGGGTGATGCCGTCGAAGTAGGGTGCCTTGCGGATGTAGGTCGAATCCGGCTCCCACTCGTACACGTCGCCCAGGGGGAACTTCAATCCCTGCCAGTTGGCGTCGCCCTCGCTTACGTTTGCGTACTCGCGGCGGAAGCCCTCGCTGGAGACGCCCCTTTCAATGGCCGCGGCCACTTCGGCTTGTGTGGGCCAAATATCGCGCAGGTAAACCGGATTGCCCTCGGGGTCTGTGCCCAACGCAGTGGTCTCGAAGTTGTGGCCAATGCTCCCGGCCAGAGCGTACGCCACCACCAGCGGTGGGCTCATCAGGTAATTGGCGCGCACGTCCACGTTCACGCGGCCCTCGAAGTTGCGATTGCCGCTCAGTACGCTGACGGCTACCAGCCCGTGCTCGTCGATGCTCTTTGAAACATCCGCCGGCAGCGGGCCGGAGTTGCCGATGCACGTCGTGCATCCATAGCCCACCACGTTGAAGCGCAGTTTTTCAAGATAAGGCAGCAGGCCGGCCTTGGCGTAATAGTCCGTCACCACGCGCGAGCCCGGCGCCAGCGAAGTCTTCACCCACGGCGGGACTTCCAGTCCTTTTTCAACGGCCTTTTTGGCGAGCAGACCCGCAGCCATCATCACCGAGGGGTTGGAGGTGTTGGTGCAGCTGGTAATGGCCGCGATCACCACCGAGCCGTGGTCCAGATATTTTTCCGGATCGACGCCGAAACGGCCCTTCACTGTTGTTGTGACCAATGCCGCGGGGTGCCCCATCCTTTCGCCGTCTTTTGGGCGAAAGGGTGGGAAACTATCAGTTTCCAGGGCGGTGTCCGTCACCGCCCCGCGTTCCCACTTGGCCGCCGTGCGCGTTCCCAGCGGTTCGGCCGTAGGCGACAGCAAACCCGGCAGTTGCTTCTGGAAGCTGGCGGCTGCATCCTTCACCAGTACGCGATCCTGTGGGCGCTTGGGTCCGGCCACGCTCGGCTCCACGCTTGCCAGGTCCAATTCCAGCGTCTGCGTGTACACGGCCTCAGGCGAACTGGCGGAGTGGAAAAGCCCCTGTTCCTTGTAATAGGCCTCCACCAGCGCAACCTGTTCTTCGCTGCGGCCGGTCAGGCGCAGGTAGCGCAGGGTTTCAGCGTCCACCGGGAAGATGCCGCAGGTGGCGCCATACTCTGGAGCCATGTTGCTGAGGGTGGCGCGATCGGCCAAAGGCAGCTCCGCTACGCCGGGTCCGTAAAACTCGACAAACTTCCCCACCACGCCCAGCTTGCGCAGTGCCTGGGTCACGGTCAGCACTAAATCAGTCGCGGTTGCGCCTTCCTTCAACCTTCCGGTCAGACGGAAGCCCACTACCTGCGGCACCAGCATGGAGACGGGCTGGCCCAGCATTGCCGCTTCGGCCTCGATGCCGCCCACGCCCCAGCCCAGCACGCCCAGGCCGTTGATCATGGTGGTGTGCGAATCCGTGCCGACCACAGTGTCTGGATAAGCCACCATCTCACCGTCTTTTTCGGTGGTAAATACCACCCGCGCCAGATATTCAAGATTCACCTGGTGGCAGATGCCCATTCCCGGCGGCACGGCACTGAAGTTGCGGAAGGCCGTCTGGCCCCACTTCAGAAAGGCATAGCGCTCGCGGTTGCGCTGAAACTCCAAAAACGTATTGGCATCCAGAGCCCCCGCGGCGCCGTACTCGTCCACCTGCACCGAGTGATCGATCACCAGTTCGGCGGGAACCAGCGGATTGACCCGTTCCGGGTCGCCGCCCAGGGTCTTGATGGCATCGCGCATCGCGCCCAGGTCCACCACCGCCGGCACGCCTGTAAAGTCCTGCATCAGCACCCGGGCCGGCATGTAGGCAATTTCCCGGCTGGGCTCCGCTGTGGCGTCCCAGTTGGCCAGAAATTCGATGTCCTCAGCCGTCACGTTCACGCCATCCTCGCGGCGCAGCAGGTTTTCCAGCAATATTTTCAAACTGAAAGGCAGGCGGCTCAGATCGAATCCGCGCGCCGAGAGCGCTGGCAGGCGATAGATGGTGTAGGAGCGGCTGCCGGAGGTGAGCGTGGCCCGGCTCAAAAAGCTGTTCATGGGGAAAAGGCCTTTCCATCCGCAATGGAGCGGACAAGTCTCTGAATTTGAACGCCGAAAACTCCGCCGCGCGGAGTTTCAACCAGGCAACCGGGCATCCCTCAGGCCTCGCAACGGAGTCTGGGAAACCAGGACACAACGGAAATAGATTACTCAGCGGAGGGGATTGCGTCCACGGTCGGGCCGCCCGCGGCGAAAACGCCGGAGCGTCGGCATTGAAGGGAGTTGTGATTGGCTGCGCATGGTCTCGAAGGCCGGTCGCTTGACCTGCAGAAATGATAAGCGGTCTGGCCAGAGGTATGCTGAGGGCTCTTTTATCGCCGCGCCAGCAGCAGCATCAGCGCAAACAGCAGCACCGGCACCAACGTAAGTCCCGCGTAGAGCAGCATCTTGCGCCCGCCGGGCAAATTGCGCCCGCGCAGGGCCGAGCGCCGTTCGCCCTCTTCCACGCCCACCTGTTCCTGGTGCTCCAGGTCCCAGGCCATCTCGCTGGCGGTGGCGTAACGGTGGCGTGGGTCGCGCTCCAGGGCGCGGTAAAGAATCTCCTGCAACTCGGGCGAAATCGCGGGGTTCAGCTTGCGTGCCGGGGTGGGGTCCTTCAGCACCCGCTCGTTCATCACCGCCAGCGGATTCGGCCCGCTGAAAGGCGTCTCGCCGGTCAGCATCTCATAGAGCATCACGCCCAGCGCGTAAATGTCGCTGCGCTGGTCGCCGCGCTGGCCCTTCACCTGTTCCGGAGAAATATAGTCGGGCGTGCCCAGGGTAGCCGTCATGTTGGTGAAGGTGAGCCGCCGTGCGTCTTCCTTCATGGCAATGCCGAAGTCGATCAGCTTGATGTGGTCCTCGGCGTGGACCATGATGTTTTCCGGCTTCAGGTCGCGATGCACCACGCCGTGCTTGTGCATGTAGTCCAGGGCGTCGCAGATGCTTACCGTGAGCTGGACCGCCCGCTCGATGGGCAGCTTGCGCTCTTCGTTCAGGATCGCCCGCAAGAGCCGGCCATCCAGCCACTCGATGACCATGTAGATGCGGCTGCGTTCTTCGCCGTCGTAGGTCTTCACTACGCCCGGATGGTCCAGCGTCTGGCCGATCTCCTGTTCGCGCTTGAAGCGCTCGAAGAGAACCGGGTCGGACTCCATCTCCGGGTGCGGAACCTTGATGGCCACCTGCCGGCCGTCGTTCATGTCGGTGGCCTGGAAGAGTACCGACATGCCGCTGCGCGCAATGGTGCGATCGATGCGGTAGTGGTCCAGCATCTGGCCGGGTTCGATCATCTGTTCAACCGTGTTCATGGGCGCGTTTTGCCGGTCGCTTCGATTGTTTCACGGCAGGGCGTAAGAAAATCGTTAGGAAACTCGAAAGGAAAACCGAATTTATCGGGTTAAGATGCGGACGGCGCCCCTTTGGGCCTCTCCGGCTGTCGCTCTTTGGCCGTATATAGTTGGAGGGGACTCCAGCATGTTCCGTTTTCTGCGATTCATCACTTTCGGCCTGTTGCTGGCCTGCGCGATTGCACCCGCGCAGGCGAAGGCCCTTCTTGGCGGCGGCAGGTCCCACCGCCAGGACCTCCCGCAGGAGACGGGCTTTCTGAACCGCACCCTCGAACTGCATGGCGTCATTTACCACTACCAGGTCTACCTGCCCGAGGAGTGGCGGCGCGACGACCACAAGCAGTGGCCGGTCATTCTCTTCCTGCACGGGCGCGGCGAGCGCGGCTCGGAGGGGATGTGGCAGACGCAGTTCGGCTTGCCCCAGCAGGTGCGCGACCACCCCGAGCGCTGGCCCTTCGTGATCGTGATGCCGCAGTGTCCGCTGGCCAACTACTGGACCGACCCGGAGATGCTGACGCTTGCCATGGAGTCTCTGGACCGGGAAACGGCGGAGTTCCACCTCGACACGGACCGCACCTACCTGACCGGACTCTCACTGGGCGGATACGGCGCCTGGGAGCTGGCCAAACACCATCCGCAGCGCTGGGCCGCGGTGGCCATTGCCGCTGGCGGCATCTTCTGGAGCTATGCCCCGGAACGCTGGCAGGAGTCCTCGACTCTGCCGGCGGAATACGCCCGTGCGCTGGGCCACACGCCGGTCTGGATCTTCCACGGCGCCGAAGACAATGTGGTTGTGCCCAGGCAGAGCGAGATGATGTACGAGGCCTTCAAGGCTGCCGGCGGACGCGTGCGCCTGTGGCTCTACCAGGGGCTGAAGCACGACTGCTGGACCCGCGCCTACAATGAGCCGGAACTGCCGCGCTGGCTGCTGGCGCACCATCTGGAGCCGCATCCCCCGTCGCAGCCTTTCTCCGAGCGGCTCTTCATCCCGCTCCACCCGCCCGCCATCAAGCTGGCTTCCTCGGTGCTGGAGAGCCTGGCCGGCGAGTATCGCGACCTGGGCGGCCACGTGGTCGCCACCCTCTTCCGCCAGGGCGACCAGCTCTATGAGCGGAACATGCAGAGCGGCGACATCTACGAGTTGGCCGCGGAAACTCCCTCCATCTTCTTTTATCCCAACGGCGCGAGCGGTTCCCGGCTCACATTCGAGCGCGATGCCTTTGGCCGCGTCATCGGAGCTATCTACCGCGACGACCGCCACGAAGAGCGTTGGGAACGGAGGATTTCCGCCTCCAGCCGATAGCCTTTTGGTTTCGACAGGGAGTAGGAAATAGAAAACCACAGCCCTCACCCAGCCGAATCCAAAGCTGAAAGCTGACAGCTAGTAGCTGATAGCTGCCTTGCTAGTAACCGACCTTGTTGGTCGCGGCGATCCACGCCGCAAAGCTGGCCCACGCCTCGCCGCCAAGCAGTTGCGTCGTGCTGAGCTTCCGCTCTGCCTTGTCTTTGCGCAGCTCCTCATACAGGAAGAGATCGTCGAAACCTGCCCGGGCAGCATCGGCGGCGCTGGCCCCGTAATATACGCGCTCAATGCGCGCCCAGTGGGCCGCCGAATAACACATGGGGCAGGGCTCGCAACTGCTGTAGAGCTCGCACCCGTCCAGGGTAAATGTACCCAGCGCCCTGGCGGCTGCGCGGATGGCGTTGACCTCGGCGTGGGCCGTGGGATCGAGCGTGGCGGTCACGGTGTTCGCGCCTTCGCCCACCACGCGCCCGTTGCGCACAACGACAGCGCCGAATGGCCCGCCCGCACCGCTGCGGACGTTCTTGGTAGCCAGCGCAATGGCGCGGCGCAGAATCGCGGGATCGGGCTCGCCGTGCATTTGAACCTTCTTTCCCTCTCGCCGTGGAGCGGAATACGCACAGTATGGCACAGGCAACCCGCTGCTCTCGCGAAGCGCCCGCGCCTGCCGCGGCGCTTGAACATGCGGCTGTGACCCGCAATGTGGAAAAATGGGTCGAAATTCCAGCTCCGGAAGGCAGGGCTGCGGCCTGTTGCAAAGGGCTTCCGCATCCCAGGATGCGCCAGCCGCCTCAATCACAATGGACATACGGCTGGCAACCGGAAAATGTAAATTTATCGTTGAAATTCGCGGCTCAGACGTTATCCTATCTATACCGCGTAGCTCAACCTGAACCTGTGCGACAGACGACCATCCCTCGTAGGCGGCTCTGTCCTTATTCTTTTTTGCACCAGCCAGAACTTCAGAGTTCCGATTCAACCCAGAGTCTATTCGAACTCTTCAAAATAACCGATGGGAAATCCCTATTTTCGAGGCCTGCATCTTGAAACCTTCCATTCTTAAAGTTGTTACCCTGCTTCCCCGGCTGCTCGCAATTGTGGCGGTCGCTGCGCTGTGCTGTTCGTATGTATTGGCACAGCAGACGCTTGGCGGCATCACCGGCGAGGTGACGGATTCCTCGGGCGGCGTCATCCCCAACGTCACGGTGACCGTAGTGGGCGAACAGACGGCGTTGACCCGCACGGTCAAGAGCAACGGGTCAGGGGTTTACAGCTTTGTGAACCTGCCCATCGGCACCTATACGCTCACTTACACGGCCGACAACTTCGATGTGCAAAGAACGCAGCATATCGCGGTCCAGGCCGACCGCACGGCTACGGTGAACGCCGCGCTGAAGATCGGCAAGACCAGCGAAACCGTCGAGGTGGAAGCCTCTCCGCTGATGAACGCGGTAGACACCACCAACGGCTACGTTCTGGACAACGCGCAGATCGACCTGGCGCCGCTGCCGACCGGCAGCTTTACCGGGTTGGCCATTCTTTCCACCGGCGTCAGCGCGGAGCTGAACGGCGGCACGGGCGTCAACTCCGGCCTGGGCAATGCGCCCATCTGGGCCAACGGCCAGCGCGATACCTCGAACACCTTTTTGCTGAACGGCGTGGACGCCAGCAACCTTTTCAACGGCAAGAGCACCAGCCAGGTAGGCTCGGCCCGCGTGGTTGAAAACGCGGGCGGCGGCAACAACGGAGCGGGCGGCGTCATCCAGAGCAGCGCTTCGGTGTATCTCTCCATCGGCAACGCCATTCCCAGCCCGGCTCCCGAGACCATTGAAGAAGTCCGCGTCAACGCCTCCATGTACGACGCCCAGCAGGGCTCGACCGCCGGAGCGCACCTGGACATGAGCACCAAGTCCGGCAGCAACGCTCTCCACGGCAACGCCTATATCCATCGCGGCACCAGCTGGCTGAACGCCGCTCCTTTCTTCTTCAATCAGGATCCCGACATTCCCGCCAACCAGAAGGTTCCCCAGCTGCACCGCTATGTGGCGGGCGGCACGGCGGGCGGCGCGCTGATCAAGGACAAGCTCTTCGGTTTCATCGGCTACCAGCACCTCCACGTCTCCGACCAGGAGATCGGCTACTCCCGCTTCTCGGTTCCCGTGGGCCTCTCGGACGACCGCAGCGCCGACGCATTGGCTTCTCTGGCGAATGCAGGCTGGGGAACGAGCCTGACTGGCGCCGACCTAAACAGCCCCGCCAACCCCGGCAGCAGCGTCGCCTACAACCTGATGAACCAGCCCGCGGTCGCCGGTGAAAACGGCAAGTGGCTCATTCCCAACCCGAGCGGCGTGGCTACCGTCGACCATCCGTATAACGTCTCCCTCCCCGGTACGGCCTACTTCATTGCCGATCAGCTGGTGGGCGATCTGGACTGGAACGCCGGCGCCAAGGACACCCTGGCGCTCAAGTACTACTACCAGCACGACCCGACCACCGCCCCATACGCCTTCTCGAACGTCCCGGGATTTGACCAGCACATGGATGCGGGCAGCCAGGTCTTCTCCATCAATAACGTCAATGTCCTCCGCCCGAATTTGAGCGTGACCGAGACTTTGGGTGTGATTCGCGAGAAAATCTACTCCACCAACGACCAGCCCTTTGGTCCTAACGCAGTGGGCGTCAACAACCTTGGATCCAACTATTATTCCGGCGTTTCCATCGTCGACATTCTGGGCTCCAATACCCCATCCGGAACCGCAATCCAGACCTTGAACATCGGGCCCGGTTCGAACCAGAGCTCGTTGACCGGCGTCTTTCAGAATCGCCTCATGCCTTCGGGCAACGGCATCTGGACGCTCGGCAATCACACCCTGGCCTTTGGCGGAAGCTGGTCGCACACGCAGTTGAATCCCCGCGATCGGCGTCCCGGCGTGGCCGGAACCACCGCTTCGCCGGACTTCAGCGAATTTGTCCAGGGTCTGGTCACCACCAACGAAGACTTCCAGACCACCACCTTCCTGCAGGGCAATGGCGACCGCTACTATCGCGCCGACCAGACCGGCCTTTACCTGCAAGATAAGTACCAGATTCGCCCCAACCTGAGCTTGACGGCCGGCGTCCGCTGGGACCTGAACGGCGGATTGAGCGAGAAGTACGGCCACATCTACAACTTCGACCCCAGCCTCTACGACGCCGGTACGGCCGGAGATCCCACCAACCCCAGCGGCACATTCAACAGCAACGGTTATGTTGTGGCGAAAAACAACAACGACACCACGCTGAGCGGAAGACAGTGGGGCATCGGGCCGCGCCTGGGCTTTGCCTGGTCGCCAGAAAAATTCAACAACAAGGTGGTGGTGCGCAGCGGCAGCGGATTCTACTACGACCGCGGCGAACTGTTCACCTACTTCTCGCCCGGATATGCCGCCGGCGAAGTGCATGGCGGCCCGTTCGGCGTCAGCCAGACGCAGCCCTTTGTGAACGCGCAGACCTGCTCGAACCTCCAGCCCAACCTCTACAACGGCTACATTCCCGTCTGCGATCCCGCCTACGCCAACCTCTCCGAGCCCTGGGGCGCAACCCTGGGACCGGCGCCCACCGGCAAGGCTTCCGACATTACGCAGTACCTGCCCAACGCCAACGCCGTTGCCGCCGGCGCCATTCCCTTCACCATGGGCGCCTACGACCCCAAGAACAAGCTGCCGTATTCGATCAACTACACCCTCGATGTGCAGTGGCAGCCGCGCGCCGACGTGGCCGTTGAAGTCGGTTACGTGGGCAACCTGGGCCGCCATCAGGTGATCCCGATCCCCTTCAACCAGTCGCAGATCGCTACTCCCAGCGCTCCCATCCGCGGCCAGAATTACAGCTACGGCTACACGGTCGTCGACAGCAATTACACCCCGCTCACTCTGGCCGATGGCACCAGCTATCTGACGACCTACGAGGGCGGCAACGTGGACCTGCGCGTTCCTTACGTGGGCTATTCGTCGGAGTCGATCGACTTCCGCGCGGCCGGCATCTCCATGTACAACGCCTTGCAAGTCCATGTGGACAAGCGCATGGGACACGGCCTGCAGGCCGGCGCCTCTTACACTTACTCCCACGCCACCGACGAACAGAGCGCCCTGGGCCTCTTCTATAACGGCGACAACCCGGACAACCTGCGCGGCGGCTACGGCCTTTCGGACTTCGACCGCAAACACGTGCTCAACTTTACCTACACCTACCAGTTGCGCAACTTCTACGCCGACGACTCGATCAAGGGCGCTTTCACCAACGGCTGGAGCCTGAACGGCATTACCGTCCTGCAAAGCGGACAGCCGTTCAGCGTCATCGACTACACGGGCGCGGTGGGCGGCATCTACTATAGCGTCTTCGACGGCGTCAATAACCCAGTCGTTCCCCTGGCTGCTGGCTGCAGTGCGAAGACTGCTTCCACCGGCGCTTCCGGCGCCTTCGGTACGCCCGCGCTCAAGGCCTCCTGCTTCACTCTCCCATTGCTGAATCCCGGAGACCTCAACGGCGCGGTTCCGGCCACCGATCCGTATGAAACCACCTTCGTCTCTCATGGGCAGCGCAACATCTTCCGCCAGGCCCCGCAGAAGCGCGCGGACATCTCCCTGGTGAAACTCACATCCTTCGGGGAACGCGCCAAGCTGCGCTACACCCTGGATGTCTTCAATCTGACCAACACCACCAGCTTCGACGTGACCGGCGAGAACGTTTCGCAGAACGCCAACTACAACAACTTCCCGATCGAGGGAACGCCCGCCCGTCCCACCAGCTGCGACAGCTCCAACGCAGGCCTCTACAGTTGCCCGGCCGGTCTGGGCGTCACTCTGCACACCATCGGCAGCCCGCGCCAGATCCAGATGTCATTGCGGCTGGATTTCTAACGCACGCTACTCTCATCACCAACAAAGGCGGCCCCACCGGGCCGCTTTTTTTGTGCGCCACCTTCAGGGCGGTCCGGCCCCAGGGAAAGAGCGCAAAGTTCATCTTTCGTGCGACATAGGTCGCGCTGGGTCCCCGCCTGATCTTTGCACGCGCGCAGCGCGGGCCATTCGCCGCACCCGCGGTACCGCGCAGTGCCTTGACTTCGAGCGCGCTCAAAGATGTACGGTGGAATTGTGAGAGAAACTGGTTACACCATCCGGAGCATGGCGGCGCGGTGCGGGATGACTGCGCACACCCTGCGCTATTACGAGCGCGTGGGGCTTATTCAACCCGTAGGGCGGGCGCACAACGGCCATCGCCGCTACTCCGAGGCCGACGCGTGCTGGATCGGCTTTCTGCATTGCATGAGGGCGACCAATATGCCCATCCGCGAGATGCAGCGCTACGCGGAACTGCGCGAACAGGGCGACTCCACCTCCCTCGAGCGGCGCAAGATTCTCGAAGACCACCAGGCCGGGATTGCCGCGCAGATTGTCGCTCTGCAACACGCCCATGCCTTGCTGTCGCACAAAATCTCGAACTACCGCAAGATCGAGCAGCGCATCCGCATCGGCGGGCCGGAAGAGGGCAGCCTGGAGGCCGACGTGTGCTGCCAGTTGGACGCCGAATGCACCGGTGCGGAGAAGCGCCTCGCCTCGTCCAGTCTTTAGCTGTTAGCTGTTTGGCGGGCGGCCCCGGTCCCGGGGAAGTGAATCGCGCACTGAAGGTGAGTGCCGAGGTTCCTTGCATATTAGGAATCCGGAAGACCGCGAACTTCAATCAGACTATCTCCAAATGAACGAAGACCCCCGGCTGGTTGGCCGGGGGTTTTCGTTTTAGTGAGCTTCCGTCTTCCGAATCCGCCCTCAGTTGCTGAAGAGCAGAATACCGGCGGCTTTCTCCTCGGTGGAGGTTTCGTCCGCGCTGACCGGCCTGTAGAAGAGCTGGTTCACGTTGAGGTAGACCTCCAGGAAGGCCGGCCGGGCGGTGATCTGTCCGGCAATCAGAGCCTCGGACAAGGGGTCCTCGACATAGCGCTGCAACGCCCTGCGCAAGGGGCGCGCACCGTAGCTGCGATCCGTGAGGGTCTTGTCGAGGATCCACTTCTTGGCGTCCTCGGTGACGGAGATGGTGATGGCCTTCTGCGCCAGGTTCGCGTTCAACTGCTGCACCATCAGTTCGACGATCTGCAGCAGGTCGGCGTCGTTGAGCGACTGGAAGAGAATCACCTCGTCGAGCCGGTTGAGGAACTCGGGGTTGAAGGTCTTCTTGACCTCCTGCTTGACCAGTTCCTCGACCTTGTCGCTGACAATGTCTTCGCGGTCGCTCTGGAAGCCGAGTCCCTGCTTCTTCATCAGGTGCCGGGCGCCGATGTTCGAGGTCATGATGAGGATCACGTTCTTGAAGTCGACGGTATTGCCCAGTCCGTCGGTCAACTGTCCGTCTTCAAATACCTGCAACAGAATGTTGAAGACATCGGGGTGCGCCTTCTCGATTTCGTCCAGCAGGACCACCGAATAGGGCGAACGCTTCACGCGCTCGGTCAGTTGGCCGCCCTCCTCGTAGCCCACGTACCCTGGGGGCGAACCGATCAGCTTGGAGACCGAGTGCTTCTCCATGAACTCCGACATATCGAAGCGGATCAGAGCCTTGTCCGACCCGAAGAGGAACTGGGCCAGGGTGCGGGCCATCTCCGTTTTGCCCACGCCGGTGGGACCGAGGAACAGGAAGCTCCCGATGGGCCGGTTGGGCGACTTGAGGCCGGCGCGGGAGCGGCGAATGGCGCGCGCCAGGGCGCTGATCGCCTTCTCCTGCGAGATGACGCGCTTGTGCAGTTCTTCCTCCACGCGGAGGAGCTTCTGCGTCTCTTCTTCCTTGATGCTGGTCACGGGAACGCCGGTCCAGCGGCTCACCACGTCCTCGATGTCTTCGCGGCCCACAATACCAGAGGCCGAGTCGTCGAGGTGATACTTGTCGCGCATGGCACGCAGATTTTCGCGCTCCTTGCGCTCCTCGTCGGAGTAGAAACGCGCCTTCTCGAACTCGTGGTTGGCGATGGCCGAGTCCATCCGGTGCACGATGAACTTGATGCGCTTCTGCACCTCGGTGATCTCTTCGGGCAGCGAAGTCTGGCGCAGCTTTACGCGGGCGCCGGCCTCGTCGATCAGATCGATGGCCTTGTCGGGCAGGAAGCGGTCGGGAATGTAACGGTTCGAGTGAGAGACCGCGAATTCGACGGCATCGTCCGTGTAGCTGACCGCGTGGAATTTCTCGTAGCGGTCCTTGATGCCCATGATGATCTTGATGGCGTCGGCTTCGTTCGGCGGCGGCACCTTGACGGCCTGGAAGCGGCGTTCCAGGGAGCGGTCCTTCTCGATCGACTTGCGGTACTCGGCCGGGGTGGTGGCGCCGATGCACTGGATTTCGCCGCGGCTCAGCGCCGGCTTCAGGATGTTGGCAGCGTCCAGCGAGCCCTCCGCGGAACCCGCGCCCACCAGGGTGTGCAACTCGTCGATGAAGACAATGGAGTTCTGATTCTCCATCAACTCCTTCATGATGGTCTTGAGCCGCTCTTCAAACTGACCGCGGTACTTGGTGCCAGCCACAATGAGCGAAAGATCCAGGCCCAAAACGCGCTTGTCGGCCAAAAACGACGGGACTTCCCCGTCGGCAATGCGCTGCGCCAGGCCCTCGACGATGGCGGTCTTGCCGACACCGGGCTCGCCGATCAGCACCGGGTTGTTCTTGGTGCGGCGGCAGAGAATCTGGATGACCCGCTCGAGTTCGCCGTCGCGGCCGACCAAGGGGTCAAGCTGTCCGTCCATCGCGGCCTGGGTCAGGTCGCGGCTGAACTCCGCCAGAAGGCTGGACTCGCGCTGCCGCGGCTGTTGCGGCACTTTTTCCTGCGTGACGCGGCCCAGTTCCTCGCGAATCTGCGCCAGCTTCAGGCCGCGCTCCTGCAAAATCTCCGAGGCGAAGCATTTCTCTTCGCGCAGTAGTCCCAGGAGGAGGTGTTCGGTGCCAATGTGCTTGTGCCCAAGGCGTTCGGCTTCTTCCGCCGCATAGGCCAGCACCCGCTTGCACTCGTTGGAGAGCGGCAGGTCGACGGAGGTCGAAACTTTTTCCCGGATGGTCGTGTGGGCTTCAATCTGCTTGCGAATCGACTCGACCGAGGCGTGCGAGCGCAGGAAGCGGTTGGTCAACGCCTTGTCCTCGCGCAAAAGGCCGAGAAGCAGGTGCTCGGTCTCGATATAGGGCGAGCCGAATTGGCTGGCCTCATACCGCGCAAAGAAAATTACGCGTCGTGCCTTCTCCGTATAGCGTTCGAACATATGTACTCCCCCCCCCATGATGCGGGCTTGCTGCAGACTGACCGGCGGAAGTGGCTGTCCGGTGTGCCGGCTTCAACCCAACCCGCGCGCGTCCTACTCTTGAGCGGTTCTCCAATGTACTGGCCGTTGCCGGTTCCGTGCAAGGCGCATTCTCGTCGAGAACAAGAAAAGTCGACCTGACAGCCGCGGCTTCGACTTGGCGCAACTGGAAAACCGCTTGGTACCCCGCCGCCGGAACCCAGGGAAATTCATTCAGGTCCGGACAGCTCTTTGAGATGGTAGCGGGCGATCGCTCTCACCCTGCGTCCGTCGGCGTTGGTGCTGCCGGAGGGACTTCCATCCTGCTTTTCCCAGCCGGAAAGGCGCTACCCTCTCAAGACTGCTTACACAATATAAGACTCAAACCCAGCCGGAACGGTGCTTTTTCCGTCAAATGTTGCCGGCCGGAAAGCCTGTTTGCAGTGTGCCCGCATTCCATCGGTTCGCCACCAGCTTTCCCGCTTCCAGGCGCAAGGCCCGCGTACATCGTGCGGCCAGATCCATGTTGTGCGTCACCAGAATCGAGGTCAGGCCATGTTCTGCGTGCAGTCGGGCAATCAAATCGAAGACCAGGCCGGCGGTGGCTTCATCCAGGTCGCCGGTGGGTTCGTCGGCCAAAAGCAGCCGGGGATTGTTGACCAGCGCGCGGGCCAGCGCCACTCGCTGCTGTTCGCCTCCGGAAAGTTCGCCGGGCCGATGTTCGCCGCGATCTTCCAGGCCAACTTCCCGAAGCCAGTTGGCCGCTACTGCCAAAGCTTCGCGGCGGTTGACGCCACGGGCCATCAGCGGCATGGCGACGTTTTCCAGCGCCGTAAACTCCGGCAACAAATAGTGAAACTGCCAAACGTAGCCAATCTCGCGATTGCGGAAGGCCGCGGCCTCACGCTGGGAGAGGGCGGCCACGTTGGTTGACGCGCAGTATACCGTTCCCGCGGTTGGAGTATCAAGGGCGCCCAGAATGTGCAAAAGCGTGCTCTTGCCCGCGCCCGACTGCCCCACAATGGCCACCATCTCGCCGGCTTCGATCTCCAGGTTGAGACCGCGAAAAAGCGTGAGCTTGCCGCGGGCGGTCTGGTAGGTTTTCTCGAGATTCTGGAGTTGGATCAGAGGGAGAGCGGGCTGGAGTTCGGCGCCCTGAGCCTCGTTTTCAGCCCGCAACTGGGAGTCCTGCGCAGTGCGCGGGGCCTGACTGGCAGCCGCTGTGGAGGTTTGCATCATCCGGTTGCACCTAATTTTACATGGTGAGGGCAGCAGGCGGCGGAAAGGGCGGATCCGGGCGGTCGCCGGCCCGGCCCTCACACCTGTTGCGGCAGCCTATCCTCCCTTCGGTCGAGTCTGCGCCGCCACTGTCGTCGTACACTGAATGCGTTCCTGCACGAACACGGAAACTCCGGGCGGCGACGCCGGAAACGAATCGAAGACCCAATGAAAAGACTTCTCATCGGCTTCTACGCCGTCGTCACGTTAGCTCTCCTGGCCTGGGGCTTCTACCAGGCCATCTATGTCGCCCCCCTGGACGCCATGCAGGGCGAAATCTTTCGCATCATCTTCTACCATGTGCCATCGGCTGCGGTGGCGTTCCTCTTCTTCGCCATTTCTCTGGCCGGCTCCATCGGCTACCTGGGCTACCGGCGCAACCGGCCGGATTGGGCGCAGGTCTCCGACGCCTGGGCGCTGGCCGGCGCCGAGGTTGGCGTGGTCTTCTGCACCGTCGTGCTCATCACCGGGCCGCTCTGGGGACGCCGCGCATGGGGCATCTGGTGGACCTGGGATGCGCGTCTCACCACCACCCTCGTGCTCTGGCTCATTTATGTCAGCTACCTACTCCTGCGCCGCTTTGCCGCCGGTCCGCAAATGCAGACCCTGGCCGCCGTTCTGGGCATCTTCGGCGCGCTCGACGTGCCCATCGTCTATATGTCCAACCGCTGGTGGCGTACCCAACACCCGGCCCCCGTCTTCGGCGGTGGCGAGGGCTCGGGCATGGACCCGGTCATGAAGCATGCTTTGGGGTGGAACCTCCTCGCCTGGTTCGCCTGGGGCCTGTTGATCCTGGCTCTGCGCTATCGCGTCGAGCGTCAGCAGCAGAAATACGACGTCGAAGAGGCGCAGGCTGCCCTGGCTGAGTTGTAACCGGCGAAAGCCCACCCCAGAACGAGGAGAAATATGGACCAAAGAGCCATTCTCGATCACCAGTTCACCGTCGCCGCCTACGCCGCCACCTGGGCCATTCAACTGGGCTATCTGGCCTGGCTCGGCCTGCGCTGGCGTGCGCAAAAGCGTGCCAACGCGCGCTCCAGCCGCATTCCGCGCTAATGGCCCGGCGGCAATTCAACCGGCTTGGAATCATCTATTTGTGCACGGTAGGCTCCCGACGGCCTCGGAACCTGCTTTTTGCCACGCTCAATCGGTTTTGCGGAATACCACCAAAGGGTTACAGGCATCCCACAAGTTGCTCGGAAATTGCGGTCTTCGTGGTATTTTAGTTTTTTCTAATCCAGTCGATGATTCATATGTGGACAGGATGCAAGATGATCCACAAGGAGAATTGCTGCAATGCATGACCTTTTAATTGCCCTGGCTTTCATCGGTATGGTTATCGCTCCCGCTATTGTCGCTGCCAAGTCCGGCTCAGATACTACAGACGAAGGTGACTGAGCACTTCGAACCCAACTCTTCATACGCCGCCGCGAATCTGTTTTGCTGGCGTGCAACCTGAACCCTTACGCAGGGCAAGCGAACTGGCCCACGCAGGATGCCGCGCCACAGTAAGAAATTGCTCTTCGCCGCCCCACCCGGTAAACTTGGGATTTGAGGGGCAAACATGTTGGTAGTCATGAAAACGCAGGCCACGCCGTTAGAAATTCAGGCGGTCTGCGAGTACATTGAACAATTGGGTTTCCGCGCCCATCCACTCCCTGGAGCCGAGCGCACCGCCATCGGCATCACCGGCAACAAGGGCGAAGTGGAACGCGGCAACATCGAAGCCCTCTCCGGCGTCGCCGAAGTCATTCACGTCACCAAGCCGTATAAACTGGCCAGCCGCGACGTCAAAGAAGAAGACACCATCATCCGGTTCCCCGGAACCGACGCCACCATCGGCGGACGCAATCTTGCCGTGATCGCCGGCCCCTGTTCCATCGAGAGCCGCGAACAGGCCTTCTCCATTGCCGAAAAAGTCGCAGCCTCTGGCGCGCAATTCTTTCGTGGCGGCGCCTACAAGCCCCGCACTTCTCCCTATGCATTTCAAGGTTTGGGTATCGAAGCCCTGCGCATTATGGCCGATATCCGTTCGCGCTTCGGCCTGCGCATCATCACCGAAGCCATCGACAGCGAGAGCCTCGGCCTGGTTGCCGAATGGGCCGACGTGGTGCAGATCGGCGCCCGCAACATGCAGAACTTCTCCCTGCTCAAGAAGGCCGGCAAGCTGCGCAAGCCGGTGCTGATCAAGCGCGGCCTCTCGGCCACCCTGGAAGAGTTCCTCATGGCCGCCGAGTACGTGATGAGCGAGGGCAACTACGAGGTCATCCTCTGCGAGCGCGGCGTGCGCACCTTTACCGACCACACCCGCAACACTCTCGACCTGAGCATCATTCCCGCCGTCCAACGGCTTAGCCATCTGCCCATTCTGGTCGATCCCAGCCACGGCACCGGCCGGCGCGACAGCGTCCTGCCCATGGCCCGAGCCGGAGTTGCCGCGGGCGCTGACGGCATCATCGTCGAGGTCCATGACCACCCCGAAAAAGCTCTCTCCGACGGCCCCCAGTCCATCTATCCGGAACAATTCGCCACCATGATGAACGAACTCGAGCAAATTGCTCCGGTAGTGGGTCGCAGTCTGCCCCGCAGCATCCAGGTTGAGACCGCCAGGGCGTAAACTCATGACCGTCTCTCGCCGTGGCCCCATCCCGAGCGGTACGCATGGCTTTGTCATCGAGCGTGGTCGCACAACCCGCACCCTGACGCTCGGTGGGCCACAAATGCCGGCTGCCCCAGGTTTCGCATCTCAAACCTGGGATTCCGCCAAAGTCCAAGGGAGAGGCCGCCGTTGAGCCGCCGCAAGAGTCCCATGAACCTCAAGTCCACCTCCGCCTGTTTTGTCCCCCTCGCCCTGCTGGCCCTCACGGTCACCGGCTGCCGCTCCCACGACTTCCCGCAGTACCCGGCCAACTATCGCGAATATGCCTACGTCACCAACGGCGGCAGCGGCACCGTCAGTGTCTACGACGTGGTCAACGTGCGCCTGGACCGCGAGCTGCCCGTGGGCCAGCACCCGGTCGCGGTCGCCGCCAGCCCCACCCGCAACGAAGTGTACGTGGTCAACTCGGGTTCTGACGCCGGACAGGGTTCGGTCACCGTCCTCAACGCCGAAAACAACTCCGTCGCGGCCACCATCCAGGTCCATGGGCAGCCGGTTTCCATCGAGATCGCTCCTGCGGGCGACCTGGCCTACGTAGCCAACGCCGGCTCCAACACCATCTCCGTCCTCGACCTCAAGGCCCGCCAGCAGATCGCCGCCATCGGCGCCGGCGAAAAGCCTGTCGCCGCACGTCTCTCGCCGGACGGCAAAACCCTGGTGGTCGCCAACCGCCAGGGCAACAGCGTGAGCCTGGTCGATTTGCCCAGCCGCAGGGTGCGCGCTGTCTTCGAGAACTGCCCCGGCGCATCCGACGCCGTGTTTCTCCCCGACTCTTCCAAAGCGTTTGTGGCCTGTTCCACCGGTCACCAGGTGATGGTCATCGCGCTGGCCCACGCCGAAGTCAGCCCCACCGCTCACCCCGCCAAGTCCAGCCCCTCTCAACCCGGCCCCGCCCAGCCCGACCGCCTGGAAGCGCTGCTCGACGTGGGCCAAGGCCCCGTGAACCTGGCTCTCAAGCCCGACGGCGGCGAACTCTTCGTCTCCAACTCTCTGAGCAATTCGATCTCCGAGATCTACAACGGCACCGACGAAGTCGGCAACACCTACATGATCGGGGACGACCCGGTCCGCGGCCTGGTTTCGAACGACAATTCCAAGCTCTACGTGGCCGGCTTCAACTCCCAGTTCGTCACCGTCTATTCCATCGACGACGGCAAGCGCCTCTACCCCTCCATTCACGTAGGCGACGGTCCAACCGCCCTGGCGTTTTCCTCCTCCGGACTGTTGCTCTTTGCCGTCGATTCCCGCTCCGGCGACGTGGCCGTGGCCCGCACAGCCACGCGTTCCCTCTTCACCCTCCTTCCCGCCGGCCGCAACCCGAATGCCATTGTCATCAAGGCTTTCAAGCTTCCCTAGCTTCCTCCAGGCATTACCGCAAACGTTGTACTCCCAGACCGGAACCGCAATACACTGAATTTGTGCCGGGCTTTCACATTGAACACTTTGGCTGCCGGGCCGCCCGCGCCGATGGCGAAGCGGTGGGCAGCCACTTGCGCGCCGCGGGTCTCTCAGAACTCCAGCCCTCGGTGGCCGACGTGGTGGTGGTCAACACCTGCAGCGTGACGGCCGAGGCCGATCGCGCCGCCCGCGCCTTCATCCGCCGCGCCCACCGCCTCAACCCTCAGGCGCGGATTGTCGTCGCCGGCTGCTATGCCCAGCGCGCACCGGGCGAGCTGGCCGCCCTGCCCGGAGTGGCCGCCGTGGTGGGCAACAGCCACAAGGCCCTGGCGCCCGAAATTGCCCTGCGCCTGGCTCAGTCCCCGGTAAACTCAAGCCCAGTTTCAGATCCCGCGCTGGTTTCCGTGCAATCGCTCCTGGCTGCCAGCATCCGCCCCGCTGTAGCCCCCATCTGGGCCGACGACCGCTTCGCCCACTCTTTTCTTGAAGAGACGCAACTGGTTCCCGCCGCGCAAACCCGGCCCAACCTCAAAATTCAGGAAGGCTGCGGCAATCGCTGCACCTTCTGCGTGATCCCCCAGACGCGCGGCTCCTCCAGGAGCCTCTCCGGTGCAACCGTTCTCCGCCAGGTCGAAGGCTTCGTCGCCGCCGGGGGCAAGGAACTGGTACTCTCCGGAATCAACCTGGGCCGCTGGGGGCGCGACTTTCCGCGTTCCGAGGCCAACTCCGGCGACCTCTCCTCTCCGCGCACGCTGGCCGGCCTGGTGCGCGCGATCTTTCGCCGCACAACGCTCGACCGGCTGCGCCTCAGTTCCATCGAGCCGATGGACTGGGACGCCGAACTGATCAGTTTGATGGCGGAGTTTGGCGGAACGCGCCTCGCCCACCACGTGCATCTGCCCCTCCAGTCCGGCTCCGACGGCGTCCTCCGCCGCATGCACCGCCGCTATCGCCCCTGGCATTACGTGGAGAAGGTAGAAGCCCTGCGGCGCGCCGCCGGGCCGGATCTGACCCTGGGCGCGGACCTGATGGTGGGCTTTCCCGGCGAAACCGACGCCGAGTTCGATCAGACCGTGGCGCTGATTCGCGCCCTGCCCTTCGGCTATTTGCACCTGTTTCCCTTTTCGCCCCGTCCCGGCACGCCCGCCTGGGCCCTCCACGCCGAGCAGCCCGTTCCGGCGCCGGTGGTCGAGGAGCGCATGGCGTCTTTACGCGCCCTTGCGACAGATAAGAGCAAAACCCACCGGAGGGGTTTTGTGGAAAGGGAACTCGAGGTCCTCACCCTGCACACGCCCCCCGCGCTGGAGAGCCAGGGTCGCACCGCTGCCTTGTCGGAGAACTTTCTGCCCGTCGAACTCGATGCCCGCCTGCCCGCCAATCAACTGGTGCGGGCGCGCGTGACCGGACTTTCCGCCGAGGGTGCGCTCCATGCGACCGTGCAAGCCGTCGCCGGTGAATTCTGACCTTTTGGCTGGGCTGAGGGCCGAGCGGGCCGGGACTCAGGGTCCGCAGACCCGCAGCGGCCTTGCCCACAAACCCTCTGTTCCGGAGAACCGGGCAAATGCTATACTCAGTGTGCGTACGTGTGCCCGCGGCAATTCCGGCAGACCCCCGGAAGGTGGGCAGCGGCGACTCTTGGAGGAGCACCATCGCACTCGACAAACGTTCGGCAAAGTCCTTTATCCGCATCAACGACCGTATTCGTGCGCGCGAGATTCGCGTAATTGACGAAAACGGCGAGCAACTCGGCATCCTGCCGCCCTTCGAGGCGCTCAAGATTGCCCGCGAACGCGGCCTTGACCTGGTCGAAGTTTCGCCCAACGCGGTTCCCCCCGTCTGCCGCATTCAGGATTACGGACGCTTCCTCTACGAGAAGGAAAAGAGCGAACGCGCCGCCAAAAAGAAGCAGAAGATTATCGTGATCAAGGAAGTCAAGTTCTCCGTCACCGTGGACGAGCATGACTATCAGACCAAGAAAAATCAGGCGGTCAAATTCCTGGTTGGCGGCGACAAGGTCAAGGCCAGCCTGCGCTTCCGCGGGCGGCAGATGGCTCACCGCGACCTGGGCTACAAGATCGTCAACAAGCTGATCCAGGACATCGGGGATGCCGGCATCGTGGAGTTCATGCCCCGCATGGAAGGCAACGTCCTGCACGCGATCATCGCCCCCTCGAAGAAGCAGGAAGCGCCCAAGCCCAAGCCGCCCGTGGCTCCGCAGCCGCCGGCCGCCGCCGCGCCGCGTCCTTCGGTTTCTCCCGCTCCTCCGGCTCCTCAGGTTCCTCAGGATCCTCCGGTTCCTCAGGCGCAGTAAGCCGCCTGTTTCTCTTGCATGCGCATCGGCCGCCTCTTGGGGCGGCCGGCGTTGTTTGAACGGGTGCGGCCGGCCCCGCCGGCGCCGCAGCCACCCAGCCACCCGGCCCTGGTCGCTCTTCACCCTGGTTTGCGCTATACTGATTGAGGCCCAAAGACGGCAGGGAAGCCCCTGTCTAACGGGTTCTGCGGCGGGGCCACTCAGCCCAGCCGAAAAACGAGAAGAAAATGCCCAAGTTGAAGACCCATACGGGCGCGAAAAAGCGCTTCGCAAAAACTGGCACCGGCAAAATCAAGCGGCACCAGACCAAGACGCGGCACATCCTTACGTCGAAGTCGCCCAAGACCAAGCGGAAACTGGGAAAAACTCTCATGGTTTCCGACGGCGACTACTTGAAGGTAGCGCGCATGATTCCCTACGCCTGATTGCTGTGCCGCCTCCTGAAAGAGGCGGCGCTTCAGGGCCCCGGCAAACGCGTTACTCGGGCCCCCGGCATTCCGGACAACTTTCCTCCCCGGATGCCGAGAAATCCAGGCTTGCATGAGCGAGTGAAGAGGTTTACCGCCCTGCCCCCACGGGTTCGGGCCTCCTGCCTCCAGCCGCGATGACCACGAACGCAAAACGGAGAATACCCAATGCCCCGCGTAAAACGCAGTACCAAGCGGAACGACCGCCGCAAAAAGATTCTTGACCGAGCCAGCGGCTACTTCCTCACCAAATCCAAGCTCTACCAGGCAGCCCAGGAAGCCGTCGAACGCGGCCTCAAGTTCGCCTACACCGGCCGCAAACAGAAGAAGCGCCAATTCCGCTCTCTGTGGATCGTCCGCATCTCGGCCGCAGCCAAGCTGAACAACTTCAGCTACTCGCAGCTCATCAACGGCCTCAAGAAGGCTGGCGTCGAGCTGGATCGCAAAATCCTCTCCGACATCGCCATCAAGGACGCCGCCGGCTTTACTGCTCTGGTCGAGAAGGCCAAGTCCACGCTCGCCGCAGAAAACACGGCAGCGTAAGAGCGAGTCAGCAAGTCAGCGAAACGGCCCGGGATCCTCAGGATTCCGGGCCGCTTGCTTTTGGAATCAATAAGCGCTCGATTTCCCTTTCGAGCAGCCTCACTTCCCAAGCGGCAGCGATTCCTGGCTCAACCTTCATTCGTCTGGCCTCAGGCTCGCGATGCGAAGCGGTTGCCCCACGCAGTGGTTTATCCTGACCATTACGCATATGAGTGAAGACATCCCTAATCTGACGGCATTTGACGACGCCGCGCTGGACCGGGCCTTTGCGGCGGTAGAGCGCCAGGCGCGAGAAGCAGCAGCGGCAGTGGACGGCGAGGCGGCCGCAGAGGCTTTTCGCCTGGAGTGGCTGGGCCGCAAGCAGGGCCGGTTAAACCTGGTCTCAGGCCGCTGGCTCAAAGCCGCGCCCCCTGATGCCAAGAAAGCTCTGGGCGTGCGCTTCAACGCCCTGAAGGCGCTGGTCGAGCAGTTGTTGGACCAGGCCGCGGGCGCGGGTCCGACCGACGCGGCGCTCAAGGCCGAGGCCATCGACATTACCCTGCCCGGCACCGAGCGGCTCACCGGCGCCGAGCACCCCATCACCCGCACGCTGAACGAAATCACCAGTGTTTTTGCGGCGCTGGGCTATTCGGTAGGCGTGGGGCCGGAGGTCGAAACCGACTTCTATAACTTCGAGAGCATGAACTTTCCGCCCGGCCATCCGGCCCGCGACACGCAGGACACGCTGGTGATTGCCAACCAGGAGCGCCGGCCTCAGCGGGATCGCCTTCTGCTGCGCACGCACACTTCGCCCGTGCAGATGCGGACCATGGAGTCGCAGCCGCCTCCGGTGCGCATCGTGATTCCCGGCAAAGTCCATCGCAATGACGCGACAGACGCCACGCACTCGCCGATCTTCCACCAGGTGGAAGGCCTCTGCGTAGACACCAACATCACCTTCAGCGATCTGAAGGGCACGCTGGACCACGCCATGAAGGCGCTGTTCGGTTCGGCCGTGAAGACGCGCTTTTTTCCCTCGTTTTTCCCCTTCACCGAGCCCAGCGCCGACGTGCAGATCAGTTGCATCTTCTGCGGCGGCAAGGGCTGCCGCAAATGCAAGGACTCGGGCTGGATCGAGTTGCTGGGCTGCGGCATGGTGGACCCCGTGGTCTTTGCATTCGCTGCGGAAAAGCAGCCGGGCTACGACTCGAAGAAGATTTCCGGCTTCGCCTTCGGCATGGGCGTGGAACGCATCGCCATGATGAAGTACGGTATCAGCGAGATCGGGCAGCTTTATGCCGGAGATATGCGATTCTTGGGACAATTTGTCTGAGAATTGCAGCAAGTTAGCGTGCGCTGCGCGCACAATTGCGAGCTAGCAAGTTAGCTGCAGTGATAAGGGAGCAGACGGTAATGCCCAGAACCAGGCATTTTAGGGATTTGGTGGTCTGGCAGAAAGCGATGGATCTGGCTCGCCAGGTCTATCTTCAGACGGAAGAGTTTCCCAAGGCGGAGACCTTTGGCTTGCGAATGCAGATGCGCCGCTCCGCAGTTTCAGTGGCTAGCCATACCGCCGAAGGGCACGGAAAGCTGACGGACGCGGAATTGCGGAAGTCGCTGGGGTCGGCGCGAGGTTCGCTTTATGAATTTGAGACGCAAAACGAGTTGGCCTGCGGACTGGGGTTTATTGCAGACGATTCCAGCCTGAAATTGCTCGAGCTTGCAACGGAGACCGCTAAACTCATCAACGGTCTATTGGGCGTATTGGAACCCTGATATCGCTCCGGCGAAACCGGCTAACTCGCTAACTTGCAATTGTGCGCGCAGCGCACGCCAACTAGCTAACAGGAATACCCATGAAAATACTTTCGAAATGGCTTAGAGCTTATCTGCCGGGATTGCCGGTAAACGATGCGCAACTGGCAGAAGACCTCACCCTGCGCGGCATTGCTGTCGACGGCACATACGATCTGGGGCCGGGCAACGGCTCGTACTTCGAGATGGACATCACCACCAACCGTGTGGACGCCATGAATCACTATGGCGTGACGCGGGAGGCTGCGGCGATCTATGGGTTGGCGCTGCCTGCGCTGGAGTATGCACCGCCCGAAGCCCGCCCGTCCGGCCAGGATTTTCCCGTGCGCATCGAGGCCCAGGACGCCTGCGGTCGCTTCACGGCGCGGGTGCTGCGCGAGGTGAAGATTGCCGACACGCGCGACTGGTTCGCGGGAGCAGAGGTCTCCACGTACTTTGGCCTGCTGGAGCAGAAGTGCATCTCAAACGCCGTCGACGCCACCAACTATGCCTGGCTGGCGATGGGTCAGCCCACACACGTCTTCGATCTGGACAAGATCGAGGGCGGCATCGTGGTGCGCCGCGCCAAGAAGGGCGAGCGGCTGAAGACCCTGGACGGCGTGGAGCGCACTCTCGATCCCGAAGACCTGGTGGTGGCCGACGAAGTCAAGGCTCTTGGCCTGGCCGGCGTGATGGGCGGTTGGGACACCATGATTACGCCTTCGACCACGAATGTTTTGGTTGAAGCGGCGTGGTTCGATCCAGTGGCGGTTCGCCGGACGGCGCGCCGCCACGGCCTGCACACCGACGCCAGCCATCGCTTCGAGCGCGGCGCGGATTTCAACGCTGCGCCGGTAGCTTCGGCGCTGGTCGCGAGCATTCTGCTGGCCAGCGGCGGATGGATTGAAGGCGATCTGGTAGACGTGCGTGTTCCCGCCATTGAATCTCGGACCGCCAGCCGCAAGCCGATCGAGTTGGCGCTGAGTGAAGTCCATCGGATTCTTGGCACGACGATCGACGACGAAGGCATTACCGCCGCGACCGTCGAAGTGGTGCTGAAGGCTCTGGGGTGCGGGCTAGCGGAGTTAGCAAAAGCGAAGGACAATTCCGCCTGGCTGGTGACCCTGCCCAGTTGGCGCCTGGATGTGGAGCGCGAGATCGATCTGATTGAAGAAGTCGCGCGTGTTTACGGCTACAACCGCTTTGCCAACACGCTTCCCGCCTTTGGCGAAGGAGTGCGCGCGCTGCCCTGGGCGGAACGCGAAGCCACCGTGCGCCGCACGCTTCTGTCAGCCGGATTCCACGAGGCCATTGCCAGCACCTTCTGTTCGGCGGCCGAGGCCGCGCTGACCGCGCCGCAACCCGGCCTGGTTGTGCCTTTGGGCAATCCCCTCAGCGAAGAGGCAGGTGTGATGCGGCCGTCGCTGGTGCCGGGAATGCTGTCCATGGTGGCCGGCAACCTTCATCGCGACGTGAGCGATGTGCGGCTCTTCGAGCTGGGCACGGTCTTCAGCGGAACTACCGAGAAGGTGGACGAGCGGCCCGCGCTGTCCTTTGGCGCCGTGGGCAGCCTGCCGGAGCAGGGAGCGCTGCATGCCGGGCGCGTCCTCGATTTCCACGATGTGAAGGGCGTAGTCGAGCAGGTGGTGGGCCGCTTTCAGGCGCGCTCCGTGTATTTCGACTGCTTTCCTGCCGAGGCGGGCCTCACGCCGGAGTGGCTGCATCCCTATCGCTCGGCCCGTGTGGCTGTCGCAGGCGAAACGGTGGGCTGGTTCGGCCAACTGCATCCCCGCGAACAAGCGGCGCGCAAGCTCAAGGAACCGGTGCTGGTGGGCGAACTCTACCTGGATCGGCTGTACAAATTGCCGCTCGCCAAGCCCGCGGCCCGCGAAATCTCCCGCTTCCAGCCCGTTCGCCGCGATTTCTCCCTGGTTCTGGGCGAGAACATTGCATGGGAGAAAATTGACCGCGCACTGGCCGGCTTGCAGATCCCCGAGATGGTGGAGTGGCGCGCGCGCGAAGTCTTTCACGACGCCAAACTGGGCCAGGGCGAGTACGCGCTGCTGCTGGGCGCGACCTTCCAGGCTCCCGACCGCACTCTCCGCGAAGAGGAACTAACCCGCTTCCAGGCGCAGGTGGTGGAGGCTGTTGGCAAGGTAGGCGCCCGCCTGCGCAGTTAGGCTGGAAACCGGCTCGACTGGCGCTATACTTGCACGGACAAGGTAGGTTTTGTTGGAGGTTTTAGCGATGTCGCAGTTTACCTGGGAGCCGGAAGCCGTCGAAGAAGCGCAGCCGGAATTGGAAATGCAGGAGCCGGTAGCGGAGTCGATTGAGCAGCCGATTGATGAGTCGGTGGCGGAGCCGGTCGAAGAGTCCGGTGCCCTGGCCCTGAGCGTGGACGAGTTCTCGGCCTTGGAGGAGCGGATTCTGCGCGCCGTGAACCTGGTCAAGCGCGAGCGTCTGGCCCGCGCCGATGCCGAGGAGCGCGCCAACCAGGCGGAAGAGCAACTCCGCCAGCAGATGCCCCTGGCAGATCGTTTGCAAGAGGAAGTCAACCTGCTGCGCACCGAGCGCAACCAGGTGCATCAGCGCGTCGAGAAGCTCCTGGCGCAACTGGATGCGCTGGAACTGTGAGGTAAAGCTTGGCTGAAGCCACAACTCAATCCGGAAGCGCGGCAGGCTACGTCACGGTCAAAATCTACGACCAGACCTATCACCTCTCCGGCCAGAACCCGGAGCACATCCGCCGCCTGGCCGCGTCGGTCGACGCCAAAATGCGCGCGGTGGCAGCCCGCGGACGCACCGTGGACTCGCTCCGCGTCGCCGTCCTGGCCGCGCTGAATCTGGCCGACGAGCTTTCCCAGGCGCTGGGACAGTCCGCACCCGGCGAGGTCCATTCTGGCCATGAGCGCGCCGCCAACCTGCGCGGACTGCTGGACCAGGTGCTCGAGGACGAGCGCAAGACCGGATCGTAAACGGACCCTGTGCCGTGGTTGCCTCCCGGTGGAAGCCAACCGCTCGCTCTTGGCTCGATGGAGGTGCGGTTTGCTTTGGTCGCCGTTTACCGTTTTGGGCGCGACCTTCCCGAAATGAAGGGAAGAAACCGTACCACACCGTGCCATGCCAATACAAGACTTGTAATTCTCCGCCGGGACCCATACTATCCGCAATAGAAACCGGCCTGCAAAGCAGGTGGGCGATCAACGCTGGTTGAACCAACATTCAATGAACAGGGGCTCAACTCGACAATCGGTTCTGTGTGCCGTGTCCGCCAGTCCGGAATGCCTAATGAACCGCGGAGAGCTCCACCGTCTTAGGACGGGTTCACCAGCGCATCAACCACGGCCCAGCGGGCCGGATTCTACCCTTCCTTGCAACCCCTGAAAGTACGTCCCAAGACTGGATGCCGTATTCTGACACTGGTGCATCCAGTCCTCTTCCACATCGGTTCGCTCCTCATCCCGTCCTATGGCGCCTCGGCTGCCGTTGGCGTGCTGCTGGCGCTGTTTCTGGCGCAGCACACGGCGTCGAGCGCGGGCGTAGCCCCCCACCAGGTCTGGAATCTCTGCATCACGGCGTTATTCACAGCCCTGGCCGGTTCGCGGCTGCTTCTGGTTGCGCTCAACTTCACCGCTCTCCGCGTTCATCCCGGGTGGCTTCTGGCTCTGGCCATGATTCATCACCCCGTGCTGGCTGCTTTCGCCGCTGGGTCGGCCGGCGTGGCGGCGCTCGTCTATGGCCGCTGGCAGAAGATGCCGTTCGGGGCCACCGCCGACGCCCTGGCCGCGCCCCTGGCCCTGGGATTGGCCTTCGAGCAACTAGGCGCCCTCATGGCCGGCTCCGGTTATGGCGTGGAAGCCGGCTCCGGACTCGCGGCGCGCTGGGCAGTGACCTATTCCAATCCCCTGGCTGCGCTGTGGAGCGGCGTTCCTCTCGGTATTGCACTGCATCCGGTGCAGGCCTACGCCGCGCTTGCCTTCCTCACCCTCGCTGCGCTCCTGCTGGTCTGGCTCCCGCAGCGCCGCCAACAGGGCGATGCCGCTGGACTCTTCCTGCTGGGGTCGGGCGTGGCCATTTATTTCACTGAGTTCTGGCGCGACCCCGAGGGACGGGGCACTCTGCTGGGCGGCGCGCTCAACGGCCCCCAGGCAGCGGCGGTCCCCATGGTTGTGGCGGGCGCTCTGCTGCTGCTCGAACGCAAAGCATCGCGCACACGTACGGAATCCGATAGCGAGGCCGCTCATGGCTAAGAAAACAGCGGTAAAACGCGTAAAGGCGACGGGCAGCGCTTCCAGCCCTGCCATCCGCACACCCAAATCCACTCAACCTTCAATTTCCAAAGCAAGCTCGTTTGTGCACTCTCCAGTCATTGAGCCCGTCCCCGCCATCCCTGAACCCACTCCGGTGCGCACCATCGATGCGCCGGTGGAAGCGGCCGGACAGCGGCTCGACCAGTTCCTGACCGCGCAAATCGAAGGCGTCAGCCGCTCGCGAGTGCAACTGCTCATGGAGCAGGGCGGCGTGCTGGTCGATGGCGTGCGCGAAAAAGCCTCGCTGAAGCTGCGCGGCGGCGAGCACATCGAGGTGACCGGCGAGGCCCATCCCGAGCCCCTCAAGGCCACCGCGGAAGACATTCCCCTGGACGTGGTCTATGAGGACGCCGACCTGGCCGTGGTCAACAAGCCGGCCGGCATGATGGTGCACGCTGGCGCTGGCCAAAATGAAGACGCCCGCAGCAAGGGAACCCTGGTGAACGCGCTGCTCTTCCGCTTCAAAAAGCTTTCTTCGACCGGCGGCGATCTGCGCCCCGGCATCGTCCACCGGTTGGACAAGGACACCAGCGGCCTCATCGTCGTGGCCAAGAACGACCGCACCCATACGGCCCTGGCCGAGCTGTTTTCCTCGCGCCAGATCAAGAAGACTTACATCGCGCTGGTCGAGGGCGTCGTGGAGCGGCCCAAGGGCACCATCAACGCCTCCGTCGGCCGCGATCCGCTCCACCGCACCCGCATGACCGCCAAGCCCCAGGAAAATGCCCGCACCGCCGTCTCCCACTACGAAGTGGTGCGCCGGCTGGTCACGCGCTTCGGCAAATTCACCCTGGTCAAGGTGCACATCGAGACCGGCCGCACCCACCAGATTCGCGTGCACATGGCGTCGATCAACCATCCGGTCGTCGGAGACACGCTCTATGGCGGATCGGGGCAGTTGACCGATCAGGTCGCTTCGCAGGCCGCGCAGTCCAAGTCCGCCCGCCGCAATTCAAATCCCGAGCGTTTGCGCCTGGGACGCAACTTTCTGCACGCCGCGCAACTCGAGTTCCCCCACCCCAAAACCGGCAAGTTGCTGCAACTGGAAGCGCCGCTGCCCGCTGAACTGGAGAGCTACCTGGCCCTCCTTGAAGCCGCGTCGGCGAGCCCAAAGGCATAACCGCCGGGAGCACTGGCACGAACCACGGTTGCGATTGATAAAATGAGGACGCTATGAACAGGAAGATTTCAGGATTCGTGCTCGCTGTGGCGTTTACAGCGGCCGCTCTCGACGCACAGCAACCCGCGGCCCCTCCCGCGGCTCCACCTGCCGCCCAGCCCGCGCCGGCAGCGGCTGCACAAACTCCATCCGCCGCGGCCGCCGATCAGCAGATCGATGCCAATGCACCCGTCGTGCATTTGAATGCCAATGAGGTTAACCTCATCTTCACCGTTACCGACAAGCACGGGCACTATATTCCCAACCTGCGCCAAAGCGACTTTGCCCTGCTCGACGACCAGAAGGCGCCCTCCAAGGTCACCTCCTTCCGGCAGCAGATCAACCTGCCCCTGCGCGTGGGCATCGTCATCGATGCCAGCACCTCCATCCGCACCCGCTTCCAGTTTGAGCAGCAATCGGCCAGCGAATTTCTGCTGTCGGTCATCAAGGCCCGCAGCGATCGCGCTTTCGTGATGGGCTTCGACTCCACGCCGACCATCGAGCAGGACTGGACCAACAACCTGGATGGTCTGCAAACAGGCATCAACCGCCTGCGCCCCGGCGGTGGCACCGCGCTCTTTGACGCCGTCTACACCGCCTGCCGCGACAAGCTGCTGGATGTATCCCGCGGCCAGGAGCCTGTGCGCAAGGCCATGGTGCTCATCTCCGACGGAGAAGACAACCAGAGCCGCGTCCGTCCCGACGAGGCTGTCAAAATGTGCCAGCGCGCCGAGACCATCATCTACGCCATCAGCACCAACTGGACGCCCACCCGCGGCCAGGGCGACAAGGCGCTGTCGCAGATGGCCGATGCCACCGGTGGCCAGGTCTTCTTTCCTCCCACAGCCGAGGAAATGTCAAACAGCTTCCACGACATCGAAGAGGAACTGCGCAGCCAGTATGCGCTGACCTATGTGCCGGCGGATTTCAAGTATGACGGCGGATTCCGCCCCATCTATCTCTATAGCAACGACCGGCGTTACCAGGTCCGCGCCAAGAAGGGCTACTTCGCGCCGCGCCAGTAACAAAGCCTGCAGTTGGTCGGTAGCCCACCTGCCCGTAGAAGTCAGCCCAACCACAGAAAATGGGTGCCCCAGCTGGCAGGAAAAGTCAGGCCAACCACAGAAAATGGGTGCCCCAGGTGACGGGATAAGTCGGCCCAACCAAAGAAAATGGGTGCCCCAAGTGACGGGATAAGTCGGCCCAACCACAGAAAATGGGTGCCCCAGGTGCCTCGCTTTTGGGCACCTGGGAAACCACAGACCTTGGCAGGCCGGTTTTGCTCTTCCCGACATGTGTCGTGATGAGTAGACCGGGCGGGTGGCTCCGGTCCCGATCATCGTTTCCAAGGGCCGGGGATATCGATACGATGCAAGCGCCGACGCCAATTCGTCTGCCATATACCCCTACGACGCCACCCCACGCTTCTCTTTTCAGCGAAGCGTCTGCCATACCCTCAAATTCCACCGGCAAAGAACGAGACTCAGAATCAGCCAATGCCTACTTTGGACCCTGCGAATTCGCTCTGAGCCTGGCAAGGTCCCTTTGCGTAGATTTCAGCCCCATCCGCGCATAATGTCTTTACGGAAGCTCTGCATAAGTTCGCTTTGTAACAGGGCATGCCTTTAGTCGTGCCGTAAGTGGCACAAAAGGAGTGGGCTTTAGCCCCTGAGGGAAAGTAGTTAGAAAATCGGACACTTGATCAGAGGTTCTTCAAGCACCACCCTTCAGCTCGTCCCGTTTCAGAACAGGACCGCCCTCTGCTGTCCGCATTTGCTCCACCCTTCGATTCTTTCTCTTCATCTCTCACCGATTTCTCCCCCCATGCGATGAAATAGACGAGTGCGATTCCAAGAGTTCTCCAATGCGCTCGCCGTCACGGCATCGTCTTTCTGAGCGGATGCCGCCAGGGGCGCCAGGGAATCGGACAGGCCGCGGCAAGGCTGTGCGGACAGGGGGGATGCGGTGATCCGGCAGGCAATATCGTGTGACATCTGTGGAACGGAGAAGAAACAGACCAACCACTGGTTTGTGGCCCACGACCAGGGGGGAGAGTTGCGGGTCAGCGGTTGGAGTTCCCGCAATCGCTTGCGTCCGGGGACAAAGCACCTGTGCGGGCAAACCTGCCTGCACAAGCTGGTGGACGAGTTTATGGCCAGAACGCTGGCTGGGCGCGTACAGCCGCCCGCGGCGGAAGGGGCCAAGGCCGGGGAACAGACCCCGGGCATCGACGCCAGCTTGACCTCGGGCGCAGCCTATCAGGACCAGGACTTCGAATCCTCAGCGCGGCTGATTGAGACGCCCGCTCCGCCTTCCGTGTCCCGGCCGCCGCTGCGGATGCCCGAACTGGTGCCCGCGGCGTCCAGGGCGCATGCGGCCGAAGCCGTCGTCACGCCGGAGGAGCCCCCCCGCTATACTTCGCGCAACTGGCGCGCCGAAGCTTGGGAGCGCGAACGCGATCGGGAGTTGCACGGCGCCGAGCGACCTTCAGAGATCTCCGCCCGCCGCCGTTCAAATTGACGGCAAATGCAATCGGATTGTGAGGCTGTCGTGTGGATGGATTTGGTTCTGTTTCTTCTGGCCCTGTTTCCGCTGGCCTTCTCCAACCAGGTTGCTTGCAATGAAATGGAAGACAACCGCGGCCCGAGCTGACTCGATCACTCACTGACTTGTTGAGTTCCTGCCCGCGCCACCAGGCGCAGAAAATCGCTCTCTCCGAGGATGCGAATAGCCTGTCCTCTGGCCATGAGCTGTTCCGCCATCAAGTGCTTTGAACTCTTTTGAGGACCGGTCCTCCTCTGCAGAGTCCGTCCGCCCACCACCAGCAAGGTGGTGTGCCGGTTGACGCCACTTTCCACCGAGCATCCAGCGGCTGCGGCCGCGTCGGCGGCTTCAGGCCGGGAAATCGACAACGATCCGGTAAACACCAGAACTTCGCCGAATAACTCACCTTCCGGATTGCCCTCTCTCCTGACTTGCTCCGGATAACTTCTCACACGCCTTGGCGCAGGTACGGTGGACACAATTGGTTCCGCTGCGCGGACAAGCCACTGCCGGGGGCTGAGTCCGGTTTCGGCCATGGCGCGGAGCACCAGCAAGCCGGCGCATCGCGCATCTTCAAGCGCATCGTGGGCCTGATAGACGATGCCAAAATGCCGCGCCAGGTTGGTGAGCCCGTACCCCGCCTTGGAAAACTGCGGCCACGCGATCCGGACCACGCGCGTCGAATCGAGCCAGGTGTATTCGCAGCTTTCCATGTGGGAGCGGTCGCAGGCCTTGCGCAGGGCGATGCGGTCGAAGGTGGTGTGAGATACGACAATACAGTCACGCAGCCGGGAGTGGATTTCGGGAAAAACCTCTTCCCATGTGGGCGCATTCCGCACCTGATCCTCGTCAATGCCATGGATGGCCACGTTGAAGAAATTGAAATCGTCCTCCGGGTTAACCAAAGTTACCCATGAGTCAACTAACTTGCCGTCACCAAAAGATGCAATGCCGACCTGGCAGATGCTGGACGAATCCGGGTTGGCCGTTTCAACATCGATCACTACGAAATCCACTTGTCTTTTATCCCCATGGTTGAGATTTGATTTGAGTGAAGCTCCAAAGGTATCACTCTCTAGCCCGTTGCCGGCCCGTTTTCAAGCAGCGCCATCAGTCCTGCTTCGTCGATCACTGGAACCTTGAGTTCTCGCGCCTTGTCGAGCTTTGAGCCGGCGTCTTCCCCGGCCACCACGTAACTGGTTTTCTTGCTTACCGACCCGGCAGTCTTTCCGCCCGCCGCCTCAATCTTCGCCTTCGCCTCGTCGCGGGTCAGCGTCGGCAGCGTGCCCGTCAGCACAAACGTGAGTCCCGCCAACTGTGTGGCGCGCAGTTTTTTCTCCGCGGTCATATTCACGTCCGCGGCTTTCAGACTCGCGATCAGCGCCAGGTTGGCCGGTTGCGCAAAAAACTCCAGAATCGCCTGCGAAATACGCGGGCCCACCTCTTCAACCCGTTCCAACTCCTCGGCGGATGCGGCCTCCAGGGCTTCGATGGAGCCGAACTCCTCGGCCAGCAATTCGGCCGTGCGCTCGCCCACAAAGCGAATCCCCAGGCCCATCAGCACCCGCGCCAGTCCCGCGCGCTTGGACCCTTCAATCTCCGCCAGCAGGGCGCGCGCCGATTTCTCAGCAAATCGGTCGAGACCCATCAACTCTTCCTCGGTGAGCTGGTAAAGATCGGCAACGCTCCGGACCAATCCGCGATCCAGCAACTGCTGTACCACCGCTTCGCCCAGGCCCTCGATCTTCATCACGTTGCGATGGCCAAAGTGGAGCAGCGTCTCGCGCAGCTTGGCCGGGCAGTCGGCGTTGACGCAGCGATAGTCCACTTCGCCTTCTGCGCGGACCACCTGCGAATTGCACTCGGGGCAGACGGAAGGGAAGGTGAACGCCAGCGCTCCACGCGGATGCTCCTGGTCCTCGATCACCTCCACCACCTTGGGAATCACGTCGCCGCCGCGCTCCACCTTCACCCAGTCGCCCAGCTTCAGCCCCAGGCGCTCAATAAAGTCCGGATTGTGCAGCGTGGCGCGGCTCACCGTGGTGCCGCCGATGAAGACCGGCGTCAGTTCTGCCACCGGCGTCAGCTTGCCGGTGCGTCCCACCTGCACGGTAATCGCGGTCATCTGCGTTACGCCGGACTTGGCCGTGAATTTGTAGGCGATGGCCCAGCGCGGCGCGCGGCCCGTGTAGCCGAGGCGCTGTTGCGTGGCCTGCGCGTCCACCTTGAAAACTACGCCGTCAATCTCGTAGCCCAGCGCCGAACGCTTCGCCTCGGCGTCGTCGATGAACGCCGTCATCTCCTCTACGGAGGTCACCAGCTTGCGGTGCGCGTTGACGCGGAAGCCGAGCGAAGCCAGCGCATCCAGCGTGGCGCGCTGTCCCTCTGGCCAGAAGTCTCCATCCACGAGGAGAAAGTAAGCGTAAACGTCGAGGCGCCGGTTGGCCACAATGCTCGGCTCCAGCGTGCGCAGCGTTCCGGCGGCGGCGTTGCGTGGATTCACAGCGGCGGGAAGGCCCTGCTGTTCGCGCTCCTCGTTCAATCGTTCAAAAGCGGCCTCGGGCATCACCGCTTCGCCGCGCACTTCGAAGGCCTGCGGTAGGCCGGCCTTCTTCAGCTTGTCCGCCGAAACCGTGAGCGGCACGCTGCGGATGGTGCGAATGTTCGAGGTCACATCCTCGCCGATTTGGCCGTCTCCTCTCGTAATGCCGGTGACAAAGCGCGCGCCGCCATTCGGAGTGGGCCCGTAGCGCAAGGCCACGCTCAGGCCGTCCATCTTGAACTCGGCCACATACTCGACAGGCAGGTTGCCGGCCAGTTCGCGCACGCGTTGGTCCCATGCGGCCAGTTCCTCTGCGGAGTAGGCGTTGTCCAGGCTCAGCATGGGCCGCGAGTGCGCCACCTTCTTGAAGCCCTCGGCAGGCTTGCCGCCCACGCGCTGCGTCGGCGAGTCGGGAGTCAGCAGATCCGGGTGCTCTTGCTCAATGCGCTTCAGTTCGTTCATCAGCGCGTCGTACTGGGCATCGGTGATCTCCGGCGTGTCCAGAACATAGTAAAGGTGCTCGTGGCGGCGCAGTTCTGCGCGCAACTCTTCGGCGCGCTCGGCCGGATTCAAGGGTGGGGTTTCAATTTCGCCCATGGAGGGGATTATAGGAGGCCACGGCGTGGGTCAGGATAGTATGGTTGGCAGAACGCCATGGAACCTGTCACCCACTTTCTAACCGGAGCCTGTATCGGCCGCGCAGGGCTGAACCGCAAGACGGCCTACGCCACCGTGGCTGCCGTCCTCGCCGCTGAAGCCGCTGACATCGACATTTTGTGGGGCCTGGCCGGGCCGGTCGAGGAGTTGAAGCACCATCGCGGCATCACTCACACCTTCCTGGCTGCGCCGATTGTGGCCGGAGTGGTGGTGGGCGCTGTGTGGCTCTTCGATTACTTGCGAAAACGTCGCCGAGCCGCAGTTCTCCGTAAGATTAAAGCGCCCACGCGGTCGGCGGATGCTCCTGTTCCCAGGGAGCCGCAACCGATCCATTGGGGCTGGCTCTATCTAACGGCCTTGATCGCCGCTCTCAGCCACCTGCTGCTCGACTGGTCCAACAACTACGGCCTTCGCCCCTTCTTTCCATTCAACCCGCGCTGGTATGCGGGCAGCTTTGTCTTCATTGCCGAGCCGGTGCTGTGGGCGCTGTTTTTCCTCGCTTTGGTCGTGCCCTGGCTCCTGGGGCTGGTGGGCGGGGAAATCGGCGCACGGCGCACCCCGTTTCGCGGACGGGGCTGGGCGATTTTCGCGCTCTCCGGGATGGTTCTGCTCTGGGGCTGGCGATGGGCAGAGCACGCGCACGCGCGGGCGCTGGTCGACAACACGCAGATCGCCGCGGCCCCTGTGAAGCGCGTTGCCCTGGAACCTTATCCCGTCGATCCCTTCCGCTGGCACGCGATTCTCGAAACTGCGGATTTTTACCAGACCGCCGAAGTGGACACTCTTACCGGCTCCATCGAGACCGATCCCACCGACGATGTGTTCTTCAAGCCGCCAGTGACCGCGGCCACTCAGGCCGCCAAGCGCACCCCGCTGGGCCAGGTCTATCTGGATTGGGGAACATGGGCCGTGGTGCGGGACGCGGGACAAAAGCCAGTGCCCGGCTTTGACCCTCCGCAGCTAGCGCCGGGTCGAACCTGGACCACGGTCGAGTTCACCGACCTGCGCTTCGCCTACTCGTTTCTGGGCGCGGGCAGGGCACCGGAGCGTTCGCCGCTGGGTGGATGGGTCTACATTGTGGACGGCCGCGACGATGCCGGCGAGGGAATGGGCGGCCGGGTGCAGCGCTAGAGCGGTTCCACAATTGCTGTACCCCGAAACCACCTCTGCTGAGTGGCCTTTTCCTTAAGAAAAGGCCACCTTGCAATGAACTCGTAAGGGCACGTGAATTGTGGAACCGCTCTAAATTCGCCGCACCCGGCTGGACCGGCATTCGACCTTGTTATTGCGCCGCCCGTTGAGCGTCCCGCAATTCGTTCAGAGTTGGCTGTGCGGGAAAGTGAAAGTTCTGGATCGTCAGGCTGGTTTGCAAGCGGCGAATTGCTTTGTATTGAGTAAAGGTGACAGGCGTGCCGGGGTCCAGCATCCGCACAGCGCCACCCACGCCATCTCTTCCCCGGTAGGAAGTGAACCCAAAATCCCGCACGGGAACGATATGCATCTCTCCAGGGTTGCCTTCGAGCGATCCCATCCAGTAGCTTCCCGGTTCCACCTGGTTTCCCTGGCTGTGGTATCCCACCTGCCCAGTGCTGATCAGGGTAAGCTGAGGCATCCGCACGGCCGACCTGCAGTTGATCATGCCCAGATCCTTGACCCATGTACAGAGGCCAAATTCGGGCACCTGCACCTCCTGCTGCGACAGCGGAACTGTGGTCGCCCTGGCTGCCTTGATCTGGGTCATCGCCAGCTCCAGGTGAACCGTGACCGGCGTGGATTTGTACTTGTCGTAGACCGCGGACGGAACGGTAATGTCCGCGGATCCGAATTGATCTCCGGGAAGATACTTGATATAGGCACTCTGCCACTTCGAACTCCAGTGGAATCCATCTGGCGCCTCGATCGTGGCCCGCACGCCTTCAGAAGCGATTCCGTCTCCTGCCGAAATTCCCGATAACTCCAGAGGAACTCGTATCCGGTACGTCTTGTTTCCATTCATGTTGTTGGAGCCGATCAGTGAACCGGAATCAGTGGGGCGCAGCACAGATGGGCTGTGGGTAAACTGCACCGGTGCACTGGCGCCAGCAACCGGGTAGGCGCGATTGATCATCCATTGGTCGGGCGCGAGGAACGCTATCGCGCACAGCAGCACCGGGAAGGCAATCAGCAGCGAACGCGAGAGCCAGGTTTTGCGCAGACTGAACTGCAACAGCACCGCCGCGGCGCAGAGGACGATCTCCAGCACCGGGGTGATAAGTCCGCTCCCAGGGCTGGACATCTGGTTCGTGGTCGCCAGGGCCGAGACGGTAACCGCCGCGCCGAAGACCAGCAGAGCACCCAGAAGTGTCAGCGTCATGCGGGAAAAGCTCGAGGTCACGGTGGCGATGGCGATCAGCGGCAGAACCACCGTGGCCGTCATGATCAGCAGATTAGCAAGCAGCCCCGGAATGTTCGGCTGAAGTCGAAAGCCCTCTTCCGCCAGCAGTACGCACTGCGCCAGAAAAATGGGCAGATAGACGAACGCCACCACAAAGAGCAGCTTGGCGGTAAGGAGGCTCGTCCATTCGTAGGGCCGCGTGATCCAGAACTGGGTGTCGCCTACCAATCGCTCCTCGTGGACGGCGCGCGCGATCAGCAGCCACCAGCCAACCGGGATCAGGACAACCAGAAAGCCGAAGAGCGTCGTCAATAACCCGAGAGTCCCGCCGAAACTGGCGGCGCCATCGTTGCGCATGGATACCGCCCAGATGTAGCTGTGGATGAGGACAAAGGCCGCAACCAGCGCCAGCAGGGTGAGGATCTCTGGCCAGAAGCGGCGGACGTCCTTGGTGAAGATGTGCAGGATCTGCTTCATGCGCGTGCCTCCTGGGGTGCGGTCCGGTTGGAAGTGGACGCGGCTGAATCGCGTCCGTTTTTGGCGATCGCCAGAAAAATAGAGCGCAGCGTCATCGGGTCGAACGAGCTGTCGCGCGCCGCGGGAAAAATCTCCGCAAGTTCCTTCTGCGCCACATCCTCTTCATAGCCGCTATGCACAAAGCGGACCAGGCAATCGACGGTCTGGGGCTGGAGCCACGCGGCGGGAAGGTTCTCCGGCAGCGCCTGCGGCTTGTCCAGCGTCACGGTCACTTCGCGGAAGCGGCCACTCAGCACCTGCATCTCTTCTGAGAAGAGCAGCCGGCCCTGTTCCAGGTAGCCCACGTGGCTTGAGAAGCTTTCAATCTCCGCCAGGTCGTGCGAGGAGAGAAAGATGGTGGTCTCCGGTGCGCGCTCCAGCAGGCATTCGATCAGCTCATCGCGCACCAGCGGATCGAGGCCGCTGAACGGCTCGTCCAGCACGATCAGTGCCGGGCGGTAGGCCAGCGAAGCGGCGAAGGCCGCCTTCATCCTCATGCCGCGTGAAAGGTGCTTGAGCTTGCGCTCGAGCGGCAAATCGAACTGGCGCACCAGCTGCGCCTCCAGCGTCCGGTCCCAAGTGGGATAGAAGCCGCGAAAGTAGTCCAGCATCGATCCGGCCGTCATCCCTTCCGGCAGTTCCTGGTTTTCTGAGACGTAGCCGATGCGCTCGAAGGCCTTTCCCTTGAGGCAAAGCGAATCTGTTCCTAAAACCATGGAGTGGCCCGCGGTGGGGCGAAAAATGTTCATCAACAGCTTGATCATGGTTGTCTTGCCCGCGCCATTGGCGCCTACCAGCGCATAAATGGCGCCTTCGGGAACAGCCAGGTCGACGTGGTCCAGGGCGAGTGTGCGTCCGAATCTGCGGGTCAGCCCCTCGGTGCGAATCGTGGCTTTCATCATTGCTTGCTGCCTCCGTCTTGTGGCTTCGCGGCGAGGTGGAATGCGCGCTTTGTTTCGTCGCCGCTCAGGTTTTCCCAGTGCGCGGAGATGGAGTCCAGCATCTCCGCCAATTCGATTCCCAGCCGTTTGGCTTCAACCACAAGTTCCTCGATCTCGTGCCCCAGCAGCTGGGTGCGCTCTTTCCGTGTGGAATCGGGAAGTGCGGCCACCACCGTGCCAATGCCGGGACGGGTTTCGAGCAGCCCCTCGTTGACCAGGTGCGCAACGATTTTGTGGGCGGTATTGGGATTGATCTTCAGCTCCTTGCTCAAGGCGCGAACGGAAGGAAAAGGGTCGCCCGGGCGCAATTGACCGGAGACCATGGCCCTTGTCGATGCGTAGACGACCTGCTCAAAGAGCGAGACGCCGGCGCGAAAGGTGACGCGGAAAGGGATCATGCGTGTACTATAACGGCTAGTACACTTCGTGCGAAATATTTATTTTTACTGCAGCGACAGATCGGGGATTCCGGAGGGAGCAGGGGGTTTTAACCCCCTGAAAATAGGCAAAACCCGTGGGCCTTTAGGCCCGGGAATGTGCTCCCATTCCGAGAAACTGAACGAAATCCAGCAGTAGTATTTTGCAGTTGTGGAAAAACCGGTCCCAGTCAGGCAGGCGTGATTATTCCCTTGACAGGACGATTCGTAATGGTACGATTCGTACTATGAGTCGTTCGGAGATTGCCTTGCTGGGTTACGCGCTGCTGGGATTGCTCCACCAGAAGCCGGCCTCCGGTTACGACCTGCGCAAGATCTTCACCGAGACTCCGATGGCCGGCTACAGCGACAGTCCGGGGGCCATCTATCCCGCGCTGCGCCGGCTGGAAGATCAAAAGCTGGTGCACGGCACAGTCGAGTCCGCTTCCGGGCTCAGGCAGCGCAAGGTCTTTAGCGTTACGCCTGCCGGAATGGCCGCGTTGAAGAAATGGCTGACCAGCCCCTTCGGCCCGGAGGACGTGGCCAGGCGCCTGAACGAGCTGATGCTGCGATTCGCGTTCCTTGACCAGGTGGCGGGCGAGGCGGCGACTTTGCGCTTCCTCCAGTCCTTTGAAGCTGCATTGAATCTCTATCTCCCAACCCTGCGGGAGTTCCTTGAAAAACATGCCGCATCCATGCCGGCCTCGGGCAGGCTGGCGCTTGAAAACGGCACTCTGGGCTATGAGGCGCAGCTTCAGTGGGCGTCGCGCGCAATCGACTTTTACAAGAACAGGGAGAAACCACGATGAAACTTCCAGTGATTCATTCCAAAACCGCCGCGGTCGCCATCGGTTTCTGCGCCGCCTGCATGAGGTTTGCGCCCCGCGCGGCTCTTCTTCTGTTTTGCCTTGGCATTTCCAGCCCCGAGCATCTTCTGGCGCAGAGTCCGCAACCGGCGGCTGCGCCCGCTTCTCAGCCCGCCCTGGAGCGCCATTATCGCGAGGGCGAAACCGTGGCTTACAAAATGACCGGCGTGAACCAGGGCCACCAGGGAACCATTCGCTACGAAGCGCGCGCCGAGGGCGTGGTAAAGAAAGCCGCCTCCGGAATCTTCTTTGAAGAATTCGCATGGAAGGATCTGCATCTGAACGGTGCGGAGTTTGATCTCTCGCCTGCCAGCCGCGAGCTTCGCGAGTCTGTGTCTCTGGACTCCAAGTTTCCCTTCACCATTCCCGATCTCAGCAAGGTTCAGCCCATTCTCATCGGACCGATCACTGATCTTCTCGCGTTCTATGCCGACACCATGCTTTCCATGAGCCAGAAGGAACTGGTCCACGCCGGAGATCATGTCTACGTCAAGAACGGAACGCCGAACTCATGGGCCGATGGCTCGTATGTCATCTTCGGCCAGGACTCCATCGACTTCGATATCACCCTCCTGTCGATCGACCCATCCGCGCAGATCGCCACTCTTGTGGTCCGCCACCTGCCTCCCGCGCAGTCGCAGATCAAGTTCCCGGCAGCATGGATGCAGGAACCGGTCGGCCAATCCCTAAACAACTGGGCCGAGGTACAAAAGGGGCAGGATGGCAAGTTCGCCGCCCAAGTGGGCAGGGAGACGTTTGAAGCCCACATCAAAATTGCTCTTGCTTCCGGACGCATTGTTTCGGCGACGATGGACAATCCCGTCGAGGTTCTGGAGCGCACCTGCAACGATGCTGCGTTGACCGATTGCGGTTCGCCGGCTCGCTACGGAATCCGCCGCCAGATCACGCTCGACGCTCAACCGTGAGACGGTCTGCAGCCGCAGTCCAGAACTGCTCCTGCCTGAAGGGAAGAAACTTCCGGCCCTCAAACAAACACCAGTTGAACCCGACGCGCACAATTTGCCACGCTTTTTCGCCGTCCCGAGCAAAATTGGCCCTGGACGAAAAGAATTGTTGATCTTGTGAAACTCTGGGTTGACCGGGAGGCGCCT